>Ga0210111_1000022_pt1 | contig 37143 bp, 37 predicted proteins | sample China_Galinas_PW_6_FD_185520 | JGI IMG/M metagenome (GOLD analysis project Ga0210111, IMG submission 185520) | Wetland microbial communities from San Francisco Bay, California, USA, that impact long-term carbon sequestration - China_Galinas_PWC_D2... | ecosystem: Environmental > Aquatic > Marine... | reverse complement strand
CGCCGAAGGGGAGCTTGACGCGGACCATCTGCACGTCGGCCTGGCGCTGGCCGTAGACGCCCTGTTTGAGCCGGAAGCCGATGAACTGGTCCTCGGCCAGCTCGCCGGCGAGGAACTGCTCGGCTTCTGAGTCGAAGTCGTCGAACTCACGCTCGATGATCGGGATCACGTGCCCGGGGACGTTCTCGTAGGTCTCCGGGTTCTCGAGCGTGCCCGTGCGGCCTTTGCCGCTTTGCCGCTTGTCCTGATCGACGACGACCTCCACGAACAGGAAAATAGCAAAACCTGATTGGGATTAGGGGATTTAAATTTTGGCGCTGCCGGCGGCGCCGCTCAGGCAGGCGGGTCGCCCGGCGGAAGGCGGCCGGACGCGTGCAGGACCTCCGCCGCATCGCCGGACTCGGCGACTCGCGCTCCCTCGGGCTCCAGCGGCAGATCCGCCTCCGCCCAGCCGACGATCCCCTCGCTCAGCTTCGCCGCGTCGAAGCCGGCCGAGGCGAGCGCCTCGGCCGCCATCTCGCAGCGGCTGCCGCCGCGGCAGTAGACGACGACCGGGCGTTCGCGGTCGAGCTCGCCGGCGCGCCCGGCGAGCTCGTCGAGCGGCACGTGGACGGCGCCGGCGATGTGTCCCGCCTCCCACTCGTGGTCGGCGCGCACGTCGACCAGCTGGGCGCCGCCCTCGATCAGCTTCCGCGCCTCCTCGGGGGACACCGCTCGCATCTCGTCGGTCATCAGTCGACCTCGGTCCCCTCGACCAGGAAGGCGACCCGCACATGGGCCCTGTACTCGTCGAGGTTCTCGCCCCGGATTCCGGTCGAGACGATGTCGACGGCGCGGATGTTCCGCAGCGTGCCCTGCGCCTGGTTGAGCGCCTGTTTCGCCGCGTCGTCGGTCGAGGTCTTGGAGCTGCCGACGAGCTCGATGATTTTCACGACTGCCATTGCGTTCCTCCTTCTAGGTGCCTCTGAACGATGCCCTTCGCGCCGACCCCCTCGGCCAGCGCCGCCCGCTGCCACGGGCTCAACGCCTCCCGCTCCGCCGCAACCTCCACCGGAGCCGTATCCGCCTCGAAGCGCGCGATCGCCGCCGCGATCGCCATCGCCTCGTCTGCGCTCGGGCTCCGGTCCATGCCCGAAGCCTAACCCGTGCGGGTGAAACCGCACGGTCGCGACCTGAGCCCAGAAATGCTGAGGCCGCCTTTCGGCGGCCCCGCGCCCTGCTGACGAAACAACAGGGGGATTGGCTTCAGTATACGGATCGATAGCCGGGGACCACAAGTCTCACCACGTCTCGGGCTTGACCAACCGGGCGCCCTTGGGGGAGACGAGCCGGTCGGGGAACTGGCACTCCGCAACGTCGCGGGCGGAGAGGCGGACAAAGCCGGCGTTGGCCGGCAGGGGGTCCGGGGAGAGCGCGGCGCTGCGGTGCTTGCTGTGCAGCACGGGGTTGACCACGGTCACATGCAGGCCCAGCTCCTCGCGGACAACCCGGACCGGCATCTTCAGGTCGCCGTCGTTGGAGATCACCGCAGCGGACTCATAGCGCCGGTTGAATCCGTCAAGAAGAAGGCGCGTGGCGAGGTTGACGTCGGTTCCCTTCTCCTCGTAGGTGAGGACCGTTCGTCTGGGCAGCTCGTCGGGCGCGGCATCGACCAGCTCGCCCCGGACCCGCTTTGAGACGTAGCGGCCGAGGAATATCTCCAGGTTGGGAATCGTCTGCAGGGCGCGGTGGTAGAGGCGCTGGCGGTCCTGGGCGCCGGGGTCCTGGGAATCGCGCTTGATGTTGGCCGTGAAATAGGCGACCTCAGCGATCTCGTCGTTTGGCAGCAGCCGCTCGGCAAGCGCCAAGGGATTCAGCCAGCGCCGCCCCGGCGCCCTGCATGCCCCGTAGTAGAGGTTGAACCCGTCGATGTAGACAATCGTGCGCAGGCGTCAAACTTAGTCGTTCTCGCGATCAGCTGACTGATCGTCGCGCGCTGGCCGCTACGCGCGAAGGCTCAGCTCGCGTCGTCTTCGAACTTGTAGCCGATGCCGCGCACGGTGACGATCAGCTCGGGGTCCTGGGGGTCGCGCTCGACCTTCTGGCGCAGGTTGGAGATGTGGACGTCGCAGGCGCGCTCGTCGCCGTCGAACTCGGTCTGCCAGAGCTCCTCCATGATCTGGCGGCGGGGAAAGACCTCGCCGGCATGGCCGACCAGGAGGCGCAGCAGCTGAAACTCCGAGCGGGTCAGGCTGACCGGCTCGCCGCGCACCGTGGCGACGTGGCGGACGAGATCGATCGTCACCGCGCCGGCCTCGACCTTGGCCGCCTCGGTGAGCGGCGCCCGGTCGAGTTCGCGGCGGCGCAGCTGGGCGCGCACGCGGCCGAGCAGCTCGCGCACCGAGAACGGCTTGGTCACGTAGTCGTCGGCGCCGACCTCGAGGCCGACGACCTTGTCGACCTCGGCGTCCTTGGCGGTGAGAAGGATGATCGGCACGGCGCTGCGCGAGCGCACTTCGCGACAGATGTCGAGGCCGCTCGGGCCGGGCATCATGATGTCGAGGATCAGCAGGTCGTAGGGGATGCCGTCGCCGACCCGCTGCGCCGCCTCGTCGCCGTCGGCGACCGGCGTCACCTCGAAGCCCTCCTGGGCGAGCGCGTAGCCGACCGAGTCCCGGACCGAGGGCTCGTCGTCGGCGATCAGGATGCGGCCGCTGCTCATGCGACCGGGGTCGGGCTGGGTTGTGCGACCGGCAGGCGGACCCAGAAGGTGCTGCCGTCGCCCTCGACCGAGCGGGCGCCGATCTCGCCGCCCATGACGCTGACCATGCGCCGGGCGATCGCCAGGCCGAGCCCGAATCCCTCCTGCTTGCGCGACTCGTCGCGGCGGTAGAAGCGCTCGAACACGCGCTCTATCTCCGCCTCGGGAATCCCGGGCCCGGTATCGATCACTTCCAGCATCACCTCTTTCTCGCCGTCGCGGCGGCCGCGAACGGTAACGCGCCCGGGCAGCGGCGTGTGCTTGAAGGCGTTGGTCAGCAGGCCGACCAGGACCTGGCGCAGCAGCGTCGGGTCGGCCTGCGCGGCCAGATCGGGCTCGACCTCGGTCGTCAATTCGATGTGCTGCGGCGTCTCGACGGCCGCCGCCGTGTCGGCGATCGCGGCGGCCACGTCGACCTCCTCGGTCTCTCCGGCTCCCACCGACTCGACCCTGGCCAGGGTGAGCAGCGACCGCGTCAGGCGGTTCATCCGCTCGGCGTCCTCGGCCAGCCGGCCGAGGAAGTGATCGAGCGCCGCGGGGTCGTCCTTCGCCCCCTCCTGCAGGACCTCGATCGCGCTGGAGATGCCGGCGAGCGGGTTGCGCAGCTCGTGCGCGGCGTTGGAGATGAAGTCGGCTTCGGCCAGCTCGCGCCGCATCTCGTCGGTGCGGTCGCGGGCGACGACGAGCACCGCGCGCTCTTTCGGCAGCGAGCGCGCCGTCATCGCGTAGGCGCGGTCGCCGATCCGCAGCGCCGGATGCGCGGCGAAGCCGACGTCGATGGCGCGGCGCAGCTGGGCGCGCATCGCCGGGGTCGGCTGCCCGAGCGAGTCGAGCAGCTTCGCCGCGGCGCTGTTGGAGAAGCGCACGGCGCCCTTCTCGTCGACGACGAGCACCGCGTCGGTGAGCCCGTCGAAGATCGCTTTCAGCTTGTTGCGGTCGGCCGTGAGCACGCCGAAGCTCTCCTTCAGCGACGTGCGCATCGATTCCAGCGCCCGCGCCAGGTCGCCGATCTCGTCGCGCCCGCCGACGTCGAGATGGGTGTCGAACGAGCCCGCGGCGAGCTCGCCGGCGCCGCGCGAGAGCCGCCGCACGCGGCGCGAGATGCCGAGCGCGATCAGGAAGCCGGAAATGATGCCGAGCGCGATCGCGCCCAGCACCGCGCGGGGACGGTCGCCGAAGAGGTAGACGACGCCCGCGGTGAGCAGCGTCACCGCCGCGAAGGCGCCGACCAGCCAGAACCTGATGCCGATCCTTCTCATGAGCAGTCACCAACAGGATGACGGCATGGGAGAATCGCCGCAGCCATGAGGACGCTGGTCTTCATCCCGGCCTGGAACGAGGCCGACTCGGTCGCGGCGGTGATCGCCGGCGTGCGCGAGCGCCTGCCCGACGCCGACCTGCTCGTCGTCGACGACGGCTCGACCGACGAGACCGCCGCGCGGGCGGCGGAGGCGGGCGCCACCGTGGCCTCGCTGCCGTTCAACCAGGGGCTTGGCGCGGCGCTGCAGACGGGCTACCTCTACGCCCTGCGCGAGGGCTACGACTTCTGCGCCCACCTCGACGCCGACGGCCAGCACCCGCCGGCGGAGGTCGCGCGCCTGCTCGAGGAGGTGCGCACCGACCGCGCCGACCTCGTGATCGGCTCGCGCTACCACGCCGACGCGGCCAACGGGGGTGACGACGGCGAAGGCGGCGAGGACTACAGGCCGACGATCTCGCGCCGGATCGGCACCAGCGTCTTCCGCTTCTTCCTCACGCTGGCGACGCGGCAGCGCTTCACCGACACGACCAGCGGCATGCGCGCCGCCAACCGTCGCGTGATGAGGCTGTTCAGCGAGAACTACTCGCCCGACTTCGCCGAGATCGAGTCGTTGCAGCTGGCGGTGCGCCAGGGCCTGCGGGTCGAGGAGGTGCCGGTGCGGATGCTCGAGCGCGCCGGCGGGGCCTCCTTCCTCACGCCGCTGCGCTCGGCCTTCTTCATCTTCAAGGGCCTGATCGTGCTGCTCGTCGGCCAGTTCCGCCCGCGCAAGGTGGAGGCGGGGCGATGACCGCGCTGCTGCTCGCCGCCTCCCAGGCCCCAAAGGTCCACCTGACCGCGCAGACCCGAATCCTCGCCGCGGTGATCGCGGTCGCCTTCATGCTGATGATCCTCGAGCTGATCCGGCGCGACCGCCTGCAGGAGCGCTTCAGCGTCGTCTGGTTCGTCGCCGGCCTCGGCATGCTCGCGGGGGCGATCTTCCCCGGCCTGCTCGGCACCGTCGCCGACCTGATGGGCGTCCGCGACACCAACGTCGCCCTCTTCTCGATCATCCTCCTGCTGCTGCTCGGCCTGGCGCTCAACTTCAGCGTGATCATGTCCCGCCAGGCGGCCCAGATCACCCGCCTGGCCCAGGAACGGGCGCTGGAGAAAGCGCGCGAGCAGGCGCAGTCAGCCGAGAACGGCGGCGAGCCTGAACGAGAGCGCCTCTAGGGCGAGCTGCTCGGAGACATTGAGGTCGAGGCGGCGGCGGGTGTCGGCGACGAGCTCGGCGGCCTGGCGGGCGGCGCTTGGATCGAGGCCGCCCGCGGCAGCGCGCAGGCGGTCGATGCGGTCGCGGTTGTAGGCGACGTCGGCGGCGCCGGAGGCGACGGCGGCGAGGTCGCGGAACCAGGCGGCGGCGAGCTGCAGGCCGAGGTCGAGCAGCTCGGTGCGGCGACGGCGGCCGGCGCGTTTGGCGGCGTCGGCGATCTCGCGCGCCGAGCGCTTGACGCCGCCCTCCTTTTCCTCCTCGAGCGTCTCGCGCGCCGCCGCTTCGGCTTCCTCGCCCGCCGCCTCCGCGGTCTTCAGCATCGCGCTCCACTCCCGCTCGACGGCCCGTTCGCGCAGCTCCCTCCCCTGCTCGGTGAGCAGCAGGCGGGCGAGCTCGAGGTCGCCGGCGGAGAGGCGGGCGGCGGCTGCCAGCTCTTCGGCGTCGACGTCCGGGGCGCCCTCGCGCAGCATCGCCTCCACGGCCTCGGCCGGCAGCGGCGCGAACTCGACCGGCTGGCAGCGCGAGGAGATCGTCTCCAGCAGCGCCGCCGGCTCGGAGCTGAGCAGGATCAGGTGGACGAACCCGGGCGGCTCCTCCAGCGTCTTCAGCAGCGCGTTCTGGCTCTCGTCGCGCATCGCCTCCGCCGCCTCGATCACGAACACCCGCTTGCCCCCTTCGTAGGGCCGGTACACAGACGCCCGGATCACCTGCTCGCGCACCTCCTCGACCATGTGCTGCGCCCCCTTCGGCGCCAGCCACACCAAGTCAGGATGCGGCGAAGGGTCGAGCATCGCTCTGCGCCGCGCATCCTCCGCATCCTCAGCGGCCCCCGCAAGGATCTCCGCGGCGAAAGCCCGCGCCGCCGCCCGCTTGCCGGAGCCGCGCGGGCCCTTGAAGAGGTACGCATGCGACGGCCCGGCCGCAAGCGCAGCGCTCAGCGCCACCTGCACACGCGGTTGATGGGTCGTGCTGTCCTCGATCGCCGCGGTCATCGGGGCGCGTTCGCTTTTTGTCGCGCTGAGCAAGACAAACAGCGAACGCGGGCAGGTCCGCTCCTTGCGCGGGTCGACTGCATGGTCCCTAACGTGATTCGACCGCCTCCATCACTCGCGCGTGGACCTCCCCGACCGTCCCCGTCGCGTCGACGACGACCACGCGGTCCGACGCGATCGCGGCGATCTCCTCGTAGGCCTGGGCGACGGCGCGCTGCAGCTCCAGGCCCTCGGCCTCGAAGCGGTCCTCGCCGGCCGCCCGCGCCAGGCCCGCCTCGGGGTCGATCCGCAGGTAGATCGTCAGGTCGGGCCAGAGGCCGTCGATCGTGGTGTCGACCAGCGCCAGGACGTGGCTGGCGCCGAGCCCGCGCGCGCCGCCCTGGTAGGCGACGCTGGAGTCGGCGAAGCGGTCGGCGACGACGGTGCCGCCGCCCTCGAGGGCGGGACGCACGACGCGGGCGAGCAGGTCCGCCCTCGCCGCCGAGAAGAGCAGCAGCTCGGCGAAGGGGTCGAGCTCCAGCGCCGGGTCGGCGAGCAGCTCGCGGATCCGCTCGGCCGCTTCGGTCCCTCCCGGCTCGCGGATCAGTGTCGTCTCGGCGCCGAGCGCCTCGGCGAGCAGCTTCGCCTGCGTGCTCTTGCCCGACCCGTCGACGCCCTCGAGCGAGACGAACAACGCGCCGGGCCTCAGCCTTTGCTGGCCGCTTTGGCCCGTTTGCGGCCGCGGGTCGCCGTGTCGGCCTTGCCGGTGGCTTTTTCCTCGCTGCCGTCGGGCGGCGGCTTCTCATCCATCGCCTTTTTCGCCTTTTTCGCCGCTTCGCGCTCGGCGCGGCGTTTCTTCATCTCCGCCATCGACTCGCAATCGTCGTTGAGGCAGAGGTTCCAGGGGCGGCCGCGGAAGGGGACGACTTTCAGCCGCGGCGTCTCGCCGCAGACCGAGCAGCGTTCCTCGAGGCGGAAGACGTCGCCGCGCTGCGGCAGCGGGAAGGTCTGGTCGCAGGACTCGGGGTCGTCGGCACTCCAGCCGCTGCAGCCGACGAAGCGTTTGCCCGATTTTTTCGCGCGGATGATCCGCAGCATGTTGGGCGAGCCGTCCTCCTTGGTCCGGCCCGCTTCCTCGCAGACCTTGCAGGGGCCGAGGATGCGGTCCTCGTCCATCCCTTTCCAGACGACTTTGGCCAGGTCTTCGCGGCTGTCCTCGATCTCGCTCCACGTTTTGTGCAGCAGGTCGCGGCTCTCGCCGACGACTTCGCCCTTGCTCATCTCGCCGCCGGCGATGCGGTCCATCTCGGCCTCGAGCTGGGAGGTCATCTCGTGGGTCGCCATCCGCGGCACGTACTTCTTGAACGCCTCGTACATCGCCACGCCGGTCTCCGACGGCACCGGCGGGTTGCCGTAGACGTAGCCGCGGTCGAAGAGCTTCTGGATGATGTCGGCGCGGGTCGCTTTCGTCCCCAGGCCGCGCTCCTCCATCATCTCGATCAGTTTCGCCTGCGAGATCCGGGCCGGCGGCTGCGTCTCCTTGTCGAGCAGCCACGGCTCGCCCTCGAGCTCCAGCGTCTGCCCCTCCTCCAGCTTCGGGATCTCCTCGTCGGAGGAGCGGGCGTAGGTGTAGATGCCGGCGTAGCCGGGATCGACGACGACCGAGCCGCGGACGAAGTAGGTCTCCGAGCCGGCCTCGATGTCGGCGCGGGTCGACTCGGTGATCATCGGCGGGCTGAAGGTGGCGAGGAAGCGCCGCACGACCAGTTCGTAGACGCGCTTCTTGGCGCCGTCGAGGGCGCCGGGGTGGATCGCCTGGGTCGGGTAGATCGGCGGGTGGTCGGTCGTCTCTTTTTTGCCCCGGGTCGGCTTCAGCTCGCCGTCGAGCAGCCCGGAGGCGGCGGAGAACTCCTTCACGCGGACCAGCGAGCTGACCAGCTCGCGCACCGGCAGCGAGGCCGGGTAGACCGTGTTGTCGGTGCGCGGGTAGGAGATGAAGCCGTCCATGTAGAGGTCCTCGGCGATTCGCATCGCGCTCGCCGGGGTGATGCCGAGGCGGCTGGAGGCGTCGGTGCTGAAGGCGGTCGTGTTGTAGGGGGTCGGCGGCTTGCGCGTGTTCTTGCGCGCCGTCACCGACTTCACCGTGCCCGGGCCGGCGGTGCCGGCGAGCGCCTTGTCGGCCTCGGCCTTCTCCCAGAACTTGTCCGTGGTGTGGTGGGTCTCGAAGCTGCCGTCGGGGTGCTGGAACTTGGCGAACAGTTCCCAGAAGGGCTTGGGGACGTGGGCGCGGCGTTCCATCTCGCGCTCGACGATCAGGCCCAGGGTGGGGCTCTGCACGCGGCCGACCGAGAGGAAGTTGGAGCCGAAGCGGCGGGTGGCGAGCGAGACGGCGCGGGTCAGCGTCGCGCCCCAGAGCAGGTCGATGTCCTGGCGCGCGGCGCCCGCGTTGGCCAGCGGGTAGGAGAGCTCGTCGAGGTTGTCGAAGGCGCGCTCGATCTCTTCCTTGGTCAGCGCCGAGTAGCGCGCGCGCTTGATCGTCAGCGTGCCGGCGTCGGCGTCCTCGCGCGAGCCAAGGTCCGGGTTGGCGTCGAGCATCTCCTGCAGCGCCTCGAGCCCGATCAGCTCGCCCTCGCGGTCGAAGTCGGTCGCGATCACCAGCTCGTCGGCCCCCTTGGCCATTTTGCGGATCGCTTTGACGACGTTCTTGTCGGTCGGCTCCTTGACCAGGTCGGCGTCGATCAGGTCGTGCAGATCGGTCTTCTGCCAGTTCGAGTAGCCCTCCGGGAAGGCCGGGCCGAGGACGTGGCCCTTGAGCCCGATCGTCATCTGCTCGGCGCCGTCGGCGTCGGTCCAGGTGTAGAAGGGGACTTTGTAGGTTTTGTCCGCCTTCGCCTCGTTGCGGCCGAGGATGTCGGCGATCTTCTTCGCGCTGTTGTTCTTCTCGGTGACTATGAGCCGCATGGGGCGGCGAGGGTAGCAGGCAGCTCGCACGACTCCGGGCGGGCCGCGGGCGGTCGCGTAGCGACCGGAATCGGGGCGCCGCCACTAGGATCGGCGCGCTGATGAGAGCACTGGTCACCGGCGGAGCGGGGTTCATCGGGTCGAATCTGGTCGACGCGCTGCTCGCCCGCGGCGACGAGGTCACGGTCGTCGACGACCTCTCGACCGGGCGCCGCGGCAACCTCGATTCGGCGCTGGCGGCGGGTGCGAGGCTGGTCGAGCTCGACATCCGCGAGGCGGTGGCGCTGACCGAGGCGGTCACCGCGGCGCAGCCCGAGGTCGTCTTCCATCTCGCCGCGCAGATCGACGTGCGCAAGTCGCTGGCCGACCCGGCATTCGACGCCGCGGTCAACGTCGGCGGCACCGCCAACCTGCTCGAGGCGATGCGAGCCGCGGAAGCGCCGCGCATCGTCTTCGTCTCGACCGGCGGCGCGATCTACGGCGAGGGCGCCGGCAAGCAGCTGCCGCTCGACGAGAGCGCGCCGATCGAACCCTTCTCCGCCTACGGCCAGAGCAAGTTCGCCGCCGAGGGCTATCTGGCCCTGTACGAGCGCCTCTACGGGCTCTCGGGCATCAGCCTGCGACTCGGCAACGTCTACGGCCCGCGCCAGGACCCGCTCGGCGAGGCCGGGGTGATCGCGATCTTCTGCGGACGGCTGCGGGCCGGCGAACGGCCGACCGTGTTCGGCGACGGCAGGCAGACCCGCGACTACATATATGTGGGCGACGTCGTCGCCGCGGCGCTGGCGGCGGCCGGGTCGCGGGCGAGCGGCCCGGTCAACATCGGCACCGGGATCGAGACCGACGTGCTCGAGCTGGCGGCGCGCCTGGCCGAGATCGACGGCAGCGAGGACTTCGAGCCCGAGCTCGCGCCGCCCCGCCCCGGCGAGGTGCAGCAGATCGCCCTCGACGCGAGCCGGGCCGAGCGCGAGCTCGGCTGGCGGGCCGAGACCGGCCTCGTCGACGGCCTGCGGCTGACGCTCGACTCGCTCTAGCGCTCGAATGGTCGATTTGCCCACGGATACGGTGGTCAATCGACCACTCGACGACGGTCACTAGTCTGTACCCATGCCCGCCCAGGCCTATGCAGGCAAGGAGTGCGTCTGCCAGCTCCGCAAGGGGATCTGCGATCAGTCGTGCGTGCGCGACATGCTCGAGACTCCCTTCTACATCGCCTGCCTGAAGCTGAAGGGGCGGCGCTGCGTGGTGATCGGCGGCGGCGACATCGGCCTCGAGAAGGTCGAGGGGCTGCTCGCCTGCGACGCCGACGTCACCCTGATCGCGCCGGTCGCCCACCCCGAGCTGGAGTCGCTGGCGGCGGAGGGCTCGATCGAGTGGGAGAAGCGCGCCTACGCCGGGCCGGCAGACCTCGAGGGCGTCTTCATGGCGATCGCCTGCACCGACGACAGCGAGGTCAACATCGGCGTCTTCGACGACGCCGAGCAGCGGGCGATGCTGGTCAACATCGTCGACGTGCCGCCGCTGTGCAACTTCATCCTGCCGGCGATCGTGCGCACCGGCCCACTGGCGATCGCGATCTCGACCGCCGGCGCCTCGCCGGCGCTGGCGAAGCGGATGAAGCGCGAGATCTCGGAGCTCTTCGGCGAGGACTACGCGCGCCTCGCGGTGATCCTCAACGACGCCCGCGGCTGGGCCAAGGGGACGCTGCCGACCTACCAGGACCGCAAGGAGTTCTTCGAGGGCATCGTCAACGGCGACCCGGACCCGGTCGAGCTGCTGCAGGACGGCGAAGAGGTCCAGGTGCTGGCCCTGATCGAGGCCGCCAAAGAGCGCGCCGCGGCGGCCTTGGCCTAAGCGGCCGGCAGCGCGAAGAAGGCGACGGCGGCGAAGTGGGCGGCGGCGGCGGCGATGACCAGGGCGTGGAAGATCTCGTGGTAGCCGAAGACGCGGGGGTTGGGGTTGGGTCGCTGGGTCGCGTAGACGACGGCGCCGGCGGTGTAGAGGAGGCCGCCGGCGGCGACCAGGAGGGTGCCGGCGACGCCCATGTCCGACCAGAGCTCGGGGAAGGCGGCGACGGCGACCCAGCCGAGCGAGATGTAGATCAGCGCCGCGACCCATTTCGGGTGGTCGATCCAGACCGTCTCGACGATCGCGCCGGCGATCGCGCCGATCCAGACGACGACCAGGATCGCATCGGCCAGCGGTCCGCTGAGGACGAGCAGGGCGAACGGCGTGTAGGTGCCGGCGATGAGGAAGAAGATCATCGAGTGATCGAGGCGGCGCATCCACTGGCGCACCTGGGGCCGCTTCCAGTCGACCCGGTGATAGAGGGCGCTGGTGCCAAGCAGGGCGGAGAGGCTGAGCGCGTAGATCGCCACGGCCAGCGTCGCCTTCGGCGTCTTCGCGGCAACGATCAGGCCGGCGCCGAGGAAGAGCGAGACGACGAACGCCCACTGGTGGGAGACGCCGCGCAGCCGCGGCTTGACCGCGGCGATCGCCTCGGATGCAACTTCCTTTGCAGATTCGGCCTTTTCGGCTGCCCGCGCCCGCACCATCGTCTTGTCACCATAAAGGCAGACAGGCACGAGTCACTGAAATTCGCGGCTTTTGCGGGGTCGCGGGCCACAAAGTCTGTCCGACTCGTTGACGATCCTGGGCAGCTCCCCCCTAAAACGCCCCGAGAGGAGAAGTTCGATGTCCCAGACCGCAACCAGCGCCCCCAAGAACGGTCTCAAGGGCCTCGAGGTCGAACGCCGTTTCTCCTCCGCCGGGACGCACCCGTTCGACCAGATCGAGTGGGAGACGCGCGACGCCGTGATCGGCGATCCGGAGAGCCCCGCCTTCGAGCAGCGCGGAGTCGAGTTCCCGAAGAGCTGGAGCCAGAACGCGACCAACATCGTCGCCCAGAAGTACTTCCGTGGGCAGCTCGGCTCCGAGACCCGCGAGCGCTCGGTCAAAGAGATGATCGGCCGCGTCGCCGGGACGATCTCCGACTGGGGGCGCGAGGGCGGCTACTTCGCCTCCGCCGAGGACGCCGAGGCCTTCGAAGCGGAGCTGACCTCGATCCTGCTCAACCAGAAGGCCGCGTTCAACTCGCCGGTCTGGTTCAACGTCGGCTTCGAGGAGCAGCCGCAGTGCAGCGCCTGCTTCATCCTCAGCGTCGAGGACTCGATGGAGTCGATCCTCGACTGGAACACGAAGGAGGGGATGATCTTCCGCGGGGGCTCGGGCTCGGGGATCAACCTCTCCCGCATCCGCAGCTCCAAGGAGCAGCTCTCCAAGGGCGGCCTCGCCTCCGGCCCGGTCAGCTTCATGCGCGGCGCCGACGCCTGGGCGGGGACGATCAAGTCGGGCGGCAAGACCCGGCGCGCGGCGAAGATGGTCGTGCTCGACGTCGACCACCCCGACATCGAGGACTTCATCTGGTGCAAGGCCAAGGAGGAGGAGAAGGCGGGCGCCCTGCGCGACGCCGGCTTCGACATGTCGATCGACGGCGAGGGCTTCACCTCGATCCAGTACCAGAACGCGAACAACTCGGTGCGGGTGACCGACGAGTTCATGGAGGCGGTCGAGGCCGGCGAGGACTGGGCGCTGAAGGCGCGCACCACCGGCGAGACGACGAAGACGCTGCCGGCGCGCGAGCTGATGAACGAGATCGCCGACGCCGCCTGGCGCTGCGCCGACCCGGGCGTCCAGTACGACTCGATCATCAACCGCTGGCACACCTGCCCGGAGTCGGGCCGGATCAACGCTTCCAACCCGTGCAGCGAGTACATGCACGTCGACGACTCGGCCTGCAACCTGGCCTCGCTCAACCTGATGAAGTTCCGCCGCCCCGACGGCAGCTTCGACGTCGATGACTTCCAGCACGCGGTCGACATCGTCTTCCTCGCGCAGGAGATCCTCGTCGGCTTCTCCAGCTACCCGACCGAGCAGATCGGCAAGAACGCCAACGCCTTCCGCCAGCTCGGCCTCGGCTACGCCAACCTCGGCGCGCTGCTGATGTCGGACGGCCTCCCCTACGACTCCGACGAGGGCCGCAACGCCGCCGCCGCGATCACGGCGCTGATGACCGGCCGCGCCTACGCCCAGTCGGCGAAGATCGCCGCCGGGGCGACCGGCCCCTACGACGAGTACGAGAAGAACGGCGAGGCGCACAACGGCGTCATGCGGATGCACCGCGACGCCGCCTACGACATCGACGGCGAGGGGATCAAGGCCGATCTGCTCGCGGCGGCGCAGGGCGCCTGGGACGAGGCGGTCGAGCTCGGCGAGGAGCACGGCTACCGCAACGCGCAGGCGACGGTGCTGGCGCCGACCGGGACGATCAGCTTCCTGATGGATTGCGATACGACCGGGATCGAGCCCGACTTCTCGCTGGTCAAGTTCAAGGAGCTGGTCGGCGGCGGGCAGATGACGATCGCCAACCGCTCGGTGCCGCTCGCGCTCGAAAGGCTCGGCTACGGCGAGGCGGAGATCGACCAGATCAACGCCTACATCACCGAGAAGGCGACGATCGTCGGCGCGCCGGGGCTGAAGGCCGAGCACCTGCCGGTCTTCGACGTCGCGGTCGGCGAGCGGGCGATCTCCCACACCGGCCACATCGACATGATGGCCGCGACCCAGCCGTTCATCTCCGGGGCGATCTCGAAGACGGTCAACCTGCCCGAGAGCGCCACGATCGAGGACATCGCCGACGCCTACGCGCGCGGCTGGAAGGGCGGCCTGAAGGCGCTGGCGATCTACCGCGACGGCTCGAAGACCGCGCAGGCGCTGCGCACCGACGCGCAGGAGGAGAAGGAGGCCGAGGCGGAGGCGGTCGCCCCACCGGAGCGCAAACGGATGCCGCGCGAGCGCGAATCGATCACCCACAAGTTCTCGATCGCCGGCCACGAGGGCTACATCACCGCCGGCAAATACGAGGACGGCTCGGTCGGCGAGATCTTCCTCACCGACATCGGCAAGGAGGGCTCGACGATGCGGGGGCTGATGAACGCCTTCGCCACGGCGATCTCGCTCGGCCTGCAGTACGGCGTCCCGCTCGAAGACTTCGTGCGCAAGTTCAGCTACATGCGCTTCGAGCCGGAGGGCATCACCGGCAACCCGGAGATCCCCTTCGCCAAATCGCTGCCCGACTACATCATGCGCTGGGTCGCGAGCCGCTTCATCGAGGACACCGACACGCTCGAGGAACTGGGGATCATGACCCAGGAGGTGCGGGCGAAGAAGGACGCGGAGACGAGCCAGCTCGGCCTCGGGATCGCCACCGACACGGCCGGCCCCGCCAACGGCGGCAACGGCCACTCGCAGCCCGGCAACGGCAACGGCGCCGAGAAGGCGCAGGCGAGCGGCGGCGAGTCCGTCCCGGCGGCATCGGCCTTCACCGAAACCCCGCCGGTCGTGCCGGCGAAGATGTCCGGCCTCGACCTCGGCCCCGCCTGCGAGCAGTGCGGCGGCATGATGCAGCGCACCGGCAGCTGCTACACGTGCTCCAGCTGCGGCAACAACACGGGCTGCGGTTGATCAGCTGAGCACGACCCGCGCGTTGTGGCGCGGGGTCTCGGTGATCGCCCTGCGGAAGATTCGCTCTGACTTTGGGTTTGCCGGGCGAATCTCCCAGCGCTTGACCAGCTCCCTGAGCACGACGGCCATCTCGAACTGGGCGAAGGCGGCGCCGAGGCAGCGGCGCACGCCGCCGCCGAAGGGGATCCAGGTGTAGGTGCCGGGCGGGGTCTCGAGGAAGCGCTCGGGGCGGAAGGCCTGCGGGTCCGGGTAGACGGAGCGATCGCGGTGGACCAGGTAGACGGAGGGCGCGACCGTTGCCCCCGCCGGCAGCTCGTAGCCGCCGATCTCGACCGGCTCGGTGAGGCGGCGGAGGACGATCGAGATCACCGGCCGCAGTCGCAGCGTCTCCTGGATCGTCGCCGTCAGGTAGGCGTCGTCCTCGCCCGCGAGCGCCTCACCGCGCAGCCGCTCGAGCTTCTGCGGGTGCCGCGCCAGCCGCTCCACCGCCCAGGAGAGCGAGGTCGCGGTCGTCTCATGGCCGGCGGTCAGCAGGGTGAGCAGCTCGTCGCGCATCTCGGCGTCGCTCATCGGGCTGCCGTCCTCGTGGCGGGCGCCGACCATCATCGAAAGGATGTCGTTGCGCTGCTCGAGGTCCTCTGCCCGCTTGCGCTCGGCGATCTCGGCGTGCAACAGGCCGTCGATCTCGTCCATCGTGCGCCGGAACCAGGGCAGGCGCCGGATCCGTTCCGGGCCGATGAGGACGACGGGCAGCAGCTGCCGCGGGTCGGAGAGCATGTTGAGGAAGCGGCGCAGAGCGTCGCGCAACGCCGTCATCCGCTCGCCCTCGCGCAGGCCGAAAACCGTGGCGAGGATGATCTCCAGCGTCAGCGCCTGCATGCGGGGCCGCAGCGCGTAGGGCTCGCCTCGCGGCCAGCGTTCGATCTCGGCCGCGGCGATCTCGGCCATCGTCGCCTCGTAGGCCTGCATTCGGCGCCCGTGGAAGGGCGGCAGCAGGAGCTTGCGCTGGCTCATGTGCGGCTTCTCGTCGAGCACCAGCAGCGAGTGCGGGCCCAGCAGAGGCTCGAGGATCGCGTTGCCCTCGCCGGCGTGGAAGACCTGAGGGTCACCCGTGAACACCTGCTTCACCGCCTCGGGATCGGCGAGGACGATCCAGTCGCCTTCGCGGAAGATCCGCAGCCTGAAGACATCCCCGTAGCGGTCCTGGCAGGCATAGAGCAGGCGACGAGCCTGGCGCGACCAGACCGCCGTCTGCACCGGCATCGGCAGCGGCGGGCCCGGTGGGAGCGCGCGGCCGCCGGTCGCCCCGATCGGCCGTGCTGCGCTTGTCGCCGCCGCCTCCATCGCGCTTGCGCCGCCGACCCTACATATACGCCCGCTTACCTACTGTGAAATCCGTCCGGAGAGGGCAGCGGAAACACGTAGTTTCCCGCAGGCAGGCACCGTGGTCTGTCGGGATGGCGGCATCCGAGGGCGTGAATACGCTGCGCTGCGTGACGGCACTGGAGCTCGCCCGCTGGCAGTTCGGAATCACCACCCTCTACCACTTCATCTTCGTGCCGGTCACGATCGGCCTCGCGATCTGCGTCGCCATCATGCAGACGAGGTGGCACCGCACGGGCGACGAGCGCTGGCTGCGCTCGACCCGCTTCTGGGGCAAGCTGATGCTGATCTCCTTCGCGCTCGGCGTCGCCACCGGGATCGTGCAGGAGTTCCAGTTCGGCATGAACTGGTCGAACTACTCGCGCTTCGTCGGCGACATCTTCGGCGCCCCGCTGGCGATGGAGGGGCTCGCCGCCTTCTTCGTCGAGTCGACCTTCCTCGGCCTCTGGATCTTCGGCTGGGGACGGCTCTCCAAGCGCGCCCATCTCGCCTGCGCCTGGCTGGTCGCCGGCTCGACCGCGCTCTCCGCCTACTTCATCCTCGCCGCCAACTCCTGGATGCAGCACCCGGTCGGCTACAAGCTGGCCGGCGGCAAAGCCGAGCTGACGAACATCGCCAGCGTGCTGTTCAACAACACCGCGATCTACGCCTTCCTGCACACGATCCTCGCCGCCCTGCTGACCGCGGGGATGATCCTGATCGCGGTCTCGGCCTGGCACCTGCGCCGCGGCAACGAGACCGAGGTCTTCGGCGGCGCGATGCGACTGGGCCTGCCGATGGTCGTGGTCGCCGCGATCGTCACCGTCTTCGTCGGTCACTTCAACGGCATCCTGATGACCCACCAGCAGCCGATGAAGATGGCCGCCGCCGACGCCGTCTTCGAGACCAAGGACGGCGCCGGGCTGTCGCTCTTCGCCACGGGTGACTTCGAGCAGAACCCCGAAGGCCTGAGCCGAAACATCGAAATCCCCAACCTGCTCTCCTGGATCTCGACCGGCTACCCGAACGGGAAGATCGAGGGGATCAACAACATCGACGCCGAATACCGCCGCAGGTACGGCCCCGGCGAGTACGCCCCGATCGTCGCCGTCACCTACTGGACCTGGCGGGCGATGATCGGCTGCGCGATGGCGATGTTCATCTTCGCCGCCTTCGGCTGGTGGCTGGCGCGCAAGGGCAAGCTGCAGTCCTCGAAGCGCTTCCTCAAATGGGCGGTGCCGGCGGCGGCGCTTCCCTTCATCGCCAGCGCCACGGGCTGGGTCTTCACCGAGATGGGCCGCCAGCCCTGGGTCGTCTTCGGCCTGCTGAAGACGGACGTCGCCAACTCGCCCAGCGTCAGCTCGGCCGAGGTCTGGATCACCCTGATCGGCTTCACCGCGATCTACGGCGTGCTGGCGGCGATCGCGGGCTGGGTCTTCGTCAGGACGGTGCGCAAAGGGCCGGTCGAGGCCGGCAAAGCCGAGGAGCCGGGCCAGGAGCTGGCCCTCGCCTACTGACATGGACGCCTACAGCGGACTTCAGGTCGTCTGGTTCGTCCTCATCTCGATCCTCTGGCTGGGCTACTTCCTGCTCGAGGGCTTCGACTTCGGGGTCGGGATGCTGATCCGCGCTGTCGGCGGGACCAAGGAGGAGCGGCGCGCGGTGCTGCACACGATCGGTCCGATCTGGGACGGCAACGAGGTCTGGCTGCTGGTCGCCGGCGGCGCCACCTTCGCCGCCTTCCCGCAGTGGTACGCGACGCTCTTCTCCGGCTTCTACCTGGCGCTCTTCCTGATCCTCGCGGCGCTGATCGTGCGCAACGTCGCCTTCGAGTTCTGGGGCAAGGGCGACACGCAGCGCTGGCGCGACCGCTGGGAGTGGGCGATGATCGGCGGCAGCTTCCTCGCCGCCCTGCTCTGGGGGGTCGGCTGGGCGAACATCGTCCACGGCGTGCCGATCGACGCCCAGCACGAGTACACCGGCACGCTCTTCGACCTGCTGAAGCCCTACGCGCTGCTCGGCGGGCTCGCCACGCTCACGCTCTTCCTCACCCACGGCGCGATCTTCCTCGAGCTGAAGACCGAAGGGGCGATGCGCGAGCGGGCCACCGCGATCGCCGCCCGGGTGGCCCCGGTCGCCGCCGTCGTCGGGATCGGCTTCCTGGTCTGGACGGTCGCCTCCCACCGCGGCGGCGTCGACGTCCCGTCCGCGATCCTCGCCGGCCTCGCCGCGCTCGCGCTGATCGCCGCCGCGATCCTCGCCGGGCGCGACCCGGTGCGCGCCTTCGCCGCCACCGCCGGCGCGATCGCCTTCTTCTTCGTCTCGCTCTTCGTCGACCTCTTCCCCCACGCGATGATCTCCAGCACCGACAGCGCCTTCGACATGACCCTCGCCCAGTCGGCGTCCTCGCACTACACGCTGGTCGTGATGACGGTCGTCGCCGTACTGCTGGTGCCGGTCGTGCTCGCCTACCAGGCGTGGACCTACTGGGTCTTCCGCCACCGGGTCTCGGCCGATGACTTTGGCGACGTCAAGTCCCCGCTCGACCTGCTCGCGAAATGACGGCCCCAGATCGTTGCCATACTGCGTCCTCGGTCGCCCAAATAGCGCTGCTATTCGGGCTCCCTGCGTCCTTGCCTGGCAACGCCTGGACCTCGTCATTTCGGTGAGCAGCAGGGCAAGGGCACGCGAGACGCAACAGCGCTTGACGCGCACCAGCAGGGCGGCGCGGACCCATCTCGCCGCCACGGTCGTACTGGGGCTGCTGGCGACGGCGTTGATCGTCGCCCAGGCGACGCTGCTCGCGCACGTCGTCGTCCGCGTCTTCCTCGGCGGCGCCTCGCTCGGCGACGTCGCTCCGGCGCTGCTCTGGCTGGCGGCGGCCTCGGTTGCCCGCGGCCTCGTCGACGCGGGCTTCGAGGCGAGCGGCCGAATCGGCGCCGCCAGGGCGATGGCGGAACTGCGCTCGCGCCTCGTCCGCCACCTGCTGCTCGACCGACCCGGCGCGCTGCAGGACGAGCGCTCGGGTGAGCTCGCGGCGGCCGCGGTGCAGGGCGTCGACGCGCTCGAGGCCTGGTTCGCCCGCTACCTGCCGCAGGCGGTTCTCTCGCTCTTCGCGCCGCTGCTGATCCTCGCCTGGGTACTGCCGCGCGACTGGGAGGCGGCCGCGATCCTCGCCGTCACCGCGCCCCTGATCGTCGTCTTCATGGTCCTGATCGGCCGCCTCGCCGAACGCTCTACCCGGCGCCGCTGGCGCCGCCTCTCGCGGCTCAGCGCCCACTTCCTCGACCTCGTCGGCGGGCTCGAGACGCTGCGCGCCCACGGCCGCGCCGCCGCGCAGGCGGCGACGGTCGACGCGGCCGGCGAGAGCTACCGGCGGGAGACGATGAAGACGCTGCGGATCGGTTTCCTCTCGGCGCTCGTGCTGGAGCTGCTGGCGATGCTCGGCGTGGCGCTGGTCGCGGTCACTGTCGGAGTGCAGCTGGCGAGCGGCGACCTCGGCCTGACCGCCGGCCTGACCGTGCTGCTGCTGGCGCCGGAGCTCTACATGCCGCTGCGCCGCCTCGGCGCCCAGTTCCACGCCAGCGCCGACGGCATGGCGGCCGCCGAGCGGATCTTCGAGGTACTCGACCAGCCGGCCGCGGTCGCCGCGCCGTCGCGCGAGCTCCCCGCTCCCGATCCGCGGACGGGGGCGCTCCGTCTCGCCGCGCTGCGCTTCTCCCACCCTGGGCGCGGGCAGACGCTGCGCGGGGTCGAGCTGACGATCGAGCCGGGCGAGACGGTCGCCGTCACCGGCCCCAGCGGCGGCGGCAAGTCGACGCTGCTCTCCCTCCTGCTGCGGCTGGCCGAACCGGACGGCGGCCGGATCGAATGTGGCGGCGTCGACATCCGCGAAGTCGCCGTGTCCGAGTGGCGCAAGCGGGTTGCCTGGGTGCCGCAGCGGCCCACGGTCTTCGCCGGCACGATCGGCGACAACGTCCGCCTCGCCGACCCCGGCGCCAGCGACGGGAGGACGATGGAGGCGATCGAGCAGGCCGGCCTGCTCGAGCTGATCCACGCCCTTCCGGACGGCCTCGCGACTGCGGTCGGCGACGGCGGGCGGCGGCTCTCGGCCGGGCAGTCGCAGCGGCTGGCGCTGGCCCGCGCCTTCCTGCGCGACGCCCCGCTGCTGCTGCTCGACGAGCCGACCGCGAGCCTCGACGCCGAGACCGAGCTGGAGATCGCTGCGGCCGTCGAGCGGCTCGCCGCGGACCGCACCGCGCTGATCGTCGCCCACCGCGCAGAGCTCGCCCACCGCGCCGACCGCACCGTCGAGCTGCGCGACGGCGTGCTCCACGAGACCTCCCGAGCCGCCGAGACGGTCCCCGCATGACAGCGCGGTCGAGGTTATCCCCGGATAGCGTCGAAAAGCTCGACCGCGCGGCGTTGTGGCGGGCGGTCGGGGCGACGCGCTCGCGGCGCGGGCTGCTCTGGCTCTCGGTCGGGCTCGGCGCGGCGGCGGTGCTCGCCTCGGTCGGGCTGCTCGCGACCTCCGGCTACCTGATCAGCCGCGCGGCGCAGCGGCCCGAGATCCTCGCCCTCGGCGTGGCGATCGTCGGCGTGCGCTTCTTCGGCATCTCACGCGCGCTGCTGCGCTACGGCGAGCGGCTCGTCTCCCACGATCTCGCCTTCCGCACGCTGACCGACCTGCGCCGGCGTTTCTTCGCCAGGCTCGTGCCCCTCGTTCCGGGCGGGATCGCCGACCTGCGCCGCTCCGACCTGCTCAGCCGCTTCGTCGCCGACGTCGACCGTCTCCAGGACCTCTACCTGCGCGCTCTCGCGCCACCGTTGGTCGCGATCGTCGCCGGCCTCGGCTCGGTCGTCGTCGCGGCCCTGATCCTGCCCGCCGCGGGGCTCGCCCTGGGGGCGATGCTGATCTTGGGGGGCGTCTTCGCGCCGGCCCTCACCCGCCGCGCGGCGCGCTCCGCCGGGCGGCGCCAGGCGGCCGCCCGAGCGACGCTCGGCGCCGACCTGGTCGAGATCGCCCGCGGCTCGGCGGAGATCGCGGTAGCCGGGCGCGAGGAGGACTGGATCGAGCGGGGCGAGCGCTCGAGCGCGCACCTCGCCGCATTGCAGCGCCGCGACGCATTCGGCGGTGGGCTCGCGGCCGGGCTGGGCACCGCGCTCGCGGCCGGCGCCGCCGTGCTGCTGGTCGCGGTCGCGACTCCCGCGGTCCACAGCGGCGCCCTTGCCGGAGTGCTGCTGGCGGCGCTGGCGCTGCTGGCGCTCGGCGCGTTCGAGGCGGTGACGCCGCTCGGCGCCGCGGCTGCGAGCGTCGACGCCTGCGCGACGTCCGCCGGGCGGATCGAGTCGGTGCTCGAGCGCGAGCCGCAGGCCGCCGACCCGGCTGAGCCACGACCGCTGCCCCCCGCCGGCGATCTCGAGCTGCGCAACGTCTCATTCCGCTACGGCGAGAACGAGCCGTGGGTCCTCGACGGCGCCGCGCTCCGCCTCGCCCCCGGCCGCGCCGTCGCCCTGCTCGGCCCGAGCGGCAGCGGCAAGAGCACGCTCGCCGAGCTCGTGGTCCGCTTCCGTGAGCCGCAGCGCGGCAGCGTTCGCCTCGGGGGTACCGATCTGCGCGACGCCGCGGGCGACGCCGTGCGCGAGGCTGTGCGACTCGCCCCCCAGGACGCCTACCTGTTCACGACGACGCTGCGCGACAACGTCGCGCTCGGCGGCGAGAGCGCCTCCGACGCCGAGATCGTCGCCGCACTGGAGGCTGTCGGCCTCGGCGAGTGGCTGGCCGAACTGCCCGACGGCCTCGCCACCGAGGTGGGAGAGGCCGGCGCCAAGGTCTCCGGCGGACAGCGCCAGCGCATCGCGGCCGCCCGCCTCTTCCTCGCCCACGCTCGCTTCCTGATCTTCGACGAGCCGACGACCCACTTGGATCCGACCGGCGCCGCCGACCTCCTGACCCGCATCGCCGCCCTGGCCGACACCGGCCCCAGCGTCCTCGTCATCACCCACGAAGCCCAATCCCTTTCAAGCTTCGCGGAAGTGCTTGCGCTCGAGAACGGACGAATCGTTCCAGCGAAGTGACGGGGAGCCAAGGAGGCCGGGTATCCCTCCCACAGAGGCTCACGAAACCACGCCTGGACCCTGACTCCACGATCAGCTGCGCGACGGCCTCTGGGGGAGGGATACCCGGCCTCCCCGCTGCGCGACGGCCTCCGGGGAGGGGCACCCCGGTTACTCGTAGTGCAGTGAGTCGAGCACGTCCAACCGCGACGCCCGCCGCGCGGGCGGGATCGCCGCCAGCACGCCGGCGAGCCCGGCGAGGATCAGCAGCACGACCAGCGAGCCGATCGGGTAGGAGAGCGTGAAGCCTTCGTCTTTCAGCGGCTGCGAGATCAGCGCCGCGAAGATCACGCCGAGGATCATTCCCAGGATCGCGCCGATCAGGGCCGTGATCACCGCCTCGTAGCGGATCATCGTCCGCACCTGGCGGCGCGACATGCCGATCGCCCGCAGCATCCCCAGCTCGCGCGTGCGTTCGTGGATCGAGAGCGCCAGCGTGTTGGCGATGCCGAAGAGCGAGATCAGGATCGCGAGGATCAGCAGCGCGTAGAAGAGGTTGACGAGCTGGTCGACCTGTTCTTCGCGGGTTTCCTTCAGTTCCCCCTGGTTGAGGACTTCGGCCGTGGGGAAGGCCCGTTCGGCGCCCGCCGTCAGCACCGCCTGCACCTCGGCGGCGTCGGCGCCCGGCTCGAGGATGACGAAGTCGATCGTGTCCTGCGTCTGGTCGAAGGCGCGCCGCATCACGGCCTGGGTGATCATCACGCTGCCGAAGATGCCCGCCTTGGAGTCGAACTCGCCGGCGACCCGGAACGCCGGCCTCGCCCCCGTCTGGCTCAGCAGGCGGAAGCGGTCCCCGGGCTCGAGGCCGTGGTCGGAGGCGAACCCGTCCGACACCACCGCTTCGCGGTCGTCGAGCCGGCGCAGCGTCTCCGGCCCGCCGCGCTTCCATTCGACGTCGACCGCGGCGCCGATGTCGGGGGTCGGGGCGGTCACCCTGGCCTTCGAGCCGTCGCCGAGCAGCTTCGCTTCGGTCGTCCGGATCGTCGCCACGAGCCGCACGCCGGGCACCTTGCGAGCGGTGGCCGCCGCCCCGGCCGGGATCGGCGAGAACCCGTCGCTGTTCTGGATCACGATCCCGCCCTCGAAGTTTTCGTCGATCACCTGGGCGACCGAGCTCTTCAGGCCGGCGGCGAAGACGGTGACGAAGGTGACCAGGGCGAGGCCGATCATCAGCGCCGCCGCGGTGACCGCCGTGCGGCTCGGGTTGCGCTGCGCGTTCTCGCGCGCGAGCCGCCCGGTGAGGCGGCGGAGCCGCTCCAACGGCCAGCCGGAGATCGTCGCCAACGGCGGCACGAGCCGCGGGCTGAAGAGCGAGACGCCGAGCACGATCGCGACCGCCCCGGCGCCCATCAGGCCGGCGCGGGTGCCGGCACCGCCGCTGCCGAAGAGCCCGGCGAGGACCATCGCCAGGCCGGCGAGGCCAAGCAGCACGGAGAAGGCGAGGAAGACGAGCCGCCGGCCGCGGCTCGCCGGCGGCGTGTAGGACTGCAGCGCGGCGATCGGCGGCACTCTGGTCGAGCGCAGCGCCGGCACGAGCGAGGAGACCGCGGTGACGACGACGCCGACCAGCAGCGAGACGACGATCGTGCGCGTCCCCATCACCAGGCCGGTCGTCGGCAGGTCGATCCCGAAGCTCTTCAGCAGGGCGTTGAGCAGCGCCGCCATCACGTAGCCGCCGCCGATCCCGACGATCGCCCCGAGCAGGCCGATCGCGAGCGCCTCGACCAGGACCGTGAGCAGGATCTGCGGGCGCGAGGCGCCGAGCGTGCGCAGCATGCCGAACTCGGCGACCCGCTGGGCGACCGTGATCGAGAAGGTGTTGAAGATCAGGAAGGCGCCGACGAAGACCGCGATGAAGCCGAAGACGAGCAGGATCGTCTGCAGGAAGCCGAGGCTGTCGCGGATTTCTTCCGAGCCGCGGTCGGCGTTTTCCTGCGCCGTCTCGACCCGCGCCGAGCGCGGCATCACCCGCTCGATCCGCCGCTTGAGCGCCTGCGAGGAGACCCCGTCGCGGGCGGCGACCGAGATCTGGTCGAGCCGGCCGACCTTGTGCGTCAGCCGCTGCGCCACCGGCAGCGTCACCTGGGCGATGCTGGCGCCGCCGAAGGAGGCGCCGCCGAGCTTGGTGAAGCCGACCAGGCGGAAGGACCGGGCGCTGCCCTGGCCGATCAGCTTGATCGTTTCGCCGAGCTCGATCCCCGACCCTTCCGCGGCGGCCTGGTCGAGCGAGGCTTCGGTGGGGCCGCGCGGCGGGTGGCCGTCGACGTAGGTGAGCGACTCGAGCCCGTCGGGCAGCCGCGAGGAGATGAACTTGGGGGCGAATTTGTTGCCGATCTTCTCCCCTTCGGCGTCGAAGAAGCCGCCGGGGGTGAAGATCGCGCCGGCGGCGAGGCGCACGCCGGGGACCCGCTTCGCCTTCGGCAGCAGCGCCGCGGGGATCGTCGGGATTTCGCCGCTTTCCTGTTCGACCGGGTTCTTCGCCGTGACGACGACGCTCGTCCCCTTCAGCGAGTCGCTGAAGATTTCGTCGAAGGCGGCGAAGATCGTGTCGGTGAGGACGTAGGAGCCGGCGACGAAGGCGACGCCGATGACCACAGCGAAGGTCGTCGCCAGCGCCCGCACCTTGCGCGCCCAGAGGCTCTTGATCGCGAGGCCGGCCAAGCGCCGCCTAATCGATCTGCTTCATCAGCTCGAGCACCTCGTCGGCGGAGCCGGGCGCGGCGTCGTGGACGATCCGCCCGTCGCGCAGCGTGATCAACCGATCGGCGTGGGCCGCCGCCACCGGATCGTGGGTGACCATGATCACCGTCTGCCCGAACTCGTCAACCGCCTGGCGCAGCAGGCGGAGCACGTCGGCGCTCGACTTCGAATCGAGGTTGCCGGTCGGCTCGTCGGCGAAGACGACCGCCGGCTTGGAGACCAGCGCGCGGGCGACGGCGACGCGCTGCTGCTGGCCGCCGGAGAGCTCGGCGGGCCGGTGGGTGCGCCGGTCCTGCAGCCCGACGGTCTGGATCAATCGCTCGAGCCACTCGGCGTCCGGCTTGCGGCCGGCGATCGAGAGCGGCAGCACCAGGTTCTCCTCCGCGGTCAGCACCGGCAGCAGGTTGAAGAACTGGAAGACGAAGCCGAGCTTGTCGCGGCGCAGCCTGGTCAGCGCCGCGTCGTCGAGGCCGGTGATCTGCGCGCCGTCGAGCGTCACCGTGCCGGCGGTCGGCGTGTCGAGGCCGGCGAGGATGTGCATCAGGGTCGACTTGCCCGACCCCGACGGCCCCATGATCGCGGTGAAGCGGCCGCGCTCGAAGCCGGTCGAGACGCCGACCAGCGCATCGACGGCGGCCTCGCCCTCGCCGAAGCGGCGCGAGACGTCGGTGGCGATCACGACCTGGCCGTCCGCGGTGCTCACGCGCGGCAAGGTATCGGGTCGGTCGGTGCGGAGGGCCATCCCGGGAGGGGTTCCACTTAACCTTTTCGAAGGTTTGGGATTGGGCTGCCGCCCGGGGCAGTCGACGAAAAGGTACAAGACGTTCCACCCCTCCCGGGATGGCCTCAATACGCTGCCGTCTCGATGGCTCTTGCAGATGAGTTCGACGGGTTCCTAATCGACCTGGACGGGGTCGTGTGGATCGGTCGAGAGCTTGTTCCGGGCTCGGTCGAGGCGCTGCGGAAGCTGCTCGAGGACGAAAAGGGAATCTGCTTCGTCACCAACAATCCGGGGAAAGCGGCCTCGGAGTACGCGCGGCGACTGCGTGAGGCGGGCATCGAGATCGGTGACGACCGCGTCGTCACCGCGGGCGAAGCAACCGCTCGGCTGGCGTCCGAAAATGCCGGCACCGGGGCGACCGCGTTCGTCATCGGCGCTCCGGCCTTTCACGAGACGCTCGCCGCGGCCGGACTGGAGCTCGTCGAAGGGGACGCTGGGCACGAGGCCGACGTGGTGATCGTCTCCGGCCATCGCGGCTTCGACTACGCGGAGCTGCTGGCGGCGACGCGGGCGCTGCAGCGCGGCGCCGCCCTGTTCGCGACCAGCCACGACCCGACGATGCCGTTTCCCGGCGGGCCGGTCCCGGGAACCGGCGCCGTGCTCGCCGCCGTCGAGACGGCGAGCGGCGCGACGGCCGAGATCGGCGGCAAGCCGGAACCGCACCTGTTCGAGCTGGCGCGCGAGCGGATCGGCGCGGCGGAGCGGGTCGCGATGGTCGGCGACCGCGTCTCCTCGGACATCGAGGGCGGGCGGCGAGCCGGGCTGGAGACGATCCTGGTGCTGAGCGGGGCTACGACTCAGGCCGAGGCCGAGCGCGCCACCCCTCCCCCCGATCACGTCGTCGCAGACCTCGCCGGCCTGGTGGTGTGAGCGCCGTACCGGCCAACGCATCCGACATTTACCCCACCAGAGTGGGGTCAATGTCGGATGCGCGAGGGCGATGACTCCGCCGGTCTCACGGCCGGGGTTGGCCTTCGCCGGGCTCTTCGCCGTCACCTTCTCCGGCCTCGTCGCCGTCGGCGCGGTGCTGCCGGTGCTGCCGCGCTACGTGCACGGCCCGCTCGACGCCGGCAACATCGCGGTCGGGGTGGTGATCGGCTCCTACGCCATCACCGGTCTGCTGCTGCGGCCCGTCGCCGGCCGCCTCGCCGATCATCGCGGCCGCAAGCCGACCGTCCTGCTCGGCTCGGTGCTCGTCGCCATGGCCGGCTTCCTCTACCTGCTGCCGCTCGGGGTCGGGGGCCTGATCGGCGCCCGGCTGCTGCTCGGCGCCGGCGAGGGCACCGTCTTCACCGCCGGCTCGGCCTGGATCGTCGACATCGCCCCACCCGAGCGCCGCGGCCGCGTGATCGGCCTCTACGGGCTCGCGGTCTGGGCCGGGCTGAGCATCGGCCCGCTGATCGGCGAGCTGCTCCTGCACGCCTCCGGCTACACGCTGGTCTGGATCTTCGCCGGCGCCGCCCCGTTGGTCGGCGCGCTGATCGCCTCGCGGCTGCCCGATCCCTTCCACCCCAAGCCGGGCGAAGACGAACACCACCCGCTGATCGCCCGCGAGGCTGTCCAGCCCGGCACCGCGCTCGCGCTCGGCTCGCTCGGCTACGCGACCGTGGCCTCCTTCGTCGTCCTCCACCTCGAACAGCGCGGGGTCGGCCACGGCGCCGTCGTCTTCGGCGTCTTCGCGACGATGGTGGTGCTGACGAGGCTCGTCGGCGGCGACCTCCCCGACCGCATCGGCCCGGCACGGGTCGCGACCGCCGCCGCCCTGGTCGAGGCGGCCGGGCTGGCGATGATCGGAATCGCGCACAGCCTCGGGCTGGCGCTGGCCGGCGCCCTGGCGATGGGCGCCGCCTTCTCGCTGCTCTACCCCTCGCTGCTGCTGATCGTCGTCGGCCGCGTGGCGGAAACGCGGCGCGGCGCGGCGCTCGGCACCTTCACCGCCTTCTTCGACGCGGGCATCGGCTTCGGCGCGCCGCTCGCCGGCATCGCGGCGGCGCTGAGCGACTACGAGGGCGCCTTCCTCTTCGCCGCCACCATCGCCGTCGCCTCGGCGACGATGACCGCGCTCGCGATCTCGGCCCGGGGGCGCGCCGCTACTCGCGTTCGCTGATCAGCAGGGCCTGGGCGGCGCGGCCGATACGGCCGCGCTCGTCGGAGAGGACGGACTCGGCGGTGCCGACGCCGTTTGACTGCGGCAGGGTGACCGCGTCGACGCAGACCCACTCGCCCTCGGGCAGACGCTCGAGATGGACGCTGAGGTCGACGTTGATGAAGACGAAGCGGCGCCAGTCGAGCACGGCGCTGATCCCGTTGCCGACGTCGGCGGCGACCAGCGTCCGCTGCAGCGGCGTCGGCCGCTCGCCGGCGACCAGCTCGCAACCCATCCGCATCCACACGGTGGCCGGACCGGGCTCGCGAAAGCCGCCCCCGACCGAGCGCCATTCCATCGCCGTGTGGTAGCCGACCGACTGCCCGGTCTCGAAGAACTCCGGCTCGCCGCCCTGCTCTGGCCCGGGGGGCGCCGACGGCGTCGTCTCGACCCCCTCGGGGATCTCGAGCTCGGACGTGCGGATCCGCCACGCCCGCGCCTCGATCAACTTGGTGCCCTCGCCATCCGTCAGCGACGCCTCGATCATCTGCACGCTGCGCCCCGGCCGCACCACCTCGGCCTCGACCCGCACCGCCCCAATCGGCATCGGCCGCAGGATCTCGAAGGTCACCCGCGCAACCTGAAACCCCTCGCCCCCCGGAACCCTTTCGATCTCACGCCCCAGCAGCCCGCAAGGCGGCCCCGCATGCTGCGCCCCCGGATCCCACGGCCCCCTGGTCAGCTCAGAAGCAATGAAGCTCCCCTCGCCGGTCTTCTCGTAAAAGGCGCCTGCCATGGCCGCGCATCGTAAGGGCGTCGGGGGTCGCCTCGACAGTGCCTCGCGAAGCGGCGCCCCGGCGGGCTATTCCAGCCGCGAAGCGGCACCAGATTCCACCGCCCGTAGGGCGGTGGTGGGCAGCTGGCGAGGCGACCCCCGACGCCCTCTACGCTTATGACATGGAGAAAGTCGAGAAAACCGACGAGGAGTGGCGCGAGCACCTCACGCCGGAGCAGTACGAGGTGACGCGCAAGGCCGGCACCGAGCGCGCCTTCACCGGACCGTACTGGGACGAGAAGTCCGCGGGCACGTACCGCTGCGTCTGCTGCGAGACCGAACTCTTCTCCTCGGACACCAAGTTCGACTCGGGCACCGGCTGGCCCAGCTTCACCGAGCCGGTCAACCTCGAGCACGTCGAGCTGCGTCCTGACAACAGCCTGCTGATGCGCCGCACCGAGGTCGTCTGCAAGCACTGCGACGCCCACCTCGGGCACGTCTTCGAGGACGGGCCGCCGGAGCGCGGCGGGCAGCGCTACTGCATCAACGGCTGCGCGCTGAAGTTCGAATAGGCCTTATTTCACGCCGCCGCCGGCGCCGAGGTAGCTGAAGCGCACGGCGAGGGCCACCGCCTCGGTGCGGGTGTCGACCTCGAGCTTGGCGATCGCGTTGCGCACGTGGGTGTGCACGGTCGCCGGGCTGAGGTCGAGCCGCTCGGCGATCTCTTTCACCCGCAGGCCCTCCGCCAACAGCTCGAGGATCTGCCGCTCGCGCGGCGAGAGGTCGAGCAGCTTCTCCACCTCCGACGGCTTGCCGCCGGCGAAGTCGCCGCCGAGGAAGGTGCCGCCGCCGGTGACCGCTTTGACCGCCCGGGCGATGTCCTCGGCCGGGGCCGACTTGAGCACGTAGCCGGAGGCGCCCGCGCGCAGCGCCAGCGCCAACAGGTCGGGCTGGGCGTGGGCGGTGAAGACGATCACCTTGGTCCGCGGCCGCGCTTTGAGCACGTCCTTGGTCGCCTCGATGCCGTCGCGCTTTGGCAGCTCGACGTCGATGATCAGGACGTCGGGCTCGAGTTCCTTGACCACGTCGACGACGTCGCGGCCGTTCGCAGCCTCGCCGACGATCTGCAGCACGTTCGAGTTGGCCATCCGCGACTTGATCGCGTCGCGGACGATCTCGTGGTCGTCGCAGAGGACGACCCGCTTAGCGTCGCGCACGGTCGCGTTCACGACGGCTCGATCCTCTCGGGGGCGCCATATTCATACAGAATATTAGGTAGGCTAAACCCACCTTCCCGATCCTGGCGATTCTCTATCAGGGCGATCATCGTGCGTCCGACTGCCACGGCGGTCCCATTCAGGGTGTGGACCGCCTGGACAGCTTCGTTATCGGCAGGTCGATACCTACAATTGAGGCGACGCGCCTGATAATCGGTGGTATTCGAGCACGAGGTCAGCTCGCGGTAGCGCTCCTGGCTCGGGATCCACGCCTCGCAGTCGTACTTCTTCGCCGCCGGGGCGCCGAGGTCGCCCGCCGCCACGTTGACCACGCGGTAGGGGATCTCCAGCTCCGCGAGGATGCGCTCCTCGATCGCCAGCAGCCGCTCGTGCTCGGCAGCCGAGTCCGCCGGCTCGACGAACGAGAACATCTCGACCTTGTCGAACTGGTGGACGCGGAAGATCCCGCGCGTGTCGCGCCCCGCCGCCCCGGCCTCGCGGCGGAAGCAGGAGGAGAAGCCGGCGTAGCGCAGCGGCAGCTGCTCGGCCGTGAGGATCTGCTCGGCGTGCAGGCCGGCGAGCGCGACCTCGGAGGTGCCGACGAGGAACAGCTCGTCCTTCGGCACCTCGTAGATCTGGTCGCGGTCGCCGGGCAGGAAGCCGGTGCCATAGAGCGCCTCTTCGCGCACGAGCACCGGCGGCACGACCGGCTCGTGCCCCTCGCCGCGGACGACGTCGAGCGCGTAGCGGACCAGGGCCAGCTCGAGCAGCACCAGGTCGCCCTTGAGGTAGGCGAAGCGCGAGCCGGAGAGCTGCGCCGCCGCCTCCATCTCGATCAGGCCGAGCTCGGTGCCGATCTCGAGGTGGTCGCGCGGCTCGAAGTCGAAATCGGGGCGCTCGCCGACCTCGCGCAGGACGACGGCGTCCTCCTCGGTCATCCCTTCCGGCGCGTCCGGATCGGGCAGGTTGGGCAGGGTCGCGGCGACCTCCCGCAGGTCCGCCTCGACCTGCTCGAGCTCGGCTTTGCCCGTCTCGATCCGCTCCTTCAGACCCTGCACGGCGCGCATCTGCTCCTCGCCGTCCTCGCCGCGCTGTTTCGCTTCGCCGACCTGCTTGGAGAGCGACTTGCGCTCCGCCTGGGCGCCCTCGATCTCGGGCAGCAGCTCGCGGCGGCGCCCGTCGAGCGCCAGCAGGGCGTCGACCTGCCCGGCGGCGCCGCGGCGGGCGAGCGCCCGCTTGACCCGCTCGGGGTCGGAGCGGATCAGCTTCAGATCGAGCATCGGATGCTCCCGCCGGGCCGGCTAGGGCGCGGGCTGCCCGGGCCGCGGCGATTCTTCCGCTTCTTCCCCGGCGTACTTGGCGACGAAGCGCGCGACCTCTTCGGCATCTTCGCCGACGACGATGTTCTGGGGCATGATCGCCCCGGAGAAGCCGCCGTTCTGGATCGCGAACAGTGCGTCGTCATAGGTCTCGGTTCGCTGGTTGAGACTCGGACCCTGCGTGCGCTGGGCGCGGTTGCCGGTTCCCTGCGTGCCGGCGGCGCTGAGCGTGTGGCAGCCGGCGCAGTGGGTCGAGAAGAGGACGGCCCCTTCGTGATCGGGCTCGCTCTTGGACACCGAGACCCCCTCTTCGCCGAACCCACAGGCGGCGAGGGCGAGGGCGGCCACCACGGCCAGTCCTATTGCGATTGCAGGTCGCACGCGGCGCGCATCATATTGTCCAGGCTCGATGGCCGACGCCCGCTCTCCCGACCCCGCCGGCTTCCGCGCCGCGATGGGGCTGCTGCCCACCGGGGTCACGGTCGTCACCGCGGCCGGGCCCGAGGGACCGGCGGGGGCGACGGCGAACGCGGTCTGCTCGCTCTCGATCGAGCCGATGCTGATGCTCGCCTGCCTCGATCGCGGCTCGCGCACCCTGCTCGCCGTGCAGGCCGCCAACCATTTCGGGGTCAGCGTCCTGCATGCAGGCCAGGAGCCGATCGCCCGCGCCTTCGCCAGCAAGGCGCCGGTCGCCGACAAGTGGCAGGGGGTCCCCTGGAGCGAGCGCGCCGGCATCCCGGCGATCGACGACGCCCTCGCCTTCGTCGCCTGCGAGCTGCAGGACGTGATCGCCGGCGGCGACCACGTGATCGTCACCGGCGCGGTCACCGCGCTGGAGACCCGCGCCGGCGACCCACTCGTCTTCCACGGCGGCGATTACCGGCCGCTGGGTTGAGATTGGCCACCATCGACGGCGATGGCGGAACGCTTCCAGGAGCCGGGCTGGTTCACGAAGAACGTCTTCAACCGGCTGGTCGCGCTGCCCTGCTGCGCGCCTACCTGGAGAGGTGGAAGTGGGAGGTCGGCGCCTTCTTCGACGGCGTCGGCCCCGAGGACGAGTTGCGCCGCATCGGCCCCGACCACCCTGCCTTCCGGATCGAGAGCTGACGCGCCGATACCATTTGAGGCATGAGCGACAAGGCTGGACAGCCCCGCGATATGGGCTCGTACGCAGGAGAAATCGGTGATCTCGACGCGGCAGCCAAGGCGCGCCGGGAAGCCGACTCACGGCTCTCGATGAGCGAGCGCCTTGCCCGCGTTCACTCGCTGTCCAAGCAGATGAGCGCGGTCAAGGGCAGCGCCCGGCCACGTTGACCGAGTTCGATCTTCAAGCGCTGCTCCAAGCCCTCGCAGATCGAGCGATCCGCTTTGTCATCATCGGCGGTGTCGCCGTCGGTGCTCACGGCTATGTCCGCGCGACCGCCGACCTCGACATCGTGCCGGACCCCGATCCCGAGAATCTGAATCGCCTGATCGATGTCCTGCGCGCTCTCGGCGCCACGCTTCCCAGCGCGGGAAATCGGAAGTTCAATCCCGCCGAAGACGCAAAGGTCGTTCGGCGCGGCGGCAACGTGACAGCCGACACCGAGCTCGGCAGCCTCGATGTGATTCAGCTCGCCATCGGCGTGCCAACCTACTCACAGCTTGCCAACGCCGCCGTCGAGAGCGACGTACTCGGCGTGCCCGTTCGCGTCTGCTCCCTCGGCGATCTACGTGAGATGAAGCAGGCGCAGGGACGGGCGCAGGACGAGGCTGACCTGGCGAACCTACCTGATTCGGACTGAATGGCTCTAAAAGGCGCCGCTGGTGCCGGCGGCGCGCAGGGCGAGGAAGAAGATCACGCCGCAGCTGACCGCCATGATGCCCATCTCGCGGCGGACGATCGCCAGGGCGAGCGACTCCTGGTCCGCGGCGGGGAGGGCTTCGAAGTCGACTTCGCCGAGCTCGCGCTGGGCGGCGCCGGCGCGAGCGCCCTCGGCGAGGAAGGAGACGACGAGCGGCAGGATGCCGTAGAGGTAGTGCAGATCGCTGTCGGGTTCGTGGCCGGTCATCACCAGCAGGCCGCCGAGCAGGGCCTGCAGGAAGACCGCCGCCTGGGCGCCGCGCAGCAGGTACCAGAAGGGGATCGAGGAGCGGCGGCGCAGCCAGGCGATGCCGCCGACGGCGAACGCCGCGAGGTTGAGCGCGATCAGCGCGCAGCCGACGACGAGGTGCACCTCGGGCATCGTTTATATCCGCCAAAAAGGGTCGGGATTCGGCTTGCTGATGCGAAAAATCACTATGTAGCAAGTTGTCACAATGTGGTTGTATAACGGAGGTCGCCCGTGCTGAAGAGCTACCTGCCGATACTCGTCTTCGCCTTTCTCGGCCTGGGAGTGGGCAGCGCATTGGTGATGCTCAACCACCTGATCGGCCCGAAGCGGCCGACGCAGCCGACCGAGGCGAACCTGCGCCAGAGCGCCCCCTATGAGTCGGGAATCCCGGTCGAGGCGGCGCGCGGCCTGCGGGTCGGCGTCAGCTTCTACCTGGTCGCGATGCTGTTCATCCTCTTCGACATCGAGGTCGTCTTCCTCTACCCGATCGGGGTCATCCTCAAGGGGGCCGACAGCGTCTTCGTGCTCGGCGAGCTGATCACCTTCGTCGTCCTGCTGCTGGTCGCCTTCGTCTACGTCTGGCGAAAGGGTGGGCTGGATTGGAGGTAGAGCGACAGACGATGCGCGACCGCCAGCTGCGCGCCCGCGACATGCTGCGCGGCGACCTCGAGGGCGAGGAGCTGGAGCGCTACGTCGAGGAGAAGGTCGTGACGACCAACTTCGAGAAGCTGCTCAACTGGGGCCGCGCGAACTCCTGCTTCCCGCTGACCTTCGGGCTCGCCTGCTGCGCGATCGAGGCGCCGATCGCGCTGGTCGGCAGCCCCCGCTACGACCTCGCCCGCTTCGGTGCCGAGGCGCTGCGCGCCTCGCCGCGCCAGGCGGACCTGATCATCCTCTCGGGCCGCGTCTCGATCAAGATGGCGCCGGTCGTCCGCCGCCTCTACGACCAGATGCTGGAGCCCAAGTGGGCGATCTCGATGGGCGCCTGCTCCTCCAGCGGCGGCATGTTCGCCAACTACGCGGTGGTCCAGGGCGCCGACAAGTTCATGCCGATCGACCTGCACATCCCCGGCTGCCCGCCGCGCCCGGAGGCGGTCATGTACGGGTTCAACAAACTGCAGCGCAAGATCATCGGCAACCCCGACCAGGGCTGGCGCCAGCGCTACAACGCGAGCGGCACCGAGGAGTGGGCGCGCGGCGGCCCGCGCAGCGAGCCCAGCCCCGAGGCCGCGGCCGCCTACGAGGAAGCGCGGGGGTTGATTCGTGCCTGACGCCCCCGGACTGGAGCTGATCCGGGGGGAGATCGAGCAGGACCACCCGGGCGCGATTCTCGACACGAGCTTCGACCGCGGCCAGCCGGCGCTCGTCGTCGACCCGGCGCAGATCCTCGCCGTGCTCACCTGGCTGCGCGAGGCGCCCGGCCAGGGGTACGGCTTCCTCTCCTCCCTTCATGCGGCGGATTACCTGCCGGCCGAGCCGCGCTTCGGCGTCCACTACGAGCTCCTGAACAGGGACCGAGTTGAGCGGATCAGAGTCAAGGCGTTGCTCGAAGACGCCCCTCCCGCGGGTGGCGGGGTAGGGGGAACCGCCCCTGAGGACGCTTTAGCGACCGGAGGGGGTGGTGGGTCCCCTGCCCCGACAGGACCCGCGGGCCGGGGCCTCCCGATAATCGACTCTTGCGTCGAGCTCTTTCCGAGCGCGAACTTCCAGGAGCGCGAGGCCTTCGACTTCTTCGGGATCGTCTTCAGGGGACACCCGGACCTGACGCGCATCCTGCTGCCGGAGGACTACGTCGGCTGGCCGCAGAGGCGTGACTTCCCCGTGGGCGGCGAGCCGGTCACCTTCACCCACAACGAGGGCGCGTATGGCTGAGGCGACGGTCGACACCCAGACGGAGGTGATGACGATCAACATCGGGCCGCACCACCCGGCCACGCACGGGGTGCTGCGGCTCGTCGTCGACCTCGAAGGCGAGGTAGTGAAAGACCTCAAGCCGGTGATCGGCTACGTCCACACGGGGATCGAAAAGTCCTGTGAGGACAAGAGCTACTGGAAGGTCATCCCCTTCGTCGAGCGCATGGACTACGTCTCCTACTTCTTCCAGATGGAGGCCTTCTGCGGCGCGGTCGAGCGGCTGATCGAGCTCGAGATCCCGCCCCGCGCCAAGTACCTGCGGACGATCTTCCTCGAGCTCTGCCGCATCCACTCGCACCTGGTCTGGCTGGGCACGACGGCGCTCGACCTCGGCGCGGTCTCGATGCTCTGGTACTGCTTCCGCGAGCGCGACCGGATCCTCGACCTGTTCGAGATGGCGACCGGGCAGCGCATGCACACCCGCTACTTCCAGGTCGGCGGCGTGATCGAAGACATCCCGCTCGGCTTCGAGGCGAAGCTGCGCAAGTTCGTCGCCGACATGCCGGTGCGGGTCGAGCAGTATCAGGCGCTGCTCGACCGCAACGAGGTCTTCCTCTCGCGCACCAAGGGGACCGGCGTCGTTCCGCGCGAGCGGCTGCTGGAGCTGGGCGTGACCGGCCCGCTGCTGCGCGCCGCCGGCGAGCCCTGGGACCTGCGCAAGGCCTTCGACTACCTCGCCTACCCGGAGCTCGATTTCAGGGTGCCGGTCGGCACCGTCGGCGACAACTACGACCGCTACCGCGTGCGCGTCGCCGAGATCGTCGAGTCGGTGCGGATCGTCGAGCAGGCGCTCGACGGGCTGCCCGCGGGCGCGCACATCGCCGATGACCGCAAGTACGTGCTGCCGCCGCGCTCGGAGCTCTCGACCTCGATGGAGTCGCTGATCCACCACTTCAAGCTGGTCACCGAGGGCTACCGGGTGGCGCCCGGCGAGGTCTACTACGCGATCGAGTCGCCGCGGGGCGAGCTCGGCTGCTTCGTCCTCGCCGACGGCTCCGCGAAGCCGGCCCGCGTCCACTTCCGCGACGCCTCCTTCGTCAACCTGCAGGCCTTCAGGGACATGTCGACCGACGGCTACGTCGCCGACATGATCGCCAGCCTCGGCATGCTCGACCCGATCCTCGGCGGGGTCGATCGGTGAGCGAGTTCCCGGTCGACCGCGCGGTCAGCGAAGGGCGCGTGCCCGAGCGCTCGCCGGAGGCGATCCCCGAGCTGCACGAAGTCGAGTGCCCGGACGAGCTGCGCGAGCGGATCGAGACGCTGATCGGCAAATACCCGGACCGGCACTCGGTCTCGATCCCGGCCCTGTGGGCGGTGCAGCGGCTCTACGGCTGGTGCACGCCGGAGGGGATTCGGCAGGCAGCCGCGGTCATGCGCGTCACTCCCGCCTACCTGGAGTCTGTGGCGAGCTTCTATGACCTGTTGCACACCGAGCCGGTCGGCTCGCACAAAGTCGCGGTCTGCACCAACATCTCCTGCTGGATGCGAGGCGGCGACGAGCTGCTCGACGCATTCCGGGTTGCCGGCGAGGGCAAGGACGTGTTCGTCACCGGGTTCGAGTGCCTGGGAGCGTGTGACATCGCGCCGATGGCCTCGCTCGATGAGCGTTACTTTGGCCCCCTCCAGCCGGACGAAGCGAAAACCGCAATCGACCAGCTGATCGCCGGCGAAGAGGTGCTTCCGGAAAAGGAACTGACGAAACGACCGTTGGCGGGCGATCGCGATGCCTGAGACCCGCGTCCTGCTCGACCACGCCGAGGACCCGAAGCTGCGCACGCTCGAGGGGTACCGCTCCTACGGCGGCTACGCGACCCTGGAGAAGGCGTACCGTGAGCTCGAGGCCGAGGAGATCCTCAAGGAGCTCGAAGACTCCGGCCTGCGCGGCCGCGGTGGCGCCGGCTTCTCGATGGGGAAAAAGGCCTCCTTCCTGCCGCGCGGGGAGATGCAGAAGTACCTCTGCTGCAACGCGGACGAGTCCGAGCCGGGCGCCTTCAAGGACCGCGAGCTGATGCAGCGCAACCCGCACCAGCTGATCGAGGGGATCGGGATCGCGGCGATCGCCGCCGACGCCGGC
>Ga0210111_1000021_pt1 | contig 37249 bp, 26 predicted proteins | sample China_Galinas_PW_6_FD_185520 | JGI IMG/M metagenome (GOLD analysis project Ga0210111, IMG submission 185520) | Wetland microbial communities from San Francisco Bay, California, USA, that impact long-term carbon sequestration - China_Galinas_PWC_D2... | ecosystem: Environmental > Aquatic > Marine... | reverse complement strand
TTGCGTTTCCCGTGGTCTTTGATGTTGTCGATATCGCCATCGATCCGGTAGGCGGAAAACTCTATTGGGCCGAAGGTTCCGACGACATGATCAGGCGTGCCGATCTCGATGGCACGAACCGGGAAAACATCATAGGCTTTCCAGATGTGAGCGGCGTGGTGGCGATTGCACTTGATCCACAGGGCGGGCAACTCTATTGGGCACAGACGTTTGACGACCGGATCCGGAGAACCGATTTGACGGGCATGGTCGTGGAAACCGTTTTGGAAACACCGACCACGCAAGGCATTGTCGACATCGCGGTCGACTCGACCGGGGGCGAGATGTTCTGGTTGCAGGCTGACGATACGTTATGGCGAGCGAGTCTCAGCGGCGCAAGTGTGCAAAAGATCGGCGAGTGGCCCGACGTGGATCAACCGCTGGCCCTGACGGTCGCGCACCCGTTTGTGGAGGAATGCACGACGAGCATCTGCCGTGCCCCCGCGCCGCACGATATTCGGAAGATCCGTTACATTTCCGTCGATCCACGGGGTGCCGGAGGCGTAAATGTCGGGCAGAACTTCGACATCAAGCTCACGCTCACAGGTACCCTGGTCAACGGCGTGACGGCGGTCGGCTCCTCGTGGTGGGCGAATCCGCCCGACGCGAATTGCATCTCGACTGTCGGGCCCACACAACCCTCCGTGCCGCCGAACTGGGATGCTTGTGCGATATTGCACCTGACCGGCTGTCCCATCATTCCCACATCCACCTACGACATCGTGGCTGTGGTCGGCGGTTTCGAAATCGGACCGCCGCTGATCGGCGAGACGCAACTCAAACCGGGTGTCAAGTGGCATGGCGATGCGGTCGGCATCTTTGACGGCCTCGCGTGGACCCCACCCAACGGTGCCACGAATATCGACGATGCCGTGGCTGCGATCAAAACTTTCCAGAATCCCAGCGGCTTCAACGCCACGCATGTATCGGTGACCGATGTCCACCCGAATTTGAACGGCGCGCAAATCAACAAGATCGTCAATATCGACGATGTGTTTGTTCAGATTCTGGGTTTCAAGGGACTCGAATACCCCGGTCCGGCCATCCACACGTGTCTGGACCCCTAGATGCGCCCCGGCGCCGTGCAAATTAGAGGGTGAGGTGGAAAGACATTCTACCTCACCCTGTTTTTTTGGGTACCATAGATCAAGGACAAGACCGGCTCCGGTATATGCATGTCGCGCCGCCACAGGCGCTCGCAGTTTCCGGCGGCCAAACGCCGTGCCATGACGTGATACCAATTCTCACCCTCAACATTAGCCGTCGAGTATTGCGGCCAAACCGCAACCCGTTGCGCATGCCGCCGTTGTTCAATCGTGCCGGATATGCTCAAGTCATCGTAAGTCCTTGTTGTGCAACACTCTATGGCGAAAGCCGCGCTGTGTGCGGAGGCTGGCACGGTTTGTGCCCTAGTAGAGTCAGTAAATGAATCAACCCGCAACTCAGTGGCGAGTCGGGTGAACGATGGTTGCGACTCTTGTCGGCTCTATGGGAGAAATGCGATGTATAAGAAAAATGCGGTACAAGTCGTCCATGTCATGTTGATGATTGCAGCTCTGTTGGCGTTCGGCACCGTGTCTGCGCAGGCGGCAGACGTCGAAGCCCTCCAGCGGACCATTACGGATGCCGGGCAGGAACTCGACAACACCTTGTCGGCGACGAAGTCGATCGAAGAGTTGCTGGCGAGTACGAAGGCCGGTCTTTATCCGAGGCTTACCAGTGCGACGTTTTCCTTCTACCCGTCCTCAAATTTATGGCGCACGCTCGTCTACGTGGAAGAATTGCAAACGCAACTCGTAGTCCTTAGCGAGGACACGGCTAGAATCGCCAATTTACTGGCATCTATTTCGGTCGACGTGGAGGAGACCGGCGATTCTGCCTTGATCAAGTCCTATTCGAACGTCAAAAGCCAAGTTGCCGTGGTTTCTGATGCAATCACTCAAGCTCAGAAACTGGCGCACGACCTTTCGGAACTGATTCGCCGAATGATGTCCAACACCGGTACCAAAGGCATGATCAGGCCGGGTTTTGTGACAAACTAAGCGTCGACATTTCGAATGGTTGGAGGAACCTGCGGCGAGAAGACCATTTTGCCCGCCATGCACCCGCCCGGTCGTTCGGCCGGGCGGGTTCTTGTCTACACGTAATCATTGATTGGCACGGGAGTCAACGTGGTATGCGTTTGAATTTCGGGCGAGTAGGCGCTGTGCCTATGAGAATCGACGCCAAGCCCGAACGCCGCAGATCAATCGGTACCTGGACGGCGAACGGACGTGAGAAGATAAGGCGGCGCATTCTCGTCCCGAATGGCGTGATATTCCTCACCGCAAAACGAACAGCCCCAGATTTCTCCGGGGTCGCCGGGAAAGGGAAGCCGTAGCGGAAGGGGCCACCCACAACCCCTGCATTTGGTCACCGCGCGGGAAAGGAGAGCGTACAAATCACCGATGCGCCAGGGTTTCTTCAAGAACCGTTCGATACCCAGACTCGCCAGCTCGGCTCGACAATCGCTACCGCTACTGCCGACAATGACCACGTCTGGTGCGGACTCTCGTATGCGATGCACGAATTCTTGCGTGCTGTCGCCATGCACACCGTGATCCGTGACCACCAATCTGATTCCCCGTTCGCGCCCGAGAATCGCGATAGCCTCGCTGTAGGATGCGGCGGTGTGGCATCGACATCCAATTTGCTGCAACTGGGCGAGATACGTATGACGAACGACTGCATCATCGTCTACGAGAAGGGTATCCCAGCCACCCGGCCAGCTGTACTTTTGTCGGCGCCCGTTCATTCCTTCTCCCTTGACAACACAAAGCAAACTCTTTCGGATCTTACGAATCCGTCGGTTTAATGTCCAGCGATACGCCGCAGGCGGTCATTATAGTGAAACCTGTCAGGTTGTTGCCTCTTGCCGGTACTTGCCCTGCCGCAATGGGCATTGCTCATACTCGAAGGAATGGCGACGGCGACCGAGTGCTCTCGACGCCGCCCGATTCGCCACCACTTGTGTGATGGCCTGGCCTTCGATCGGCAGCACGCGGCGCACCGTGTACGCCTTGTCGGGCAAACGGCCAAACAGCTCTGCGTTCGCCTTCAAATCCGTTGGCCGGTGGAATCGGCCCGTTGATCAAGAATCTCGCGAACGCGCGTCAAGAGCGTATCTCCCGTCGGTGGCTTTTGCATAAACTCCATATCGCCGCCATCCGGATCCCTGGCCAGGAGAACGTCAGCAGGATAGCCCGACATGTATAGCACGCTGATTCCCGGATCCTGCCGCGACAATGCTCGCGCAAGTTGCGGACCGTTCATACCAGGCATGACGACGTCGGTGACCAGCATGGAAATCGGCGCCGTGTGGGATGCGACACACTCCATCGCCTCGCGGCCGTTGCGGGCGCGGAGGACCGTGTAACCAGCGGCATCAAGGCGCGACGCTATGGCATTAAGCACGAGTTCTTCATCATCGCACACAAGGATGGTCTCGTTGCCGGTGAGGCGGGACGCTGCAACACGGCGTGTATCACGGTCGCCGTTCTCGATGACGGGCTCAGCCTCCGGCACGTAGACCCGCATCACGGTTCCAGTCCCGACGTGGCTATCGACGGTGATGTGGCCGCCCAGCCTCACTACATCATCTATGACCGTCGCAAGCCCGAGACCCGTGCCCTTGCCTTCGGGCTTGGTTGTGAAAAACGGCTCGAAGATGCGCCCGGCAGTCTCATCAGACATTCCGCAGCCCGTATCTGCAATGACGAGCTCTGCGTGGGGGCCGATGCGGGCGCCGGGGTTTTCACGCACATACGTCTCATCGAGTATCACATTCCCGGTACGAATGGTAAGCGTACCGCCATCAGGCATGGCGTCGCGCGCATTAATCGCGAGGTTCATGATGGCCCGTTGCATCTCCGATCGGTCCGCCCTGATGGTACACAGGTCCGCCGCGAGGACCGTGTGTATCGAAATATGCTCGCCGAGGAGCCTCTGAAGAAGGCGAATGGCCTCCACCACGGTGGCGTTCAAATCGAGCGGTTGTACATCTGAAGTGCGTTTCTTGGCGAAGCTCAGCAACTGCTGCGTCAGAGAGGCGGCGCGCTGACCGCAGGTTTCGATGTCCTCGAGCGGCTGCCGAAATAACGCCGCAGTTTCGTCCGTCAATGAGGCAAGCAACAGGTCGGCGTTTCCGAGGATGCCCGCCAGAAGGTTGTTGAATTCGTGGGCGATACCCGCGGCGAGTTGCCCGACAGCCTTGATGGTGTGAGCGTGTTGGAGCTGTTCTCGCAGTCGGCTTTGCTCCTGCTCGGCCCGTTTGCGATCGGTGATGTCTCGGTTTACTGAGAGTACGGCCGTTCGCCCGCCGTATTCCACCAGGCGGGCACGGACCTCAATGAATACGGGAGTGCCGTCTTTACGCCGATGGACGATTTCCAAGCCACGCGTCGTCGTCTGGCGGACGATCTCCATGGTTCTTTCGCGTCCTCGACGATCTTCGGGCTGAAACAAGTCGAGGGTCTTGCCGATCAGCTCATCATGACTGAATCCGTAGATCGAGCTCGCCTGCCGGTTTGCCTCGATGATCGTCTCATCGTCCGGATTGAACACCAGAATCGCGTCATAGGCACAATCAAAGAGTGTCTTGTATTTCGCTTCAGAGAGACGTAGCTTCTCTTCGGCTTGCTCACGCTCACTTATATCGCGCGCCACATGAACGCTCCCAATCTCGTGCGGCTCGGCGTCAATTGTCCGCCCTGTGAGTTCCGTACTCCGCGGCGGCAAGGGAATTCCTGATTGACGCGTTACGATCAAAAGATACGCCTTCTCCCTGTCGTATCAAGCGATGGAATGCGTTTTGGTGACACTTCGGGTCTTCGCGGCTACCGCAAGCTCCGTCCGGCTTGGCGACAAAGGACCCTCTGGTTGGCGAGTCACGGTCTGGAGCAACCGCGTAGGGTTGTGAGTTCAGTGGGTGGCGCGCTCGGACTGGTTACGAAGTGGTCCGTGTTGAGAGCCGATGATCACTGGAACCAGCCCATGATCCGCCTAAGACCCCTCTACCTTCATGTAGTTAAGGAGCCATGGAGTAGACCGCGATGCAAAAAGCGCCAACTGCGGATGCTCGTCAAAAAAAGCCCGAAACTGCGGTTTCTGGCCCGGAAGGCATTCTGGCGAGCGATTGGTGTCCACGGCGACGACACCGGTGAATCCGCACGAGACGCCAGGGCCGGAACGATGGCAGCGGTCGGCGGTGTGCGAGACGCAGGTTTTGGGTATACTTGCCGCCTCGGGCATGCTTCGGAGTGAGGGACGACGGGATGGAGGCGTCCGGCCTGTGCGGGCGTTTCGTTGTTCCGCGGTGGAGTGTGCGCTGCTTCCTGATCCTGCCGGGTCGATGGTGATTTCCCGGCGCTCGCCACCTCGGAACGCATGACCGTCTGTGTTCAACGCCGTCGTACCCTACGCCCGGTGGGCGTTCTTACGCGCCGGCATGGCTAGAAGGATCGGACAGGATGATCCGATCAAACAGCGAGTGTGGGAATGAGTGCAGGACTTCAGCACGACATTCTGCAGGACGATGCCGGGAAACGGGTCTGCCTGCTGGGCAACCACGCCATCGTGCGTGGCGCATGGGAGGCGGGCGTCCAGTTCTTCTCCTGCTATCCGGGGACGCCGTCCTCCGAGGTCGGCGACACGTTCGCCGCGATCGCCAAAGACGCCGGTGTCATCTTCGAATACTCGATCAATGAAAAGATATCCGTTGAGATCGCCTTTGCCGCCAGTTTGGCAGGCGCGCGATCGATGTGCGGCATGAAGCACCTGGGGCTGAACTACGCCGCTGACCCGGCGTCGACCATTCCTTACGTCGGGGTGGAGGGCGGCATGGTGATCGTCTCCGCCGGGGACCCATCCGCGATTACCAGTCCCAACGAGCAGGACCAACGTCACTTCACGCGATTCCTTTATTATCCGATCTTCGACCCGGCCACGCCGGAAGACGCGCGGCGAATGACGCGGTATGCCTTCGGTTTCTCGGAAGAGACGAGGTTGCCGGTCATCATGCGCCCCACGACACGGGTGTGTCACAGCAGCGGCATGGTGGAATTGGGCCCCTTGGTCACGCGACGGAATGAACTCGCGTTTCAAAAAGATCCCGCGCGTTACGTCCCTATTCCCACCAACGCCCGGCGCATGCGCAAGGAACTCAGCGAGCGGTACCGCCGGGCCGAGGAATTGCTCGCCGCCGGCGAGTTCTTCCCGCGCACGGGTCACGGTCGATACGGCATTATCGCCGGAGGCGTGGCCTATGCGTATACGACACAGACAATCGACGAGTTGGGCGTGGGCGATCGGGTCTCGCTGCTTCAGATCGGGGCCTATCCGATTCCCGAATCCGTGCTGGTTGATTTTCTGGCGACGGTGGATTCCGTCTTGGTCGTCGAGGAGCTGACGCCGTTTATCGAGGAGTGGGTCACGCTGACGGCATATCGGTCGGATCGACGGATACCGATTCATGGCAAGCACACCGGCGTCTTTCCCGTCGAGTTTGAATATTCGCCGGACATGGTGGAAGATGCGCTGCGCGATCAATTGAACCTAAGCCGGCGCGAAAACGTGGGCGTCGCGATTCCAGAGCTTCCCCCGCGCCCGCCGGTGCTGTGTCCCGGTTGCCCGCACCGCACCAGTTTTCACCTGGTCGGTAGAGTATTCGGCAAACGCACGGTCTACTGCAATGACATCGGCTGCTATACGCTCGGCTACGGCGAGCCGTTGCACGCCTGCGACACGGTATTGTGCATGGGTTCGTCCATCAGCCAGGCGTCGGGCATCGCCCGCACGACGGGGAAGCGGGCGGTGGCGTATATCGGGGACTCCACGTTCTTTCACAGCGGCCTGCCCGCCCTGGTCAACGCCGTCCAGGCTGATGACGACATCACCGTCGTCATTCTGGACAATTTTGTGACGGCCATGACCGGGTTCCAGCCGAGCATCACCAGCCATGGCACGGAAATGCCGGAGCCGGTTTGTGCGCCGTCAGGATCCGCTGCAGGAAACGGGCAGGATGTACCCCTGGAAGATGCGGTGCGCGGACTCGGCGTGCGCAACGTGTTTTCCGTAAATCCGTTTGACGAAGAGGCGGCACTGGCCGCGCTGAGGTTGGCGAAGAAGGGTCGCGGCGTCAACGTGGTGATCTGCCATTCGCCCTGCGCGGTGAACGACCGGCGCATTCGCAAAGGGAACAGACGTGCGCCCTTCATGATTGACCCGACGTTGTGCGACGCCTGCTCACTGTGTGTTCGCGTGCTGGGATGCCCGGCCATTCTGGTGACCGACGGGAAATACACAATCGACGAGGAACTCTGTGACGGCTGTAAGCTGTGCGCCCAATTGTGCCAGCGCGACGCCATCCAGCCGGTGAGCGAGGAGACGCGCTAGATGCACGCAAGGCGCACTGGTAAGAATGGATCCGGTTGCCGGATCGTCATCGCGGGAACCGGAGGTCAGGGCGTGCTGACGGCTGCCAAGTTGCTTTGCGACGCCTTCGGGGCCCGCGGGCATGAAGTGGTCAGCGGTCAACTACACGGTATGGCGCAACGAGGCGGGGCCGTGCAATCGTCGGTCATCATCGACGGCGGAATCAGTCCAGTGATCGGCAACGGACGCACCGACTTCGTGGTCGGGTTCGAGCCGATTGAAACGGTGCGCGCGGCCAACTACGTGTCACCCTCGACGGTGATCTATATGAACCTCGCGCCGGTCGTTCCCTTCGTGCTGGCGCAGCGTACGGTGTTGAAACAAGACGACGCGGATTATCCTGACGTTTCGCAACTTGTGGAGGCGTTGTCGGCGGCAACTGATCATCTGTTTACGCTCGACGCGACGAAGCATGCAATCGAAGCCGGCGCCGCCAAGGCATTAAATATGGTCATGCTCGGCTGCCTCTTTGCTTCCGACGACATGCCCTGCAAGGCGGATGAGTTCCTTGAATTTATCATCAGTCGCGTTCCCGCGAAACTAAAGGAGGTCAATGTCCGCGCGTTTCGTAGCGGTGTCGAGGCGGCCAAATCCTGGGCGGTAGGGGGCGTCGGTCCGTGAGCGTGAAAGTGGGCATCGATGTAGGCGGCACGTTCACCGACTTCCTGTTGAGTCGGGAAGGGGAGGAGCCGCGCATCTTCAAGGTGCTGTCCACGCCCGACGATCCGTCAATTGGTCTGATCAACGGCCTGACGGAGATCGCCGACGACGCGGGCCAGTCTATTACCGAGTTCGCCCGCTCCATCGATACGGTAGTCCACGGCACCACCGTCACCACCAACGCCGTGCTGACCCGCACTGGGGCACGCACCGGGCTGTTGACCACGTATGGCGTCCGTGACGCGCTGGAGATGCGTCGCGGCGTGCGTGAGGAGCAATACAACAATCGCTACACCAACGTGGCGCCACTGGTGCCACGGTTTCTACGCGCCCCGGTTCGCGGTCGGCTGAATTACCGTGGCGACCAGGTCGATCCGATCTGGGTCGACGATATCCGCGAGGCGATTTCGCTGTTCAAGAACGAGAAGATCGAAGCGGTGGCCGTCTGTTTCATGAACGCCTTTGCCAACGGCGCGCATGAGCAGGAGGCGGCGCGCATTGTTCGGAAGGAGATGCCCGACGTCTATCTGACCGTGTCGAGCGAGTTTCTCCCCTCGATTCGTTTTTACGATCGGGTCAGCTCGACGGTGCTGAACTCATACGTCGGACCGAAGCTCAGCGCCTATCTGGACAAACTGGTCGCCAGACTTCGGGAGATCGAATTCGGCGGCGTGTTGCTGGTCATGCAATCTAACGGTGGGGTCATGTCGCCGGAGGTGGCGCGGACCAGCCCGGGGCGAACGTTGCTGTCCGGGCCGGCGGCGGCGCCGGAAGCGGGTCTGGGTTACGTGCGTTCACACGGGCATACCAGTTGCATTACCGTGGACATGGGCGGCACGAGCTTTGACGCGGCACTGGTGCGCTACGGTGTGCCGACCGTGATCACCGAGGGCGAGATCGACCGGCTGCGCATCGCGCTGCCCATGCTGGATATCGTCACAATCGGTGCAGGTGGTGGAAGCATCGGCTGGATCGACGAGGGCGGTCTTGTGCGCATGGGGCCGCAAAGCGCCGGGGCCGATCCGGGTCCGGTTTGTTACGGCAGGGGCGGCACACAGCCCACGTGTACCGACGCCGATCTTGTATTGGGTTATCTCGATCCCAACTTCTTCGCCGGAGGACGGATAAAGCTCGACGCCGACGCGGCGAAAAAGGCGATCGAAAGATATCTGGCCGCGCCGCTGAGCCTTTCAGTCGAGCAGGCGGCGGCGGGCATGTATCGGGTCATCAACACCAACATGGCGCAGGGCGTGCGGGCGATTTCGATCAAGCGGGGGTTCGACCCGCGCGAGGTGCCGCTCGTCGCGGCCGGTGGGGCGGGACCGCTTCACGCCTGCATGATCTGCCAGGAGTTGGAGATACCGCTGTTCATCGTGCCTCGGGAGTCGTCGATTTTCTGTGCCGCGGGCATGCTGGTCAGCGATCTGCGTCACGACTTCGTGTGCTCCTTCGTATCCACCTTTGATCGCCTGGATTGGAAAGCACTCAGTGCGCAGGTGGCATCCATGATCCGGCACGGTGCGGATCTACTGGCGCGGGAGAGCGTGCCCGACGAGCGGCGACGGTTCTTGTTGAATCTCGATTGCCGCTACGTGAAGCAATACCACGAGGTCTCGTTCCCCGTCAGCCTCGAGGCCGTGCGACATGCGGACACCGAGACCATCGCGGCGGACTTCCACCGTGAACACGAACGCATGTACGGCTATTCGTTGGAGGGGCAGGGCGCGCCGGTGGAGTTGATCAATATCCGCGTACGCGCGGTGGGCATCACCGAAAAGCCCGCCTACGCCGAAGAGCCCGACGCCGGCGGCGATGCCGGCGATACCCTGAAGAGTGAACGAAGGATCTACATCCCAGGAGAGGACGCCGCGCGGTTCGTGCCGGTGTACGACGGGCACAAGACGCGTCACGGCCATCGCATTGCCGCGCCGGCGGTGATCGAGCAGGTGAACACCACCCTGCTGGTCACGCCGGGTTACGATTGCATCTGCGACCAGCACGGCAGCTTCGTCGTCTATCGCACGGGCCAGGAAGATCGCCTGCCGCCGGCGCTGCGGGAGAAAGTGGCGTGAGTCAGGTCGACCCCATTCTGGTATCCGTGTTCGCCCGGGCGTTCAAGTCGCTCACGGACGAGATGAGTCTCTCCCTGCAGCGAACGACTCGTTCGCCGATTCTGTGTGAGGCCAAGGATTTCGTCACCGGCGTCTATGACGCCAAGGGCGACATGCTGGAGCAGACCGAGAACCTGCCCATTCTGTCCTTTTCTCTGGGGCCGGTGTGCAAGTATATCATTGATTACTTTGGCGACGACATACACCCCGGCGACGTCATCTTCCACAACGACGTGTTCAGCATGGGCAATCAGAACAACGACGTCGCGGTCTTCAAGCCCATCTTTTTTCAGGATCGACTCGTCGCCTGGTCGGCGTGCAAGGGGCATCAGGCGGACATCGGCGGCGCGGTGGCCGGCGGGTACAATCCCAACGCCTTCGAGGTATGGCAGGAGGCGCTGCGCATCCCCCCGGTTAAGGTCTATGAGAAAGGCAAGCTCCGCAAGGACGTGTGGGATCTGATCTTCGCCAACATTCGCTTCGACATCGTGCAACAGGACATGCGCGCCGAGATCGGCTCGTGTGTGGTGGGCGAGCGGCGTATGGTGAACCTGTTGGAAAAATACGGGTTGGATTGCTTCGAGGCGCACAAAGAGGCCCTGTTTTCCTCGACTCGCAGAATGATGGAGGCGGAAATCGCCTCGATTCCTAACGGGGAGTACAGGGGTCAGTCCGTCGTGTATTACGACGGAAAGAACGTCGGGAAGCAGTACGTCATTCGCGTGAGGGTGACCGTGGAGGACGCCTCAGTCACGTTCGATTATTCCGACACGGATCCGCAGTCGAACGCCTTCGTCAACGGTACTTTCACCTCGAGCGCCTCCGCCGCCACGCTGACCTTCCTGCAAATGGTCAACCCCGACATTCCGCACAACCAGGGCATGATCGAACCGCTGCGGATCATCATTCCGGAAGGCACGATTCTCAACGCGGCGTATCCGGCGGCCACCACCTACGGCAACCATCTATGTCCCTGCAACGCGGACGCCATCGCGAGGGCGCTGGCGCCGGTGGTGCCGGAACGCGTCACCGCCGGCTGGAATCATCTGCTCTGTTCGCTGACCACCGGGCTTGACCCACGAAGCAACGATAAGTACGTGGACATCTGCTTCATGGGTCTCAAGGGTGGATCGGGCGCGGTGCGCGGCGTGGATGGATACGACCACATCGGCATGATCGATGCGGCCGGCGGCCTGCTCGATCAGGATTATGAGATGTTCGAACAGCAGACGCCACACCTGCTGCTTCAGCACGAATACCTGTGTGATTCCGCCGGGCCGGGGCAGTGGCGCGGTGGTCTGGGCGTCGAGACAAAGTTCGAGATCGGCGCCGACGACACGCAGCTTGTCATTTTCGGGGACGGTGACGTCGAACCCGCCTTCGGACTTCACGGGGGCAAAGAAGGAAGCCTGAACGCCATCGACCTGCGCTTCCCCGACGGAACCGAACGCGTGCCGCGCTGCCTCGATCTGATCACCGCCGTACCCAAGGGAACACGGTACCGGCAATTGGCGGGCGGCGGTGGGGGATATGGCCATCCCTTTGATCGACCGGCCTCGTTGGTGGCGCGGGAGGTTCGCAACGGGATCATCTCGATCGAAGCTGCGCGAGAGCAATACGGTGTCGTGGTGGTTCCGGAGACGTTTGAGGTGGATAAGCCGGCGACGAACCATTGCAGGAAAAAGGGAAAACGCTCGGAGGATCGGTGACCGAATGGACTTCGAACTGAGCGACGATCAACGACACTTGCGGGACACCTTCGCCCGCTTCTGCGACGAGCGAATCAAGCCGCGCGCCGCCGCGATCGATGAGGCCGGCAAGTTCCCGCGGGAGCTGTTCGGTGAGCTCGCAAAGTTAGGCTGCTTCGGGCTGCGCTATCCGGAATCACTTGGTGGGGTAGGGCTCGATTTGCTGTCGTTCTGTCTGGCGATCGAGGAAATCGCGCGCGGGTCGCTATCTTTAGCGGCAGCGGCTTCGATGCAAGCTCTGATGGGGACCCATTTCCCCTATGCATACGGCAACGCCGCCATACATGAGCGGTTGCTCAAGCCTGCCATTCGCGGTGAGAAGATCGGTACGATCTGTATCACCGAGCCCGACGCGGGCAGCGACCTATCGTCGATTTCAACCGCGGCGGAGAAAACCGCCAAAGGCTATCAGCTCAACGGGCAGAAAACGTGGATCACTTCGGCGCCGGTCGCAGACTTTTTCACGGTGTTCGCCCGCGCCGGCGAGGAAAAGCGCCTGACGATCTTTCTCGTTGAGCGGGACTTTCCCGGATTGAAGGTGGGCAGAGCCATCGAGAAAATGGGATGCCGGGCGTCGCCGACCTCGGAGGTCTTTTTCGACGACTGCCTGGTGCCCGACAGCCATCGCCTGGGCGAGGAGGGCGAGGGGGAAGGCGCCCTGCGCAAGATTCTCTCGGAGGTGCGGATTCTCACAGGTGCCCTGGCCAACGGCGTGGCGCGGGCCGCGCTGGACGAAGCGCTAGCCTATGCCGCCGATCGCAGGCAGTTCGGCAAGCCAATCAACCGATTTCAGGCGATACAGATTCACGTGGCGGAGATGGCCACCGATCTGGAAGCCGCCACCCACTTGGTGCAGTACGCCGCTTGGCTCAAAGACAGCGGACGTCCGCACCAGGGCGAGGCGGCGATGGCCAAGCTGTTCGCCACGGAAAAGGCCAACGCCATTTGTGACAAAGCCACGCGGGTCATGGGCTCTTACGGATTCGCCATGGAGTTCGCCGCGCAGCGGTATCTTCGAGATATTCGATTCACGTTGTACGGCGGCGGGACCAGTGAGATCCTGAAGCTGTTGATTGCGAGGGAAATAACGACGTGAGGATGCTTTGGCATGACAAATGACCCTTACGATGTTCCGTATGGTGTGTAACCATCGCTGATGTTACCGAGCCGCATGCTTCAGCTTGCGCGGTGTTGCGAATGCCTGCACGGCGGGCAGGTCCGCGGGCGCCGCGCGGGCTAAAGCCTCGGCTCAGGGAGTTGTGGAACATATGAAAATGGGCACTCGTGTTTCCAACAGTGCGGGCTGCGGAATTCAGTGCGCCCGGTTGGCCAAGCCTCAAGTGCACGCAGACGCCGGTGTAGAAGTCTCTCGTGAGCCAGGGAACAACGGATCTTCCAAATGACGACGCAACGAAAAAAGCGTGTACTCATGGCCAAGCCCGGTCTGGACGGCCACGATGTGGGCGCCAAGGTCGTGGCCCGGGCCCTGATGGAGGCCGGTTTTGACGTGCGCTATACGGGCCTGCGTAAATCGCCGGAGGAGATTGTGGGCAACGCCAAGGAGTGGCAGGCGGATGTCATCGGGTTGTCGCTGCTGTCCGGCTCGCACCTGCCCTTCTGTCAACGACTCGGCGAGTTGCTGCGCCAGCACGAGTTGACCGGCGTAGTGTGGGTGGTGGGCGGCGTCATTCCGGAAGAAGACGTAGAGAAGCTTCGCGCGATGGGAGTCGATCGAGTCTTTCCGGTGGGCACGCCGTTGGAATCAATCACCGACTTTGTTCGTGAGAGTACGAAATGAACAAGAAAGACGAATCCCGGCCGCCGCCCGTTTGTAACGAATCGGGTATCGAGATCAAGCCCGTCTATGCCGCCGAGGACGTGGAGCAGAGCGGCGGTTTCGACCGGATCGGCGCCCCGGGAGAGTTCCCCTTCACGCGCGGCATTCACAAGGACATGTATCGCAAGCGTCCCTGGACCATGCGGCAGTACGCCGGGTTCGGCGCGCCGGCGGAAACCAACAAGCGTTTTCGTTATCTGATCGAGAACGGCCAGACCGGATTGAATGTCGCCTTCGATCTGCCGACCCAGGTGGGGATGGATTCCGACGATCCGATGGCCTCGGGCGAAGTCGGTCGTGTGGGCATGTCCGTTGACAGCCTGAAGGACTTCGAAATTGCCTTCGAGGGTATTGACCTCGACAAGATCACCGTGTCGCTCACGATCAACGGTGCCGCACCGACGCTGATCGCCATGTATTTGGCCATGGCGGAAAAACGCGGGTATGACGTGGCAAAGCTTCGCGGCACGGCGCAAAACGATATTCTCAAGGAGTTCATTGGCCGGGGCACCTGGGTGTTTCCCGTCGAGCCGTCCATCAAGCTGGTGGGCGATACCATTTTATATTGCGCGGACAAGGCGCCGCTGTACAGCCCGGTGAGCGTCTGCGGCTATCACATACGTGAATCGGGCGCCGATCCGGTGCAGGAAATCGCTTACGCATTCTGCATTGCCAGAACCTATATCGATCACGTGCTGGCAAGAGGCATGAACATCGACGATTTCGCCTCGCGTCTTTCCTTCAACTTCGATGTCTACGGAAGCCTGTTCGAGCAGGTGGCCAAGTTTCGCGCCGCCCGTCGGCTGTGGGCCACGCTTTTGAAGGAGGAGTATGGCGCTGAGAATCCTCGCTCGATGTGGTTGCGGATGATCGCGGGCGGGGGCGGGGCCGGGCTGACCATCGAACAGCCGGAAAACAACATCGTCCGCGGTGCCTATTACGCCTTGATCAGTGCCCTTTCGGGCACGCAAACCATGGCGCTTTGCTGTTATGATGAGGCGTACACCATACCCTCGGAAAAGGCCGCTCGAATCTCGCTGCGCACCATGCAAATTCTGATCGAAGAGATGGGTTTGTGCGACACGGTCGATCCACTCGCCGGTTCCTACTATGTCGAGACCCTCACCAATCAGATGGAAGAGCGCATCAGAACCGCGATGCGTGAGGTGGACGAGCAGGGCGGCATTGTCCAAGGCGTCGTCAAAGGCAGCGTGCAAAACGCCGTGTCAAAGCAGGCATTCGAGCGACAGAAGAAGTTGGAGAGTGGCGAAACCCGCAAGGTCGGTGTGAACTGCTATCGCATCGAGGAGGAAGAACGCACCGTCGAGTATCATCCGTTTGAAGAGCAGGTGTGTGCGGAGCAGATCGATCGTCTGCGACGTCTGCGCGATGAACGCGACAACGAAGCAGTCGAGCGCGCCTTGCGCCGCGTAGGTGACGACGCCCGGGCGGCACAAAACGTGATGCCCGGCATCATCGAGGCGGTCAAGGCCTACGCCACGGTTGGCGAACTAACGAAATGTATGGCCGACGTCTACGGCCGGTACCAGGAGCCGGTGTGTTTGTGAGTGACGCCCGGACCGGCTAGCGACTGGCCGGTCCCGCGCGGGAACAGTTTTTGGCGCAAAGATCATGACAACCATCAACGTGTATCAAAAGCCGCGGACCATTGAGGAAGTTGTGCAGGCAGCATCTTCGGACGGCGTCACGCTTTTGGCCGGCGGAACGGATCTTCTTCCGCGCTGGACCAGAGGACGCCTCGCCCGTCCCGACGCGGTGGTCGATCTCAAATCAATCGCAGAACTCAAGGGCGTCAGTCCGTTCGGGGATGAGGTCAGTATCGGGGCGTGCACACTGATGAGTGAACTGGAGGTGGACCCGGTCATCAAGGCCGCAGCACCGGTGCTGGCACAAGCGACGAGACGCATCGCCTGTCCACAGGTTCGCAATCGCGCCACGATCGGTGGGAATCTGTGCAATGCCTCGCCCGCCGCCGACACGGCCGTGCCGCTCATTATTCTTGATGCCACGCTCGACCTGGTCGCCAAAGGTGAAAGCGCCTTATCCCGCCGCGAAGTTTCGATAAACGACTTCTTCCAAGGTCCGGGTGTGACTGCTCTTCGTCCAGGCGAGGTTCTGACGCGCATTCGGTTCAAGCCGATCCCCGCAGCATGGTTTTCGGCGTGGGACAAACTCGGGACGCGGCCGGCCATGGAGTGCGCGGTGGCGTCGGTCGGTGTGGTGCTCGCCCTGGAGCAAGGCACGGTGACCCATGCGCGGGTGGCGTATGGATCGGTGGCGCCGGTGCCACTGCGTGGGCGAAGGGCGGAGGCGCAGCTTGTCGGAAAACGCCTTACCGAGGACACGATCGAGGCTTGTGTGGCGGCGGCGCGGGAGGAGATCGCCCCGATCTGCGACGTGCGCGCCAGCGATGCGTATCGCCGTCAGATCGTGGGAGTGATGTTACGGAGGATGTTGCAAGATGCGCGTGGCTAACCGCATAGAGATCTCATTGAACGTGAACGGCGATCTGGTCTACTTGGCTGTACCGCCGCTCGCACGATTGATTGACGTGCTGCGCGAGGACCTCGAACTGACCGGGGCGAAGCTGGGCTGCGGTGCGGGGGAGTGCGGCGCTTGCTCCGTGCTGCTTGACGGCAGGGTGGTGAACAGTTGTCTGGTGCTGGCTGCGGAGTGCCACGATTCGAGCGTGGTCACGATTGAGGGGCTGGCGTCGGGAGAGAACCTACACCCGGTTCAGCAGGCCTTTGTCGGTCGCGGGGCTATTCAATGTGGGTATTGCAGTCCGGGGATGATCCTCGCCGCCTGTGCGTTGCTGGAGAAAAATCCGTCGCCCACCGAACAGGAGGTGCGGCGTGCCCTCGAGGGCAACCTTTGCCGCTGTACGGGGTATCGGAAGATCATCGACGCGGTGTTGGCCGTCAACAACGGGGGGGACCTGCGATGATAAAGCCAGCCGCCGACGTCGCTGTGCAGCCAATCGCTGAGAAGCAGACGGATAAGAGGACACTCATCGGGCAACGCGTCTCCAAACTCGACGCCCCCGAAAAAGCCACGGGGTCGGCCCGTTATCTGGATGACATCAAACTGCCGCGGATGCTGCACGGCAAGATTCTGTTCGCCGATCGACCGCACGCCCGCATCGTGAACATCGACACGTCCGCCGCCAAGGCCATGCCCGGGGTCCGCGCCGTGTTGACGGCGGACGATATCGAGCTGGTGCCGTTCGGCTTTGGCACAGACAACACGGCGTTGAAAAAAGACAAGGTGACGTGCATACGCGATGAGGTTGCCGCCGTCGCCGCCGACACGCCGGCAATCGCCGCCGAGGCCGTCAAACGCATCCGCGTGGATTATGAAGACTTAGCCGTAATCGCGTCAGTGGAACAGGCGCGGACACAAGGTGCGCCGGTCATTCACGACAAGTTCCCCGACAACATGCCCTTCCATTTCGACTATGCACACGGCGATGTCGAGCAGGGCCTGCGCGAGTCGGACGTTGTCGTGGAAGATACCTATGACCTGCAGCGGGTGGCGCATTGCTGTCTGGGTACGTCGGGCATCATCGCCGCTTTCGATGCCCAGGGCCGGTTAACGCTGCACTCCCTCACGCAGGTGCCCTTTCTGTACAAGCACGATCTGTCGCGGATCATCAAGGTTCCGCCCGAGCGAATCCGCGTCATTCAGCCGCCCATCGGTGGGGCGTTCGGCAGCAAGCTGGACGTTCATCCCTTCGAACCTATCTGCGTATTCCTGGCGCGGGCGACACACCGGCCGGTGCGTATTCTGTTCACGCGCGAGGAGGAGTTCCTGGCGACGCCCACACGCCAGCCGATGATCATCAAGCTCAAGAGTGGGGCGAAGAAGGACGGCACGTTCACGTTTCGCGATGTGTGCATGACGCTGGACAACGGCGGTCGGACCTCCTGGGGGGCGACGACCCCGTGGATCAGCATGCGTACGTTTTCGTCCTTGTATCGCGTGCCGCACGTGCGGCAGCACGTGGACGTCATCTACACCAACAACATCTACGCCTGCGCGTTTCGCGGATACGGCAATCCCCAGGCCACCTTCGCGCTGGAGTCGCAGATCGACACCCTGGCGCACGAACTGAAAATGGATCCGCTCGACATCCGGCTGAAGAACGCTCAGGAGCCGGGTGAAACCACCGGACAGGGTATGGTGCTGAGAACGTGTGGGCTGGCCGAGTGCCTCAAGACCGCCGCCGATAACGCAAACTGGGAAGTCAAATATGCCGCGCCCACCAAACAGAAGACCGGCAAGGTTCGCGGCCTGGGCATGGCTTCGCTCTTCCATGTCGGAGGCGGGGCCAAGATTTATCGCTCCGACGGTTGCGGCACGATCCTGAAGATCGACGACTTCGGCGCGGTCACGGTGGTGACCGGTGCGTCGGAGATCGGACAGGGTTCGGAGACGGTCATCGCCCAGATCGTGGCCGAGGAGTTGGGTCTGCCAATCTCCAACATTCGCGTGATCAACAACGACTCGGACCTGAAGCCCTGGGACGTGGGAGTGCACGCCAGCCGGACGACTTTCATCGCCGGCAATTCGGCATTGCGCGCAGCGCGGGAGGCGCGCGGAAAGATACTGGACGGCGCTGCGGCCAAGATGAAACGCGATGCCTCCGATCTTGACCTTTCCGACGGAAAGGTGATCGATCGCGCTAGTGGCGAGCCTATCGAGTCGATCGCCAAGATCCTGCGTGCGATGCATTTCGGCGGCAAGCACGAACTGGTCATGACCACAGACTTCTATGAGCCCCCCAGCAGAGCGCCCGACGAGAATCACAAGGGTGATGTTTCCGCCTGCTACGCCTTCGGCACGCACGTGGCCGAGGTCGAGGTCGATCTCGACACGGGTGTGATCAAGGTGCTGGGACTCAGTGCGGCCCACGATGTCGGGCGAGTCATCAGCCGTAACGGTATCGAGGGACAAATCGAGGGCGGCGTGGCGCAGGGCATGGGATATGCACTGTCCGAGGAAGTCAAGCTCGAGGGCGGACGCGTCCTCAACCCCAACTTCTCCGACTATCAACTCATGACAACACACAACGTCCCCGAGTTGAAGATTGCGTTTATCGAAACGAACGATCCGGCCGGTCCTTTCGGGGCGAAAGGTGTGGCCGAAGCGCCGCTCGTTCCCGTGGCGCCGGCCATCGCCAACGCCGTGTACAACGCCACAGGAGTGCGTATCAAAGAATTGCCGATGACACCGGAACGAGTATTACGCAAGCTGACCGAAGCGCGTCAGCATGAAGGCGAGACCCGCCATGGATAGACTGACCGTGCTATCGCTGGAGCAGGCGCTGTCGCTGTCCTACGCGACGCAGCGTTTCGTCCACCAGGGCTGGCGGGTGATCCGCATCGAATCAACGCCGCGGGGCAACGGGCTTCCCGGCGATCCCAACCGCTACGTCGGCAAGGGCGACGACCACTCGGATCTGCGCGCCTACTTCATCGGCCCCAACGTGGGCAAGGAGTCCATCAGCCTGGACCTCAAGTCGCCCGAGGGTCAGAACGTACTCAAGAGACTGATCGCCGAGCTACCGGTAGACATCTTCACGTGTAACACGCTGCCCAAGCGGTACGAGGAGTTGGGCATCGACTACGAAACGCTGAGCGCAGTCAGTCCTCGATTGATCTGGGCGGGGCTTTCGGCCATGGGCCCGGAGTATCCCTACGCGCCGGGCTACGATCCCGCGTTGCAAGCGCTGTCCGGCTATATGGACGTGACCGGCGACGCAAGCGGTCCGCCTACGCTCTGCGGCGTACCCTTCGTCGATCTCAAGGCCGGTGACGAGGTATTCGCCAACGTCTGCCTGGCCCTCGCGCAACGGGAGTATACCGGCAAGGGAAGTCGGATCGACGTATCCATGCTGCAGGCGGCCGTTTCCTGGTTGATCACGACGATCCCGCTGCTCGACCTGGGCTATGAGCCCGGCGAAGTACGGCGAAACGGCAACGAGCATCGTGAGTTCGTTCCGGTGAACACCTATCCGACTTCCGACGGTTATGCGTATCTGGCCATCGGCAACGACGTCCAGTGGAAACGGTTAACCACGATCGACGCGTTCGCCGAATTGGCCTCTCCCGTGCGGGAAACCAACGAGGGGCGACGGAGCGAGCGCGAGTCGATTCACTCGGAACTGGCAGACGCGACGCGCAACATGGCGACGAAAGATCTGGTCGAGATGTTGACGGGAAGGGGCATCGTGGCGGCGCCCATCCACACCGTCCCCGAGGCTCTCGAATTCGCACCAGTTCGTGACCGATTGCTCGAAACGCGAACGGAATCGGGCAGGCACGTGAGGCTGCCTCCGCCGTCGGTAGAGACGGCACATTTGGCGTCAAGCGATCGACAGTTGCCCTATGCGCCGAGGTATGGACAGAATACGGATGGCGTGTTGCAGGAAGCAGGACTGACAACGGTCGAAATCAAGAGCTTGAGGGAAAGCGGTACAATTGCGTAGCGCGGTCTATGACCGCGACCAAACGGAGACAGCGATTGGCGGTTCGCCCTTGCTGTCTGTGGGCGATCGTTGTTCGGCTTGTTGATTGCTTGCAATCGTCGTTCGCCCCAAAGGGGCAACGACATGGCAGCCCAGGGCAACGCCCTGGGGGCCGGAGCTGTATTAGACAGGAGCCCTGAAAGGGCGCAACAGGCAAGGATTCGACATGCCACCGTCATTATCGTTGAATCTAGTGCACCTCATTTACAGGACGTTTCTGAGCCGCCATCGCTTCGAGTTTGGTGAACGGTGTGTTTGGACGCAGTTGTTTGTTGCGCCCCTTCAGGGCTCTCGGGAATTGCGCGTCGCGGACCCAGGGCGATGCCCTGGGCTGACATGTTGCCGCCCCTTTGGGGCGAGGCGCGACCGCACGCGTGGCCTAGATCGAGGCTGGCGAAAACCGATCGCGAGCGATTTTTGTAGAACAACGAGGGCTGCCGCCATGTGCTGCGAACCGATCGCCCCTGGTGGGGCTTGTCGAGAAGCCTTCCGGTGTGACGAGGCTTTCTTTGATCGATAGTTTACGAACAGCCGACGGGGGCATTCCGCTCCGGTAATCGGTGTCGTCCAATTGTCATAGTCAAGATCAAGGTGGTAATCATGAGCTTTAAAAAGGCGTTTATTCCGTATGGCGGGTATTGGTCGTCTCCCTTTTGCCGCTGGCAGGAAAGCTTCGCCCACTTGCACGCGTTGAAGTTCGGCGCGGAGGTGGCGTCCAGGGCACTGGCGGAACGGAAGATTCCTGCCGAAACACTGGACGGGCTGTACTTGGGAATGACCGTGCCGCAGTTGTCCAGCTTCTATGGTGCGCCGTGGGCCGCGGGTTTGATCGGTAATCCCAGCATCACCGGTCCGACGATCAGCCAGGCGTGCGCCACATCGGGCAAGGTGATCACCGCCGCGGCCATGGAGGTCGAGCTGGGCCAGCACTCAGCGGTGTTGGCGCTGCTTTGCGATCGAACGAGTAATTCACCGCACATCTATTACCCGAACCCCATGGCGCCGGGTGGCGTCGGCGACAAGGAGGACTGGGTATGGGACAACTTTGGAAGAGATCCTTTCGCCAAGAACACCATGGTTCAGACGGGAGAAAACGTCGCCAAACGGTGCGGCATCGACCGAGCGGAACAGGATGACGTTGCCCTGATGCGGTTCGAGCAATATCAGGACGCGCTGAAGGATGACGCGGCCTTTCTCAAGCGGTTCATGGTGTCGCCGCTGGAGGTCAAGGATGCCTCGGGGCGCAAGGTGATTCACACCGTCACCGGCGACGAAGGCGTTTTTCCCACGACCAAGGAGGGATTGGCCAAGCTCAAGCCGGTGTTGGAGGGCGGCACCGTAACCTTCGGCAGCCAGACCCATCCGGCCGACGGCAACGCCGGGATGATCGTCACGACCAGAGAGCGGGCGAAGGAGTTGAGCAAGGACGCGGGGGTGACGATTCGTCTGGTGTCCTGCGGACAGGCCCGCGCCGACAAGGGGTTCATGCCCATGGCCAACGTGCCGGCCACGAGGCAGGCTCTGGATCGGGCGGGGATCGGAATCAAAGACGTCAAAGCGATCAAGACGCACAACCCGTTCGCGGTGAACGATGTCTATTTTTCTCGCGAGGTGGGGGTGGAATTGCAATCGATGAACCGCATGGGCAGCTCGCTGGTCTGGGGACACCCTCAGGCCCCGACGGGCGCACGGCTTATCATCGAGTTGATCGAAGAGCTTGTGATGAATGGAGGAGGTTACGGGTTGTTCACCGGCTGCGCAGCGGGCGACACGGCCCTGGCGGTGGTTATCGAGGTCAATTAGGTGAAAATAGTCGCCGGTAGCGAGGTGACGCCACACTAGGAGGCATGGGCAAGCGACAGCTTGGATGGGTGGCCCAGGTTCTTTGAACCTGGGCTCTCGATTATGTTTGCGTCACGCGAGGCCGAATCGCGATCCCACGTCCAAAGGACGTGGGCCACCGGGCAACACAGCGATGGCCGTGGTCATTGAGGTCAAATGAGTGGTATCGTAACGACATGAGCATGGACATTCCCATCGAGAAGCGATTCAAGGTGCTGTGTGAGATCGTGCGCGCTCAACATTTCGCATGGCGCGAAGCGGTGCTGACATTGGCGCCGCAACTCGATGCGAAGGAGCTTACCAACAAGATGTGGGCGCTGGTCGGGGAGCAGACGGCCAAGGCCTATCTCAAGGGCATCGATCCCGCCAAACCGCTGGCGTTGCAGGTGGCGAATTACATCGCGCGTTCCTCTATATGCATGGGCGAGGAGGTCGAGGTCGAGGAGGGGCGCGGCGACGAGGCCTTCGTCAAGCACTTGCACTGCCCGTGGTTTGACTGGCATCAGCGTTTGGACTTGCTTGATGAGGATCAGCCGGGGTGCGACACGTGGTTCCACGCCATCGCCGAGCAGATCAACAAGACCTTGGATGTGAAGATCAAGATCGAGACCGAATGCACGCTTCCCAACGGCGGCGATTGCTGCCGCCGACGAATCAGCGTGGAGTAGGGAGTAAGCTGAGGCAGAGCTTGCCTCGCATGGCAGCACTGCCCCGGGGCGCTCACCGCGGCCGTTCGTCGTCCGCTAACCTCACACCGCACCCACGGTTGATTCATTATTTGCACTATGTTAATATAATAATCATGTCTCGCTCGCCGGTAAGTGTGCGCCATAATGGAAAGCATGCCACGGCGAACCCAATCAAGGAGGGTGACGATGAAGACGCGCACCTGCCCGCACGCGCGACCAGACCACGGGCATCATGGCTCAACCCCCACGGGTGTGTTCCGAGGGTTCCTGAAGCGCTGGTTTGTGGCGAATTCGCTTGTCAGCGGCTTTTTCGCCCTGTGCTGGCTGTTGCTGCGCAGCGGCGCCAAGCCGAGCCGGCTCGCTTACCCTTGTCAGCAGGCGGCGATTTCAGCGGCCATGCTGGCGTTCACCGCCCCCATTGTCGCGGTCATTGTGGCCGCTCGGCGCCATGTCGCGGCCGGGCTGCGCACGCGGGCAGGAGTGGGACTCGCCGCTCTGGGGTTGATGGTCACAGCGGGTACATGGGGCTACCTCGTCCGCGCCGACGATTACAGCGGCCCGATCGTGAAGCCGCGGGCTGCCTATCGCGCTCAAGTGTACAGTGTCACCGAGTGCCCCGAAGACCCCATCGGTGCCCGCTTCGTTGGATTGGACAACCTGATCAGCCTCATGGGTAGGGAAGGGCCGAAGTTCTACAGGTCCGCCACGGAATCGCCGGTTGCCGGTCCGGACGGGATTATCGCCGCTGACGACGTAGTGGCGATCAAGATCAACTATCAATGGAGCCAGCGCGGGGGCACGAACGTGGACGTGCTGCGGGGTCTCGTTCGGCGCATCGTGAACCACCCCGACACGTTCAGCGGCGAGATTGTAATCTGCGAGAATACGCAGTTCGTCACCGGTGCAGACGTGGACGGGTTTGACCGAACGCAGAACAACGCACAAGACATCGCCCTGTCACCACACGATGTCGTGGTGGAATTCCAGGGTCTGGGTCACAGGATATCTCATTACGCATGGAGAGTCATTCGCGAGACGCAGGTCGGCGAGTACGCGGACGGCAACATGAGCGACGGGTATGTCGTATACCCGTACGACGCCTCGCTTCACGGGAAGATCTCGTATCCCAAGTTCCAGACCGACTACGGCACGTACATCAGCCTCAAGCAGGGAATCTGGGACCCGGGAAGCAGCAGCTACGACCGCGATCACCTCAAGTTCATCAACATGCCCGTGCTCAAGAGCCACAGCATTTACGGCGTAACCGCCGCAGTGAAGCATCACATGGGAACGGTGACGGGCTCACTCAGCACGAGTTCGCACAGCGCCATCCACTACGGAATCCTCGGCGCGATGCTGGGAGAGATTCAGCCCGCGGATCTGAACATCACGGACGCGATCTGGGTCAATGCCACTCCGGGCAACGGCCCCGGAACAAGCTACGCGGAGGCGACCAGAATGGACCAGTTGGTGGCGAGCGTGGATCCCGTCGCGCTCGACATGTGGGCCACCACCAACCTACTCGGACCGGCCTTCCTTGCCGACAACCCCGGCAGCGCCTTCCGCCAGTACCTGGATAACTCGATGAACTACATACTGGCCGCCGGCGATGACGCCACCAACAACCTGCAACAGATCGACGCGTTCACCTGGAACGGCGACGGTGACTTCGACATCGACAGTGACGTCGATTCGGACGACGCCGCCGAGTTTGCGGCGTGTTACAGCGGGCCTGACGGCGGGGTTGGCATCGGATGCGAGCGCGGCGACTTCGACGATGACGGCGACGTGGATTGCGACGATTGGGGCCAGTTCTTCGCCGTCTGGACCGAACCGGGTACCCCGCCCGCATTCGGGGCTTGTCCCGGCATGGGCGCCATCCCCACGGTCTCGCAGTGGGGTCTTGCGATCATGGCCTTGCTGGTCCTTACGGCCGGCACGCTGGTTGCACGTCACGATCCGGCTATGAAACAAGACTGATAACGTAGGGCTCAAGGTTAACCGCAGGTTCGGTCTGCACATTGGCGGCGGCGGGCCTCGAGCATGCCAGCCAGACGATTCTCAGTCCGTCATCCGTCATCACGGGGTCGGCGTCATTCGGCGAAACGATCAGTGAATGCCGCGACGTCCGCGAGGTCCACATCGACGTCCGCGTTCATGTCAAAGCAGCCGCAACCCGTACCCAGACCTCCACCGGGGCCCAGAAGACACGCCTCAAGAAGTGCATAGTCGTCCAAGTCCGCATCGCCGTCGAGGTCGCAGTCACCGGGAACCACGCCCACCATGTTGAGCGTCACGTCCGTGGCAGTATAGATCACGTTAACGATCAGGTACGGGGACAGATTGGTCACGTTCACTGGATTGAACTGGCCGGAGACGCTGCCCGCGGTGAGAATCTGGAAACTGTCCCCCGGTGCCGGTACGAAGCCGCTGTCCGGGAGGATGACCTCCAGGCTCCCGGCCAGGTCGGCGGCGCCCGAGACGGTGAGCAAATCGTACTCGCTACCCTGGTTCACGCCGCCGATCTCAATCTCCAATGTGCCTCCCGCCGCCTGCGTGTAGTTTCCCACGATGTCGAGGACACCCGCCGAAAGCCCGGGCGCCGTCGTGCCGCCTGCGTTGGCGACGTCACCGGTAATCGTGCCCTCGCCGGTCAGCAGGCCGCCTTGAAAGTCGAAGGGCTCTCCATAGTTCGTGAAGGCTAAATCGCCGCCATTGAGCACCGTCTGCCCGGCGGTCTGAACGTAGTAGCTACCGTAGCGCGTGTGGAGGCGGAGCACCCCCGCCTGGACTTCGACCGTACCCGTGTTGTTCGCGGCCGCTCTGACCTCGCTCGTGCCGGTCCCCGCAGATTTGACCATCGTACCGGCGTTGTTGAGGGATCCGTCGATTAACTCGCCGTCCACCTGGATGTCCATCACACCGCTGGGCAGGTTGTTGAACGCCGCGGAGCCATCCAGCCTCAGCCTATGCAGGAATGTCGCGGTGCCGGCGTTGTTCAGGACACGGTTGTCGAGACGCTTCGTGCTGCCCCCAGCTTCGATCGTCGTATCGCCGTTGAGGTTGACCACACCCGGGCCGATGAAGCGAGACTCGGCATAGCTACCCCCCCATGTCAGGAGCGTGGTGACGGTCACGGTGCTCGGCCCTTGCACCGTACCCGGAGCGATGATGAGATTCGAAACCTGAACCGGATCGCCACTGTTGAAGCTCGCAGTTCCGAACCCCGTTTCCAGGCTGAGGGTATCGAATTGGATTGTTCCGCCGACGATCGCGTCGAAGTTCACGGTGCCTGAGAGGATGTAGAAGGACGAGCCATAGCTGATGATGTTCGCCTCGTCGGTGAAGGTCAACGAGTCGATTTCGTGCGTCGTTGCCGTCGTTACATTGTATGTTCCCCGGACCAGAGTGTCCCTGGTGAACTTCACGTTATCTGCGACGATGCTCGAGCTTGGGAAGAACTCGCGCACCCCGTTGCGGAAATCGATCGTGGTTCCCGGATCGCCGAGGAAGTTCCCGGTGCTGTTGCACGGACGGTCCAGCACAAGGGTGCCGTCCTGGACATGGATCAGCCCGGAGTTGTCGGTCGGGAACGAGAGCACGCTCTCTCCGGAATCCACCGACTTGATCAGCGTACCGTCATTGTCGAACATGTCGTTCGTAAAACCGCTGAGAATATGGCCGCTTCCCTGGTACTCATAGGTCGAACCCGGGCGAATCTCGAATACCGCGGAATTGCCAAGGGAGTATAGTTCTCCGGTGGTGGTGATCGACGTGCTGTTTCCGTCGAGAACCAGATGTCCATCCATGCGTACGATGTCGACGATCTGCACCCCGCCGTTAGCATACGTCACACCGGGGCCCTCCAGTCCGGCGGGGTAGGAGTGGTATATGCTGCCGGTCCAGTTGAGCCTTCCTTCAATATCGAGGCGATCCTCCACGCGTAGCACGGTGTGGTCGCCGCTGAGCTCCAGGTCACCGTCAACCCACGAGGCCTCACTGAGCGTCAGGTTGGCCCAGGGGAACGACTCGCCGGCAATGTCAAGGTTCTCGCTGCACGCGAGGCTCGCGATCTGCAACGAATCGGTCGAATAGGTGACCGTCTGGTCTTCGGGCACGTTGATGCAGACTGCGGAGTTGGTGGATGGTGCCGTGCCCTCGAGCCAGTTGATCCCGGCGTGCCACGAGCCACTGGTGCCGTCCCAATGAAACATGTTCTCGCATTCGTCGGGGATGGCGTTGCGGTTGCAATCCCGGCTGGTCCCGTCGGCGATATCGCACTCGTCGGGCGCGTAATTGCCGTTGCAGTCTTCGCTGGTTTCGCAACTACCAGGTGGGCACCAGTTTTCTGTGATCAAACAGTCGTCGGGACCGGCAGTGCAGCCTTCGTCACAGCAACGAATGTCGCACAAGTCCAAGGCGCCGCTGCCGTTGCAGTCGGTGACTTCGAACGGCCCGAAGGTAGCGGTCGGACCCCAACTGCCAGGGCTGCCGTCTTCATCGGGGCAGTCCTGAGCCTTGATACTGAACCACCACTGGCCGAGGCCGTATCTTTCCTCGTCTTGCAGATAACACCCGTCCGTGAGGACAAAGTGAGGGGTTGAGCTCGGCTCGGTACCGGCTGAGGTCGGCGCCCAATCATAGGCGTAAAAGCACGCACCCCGGTCGTCGTTCGCCGGGAGCCACTCGACCGTAATACACGGGGATGTGCCGCCGGTCAGATACGGGTGCGTCGGTGACGAGACATACGCGATCGGATCCGGCGGCCTTGTGTCAGCCGGAAAACCCGCCACGTACTGCGGAGACACGTTGAACGCCGTCGGATAAAGGTCATCGACATATTCCGGAAAGGATGCCCGGAAACCACTGATAAAATCACTGATGGTAATGGGCTGATCGTTGTCCACGACATCGAAGATGGGTGTCGGTCCCGTACACAGCGAATCCATGATACCGTCCGTATCGTGGTCGTCCTGTGTCTCGTCCTCGATATCGCGCAGCAACGCCCCGACGAACCCTTCGGTGAGGAACGGATTGTGCGGCTGGCCGTCCTGGCAGCAAACGCCGATCTCCTCCTCGCTCCGGCCAAACAGTGCCGTAAAGGCCGTACCGTCGTCAAACGTATATCTGGCGGGATAGTCCCGCGTGACAACGTCGGCCAACCAGTTCGGGAACCCTTCGCCGAACGCATCGTGATCCGTTTCCTGGCACCATTCACAATGGCCGCATCTCTCTGCGTCCGATCCATAGCAGCCGGGCACACCAGAAGCATAGTCGCAGTAGGCGGTCCCGTCGTTGCAGTAATCCGGCTCGGGGAATTCGGAGGCGTACAACGAGTGGATGTAGTGGTGACCGTACTCGTGCGTGTGCGTTCCTTCCTGCCACTGGCGCGATGTACTGAGGTGGATCTCCGGCGGGTTCCAATTTCGCTCGTACCATGCCCCGCCCACGCGGCTGTCATCCGGCCACATGACCTGCACTTTCGGCAGATCGTGCACCGGCACATCCGTCACGTAGCGATGGGCGCGTGAGATGCTGTTGAAGATATGCAGTGCCGGATACATACCGGAATCCGCCGGCGTCAACGTCCCGAAGTTGTATGCGCTTCCGGTGAAGTCGGTCACTTCGGGCGTATCGAACGAATAGGTGTATTCGCCGACTGAATCGTCGGTGACATCCACGACATGCGCGACCTCGGTTTCGGCATAAATCACCAGGTCGGGGTCCGGGTCGAAGTCGCTGCCCTCCCAGGTGAACACGCCGGTATCGAAGTATCCGTTGACGTCCGTGTAGCCGGACCACATCTCCTCTGAGCCGACCGTATCGTTGTCGAGCAGACGAACATCGAGCCCATCGACGCCGATCATTCTCTCCGGCATATCCTCGGGATCGTCGCAATCGCCGTCCCCTGTCAAGTCGCGGCACGGTCGCGTATAGACGATGCGCCCGGTCACATGTATCGACTGGGACCGTCCGCCAGCTTCGTCCGAGGGGCTCTGATCGGTGTCCTTGCCATCGAGAGTTGGCGCCACCGGGCCTACCTCCTGCCGATCGTCGTCGTCCAGCCGGTGAAGACCATACCGTTTTCCAGCCCGCTCGAATACGGACCGACCGACGTCATACGCGCGATGAACTGTTTGACCGTTGTAAGTCAGGCTCAGGCCGATCCGCTTGCTGGCGTCCGTCGGGATCGCGCGGAAGGGAATCTCGATCATGCCGGGCTGCACCCGCGCAGGCGCTTTGGGCGGTGTGAACGCGACCACGCGCCAGCCCTCACCGGAAAATTGGAATTGGTCGAGTGTCCCCGCCCTGAATACATGTACCAGGAATCTGCCGGAGAATTCCTGACCCGCAACGGCCTGCGACGTGTCCGGTGGCATCCTGATGCCGATCGGTAGCCCGACGTCTGCCCAGGCTATGGGACCGAAAAGCAGGAGGACTACGGCAGGTAATCCGAGGACCTTTTGCATTGACCGGCACACTTTCATGTCCATCTTTTTTCTCCTGACGGACGACACTAATTGTCCGGCCCACGGCACCATCGTAGCAGTTTGCCCCCCCCATGATCAAGGGACAATGGGATGCGTTGTCCATTCCGCAGGGAGTGGATAGAAACCTGTGGCGGGAGGTGGATTGACTGTGAAGTAACTGCAGGATCTTTGTGCCCGTAATAAGCGTCAAGGGTCCGCCGGGAATCCGTCAGGTTGAGCACCCTTGCGTCAGGCGGGAACGTGCAACGACCGGTCCCAGGCGGACGGGGCCGTCACAATCTTCGGGGGCGGTAGTTCCGCCACAGGCGGGGCCGGGATCTCCTCGCGGCTGATAGAGATAGCTCTATTCAGTTGTAGCATTCGATACCGGGTTTTCGCCGAATGAGAGACGGGAATATCGGCTACACTTGGGCGCAGACGCCAAGGGAGGCGGACCTGTGTGGGGACACGATGGGCAGATTTGTCCCGGTGGGGTTGGTCGATTCGCGCCGAAACCACCCCGTACTCCCGGACAGCATTCCGTTACGACACGTTACGCTTGCCCTGAGTACATTTCAGGATGGGGACGATTCGTGCACGCGCGGCGCGGCGACTATGTGCCATGCCGTGCCGTTGGTCACCATGTGATCCGCTTGTGCCTCAGCCTCGTCCCGTGACTCGAAACACATGGCTTCCTCTGCGCGGGCCGTCCAGCCGCAGTCCATCGCAAGCCATCGTTCATCCGCTCGCTGTATCGCCCACATGGTCATCAGTACTTTCCTCCACCCAATCGCGAGTCACGTTCCGGGAGCCAACTCTTCCGGACAGTTCTTCCTTTCAGCCGCAACAAAGGAATAGAGCTCGCCCTATTCCACCCAGATGCGTCGCCGGCAGCAATCGCCTCCGGCAGGGAGCGAGCACTGGGTCTCAATCTTGATATTCGTGCCGAGCACCTTGTTGATCTCGGCGACAGCGGTGAAGAACCACGTGTCGCACCCCGGCTGATCCTCGTCGAGTACGTCCAAACGCTTGTGCCAGTGATACCACGGACAATCCCCATGCTTCAGGAAAGCCTCGTCACCCTCGCCTGGCTCGACCACGGCGTCCTCGCCCATGCAGACCGACGACCAGGCGATGGAATTGGCGACCTGCGGGGCAAGTGGCTTCTCCGGATCGATCCGCTTCGCATAGGCCTTTCCGGTCTGAACGCCGGTGATCTCCCACATCTTGTTTCCCAGTTCCTTGGGATCGAGCTGGGGCGCCATCGCCAGGGCGGCTTCGCGCCAGGCGAAATGCTGCGCACGGACGATCTCACAGAGGACCTTGAACCGCTTCTCGACGGGGATATCCATAGTCTGGTTCCTCTATCGTTTGAACTGATAAGCTTCGTGAACCACCGCCTCGCCATGGAATTCGGGTAACTCGAAGAGAATTCCCTTGGTGGGGCACACCTCGGCGCAGATGCCGCATTCCTCGCAGAGCATCTGCAGATACGCGGCCTTGTCGTTGATCATGCCCATGATTTGTGCCGGGCACCGAGTCACGCATACGCCGCAGCCGTCGCACTTGAATACGTTTATGATCGGATACATTTTCTCAACCTCTGGTTCCCTGCTTCGTTTTCCGAAGACACGTCACTGTTCCGATAATCAGAGGGTCATCGCCAGCCTGTAGCCGTCATGAATGGCGCCGTTCGCTCTGCGCGGTATCACGGCGTCGCCGATCTTGTAGACGTCGCCTTTCTTGTACATGAGTTCGGTCCTGGGCGTCATGTTCGCCAGAATGATCGTGTCGGCCGGGATCAAGACGCCCTCGCCTTCCGGGTTCTGGGCGATGACGCCGTCGGGTCTCAGTTCCTTGATCTCATGTTTGGCGTAAAGCTTGACGCCGCCTTCTTTCAGTTTCTTCATGTAGCGCCAAATGTAGGAGGGGTTGACGTCCAGGCCGAACTTCTTGGCCGGCCCGACGATCGCTACTTCGTGGTTTCCGCGATCCACGAGAAACAGAGCCGTCGAAATCGCCACGCCCGTGGAACCGGCCACGACAACTCGCTTCCCGACGTCGACCGCACCTTCCATCACCTCCAAACAGCCGACGACGTTGCCGTTTCCGCCGGGAAAGGCGTCGCGATCGGGCCGAGCCCCCGTGGCCAGGATCACCGCGTCCGGCGCCTCCGCCGCGATCATCTCTGCGTTGACCGGCGTCTTCGTCACAATCTTCGCGCCGGCCTTCTCGCACCGCGTCTTGAGGTGATTGACGAGTCGCAGGAATTCGTTGTCACCCCAGGGGCCTTTGGCGGCTACAGCGGCCTGGCCGCCTATCGTGCCCTTCTTTTCATATAGCGTTACCTGGTGACCCTTTTCAGCCGCCACGGCACCGGCTTGCAGACCCGCGAGCCCGGCGCCGACGATCATGATCTTTTTTTTCTGCGGCGCTTTCTTGAAGCCATAGAATCCCCATTCGGCTTCGCTCTCGTGGCCGAGCGTGGGTCGCACGCAACAGGTCAACTCCGCGTCCCTGAACAACCGGGCCAGGCAGATGTTGCACGCCATGCAGGGAATGATGTCCTCCTCGCGCCCTTCCAGAATCTTGGTGGGGAGCATCGGGTCGGCGATCATCGCACGGCAGCTTTCCCAGAAATCGATATCGCCGTCGGCGAGGGCCTGCTCGGGGTATTGCGGTTCGAAGAGCCGGTAGGCCATACACACCGGCATCTTCAGTTGTTCCTTGAAGCGGCGCGCTACGTAGAGCCAATGACCCTGCGGGACGTCTCTCGATATGACGGATTCCGCGGACTCCTGCCAGCCGACCGTGACCGACAGCATATCGACACCCGCATTGCAGATGATGCGGTTGATCTCGAGGCTTTCTTCCGGTGTGTTGCCACCCCGGTCGAGCAGGAGCTCCTCGCCACAGAGACGGATGACGATTGGATAGTCCGGCCCGACCTGCTTGCGGATACCTTCCACGATCCGCCGGGGGAACTCCGCCCGGCGTTTGGCGTCGCCTCCGAACGCGTCGTTTCGCTTGTTCGTGTACGCCGAAATGAAATTGGATAGTAGGTATCCGACAATCCCCGAAATCTCAACGGCGTCGAAACCGGCCTCGGCACAGCGCCGTGCCCCCTCGACGTGCTCCGCGATGCACCGCTCGATGTCCTCCGTCGACATTTCCCGCGGCGGGCGAAACCTCGGTAATCGCTGATCCACCACCGAAGGACCGACGGTGTAGTCCAGATGGATACCTCCGACGCGACCGCAGTGCATGAGCTGCAGCACGGAAACCGCATCGTATTTGCGGATGGCGTCGGCGATGCGGCTGAGGCCCGGAATAAACTTGTCATCCCAGATGGCCATCATTCCGACGTAGCCCTTGCCTTCGCCGGTGGCGTCGGTGTACGCACCTTGCGTGGTGACCATGCCCGCGCCGCCGCGGGACTGAGCCTCCATGTAGGCCACTTCCTTGTCCGCTACGTATCCGTCGCGGTAGTTGAAGTTCGTTTCGGTGGATGCGTACTTGATGCGGTTCTTCGTTTCGAGCTTTCCGAGTTTCCCCGGCGAGAAGATGTGCGGATACCGTTTCTGTCCAGGTAACATTCAGCTCTCCTCACGGCGACGGGCCGCAGCCGATTGATCGTGGGCGGCCGCCACAAGACTAGCCAACCAAACCATAGGGCCATATCCGAAAAGACGGCCGTGCGCAAGCGCCGACACTTCTAGTGTACCCGATTGGTTCATGAAGTGAAGCACGAACGTCCGCCCTTTCTCCCGGCGCTCGCCTCGCGTGCGCGCTCGCCCCATCGGGCCTCTTTCGCAGCAACACGCGACAGATTGGTGGGTGGTGTTAATTTAGGGCGCCTGCGATCCCGTCGCGCCAGCGTAGCGGGCCCGGCAGAATCGTGGGCACGGTGTGGTTCAACGAGGACGACAACGGGTACGGACGCCACTCCGTCTCCATCAAGCTGCTTTACAACCCCAGCGACGAGGACGGCCGGCAGCAAGCCACGACCCTTGGGCGCGACGACATCACCGCCGACGATGTGATGGGTGCCATGCACTACCGCCGCCTCAATCGGCGGTTGTGACGATGCCCGTACCGCAGGCATCCCTGCCTGCCGCGCACAGGCGGCATCGACCACCTCCTGCCTACGGCAGACCGTGCCACCCGACCGCATAGTGTCCGCGGTGTGAGTCCGACCAAATCTCCGTCACCGAGGAGGCTCCACCGTGGGCCGCGCAAGGATAGGCAGCTTCACCTCGATTGCCGGCTCCGGCCGGCGATTTCCATACGCATGGCTCACCCCCGCCTACCGCTACCTCGGGCAAGTAGTCCGTGCACGTGAGCGACGAAGTCGTCACGATAGAGCCCTGCGAACCCGTCCCGGCGACATCGGCGCCCCCGCCGCCCAACATCGTGGAGACCGCCCGCCGATCGGGGATTTCGTTCTGCGGTCATCGAACGGCGAAGATGTCCGGGGGAGACCCGGGTCCCAGAACCGGGCATTACGTTGCATTCGGGAAGACGTCAACATTGCTCTCATAGTCATCTATGTAACGTGGCATGCCGCGTTGCCGCAAACCGTCGGTTTGATTCTTGATCACGTCAGGGCGGCTTGCTATAGTCGGGTCCTCAATCTTCCGAACATGCTATTCCTGAAAGGGGCACGAGTATGCTTCGTGAAATCGTTCGTCGGCCACTTCTTTTGGTAATCATCGTTTCACTTATTAACTTACTGCTACCATTGCGTACAATCGCCGAGTGTATCGAGCAGCAGAAGCTGCTTGCCTCGGACGCCGTAGAGCGGGACAACTTCGGTAACGGGATCGCCATCAGCGGAGATTGGGCCGTGGCGGGAGCGCCCAAACATGACGGTGAAGATCCGGGTAATTCAAACTGTAACTCCGGCGTTGCCTACGTGTATCGGTTCCTGTCTGACAGTTGGGTCGAATGGCGACAGCTTGTAACCTCGGACATCGCATGCGGCGACTGGCTCGGCGGTGCCGTGGCAATTGATGATGACACAGTTATCGTGGGGGCGCATCTGAAGAATGACGCCGGTACTCGCGTGGGCGCAGCGTACGTGTTTCATCGTAACCATGGTGGAACGAACGAGTGGGGCGAGATTCGAAGGTTGATGCCGTCCGATGCGGCATCAACTGACAGTTCGGCTGGACCGTTTCAATCAGCGGTGATACGGCAGTCGTGGGTGCGCGCTTCAATGACGACAACGGCGAAAACTCGGGGTCGGCGTACGTCTTCCAGCGTGACCAGGGAGGAACGGACAATTGGGGTGAAGCCAAGAAGTTGACGGCATCTGACGCCGAAGGAGGCGACCGATTCGGACAGCGGGTGGCCATTAGCCAAGACACGGTAATCGTGGGCGCACGTTACTCGGAGTCGGCGTATGTCTTTTATCGTGACTTGGGGGGAACGAACAATTGGGGTGAAGTCAAAAAGCTAACGGCATCTGACCCTGGTGCGGGTGACGAATTCGGTCGTCATGTCGCACTCAGCGGAGACACAGCACTTGTCGGGGCGCATCTCCACGACCATTACGGCATCGACGCTGGCTCAACTTACGTGTACCAGCGTAACCATGGTGGGACGGATAACTGGGGTCAAGTTCGCGAGCTAGCCTAGTCGGACATTGCGCCGGGCGACGACTTCGGTGGGTGGGGATCGATTGACGGCGACACTGCCATCGTGGGAGCCGTATATGCAGATAACGTGGGAGCCCTTGACTCAGGTGCGGGTTATGTGTTCCGCCGTAACGAAGGAGGGACCGACAACTGGGGTGAAATCTGCAAACTCACAGCCTCTGATGCTGAAGGGGGCGACTATTTTGGCAATTACGTCTCCATCTCCGGCTCAACCTTGCTTATCGCTGCTCCCCGCGATGACGATCAGTGCCCGACTGACCCAGGCTGCGATTCGGGTTCGGCGTGGGTCTTCACCGTAAATGAGAACATCCCTGCGATCTCAGAATGGGGCCAGTTCGTGATGTTGCTGCTGGTGCTAACCGCCGGCACGCTGGTCTACGCACGGCGGCGCAGCCCGCGCGTTGCAGGCTGAAGGCCTGCCCTGAAGTAGCCGGTGGCAAGCGGAGCGCCGCCACCGGATTGGATCGTCATTGAACGCCACGACCCTGAAAGGGTCGTCGATTCTCTGGGGCGTGTGCGTCGTGGCGCTTATGCGACCCTTTCAGGGTCGAATGGATGGGGGTTGCCGCAATCCGTGGGCGGCGCTGCGCTTGCCCACGGCTACTTTCGTTCAGCCTTTCAGGCTGTTGGCATCGCGTCCGGCTGTTGGCGTCACGTCCAAAGATAGCGAGAATCAAACGCCACGCCTCCAGCGTCGGTTTCGCGGACCGTCTCGCTGGGGTCCGTGACAGAAACGGCGGTAGAGGTTGCAGGCTGAAGGCCTGCCCTGAAGTAGCCGATGGCAAGCGCAGCGCCGCCACCGGATTGGATCGTCATGGAACACCGCGACCCTGAAAGGGTCGTATATAACCCAGGCGCGCGTGCGACCCTTTCAGGGTCGAATGGATGGGGGGTTGCCGCAATCCGTGGGCGGCGCTGCGCTTGCCCACGGCTACTGTCGTTCAGCCTTTCAGGCTGTTGGCATCGCGTCCGGCTGTTGGCGTCACGTCCAAAGATAGCGAGAATCAAACGCCACACCGTAACGCTCGGCGAGTGCCACAAGTTCGTCCTCGAAGCTTATGCTCTGGTGTCTTTCTTTCTGTCCGCGAATGTAGTCCGTCACTGCACCGACCTGCGACTCACCGATCGAGAATGCCCCGTAGCCATCCTGCCAGTGGAAATGCCGAAACGCGGTTCCGTTCGTTTTGATCCACTTCGAGGAATCCTTCTTAAGGGTCATCATCAAACCGCTCAGGGCGATGTTTTTCGACAGGCTGATCAGTAAATGAATGTGATTCTCGGTTCCACCGATGACAAGCGCGGGCGACTCTCCATTACGGCAGATTCCGCCGAGGTAGGCATGCAACTCAGCCACCACCGCAGAAGTGATGAGATTGCGCCGCTCCTTTGTGGAGAACACTATGTGCATCAGGAGGCGTGTGAGTGTTTGGGCCATAGGTGCATTCTACCGGACCGTCGTCCGGACCGGCAAATGTTTGTGCGACCCATTCAGAGTCGAATCGATCGGGGGGGGGACCGCAATCCGTGGGCGGCGCTCCGCTTGCCCACGTCTACTCTCGGTCAGCCCTTCAGGCTGAAAGCCGCACGAGACGACGAACGCCACGGCCTCAGCCTCGATTTCGCGGACCGTCTTGGCGGGACGCTCGCGGTCGGCCCGGCGCGCCCTGAACCGACACAAACGCGGCGAGACCTTTCACCGCACGACGTTTTCTTATGTTGACGACCGGAACTTAATGGTGTAAAATTTGAACGAACGTTCGAACGAATCGAGGCACGGATGACGGGACTGATTTCGCACCGGCGGCAATCGGACAACACGGCCCGGTACGACAAAAGGCTCGCCGAGATCCTGCGGGTGTCGGCCAGGCTGATGGCCAAGCAGGGCTATGAGAAGACCTCGGTACGCCAGGTCGCCAAGCAGGCCAAAGTGACCCTGTCCGGGTTGTATTACTACATCGCAGGCAAGGAGGACCTGCTCTTTCTCATCCAGTTTCACACCTTCGATTCGTTGGTCCGGACACTGAAGGAGCGGTTGGCCGATTGCCAATCGCCCGAAGATGCGTTGCGTGCCGTCATCAATACGCACCTGGATCACTTCCTCGTTCACATGGACGAGTTGAAGGTTTGTGCCCGCGAACTCGAGACGTTGACCGGCAAGCCGCACCGAACGGTG
>Ga0210111_1000020_pt1 | contig 37407 bp, 39 predicted proteins | sample China_Galinas_PW_6_FD_185520 | JGI IMG/M metagenome (GOLD analysis project Ga0210111, IMG submission 185520) | Wetland microbial communities from San Francisco Bay, California, USA, that impact long-term carbon sequestration - China_Galinas_PWC_D2... | ecosystem: Environmental > Aquatic > Marine... | reverse complement strand
TGCGCACGCCGATGATCGCGCCGACGCGGATGTACGACATGTTCCCGGCGATCACGCCCGAGGAGGCGGCGGAGATGATCGCGGGGGCGATGATCGGCAGGCCGAAGAAGGTGGCGACCCGGATGGGGACCTTCGGCGAGGTCCTCTACGCCGTCGCCCCGACCGTCAGCGACAAAATCCTCAACACCGCGTACAAACTGTTCCCGGAGTCGCAGGCGGCGAAGGGGAAGGGGGACGAGGCGCCCGACAAGGCGCCGACCACCGAGGCGGTTGCCTTCGCTCATCTCATGAAAGGTGTCCACTGGTAGATCCCGGCGGGCGGGAGTCGTCTCGCCGGCTCAATTCGCCGGGAGGCGATAGCGCGTGCCGCGCCGCTCGCCGACTTTGACGAGCCGCCCTTCGTCCACGAGCTGTTTGAGCAGGTACTTCACCTCGCCCCTCTCGAGGCCGGTCGCCTGTCGCACCGCAGCGTTCGTGAGCGGCTGGTTGGCAGCCATGCCCTCGATTGCAGCCGCCAATTCCTTCCTGTCGAGACGGAGACCCGCCGGCGGAGCGAGCGACTCTTCGAGGTGATAGGTGGCGCCCCCTCGCTCGCCCATCTGCCTGACGAATCCAGCATCGCGCAGGCGCTGGAGCGCTTTCCAGGCGAGGTCACGGTCGACCTGGAGAATCTCGCGCGCCTTGGAATTGGTGAGCGCCTCGCCGCGTGAAGCATGCACGAGCAGGAGCCGGTCGGCGGCGCGCAGGCTGCCTCTGCGCTCCAGCTCCTTGATCCAGGCGCGCTCCACCGGGGCCACCGCGCTCCGCAGCGGAAGCGTGACTCGGACCTCGTGGTCGAGCTCCTCGAAACGCGGGGGTTCAAGCATCTCCTCAGCCATCGTGTCTTCCATCAGGTCGACCCCCCTGCCTTCGTCCTCTGCGAGGTCGAGGCGGCGAAGCACTCGGATGAGTTGAAGGTTGCGCGGCGCGCTTGCTTCCCGCATGTTTTCGACGGTGACAGGCTCGGGAAGCCCACCGGGGGAGCGGATCCTCACCGCGGAGGGCCTGATTTCGACGCGGATCGGAGTGCGGTTCAGCTGGTAGTCGCGATGGGCGACCGCGTTTGCCATTCCCTCACGCACCACGTCCCTTGGCAAGGGAGGCAGGTCGTATCGACGGATGCCGAGGATCACCAGCTCCGTGCCCACCTCCTCGAGAATACGATCGCTCGCGCGCTCGATCTGCTCCTGAGCGCAGCCCCTGAACTCGAGGCGGAGGTCATGGTCGGGGGAATCGTCTTCCCGGAATCGGAGGAGCTCCACGTAGACCTTCCCGAGGGTCATGGCCGGATCCGCGACAAGGCACATCGCGCCAGCGACAGTCAGGTCCCCCTGCGCCGCAAAGCCTTCTTCTTCAAGCCGTGCGCTCACCTCGGCCCGGTCCCAGCGAAAGGCGGCCTGGATTTCGGCGAGTCGCTCCGGATCGGCCGTGTCCACGGGAAGCTCGGTCAGGGTCGACTCGAAGGGCCTGGGAGAGCGTTCGCCGATGAAGCGCTGCAACTCGGCGCCGAAGAGGGGCTCGTCGCGCGTTCCTCTTCTGACTTTGACGACAGCGCTGGAGGTTTGGGCGAAGCCTTCGTTTCGCCGGTCCACCGAGATGACGACCACGGGCCGTCCGCCTACCGAGAGCTCGTGGATCGAGTAGCGACCGGGGTCGCGAACGTTGTGAATCGTGCGATGGATCGCATCCGCGGTGCCGGCGTCGAGCCTCCTGCCGGTGACCGCACCGTCATCCTCCACGCCGATGAGGATCACGCCCCCGCTCGCGTTCGAAAAGGCGACCACCGTATCCTGCAGCGTGTCGCTGCCCACTCCCCGCTTGAACTCGATGTGCTGCCCCTCCCCGGGGAACTCCCGCTCGAAGTCTGTGGCATCGAAGACCATGCGCAACTCGGGTCTTCCGGGGTGGAATGGCGGGTATGGCATACTTGCAGTGTCCTTTTTCATGCAATTGCAAGTTTGCCATATCTCACCCAAACCGGGCTCCCTCTCTGAGCACTAGCGCTCATGGAGACCGAGCGCAGGCTCAAGCACTGGGGGTGGGGGTACGAGGATCAGGCGCCTTCGCGGAAGGAGCTTGAGGAGGCGGCGAAGGGGATCCGGGAGCGGTTCGGGTTCGGTGGCGAGGTCGAAGAGGCCGTGCCGCTGGACGAGGTGGAGATTCGTGCTCCCAGGCTGAAGGCGCCGGGTGGGTTCGGGGATCTGTTTACGGATGACAAGTACGAGCGGGTGTCGCGGGCGCTGGGCAAGGCCTACCGGGACGTCGTGCGGGGGTTTCGGGGGGAGTTCGAGAATCCGCCGGACCTGGTCGCGTCGCCGCGGGACGAGTCCGAGATCGACGTGGTGCTGAGCTGGGCCGAGGCCGAGGGGGCGGCGGTGATCCCGTTCGGCGGCGGAACCAGCGTCGTCGGCGGGGTCGAGGGACGGCTGGGGGAGCGGCCGTTCGTCTCGCTCGACCTGCGGCGGCTGGACCGGGTGCTGGAGGTCGACGCCGAGTCGATGGCGGCGCGGATCCAGGCCGGCGCCACCGGTCCTCGCCTGGAGGACCAGCTGCGCGAGCACGGGCTGACGCTGCGCCACTTCCCGCAGTCGTTCGAGTACTCGACCCTGGGCGGCTGGATCGCGACCCGGGCCGGCGGCCACTTCGCCACCCTCTACACCCACATCGACGACCTGGTCGAGTCGGTGCGGGCGCTGACCCCGCGCGGCCTGTGGGAGAGCCGGCGGCTGCCGGGCTCCGGCGCCGGCCCATCGCCGGACCGGGCGCTGCTCGGCTCGGAGGGCATCCTCGGCGTGATCGGCGAGGCTTGGATGCGGGTGCGTCCGCGGCCCGAGTTCAAGGCCTCGTGCGGGGTCGAGTTCGATGACTTCCTCGCCGCCGCCGCTGCCGTGCGCGAGATCTCCCAGTCCGGCCTGTACCCGAGCAACTGCCGCCTGCTCGACGCGCTCGAGGCCGGCACGACCGGCGCCGGCTCGGGCGAGAAGAGCCTGCTCGTGCTCGGCTTCGAGTCGGCGCACCAGCCCGTCGATTCTCTGATGGAGACCGCCTTGGGAATTGCGCGGGATCACGGTGGGCACCACCCAGGCATGCCCGGACGCGAAGCGGAGGACATGCCGGGTTCTGATCGCAATCTGACTCCTTCGGGGACGGCTGCGGGCCGAGGTGGAGACGCCGACGCGGCGGGGCGCTGGCGCGGCGCCTTCCTCCTGGCGCCCTACCTGCGCGACACGTTCGTCGCCTGCGGGGTGCTGTCGGAGACCTTCGAGACTGCGATCACCTGGGATCGCTTTGAGGAGTTCCACGCGACGACGATGGACGCCGTGCGCGCCAGGGTCGCCGAGGTCTGCGACGCGCCCGCCGAGGGCCCCGGCTCGCCGCGGGTCAGCTGTCGCTTCACGCACGTATACCCGGACGGCCCGGCGCCCTACTTCACGGTCATGGCGCCCGCCGTCCGCGGCGGCGAGGTCGAGCAGTGGGACGAGATCAAGGCCGCCGCGGCGGAGGCGGTGATCGAGGGCGGCGGCACGATCACCCACCACCACGCGGTCGGCCGCGACCACCGCCCCTGGTACGACCGCCAGCGCCCGGCGCCCTTCGCCGCCGCCCTGGTTGCGGCCAAGCGCGAGCTCGACCCCGCCGCGATCCTCAATCCCGGCGTCCTGATCGACCCCTAACCGACCGCGGTCGAGGTTTTCACCGCTATGCGGGCATAACCTCGACCGCGGTGGCTTACAGAGCTCTTACATCGGCCTGATCGTGGCCGAACCGGCCGCTTCGAGGATCGACCTGTCCGATTCACTCGACAGGAGGTTCCGAGATGTTCAATTCAGTAACGAGCAGGGCGCGGGCGGTCGTCACGACCGGCCTGATCGCGGCGCTGGTGGTCGCCGGCCTCGCGGTCGCCCAGAACAACGGCAACAGCGGCAAGTCCAGCCAGGGCAAGGCACGCAGCGGCAAACGGATGCCGCCGCCCCCGGGCGGGCCGCTCGGCAAAGCCGGCAAAGACCTGACCTACGGCCAGCTGCACGTGCAGCGCAACGGCGAAGCCCAGACGATCAGGATCGACGCCGGCGAAGTCGTCTCGACCAGCGACAGCGCGATCACCGTCAAGGAGAACGACGGCAACGAAGTGACGATCTCGGTCGACGACGAAACCAAAGTCCTCGCCGGCCCCGGCAGGGAAACGAGCGTCACCGACCTCGAGGAAGGCCAGCACGTGGTCGTCTGCGGGCCCGAAGGCGAGGCCGCGAAGACGATCGCGGTTCCGCCGAAGCGCGGCAAGATGCGGGGTGGGCCGCAGGGCTCCGGCCAGCAGGGCCAGCTCCCCCCGCCCCCGGGCGGCCAGGGTGGCCCACAGGGCGCTCCGGGGCAGATGCAAGGCTAGCCCTGTGACCACGAGCTCGTCCAAGGGTTCCGTGCTCGTCGTCGAGGACGAGCAGGCGATCGCCGATCTCGTTCGCGCTTATCTCAAGCGCGACGGGTTCGGCGTCGTCTGGGCCCGCAGCGGCGAGCAGGCGCTGGAGGAGCTGGCCCGCCACCCGGTCCGCCTCGTCGTGCTCGACATCGGCCTGCCGGGAATCGACGGCTTCGAGGTGTGCCGCCGGCTGCGCGCCCGCACGGGCGTGCCGATCCTGATCCTCAGCGCCCGCGACGACGAGGTCGACCGGGTGGCGGGGTTGGAAGCCGGCGCCGACGACTACGTGACCAAGCCGTTCTCGCCCCGCGAGCTGGTCGCCAGGGTGAAGGCGATCCTGCGCCGCGCCGGCAGCGGCGCCGAGGCGGAGCACGATGGCGGGCCTCTGGTCCTCGGCGACATCTCGCTCGATCGCGCTGCGCGCACCGTGACGGTGGCCGGCAAGGCGGTCGAGCTGACCGGGCGCGAGTTCGACCTGCTGGCCGCGCTGCTCGCCCATCCCGGCGTCGTGCTGGGTCGCGACCGCCTGCTCGAGCTCGCCTGGGGCGGCGAGTTCCCGGGCGGGACCCGGACCGTCGACGTGCACGTCGCCCAGCTGCGCGCCAAGCTCGGCCGGCCGGACCTCGTGCAGACCGTGCGCGGCGCGGGTTACAAGGTGGTGCCCTAGTGATCCTCCTCGCGACGTTGCGCCGGCACAAGGAGAATCACTAGTGCACCATTCACTGAGAGCGCGACTGTTTCTGGCCATTCTGGGCGCGGTGCTGCTGGCTGTGGGCGCTTCCCTCGCGCTTGGAATCGTTCTCACCCGCAGCGCCGTCCGCGACACGATTCGCCGCGATGTCGAGCGACAAGCGGATGCGTTGAGTGGAGAGACCCCGCTTCTTCCTAGGTCTCGGCCGGCTGCACCTCCTCCGGGTGCGGCCCCCCCAGGGCCACGGCCGGTGAAAATCCTCACGGTCAGGCAGGCGGCGCGAGCGTTGCCGACAAGCGCGGTGACCGAGCTGCGCCGCAGCGGCAGCGCCGACGGCACCGCGACGATCGCCGGGCGCGACTCGATCTACGCCGCCCGCCGCTCCGGTTCCACCGTGGTCCTGGTCTCGCGGCCGGATCTCGTCAGCGGCGACGACTTCCGCCGCTACCTCTCGGCCCTGCTGATCGCCAGCGGCGCCGCGGCGCTGCTCGCGGCCGCCGTCGCCGCGCTGCTGGCGCGCCGCCTGACGCGGCCGTTGCGGCGGCTCCGCAGCGCGGCCGGTGAGCTGGCGGAGGGGCGACACCCCGAGCCGGTCCCGGAGGTGGGGACCGAGGAGCTCGACGACCTCGCCAGCTCCTTCAACCGGATGGCGGCGCAGCTCGCCCTCGCGCGCGACGCCGAGCGCGCCGTGCTGCTCTCGGTCTCGCACGACCTGCGCACGCCGCTGACCTCGATCCGCGGCTACGCGGAGGGGATCGAGGACGGCACGGTCGAGCCCGCCGACGCCGCCGCCGTCGTCGGTCGCGAGGCGGACCGGCTCGAGCGCCTGGTCGGCGACCTGCTCGCGCTCGCCAGGCTGCGCCAGGGCGTGCTCGAGGTGCGGCGCGAGCCGGTCGACCTCGCCGCGGTGGCGCGCGAGGCCGAGGAACGGCTGCGGCCCCAGGCGGCCGACGCCGGCGTGACGGTGCGGGTCGAGGCGGGCGATGCCCGGGCGACCGCCGACCACGGCCGCGCCCTCCAGGTCGTCTCCAACCTGCTCGAGAACGCGATCCGCGTCAGCCCCGAGGGCGGCGAGGTGACGGTCGAGGCGAGCTCCGGCCTGGTCCGCGTCGGCGACGAAGGGCCCGGGATCCCCGAGGAGGAGATCCCCCGCGCCTTCGAGCGCTTCCACCTGCGCGCCCGCGCCGGCCGCGGCTCGCCCGGCGGCGCCGGCCTCGGTCTGGCGATCGCGCGCGAGCTGAGCGAGGCGATGGGAGGCGGCGTGGAAGTGGAGAATCTCCCCGCCCAGGGCGCCCGCTTCACGGTTCGGCTGCCCCCTCTGTCGGCGTCGGAGAAGGCTAATCTGACTGCGTGAGTTCTCCCGGGACCCAGCCAAACCCCGATCCGTGGCGGGCCAACGAGGTCGTGCGACGCCGCCGCTTGAAGGAAGACGGTCGTCGTCCCCTCTCCGTCAACCTGAAAGAGGCGCTTGCGCTGAGCGAATTCCTTTCTACCTTTGCTGGGAGCGCACGAAGCGCTTGACCGTCGAGCCGCTCCGTCTGCAGAAGCTGCTCGAACGGCTGGTCGGGGCAGACATCCGCTTTGTTCTGGTCGGAGGCTTGGCCGTTGGGGCTTGGGGGTATGTACGCGGAACCAAGGACGTCGATGTCGTACCTGATCCAGCGCCCGAGAACCTCGAGCGGCTTGCGGCGCTGCTCCGCGATTTGGGTGGGAGGGTCGAGGTTGAGGACGGCGCGCTCACGGCCGATGCGATCTCGATTTTTCTTCGCACCGGCGATCGGACTCTGGTCAGTACCGACCTGGGTCCTGTTGACGTGCTGCAGGGTCTGCCACAGGTGCCGCCGTTTGCGGAGCTCGATGCGCAGGCAACCGAGGTTGAGATCGGCGGCTTTGGCGTGCGAGTCTGCTCGTTCGATCACCTCGTTGCGATGAAGCGCGAGAGTGAGCGGCCGCGTGACCGCGACGATCTCGAATCGCTAGAAGCCGCCCAACCGCCGGACGAAGAGCAAGGCTGAGAGACGCCGCCGCTACCCTCCCGCGGTCACCTCGATGGACACGATCACGTCAGAACACCCGACGATGCCGGCGGACTCCAGCCAGGAGCCCGTCGTGCCGCGGCGCTCGCCGCTGCGGGCGGCGATCAAGACCGGGCGGCCGCAGGAGTGGGTCAAGAACGTCTTCGTCTTCGCCGGGCTGCTCTTCTCGGGCAAGTTCAACCAGTCGCACGAGGTGCTGGAGGCGGTGCTCACCTTCGTCGCCTTCTGCGCGATCTCGAGCGCCGGCTACTACGTCAACGACCTGATCGACGTCGAGCTCGACCGCAAGCACCCGAAGAAGCGCTTCCGCCCGCTCGCCGCCGGCGAGCTGTCCGAGCGCACGGCGATGACGATCGCGCCGCTGCTCGCCGTCTTCGCGATCGCGGTCGCATTCGCCACCGTCAACTGGCAGGTCGGCCTGATGGTGGTCGGCTACGGGGTCGCCCAGATGGCCTACAGCCTCGGCCTCAAGCAGATCGTGATCGTCGACGTGATGACCCTCTCGGGCCTGTTCATCCTGCGCGTCGCCGCCGGCGCCGTCGCGGTCGACGCCCACGCCTCGGAATGGCTGCTGCTCTGCACCGGCATGGTCGCCCTCTTCCTCGGCGTCACCAAGCGCCGCCAGGAGGCGGTCTCGGAGCTGCATCAAGGAACGAGCAGCCGCCCGGTGCTGGAGCATTACTCGCTGCCCTTCCTCGACCAGATGGTCGCGATGGTCACCACCGGGACCGTGATCAGCTACTCGATCTACGCGGTCAACTCGCCGATCATCGGCAACAAGATGATGTGGACGATCCCGCCGGTCGTCTACTGCATCTTCCGCTACCTCTACCTGATCTACGACCGCGCCGACGACCGCTCGACCGCCGCGATCGTCGCCGAAGACCGGCCGTTGATCGCGGGCCTCGCGGTCTTCGCGGTCGCCGCCTTCGCGCTGCTCTACATCTTCAAGTGAGCCTGCACGCGAAGCGGCGCCTGATCGCCCTGGCCGCGATTCTGACGGTGCTCGTCGTGCCGCTCTGGATCGTCTCCGCCTCCGCTTCGAAGAAGCTGCGCTCGGCGCGGATGAGCACAGGCGTGCGCACGATCCTGCGCGGCGAGCGCGCCAGCGAAGAAACGGCCCGGCAGAACCGCGCGATCGCGACCCTGCTGAAGACGACGCCGAGCGTGCGCGAGCTGCCGGCGGCCGGGCGTGAGGTTGCGCTCAGCTTCGACGACGGCCCCAGTCCCTACACCGAAGAGATCATCGACATCCTCGTCGACCGCCACGTCCCGGCCACCTTCTTCCCGGTCGGCGTGGCGATCGACGAACACCCGGAGACGATCCGTCGCGAGGCCCGCGACGGATTCGCGATCGGCGACCACACCGTCCACCACCCGCGCATGTCCGAGCTGCCGGCCGGCGAGCAGGAAGCCGAAGTCGACGGCCAGGCCGCCGACCTGCGGCGCGACGGCGCCCCGCCCCCGCACCTGTTCCGCCCCCCGTTCGGCGTCTACGACCAGGACACGCTGAAGATCCTGCGCCGGCGCGGGATGCTGATGGTCCTCTGGACGGTCGAGACCGACGACTACGAGTTGCCGGGCCAGGAAGCGATCGCCGCGCACGTGCTCGAAGCGGTGACCCCGGGAGCGATCGTGCTGATGCACGACGGTGGCGGCGACCGCTCCGAGACCGTCGCCGCGCTACCCGAAATCATCGCCGAGCTGCGCCGCCGCGGCTACCGGCTGGTCACCGTCCCCCAGCTCGTGCTCGACGCGGAACGCGCTAGCCGTCTTGGCTGACGACCGGCAGGTCGGAGAGCAGCTCGGTCTTGCCGTTGCGCTCGAACTGGAGGTCGATCGTCTCGTTCTTGCGGTAGGTGCCGAAGATGCCGAGGTACATCGCCAGCCAGCGGCCGGTGCCGACCTTCTCCTTGACGATCTCGCGGGTGAAGACGATCTCGCCGGTCCGCACCTCGTAGTCGCTGCCCTCGGTCTGCTGGACGCCGTTGACGAAGACGACGTAGGGGGCTTCGGCGCCGGCCGGCAGCTTCACCCGGCGCCCGGCGGCGTAGCTGCCTTTGGGGATCTCGGTCTCGGTCATCGGAATCGTGTGGCGAGTTTCCGGTCCATTGGACGGGAAACTCGCCAGTCACTTGGTCTCAAGAGTCTTTCGCACGGCGTCGAACGGCGTCGGGAAGCCGCTCGGGTCGAGCTCCTCGCGCCGCACCCCACCACGGAACGGCATGAAGGTCCCGTCGCCGCGCACGTCGACCCCGGCCACCGTCTTGCGCAGCCAGCCGCCGCCGCTCAGCTGCAGCCGCGCGTGGACCTGCTGCTCGGGCCCGAAGTCGCGCAGCGCCGAAACACCCTTCACCGGCCCCTCCGCCCGAATCGCCAGCGCCCGCTCCCGCATCGCCGCAACCGCCTCGTCCAGATCGTCGAAGCTCTCGTGCCCAACGTCGGACCCATGCCGAACCGTCAGCTTCCAGCTCACGCGAGCAGCGTACGCGTTCCGTGAAGGAGGGGCAGGGGGTGGGACCCGCGCGAGCGGCGTCCCTGTCTTCCGGACCGCCAGCTTCCCCGCGCCCACCGGGGTGCAGCGTAAGGGACCGGGGGACCCTCCCACGGAGGCTCAGGAAACCGCGCCTGAACCCTTGACCGCGATCAGCTGCGCAACGGTCTCCGGGGGAGGGTCCCCGGTCCCGTTCCTACGCCCCGCGCCGCGGCCGTTTCGGCCGCCGCGCCGGCGGGCCGACGATTTTCTCGGCCCCCTCGCGATCCTCGGTGGCGACGTAGGAGCGCTCGCGCTCGCCGGTGTAGATCTGGCGCGGGCGGGCGATTTTCTGCTCCGGGTCGTCCTTCATCTCCATCCACTGCGCGACCCAGCCCGCCGTGCGCGGGATCGCGAAGATCACCGTGAACATCTCGGTCGGGATCTCCAGCGCCTCGTAGATGATCCCCGAGTAGTAGTCGACGTTCGGGTAGAGCTTGCGCGAGGTGAAGAAGTCGTCGTCGAGCGCCTGTTTCTCGAGCTCGCGCGCGATCTCGACCAGCGGGTTGTACTCGGTCGCCTCGAAGACCTCCTCCATGTGCTGCTGGATGATCCGCGCCCGCGGGTCGTAGTTTTTGTAGACCCGGTGGCCGAAGCCCATCAGTTTCTCTTCGCGGTTCTTGACCCGCTCGAGGAAGCCCGGGATGTTGTCGACCGAGCCGATCCGCCGCAGCATCCGCAGCACCGCCTCGTTGGCGCCGCCGTGCAGCGGCCCGTACAGCGCCGCGACCCCGGCCGCGACCGCCGAGTAGGGGTCGACGTCGGAGGAGCCGACGCCGCGCACGGCGTTGGTCGAGCAGTTCTGTTCGTGGTCGGCGTGGAGGATGAAGAGCACGTCGAGCGCCTTCGAGAGCGCCGGCTTGGGCACGTGCTTGGCTTCGGTCTTCTTGAACATCATCGAGAGGAAGTTCTCGGCGAAGTTGAGGTCGTTGTCCGGGTAGACGTAGGGCAGGCCCATGTTGTGGCGGTAGGAGAAGGCGGCCAGGGTCGGCACCTTGGCGATCAGCCGCACCGCCGCCATGTAGCGCTCTTCGGGGTCTTCGGTGTGCTTGGCGTCGGGATAGAAGGTGGAGAGCGCGCCGACGCCGGCGAGCAGCATCCCCATCGGGTGGGCGTCGTAGCGGAAGCCCTCGAAGAGGTGCTTGAGGTCCTCGTGGACGAAGGTGTGGTGGGTGATGTCGTAGACCCAGCGGTCGAGCTGCGGGCCGGTCGGCAGCTCGCCGAAGATCAGCAGGTAGGCGACCTCGAGGAAGCTGGAGCGCTCCGAGAGCTGCTCGATCGAGTAGCCGCGGTGTTCGAGGACGCCCGCTTCGCCGTCGATGTAGGTGATCGCCGAGCGGCACGACGCCGTGTTGGTGAACGCCGGGTCGTAGGAGAGCATGCCGAATTCGTCCTCGTCGACCTTGATCTGGCGCAGGTCCATCGCCCGCACCGTGCCGTCCGTGATCGGCAGCTCATAGGTCTTGCCGGTGCGGTTGTCGGTGACGGAGAGCGAGTCGGTCGGCATCGCGGCGGAATTCTCGCAGCTTGGCCGTGCCGGCTCGTTAACGCACCGGCAACGGCTCGAACTGGGTCATCTCGTGCAGCAGGGCGAAGCGCTCGTCGACCTCCTCGCGGGTCAGCCGGGCGACGCGCTCGGTGCCGAACTCCTCGACGTTGAAGGAGGCGAGCACGGTGCCGTAGCCCATCGCCCGCCGCAGGCTGGCCTCGTCGAGCTCGCCGTAGTGGCCGTCGAGATAGCCGAGGAAGCCGCCGGCGAAGCTGTCGCCGGCGCCGGTCGGGTCGCGCACGTCCTCGAGCGGGAAGCCGGGCAGGGCGAAGAAGCGCTCCTCGGTGAACAGCGCCGCGCCGTACTCGCCCTGCTTGGCGACGACGGCGCGCGGTCCGTAGCCCATCACGGCGCGCGCGGCACGGGCCAGGTTCGACTCGCCGGTCAGCTGGCGGATCTCGGCGTCGTTGACGACCAGGCACTCGACCTCGGCGATCGCCGCCAGCAGCGAGTCCTTCGCCGTGTCGATCCAGAGGTTCATCGAGTCCAGGGCGCTGAAGCGGGCGGCGTCGCACTGGGACCGCACCTGGCGCTGCAGGTCCGGCTGGATGTTGGCGAGGAAGAGCGTGTCGGCGGCCTTGGCCTCGGCCGAGAGCTTCGGCTCGAACTCGCCGAAGACGCCGAGCCGCGTGTCCTCCGTATGAGCCACGTTGAGGTCGTACTCGTAGCGGCCGCGCCAGAAGAACGACTGCCCGCCGGCGACCTGCTCGATGTCGCCGGTCTGCACGCCGCGGCCCTCGAGCACCTCGAACTCGGCGGGGCCGAAGTCGTCGCCGACCGGGCCGACCGGGCGCACGTCGGTGAAGAAGCTGGCGGCGAGCGAGAAATGGACGGCGGCTCCGCCGAGCATCTTCTCCCGCTCTCCGAATGGGGTCTTGACGGCATCGAAGGCGATCGATCCGACTACGGTCAGCGACACGACTCTCCTTTACTTTGGGATCTCCAGGTTTGCTCTCCGCTCAGGCGGGGATCGTAAACATGTGAACTCGATTCGCGGGAGGTGGCGCAACATCGGGCCGGGTGCCCTGTTGCGAATCTGCAGTGGCACCTGAGCGACAGGCGCCGGCGGGGGATCGTCCCGTCTCCGGGGCGATGACGTCGAAGGGCTTCCGCCTCGACATCCAGGGCGTGCGCGGCTTCGCGCTGGTCCTGGTCTTGGCCTGCCATGCCGAGATCCCGGGCCTCGGCGGCGGCTTCGTCGGGCTCGACGTCTTCTACGTCCTCTCCGGTTTCCTGATCACCGGCCTGATTCTGACCGAGCTCGACCGCAGGGGCGACGTCTCGATCAGCCGCTTCTACGCGCGTCGCGCCAAGCGCCTGCTGCCGCTGGCGGTGACCGTGCTCGGCTTCATCGTGATCGGCTCGGCGCTGCTCAACTCGCCGCTGCAGAACGAGAAGGTCTCCGGCGACGTGCTCAGCGCCGCCCTCTACGTCGTCAACTGGCACTTCATCGCCGAATCGGTCGACTACTTCGCCTTCCACGACGCGGCGATCAGCCCGGTCCAGCACTACTGGTCGCTCTCGGTCGAGGAGCAGTTCTACCTGCTCTGGCCGCTGACCCTGGGGGTGGGGGCCGGGGTCGCGCGCTGGCGCGGCTGGAACATGCGCCGCACGATCCTGCTGCTGGTCGTGCCGCTCGGCGTCGCCTCGCTGATCTACAGCATCGGCTACACGCCGGACCACACGCGCGTCGCCTACTTCTCCACCCTGACGCGGATCTGGGAGCTGGCGATGGGCGGCGCGCTGGCGCTCGTGCTGCCGGTGGGCTTGAACCTGCCGCGACGGGTGTCCGCGCTGCTCGCCGGCGCCGGCCTCGCCGTGCTCGTCCTCACCGCGCTCGCCTTTACCGGCGACACGCCGTACCCCGGCTGGCGGGCGCTGCTGCCGACCGTGGCGACCGTGGCGATCATCGTCGCCGGCACCGCCGCCGCGGTCTCCGGGCCGATCTCGCTGCTCAACCGGGCGCCGATGCAGTACCTGGGCAAGATCTCCTACGCCTGGTACCTCTGGCACTGGCCGATGATCGTCTTCGCCGGGGCGCTGTGGAGCGACCTGACGCCGCTTGGCCTGACCGCGGTCACGCTCGCGGCCTGGGTGCCGGCGGCGATCAGCCACCACACGATCGAGGAGCGCTTCCGCCACTCGCGCAGCCTCGGCCGGCGGCCGCGACGGGCGCTGGCGCTGGGGGCGACCTGCACCGCCACCGCCGTCTTTCTCGCGATCGGCCTGCAGATCTCGAACCCGCCGGTGCCGACCGCGTCGCCCGAAGTCGCCCGCGGGGCGATGGCGATCGGGCCGCGCAACCCCAACCTGCAGCGGGTCGACGCGGTGCGGCCGAACCCCTCGAGCGCCGCCGCCGACAAGGGGCAGCTGTGGGACGACGGCTGCGTCCTGTTGCACGACGAAACCGACTCGCCGCCCTGCGTCTACGGGGCGAAGAACTCGCCCAAGACCGTCGTCGTCTTCGGCGACTCGCACGCGCTGCAGTGGTTCGCGCCGCTGGTCAAGATCGCCAACCGCAAGCACTGGCGGCTGGTCGGCCTGGTCCGGGCCGGCTGCGTGGTCGGCGACGTGCAGTACGAACGGCCCTGCGACGTCTGGCGCCGCAAGGCGATGCGCCGCATCCTCACCGAAGAGCGGCCGGACCTGGTCATCGTCAGCGACTCGACCGGTGGCCGCTACCAGATCGTGCGCGGCGGCCGGCGACTCGACCGGCGCCGCAGCGAGCCCTTCCTGATCGCCGGCTTCGCCCGCACGCTGCGCAAGCTGAAGCGCAACGGCGCCGAGGTCGCCGTGATCCGTGACCAGCCGCTGGCCCCGTTCGAACCGCCGGACTGCGTCTCGCAGAACCTCGACCAGCTGAACAAGTGCACCTTCGTCGGCCGGCGCAAGCGCTGGCACGCATACGACTTCTTCGGCGCGCGGCGGGTCCCGGGCGTCAAGCTGATCGACCCGATCCGCATCCTCTGCCCGCGCAACCGCTGCCCGAGCGTGATGGGCCGGGTGCTCGTCTACCGCAACACCTACCACCTGAGCGCCACCTTCGCCCGCACGCTCACCCCCTGGCTGGAACGCGAGCTGCCCGAACCCTGAGCCCACGTCCGTCGGGCAAGCCGTTGTCAGTAGTGTGGCGGGCGATGCGCGCGATTCAGATCGACGAGTTCGGCGGCCCGGACGTGCTCCAGCACCGGGACGTGGCGGAGCCCGTGCCCGCCAACGGCGAGGTCGTGGTCGACGTGGCCCGCGCCGGGGTCAACTTCGCCGATACGCACGCGACCCGCAACGACTACCTGGCCGAGCAGCAGCTGCCGCTGATCCCCGGCGCCGAGATCAGCGGCCGCACCGAGGACGGGCGGCGCGTCGCCGCGATCCTCTCTGCCGGCGCCTACGCCGAGAAGGTCGCGGTGCCGGCGCAGATGCTGATCCCGGTTCCCGACGAGGTCGACGACGACCGGGCCGCGGCGCTGCTGCTGCAGGGCCTGACCGCGATGGCGCTGGTGCGCCGCTGCGCCCAGGTGCGGGAGGGCGAGACGCTCGTGATCGAGGCCGCGGTCGGCGGCACCGGCTCGCTCGCTGTGCAGCTCGGCAAGCGGGCGGGCGCGAAGGTGATCGGCCTCGCCTCCAGCGAGGAGAAGCGGGCGCTGGTCGAGCGGCTCGGCGCCGACGCCACCGTCGACTCGCGCGCGGAGAACCTCGGCGAGGCGATCCGCGCGGCCAACGACGGCGAGCGGGTCGACGCGGTCCTGCACATGAGCGGCGGCGACGCCTTCGACGCCGAGCTCGGCGTGCTGGCGCCGTTCGGCCGCATGGTCGTCTTCGGCATCGCCTCGCGCGAACAGCGCGACGTCTCGACCGCCGCCCTGCTGCGCGGGACCAAGGCCGTGATCGGCTTCTGGCTCGTCCACCTGCTGATGAAGCCGCAAGAGGTCGGGCCGATGATCGCCGAGCTGTTCGAGCTCGTGGCCGGCGGCGCGCTCGAGGTCACGGTCGGCGACGTCTACCCGCTGTCGGAGGCCGCCCGCGCCCACGAAGACCTGATCGCCCGCCGCACCAGCGGCAAGCTCCTCCTGGACCCGACTTCATGAAGTTCCGCCCGCGTACTCTGCTCCCGTCGCGCCCCGCAGAATCAGATATGGACGGGACGCGACTCCCGCGTCCGTCGCGGGCGGGCTAGGCAATGGCCCGATTTCAGGAACTGGGGCTCGCGCCGGAGATCCAGCAGGCGCTGGAGGAGCTCGGCTACGAGGAGCCCAGCCCGATCCAGGAGAAGGCGATCCCGGAGCTGCTCGCCGGCCACGACGTGATCGGCCAGGCGCAGACCGGGACCGGCAAGACCGCCGCCTTCGGCCTGCCGCTGCTGCAGGGGATCGACCCCGGCAACGACGAGGTGCAGGCGATCGTGATGACGCCGACGCGCGAGCTCTGCATCCAGGTGACGCAGGCGCTGCGCGCCTACGCCGAGCACCTCGAGGTCGAGATCGTCGCCGTCTTCGGCGGCGCCCCGATCAAATCGCAGCAGTCGCAGCTGCGCGCCGGCGCCCACGTCGTCGTCGCCACCGTGGGGCGGATGATGGACCTGATGTCGCGCCACTCGCTGGTCCTCACCGCGGCGCGCTACGTCGTCCTCGACGAGGCCGACGAGATGCTCGACCTGGGCTTCATCGAGGACGTCGAGAAGATCCTGCGGATGTGCCCGAGCGGGCGCCAGACGGCGCTCTTCTCGGCGACGATGCCGCCGCCGATCAAACACCTCGCCGAGAGCTACATGTACGACCCGAAGACGATCAAAATCACGCCGAAGAAGCTGACCGTGGACGCGATCGAGCAGGCCTTCGTCGAGGTCCCGGCCAGGGAGAAGTCGGCGCGACTGGTCGAGCTGCTGCGGACCGAGGACCCCGAGCAGGCGATCATCTTCTGCCGGACCAAAATCGGCGCCTCGAAGCTGGAGAGGACGCTGAAGGACAAGGGCCTCGACGTGAAGGCGCTGCACGGCGACATGAGCCAGGGCTCGCGCGACGGCGTGATGATCGCCTTCAAGGACCACCGGGTGAAACTGCTGGTCGCCACCGACATCGCCGCCCGCGGGCTCGACATCGAGCACGTCACCCACGTGATCAACTACGACGTGCCCGCCTCCTCGGAGGTCTACGTGCACCGCATCGGCCGCACCGGCCGGGTCGGTCGCACCGGCCGCGCGATCACCCTGGTCGCGCCGGCCCAGCGCGAGGAGATCGAGCGGATCGAGCGCGACGTGAAGACCTCGATCGGCGAGTGGGAGAGCCCCGAGGAGCGGATGGAGCACGCCCCGCGGCCGCGCAGGCGGGAGCGGCGGCGCGAGCGCGAGCGCGAGCGCGAGCAGCCGGCGCCCGCGGAGCACGACGAGCCCACTCCCGACCGCGAGGAGGACGAGGCCGAGCAGCCGGCGAACGGCAAGGCGGTCAAGCTCTTCGTCAACCGCGGCGAACGCAGCGGGATCGACGAGGACGACCTGCGCTGGGCGCTGCGCGAGGGCGCCGTGCTCCCCGACGAGGCGATCCACGACGTCCGCGTCCTGCACCGCTTCTCCTTCGTCGAGGTCGACCCCGACCAGGCCGACCGCACGGTCGAGTTCCTCGACGGCACGAAGCTGAAGGGCAAGGAGATCCGATTGGAGATCGCCAGGTCGTAGCGACCGCGACCGCTCAGGCGGTCAGCTCGGCGATCCTGGCGAAGAGGCCGTCGAAGTCGATCGGCTTGCCGACGTAGCCGGCGATCTCGAGGCCGGCGTGGTCGTCGCCGTTGCCGCCTTCGGTGTGGGCGCTGACGATCAGGGCCGGGGTCTCGACGCCGGCGGCGCGCAGCTCGCGCAGGGCGTCGATGCCGGACTTGCGCGGCATCATCGCGTCGAGCAGGAGGATGTCGTGCGGGGGCTCGGCGGCTCGCACCGCCTCGACGACCTCCTGGCCGTCGACCGCGGTCTCGACCTCGTGCCCCTCCATCTCCAGCCGCGTGCGCAGCAGCAGCAGGATCGTGTCCGAGTCGTCGGCGAGCAGGACCCGGGCCATCATGCCTCAGCTCCCGAGCGCTCTGGGGCGGTCGACTCGGGCGCGCCGGTCGCCGGCAGGCGGACGCGGAAGGTCGAGCCCCGACCGGGCTCCGACTCGGCCTCGATCGTGCCGCCGTGCAGCTCGACCAGCGATTTCGAGATCGCCAGGCCGAGGCCGGTGCCGCCGACGCGCTGGGTCTCGCCCGCGTCGCCGCGGCTGAAGCGCTCGAAGATGTGCGCCAGCTGCTCCTCCGGTATGCCGGGTCCGTCGTCGATCACGTCGATCTCCACATCGGCACCGGCGCCGCGCGCCTTCACCTCGATCGCCGCATTTTCGGGGCAATACTCATTCGCGTTGGTAAGCAGATTCACCAATATTTGGCGAATCCGGTCGGTGTCCGCCTCGATCCGCGGCAGGCCGGCCTCGAGATCGACGTCGAGCCGCTGGCCGCGAGCGTCGAACTGGGCGCGCATCGTCCGCACCGCGTCCTCGACCAGCGGCGCGGTCTCGGTCGGGACCGGCTTGATCGTCAGCCGCCCGGCGTCGCTGCGGGCGAGGTCGAGCAGGTCGTTGAGCAGCCGCACCAGGTGACGGGTGTTGTCGAGGATCACCTCGACGGTCTCCGCCTGCTTCGGGCTGAGCTGCTCGCGCTCGAGCAGCAGCAGCTCGGCGAAGCCCTGGACGGAGGTGAGCGGGCTGCGCAGCTCGTGCGAGGCGGTGAGCACGAACTCGTCTTTCATCCGTTCGAGCTGATCGCGTTCGCCGGCCCGCCGCTGCAGCTCCTCGGCCATCTCGTTGAAGGCGGTGCCGAGGGTCGCCGTCTCCGAGAGCCCGCCGATCTTCACGCGGGTCTCGAGGTCGCCGCCGGCGAGGCGGCGGGAGGCGTCGACCAGGTCCTCGAGCGGCCGCCGCATCGAGGCGATCAGTCCGGTGAAGAGCAGCGCCGCACCGGTCAGGCCGGCGATCAGCCCGGCGCCGACGAGCAGCGCCGTGTCGCGCGTCTCGCTGGAGATTTCGTCGCGCAGGTTGGCGCGCCGGGCCTGCTGGGCGACGATCGTCGAGCGCGCCGCCGCGGGTCGCCGACCGAGCGTGAGCCGGTTGCGCGCTTCGATCTCGAGCTGGTAGGAGCGGGCGGTGGCGTCCTCGAAATCCTGCCGCTGCTGGAGGAAGCGGGCGACGCCGATCACCGCCAGGCCGGTGAGGATCGCGAAGGCGATCGCGAACCCGATCGTCAGCCGGTTGGCGAGCGAGGGGCTGAGCCGGAAGCGGCGCCGGGAATATGCTTGCGAGCCGATGGGCGTCGAGGCTACAGGGACCCCGGACGGGATCGATCGAACGGGCGTTGAGGGCTGGTTCGAGCGTCACGTCGCGGAAGCCGAGCTGCCGCTCGCCTTCGAGCGCATCTCCGGCGGGCACTCGAACCTCACCTACCGGGTGAGCGACGCCGCCGGGCGCCGCTGGGCGCTGCGCCGGCCGCCGCTCGGCAAGCGCCTGGGCTCGGCCCACGACATGGCCCGCGAGCACAGGGTCGTCTCCGCCCTGGGCCCGACCCCGGTCCCGGTTGCCCCGGTGGTGGGGATCTGCGAGGACGAGTCGGTCAACGAAGCCCCGTTCTACGTGATGGAGTTCGTCGAGGGCCCGATCCTGCGCGGCCTCGCCGAGGCCGAGGTCTTCCCGGAGGAGGCGCAGAGGCAGGCGATCGGGATGCGCGTCGCCGACACGCTGGTCGACATCCACGCCGTCGACCCGGACGCGGTCGGCCTCGGCGAGCTCGGCAAAAAGCAGGACTACGTCGCCCGCCAGCTGCGCCGCTGGCAGGGCCAGTGGGAGAAGTCGAAGACGCGTGAGCTTGCCGCGATCGACTCCGTGCACGAGCGCCTCTCGGCCCGCATCCCCGCCCAGGGCCCGGCGACGATCGTCCACGGCGACTACCGCCTCGACAACATGATCCTCACCTCCGGGGGCGAGGTCGCGGCCGTCGTCGACTGGGAGCTGTGCACGCTCGGCGACCCGCTCGCCGACGTCGGCCTGCTGATGGTCTACTGGCCCGACCGCGGCGAGCAGGGCGAGGAGGGCCCGATCGCGCTCGGCCAGCCCGCCAACCTCGCTCCCGGTTTTCCCACCCGGGCGGAGCTGCGCGAGCGCTACGCCGAGCGCTCCGGGCGCGACCTCTCCGAGCTCGACTTCTTCGTCGCCCTCGGCTACTGGAAGCTGGCGATCATCCTCGAGGGCGTCTACGCCCGCTACGCCGCCGGCCAGTACGGCAAGGTCGACCCCGGGATCGAACACTTCGCCCGCCTGGTCGAGCGCCTGGCGGCGGCAGCGGAAGAGGCCGAGCGGCAGCGAGGCTGAGTCCTCCCCACAGGGCGGATCGAGACCGGTCCGGAGCTCTTGACGGAAGGGACCGGACCTGGGAGTGTGCAGCCAGTGCCCCTGCCAAACGCGGGCCGGGAGGCGTCTCGTCCTCCCTCCCCACATCTTCCAAGGAGAGGTCTCTTGAAGCATCTACGCAAGCGACTCACGTACGCAAACGTGATGTCGTCGATCGCAGTCTTCCTGGTGATCGGCGGCGCCACCGCGATCGCCGCCAACCTGCCGCCGAACAGCGTCGGCACGCCGCAGCTGAAGAAGAACGCGGTGAAGACCGGCAAGGTCGCCTTCGAAGCGATCAGGGCCGGCAAGCTGTCGAAAAACGCGGTCCCGACCAACCGCCTCCGCAACAGCGCCGTCTCGAACGAAAAGATCGCCGACGCTGCGGTGACGGAGGGCAAACTCGGCGACAACGCGGTGACCAGCGGCAAGCTCGCCAACGACTCCGTCTTGACCGACAAGCTCGCCAACGACGCGGTGACGACCGGCAAGATCGCCAACGACGCGGTGACGACGGACAAGATCGCCGCCAACGCAGTTAATAGTCAGAAGGTCGACGGATCGATTGAAAAGACCGCAAACCTCCTGTCCGCGATAGTCGACAACGGGGGGAACTTGGTCAGTGGCCGGGGCGCCGAAACCTCGTCCAGGCCGGGGGAAGGCGACTACCGCGTTACCTTCAACCGCGACGTGGAAGCCTGCGTGCCAGTTGCAACGCCTCGTCTTGTCGCGACGCCGCGCTACGCGACGGTGAGGGCCGACGCGCCCGGCACCGCCGCAAACGAGATCCGGGTTCGGATCTGGGATCCAGAAGGGAATCCGAGCAATTTCCAGTTTGACGTCTTGATCCTCTGCTGAAAGCAGCACCAAGTGGTGTGACCGCGTCTCGAAAGGCCGGGCGAGAGCCCGGCCTTTCCTTTACCGCTCAGATCATCCGCGGCGCATGCTTCGACTCGCGCTCGCGGCGCGCGAGGCGTTACCGCTCGGCGATGTTCCTCATCCGCACCAGCAGGGCGGCCGATGGAATGACCTTGCCGGTCGCGTAGGTCGAAAGGCGTGGTGGTGAGGTGCCGATCCGGGATGCGAACTCGGCGCGGGTGAGGCCGGATCTGTCGGCCAGTTGCGCGACTTCGGTGGCGACGGCCTGCCGCTCGCTCGTCTCGGCCGCTTCGCGAGCCCGCGCGACGACTCGTTCCATCGCCTTCGCCACCCCGTAGGGGCGGCTGTAGGCGAGCACCTCCTCGACCCGGCGAGCGACCGGTCCCCACGGGTCGTCGCGGATCGCGGCCCCCAGGCGTCGCCAATCGGAGAGGCCGCCGCGCTCGAGCGCGGTCTGGATCGCCTCCAGGGGCCAGTCGGCGACGGGGTCGTCCGGCGAGGCCTCGACGTTGCGAAAGGCGAGTGAGCTCATAGAACCATCCGGGCCGCGACCGAGCCGAGCACGTCCTCGACCGCGCCCCAGTCGCTCCAGCGCTTGCGCAGCCGTCGATAGGAGGAGAGCTGACCGATCGCCGAGCTGTCCGCGGGCTTGGGGTCGGAGAGCTGGCGCACGAGCTGGGAGGCGACACCCTCGCCGCTGTCGTTCTGGTCGGCGTAGTAGTCGTCGATGCCCGACAGGATCTCGGCCGCCCGGTCGATTCCCAGATGGTCTGACAGGGCGGCGAGGTCGAGGTGGTCGCGAGTCTGATTGCGGCGCACGATCAGGAACGCCTTGATCCGCAGGGCCTCCTCGATCGTCGGGACGACCACCTCGCCTCCCGACGGGACGGTGACGGTCGCGATCTCCAAAGGGGTCTTGCGGAGCATCTGCCGCACCCCGGCTTCGATCCCGTCGAGGTTGCCGAGGATCACCTTCCCCGGAGTCACCCGGTTGGTCGCCCAGCCCTCGTCCTCCTCGACCGCTTCGAGCACCATCTCGAAACGGTCGGTCAGATCGGCGACGACGTGATCGTGGTCGCGCGATTCGCGATGGTCGGCGTAGAGAATCGCGGCGCTGCCGCCCACCAGCACCGCCCCTGGCACCAGCCGCTGCAGATGGGCGGCCGACTCCAACAGGGCGACGAATTGTGGGTCCCTGTCATCTACGTCAGTCACGGCCGTAGATTATCAGATCAGATAATGATCAAATGGAACGGGCGGACAACCTCGTGGACCGCGCTGGGCGGTCGGCGATGGGTCCTGCCGGGGGACGGTCACCCGCCGGTGAGCGTGGCGAGGGTTCTGCGGTCGGTCGGATCGATTCGCTCCAGGCCGTCGACGTCGTCGAAGGCGGAATCGGTGGCGAGGATGGCGTCGATGCCGCGGTTGAGCGCGACGGCCGCGAACACCGCGTCGCGAGCGTCGAGGCCCGGATTGCTCTCGAAGAGATCGAGGCCGAGCAGGGCGTCGTCGGGCTCGACCGGATGCAGGCGGACGAGTTTGGCGACGTTTCTTGCCGCCGTGGTGGCGCCGTCCCGATCGCCGGTTCGCCTGAGGCGCTGGTTCGCGAGCTCCTGCAGGAGGTCGGCGCTCGCCTCCCCCCGCAGCTCTCCTACGGTCGCGCGCTCGAGGATCTCGCGGCAGGGCGTTCGGTATCGATGCTCGCCCCCGAGCGCGTAGCTGAAGATGGCGGTGTCGTACAGGAAGCGCCTCACGGCGCTTCCAGCTTGCGCGCCCGCTCGTCGAGCATCTCGCGCTTCTGATCCTCCCAATCCGGCTCGGGGCCCGCGGGTGGAGACATCGCCAGGAGGGCCTGCCCCGCTCGCTCCCGCTCGGTGTCGTGAGCCGGCCCGACGTACTCATGATCGATCGCCCGCCTGACCAGCTCGCCGACGGGCGTGCCGCTCCGCGCCGATTCGCGGCTGAGCAGCTCGAAGCGCTCGTCGTCGACCAGCACTTGGAGACGTCGATTCAACATGTGCATACTTTAGCAGGTGAGCTGCACAGCTCTGCTAAGGCTCAGACCATCAGCGGCGCGTGCTTGGGCTCGGGCTCTTCGCCGGCGAGGCCCTTACCACAGGATGTCGACTCCGTAGTCGCCCATCGCGTCGTCAGCGGTCACGAGCGTGAAGCCGTCGACATCGGCCTGTGCGATCAGGAGGCGGTCGAAGGGATCGCGATGGTGCAGGGGGAGAGTGCCCACTCTGTCGGCATGGCGAGCAGTGATCGGCAGCAGGTCGACTGCCGCCCGTTCGAGCTGCTCGAGCAGGTCGGTGGGCGCGTCGAGCTTGCCCAGCCGGCGCTTGATCGCGACCTCCCAGATCACGACGGCACTGACCACGATTCGGTGATCGCCGCGTGTAATCGCCTCTCTGGCCGGTCTGGAGATGCGTTCGACGTCATTCGCCATCCACCAGAGGACGACGTGCGTGTCGAGCAGCAGCGTCAGGACTTCATGCCGAGCGACTCGGCGAGGTCGTCCGGCAGCTCGTCGAAGTCCTCGGCGATTGTCACCCGGCCCTGCCATGCGCCTGCGAGGGAGGCGAAGCCGCCGCCGCGCCGCTCGGGCACCAGCCGCGCCGCGGGCTCGCCGCGCCGCGTGATCACGATCTCCTCGCCGGCTTCGACCCGCTCGACCAGCTTCGAGAGCTGCGTCTTGGCTTCGTGCATTCCGATCTCGGCCATGTCGGAAGCGTAACAGGTCTAGCTAGCTACTTAGCTAGACCATCCGCGGCGCGTGCCGGGGCTCGGGCTCTTCGCCGGCCGCCTCGGCCTCGGCGCGCTTTGACCAGCGGTTGAGCTCGCGGCGGGCGAGGACCATCTTGTGGACCTCGTCGGGGCCGTCGGCGAGGCGCAGCATGCGCGAGAAGCGCCAGAGGGAGGCGAGCGGGGTGTCGTCGGTCATCCCGAGCGAGCCGTGGATCTGGATCGCCCGGTCGAGCACCTCCATCACCATGTTGGCGGCGACGATCTTGATCGCCGAGATCGCCTGGCGGGCGGCGCGCTTGCCCTCGGTGTCCATCTTCCACGCCGCGTACATCGTCAAGAGGCGTGCCTGGTCGATTTCCATCCGCGAGGTCGCGATCGCCTCCTGGACGAACTGCTTGTCGGCCAGCGGCCCGCCGAAGGCCTCGCGCTCGTTCGCCCGCCGGCACATCATCTCGTGGGCCCGCTCGGCGGTGCCGATCGCGCGCATGCAGTGGTGGATGCGCCCCGGCCCGAGCCTGTCCTGGGCGATCGCGAAGCCCTGTCCCTCGCCGCCGAGCAGGTTGGCGGCCGGAACCCGGCACTCCTCGTAGCGGATCTCGCAGTGCCCGGGGCCGCCGTCGTGGCCCATCACCGGGATCGGCCGCACGAGGTCGAACCCCGGGTTGTCGGTCGGCACGCAGATCATCGAGGCGCGCGCGTAGGGGGCCGCCTCGGGGTCGGTGACGACCATCGCGATCGCCAGCTCGGCGCCGACCGCGCCGGAGGTGAACCACTTGTGCCCGTCGATCACCCACTCCTCGCCGTCGCGCACGGCGCGCGCCTGCAGCAGCGTCGGGTCGGAGCCCGAGACATCGGGCTCGGTCATCGAGAAGCAGGAGCGGATGCGGCCCTCGAGCAGCGGCTCGAGCCAGCGCCCGCGCTGCTCGTCGCTGCCGTGCTCGGCGAGGATCTCCATGTTGCCGGTGTCCGGCGCGGCGCAGTTGAAGGCCATCGGCGCCGCCGCGGGACTGCGGCCCATCTCCTCGCACAGCAGCCCGTACTCCCAGTTCGTCAGCCCCGGCCCGTAGCGCTCGTCGGGCATGAAGAGGTTCCAGAGCCCCTCGGCCTTCGCCCGCTCGCGAATGTCGACGAGGACCTGCGGGTAGGGGACGCCGGGCGCCACCTCCCGGTCGAGCGCCTCCATGATCTCGCGCTCGGACGGGTAGAGGTGCTCGTCCATGAAGTCGAGGATGCGCTCGCGCAGGGTCTCGACCTGGGGGCTTGGCTTGAAGTCCATCGCTCGGCTTCCTCTCGTCGATTCGGGTGCGAGAAAGGTACTTCCCCCGGCGCGGTCGAGGTTTTCACCGCTATGCGATCAAAACCTCGACCGCGCTCAGCGGCAACGGTAACGGGCGAACAGCTCGCCCTCGTCCTCGAGCAGCCAGGCGAGCTCGAGGCCGAGCGGGTCCACCAGCGCTCCCTCGAGGATCGACGGGCCACCGGCGCCGATCAGCTTCGGCGCGATCGTCAGGAAGAGCTCATCGACCAGCCCGGCCGCCTGCAGCGAGCCGTGCAGCCGCGGCCCGCCCTCACAGAGCAGCGCCCGCACGCCGTCCTCGCGCAGCGAGCGCAGCAGCGCCGGCAGGTCGGCCGGTCCCTGCGGTCCGCTTTCGACCACGACGAGTCGCTTCGCGAGGCCCGCGTAGCGCTCGGCCCGTTTCGTGCCGGCGCCGATCATCACCGCGTCGAAGCGCTCGCGCAGGCCGACCAGCATCGCCGTGTCGGTCCCGGACCCGATCGGCCCCGAGACGCCGCCGATCGTCGCCCGCCCGTCGACCGTGGCGGCGAAGTTCATCGCCAGGAAGGGACGGCCAGCGGGCGCGTTCTCCCCGGGTCGGTAGGCGCGGAGCTGCTCCTCGACGGTGGTCGGGCCGGGATCGGGCAGGAGGCGCCGCATCCCGCCAGAGACTATTGGCGCGTTCGCTGTTTGTCGCGCTCAGCCCTACGAAAGGCGAACGCGCTCAGCTGTAGTCGTGCCAGCCGGCGAACTCGCGGCCGGCGAACTCCTGGAGGGCGGCGACGTCGGCGCCGAAGCGCCCGCGCAGCGTCTCGAACAGGTCGTCGGGCAGCTCGGGCTTCGGCGCCGGCGGCTTCTCCGGGTCGTGCACGACCTTCTCGACGATCCAGCGCAGCGACTCCGGCAGGCGGTCGAAGTTGCGGTCGAAGGAGCGCAGTCCGGGCAGTTTCACCAGCTTCTCCATCACCTGGTATTTGTCGCCCTGCTTGGCGCTCGACTTCTCCCACTCGCGGTCGAACTGCTCCGAGGTGAAGCCCTCGTCGACGCCGGCGAAGCGGAAGGCCTTGCGCATCGTCTCTTCGCGTTCGCGCTGCAGCTCCTCCTGCGAGATCAGCTCGATCTGCTCGCGCTCGAACAGCTCCAGGTAGGGCTGCAGCTGCATCCAGTACATCGAGCGGTGGATGTAGGAGGTGTCGGGCTCAGACAGGGTGGGGACGAGCTCGCGGGTCTCGTAGCCGGCCCCGGTCGCGTGCACCCAGTGCGAGAGGATTCGCTTGATCGGGTCGCGCACCATGTAGATCAGGCGGGCGTCCGGGCAGTGCGCCCTGATCCGCTCGGGCACGCCCTTGAAGCGGGGCAGGTTCGTGTAGTGCGGGGAGGACTCGCCGCGCACCGGCAGGCGGCCGTCGAAGCGGCTCGCGTACCAGTCGAGGCCGAGGTCCCAGTTGAGCTCCTCGACGAAGAAGTTGAGCTCCTTCGGCTTCGACATGTGGATTTCGGGGTGCAGGCCGAGGTAGTGGTGGATGCTGGTCGTGCCGCACTTGAGGCCGCCGACGATGATCAGGTTCGGCAGCTCCGCGTGGCGCTTGCGGCGGCGCCGGAAGCGGCTGCCGCGGTCGCCGCTGAAGCGCTCGCGGGCGCGGTCGCACATCGCCGCGTCGGCCGGATCGTGGGGCGCCGCGGGCAGGGTCTGGGACGGATTGGGCTCTGACACGAGCGGGCTAGTGTAACTGCGATGCCCTTTGCCGACTTCGCATCGAGCGCGGAAGCATTCGGCCACGCCGCGGCGCGCTTCTTCGAGCACCTCTCGGACGTGCGCTGGACGCCGTTCGCGCTGGCGCTGCTCTGCCTCGCGGCGATGCAGCTGGCGCGCGCCTGGGCCTGGCGCAATGTCCTCCGCGCGGCCTATCCCGGCGTGCGCATCTCCTTCCTGCGGCTCAGTGCCGCCTACCTCGCCGGGGCCGGGATCAACGCGATCCTCCCCGCCCACGCCGGCGACGCGACCAAGGTCTTCCTCGTCAAACGCCAGATCCCCGGCTCCTCCTACCCGGCGGTGACCTCGTCCTTCCTCGTGCAGACGGTCTTCGACACCAGCGCCGGGCTGCTCGTCCTGCTCTACGCGGTCACCCAGGGCCTGCTGCCAAAGCCCCCCGACCTGCCCAACCTGCCCGCCTTCGAGCTCTCCTTCTGGGCCGAGCATCCGCAGACGTTCCTGATCGTCACGCTGGCGCTGTTGCTGGCGATCGCGATCGCGATCTACCTGCTCGCGCACCGCGTGCGGGCCTTCTGGCGGCGCGTGCGGCAGGGCGTCGTGATCCTGACGATGCCGCGCCGCTACCTGCGCGAGGTCGCCGCCTGGCAGGGGGTCGGCTGGCTCTTGCGCTTCGCCGCCTTCTGGTTCTTCCTCGAAGCCTTCGCCATCCCCGGCACGGTCGGCAACGTGCTGCTGGTGATGAGCGTGCAGGCGATCGCCAACGTCGTCCCCTTCACCCCGGGCGGCGCCGGCGCCCAGCAGGCGCTGCTCGTCGCCACCCTGAGCGGCCCCTCGCGCACCGCCGTCCTCTCCTTCTCGGTCGGCACCCAGATCGCGATGGCCGCCTGGTCGGTGATCCTCGGCTTCGCCGCGATCCTGCTCGTCTTCAGGACGACGGATTGGCGGGGGTTGATCCGCCAGGCGGAAGAGGAGAAGGGGCGCGAGGGGGACGCCCCGCCGGCCCGCGCCTAGCTCGACCAGCCTGGATAGCGCCCCCGAACCTTCCAGCGCCACGGGGGTTCCTCGCCGGGCGGGAAGTCGTACTGGTCGCGGCCCGGCAGGGTCTCCAGGGGGACGAGGTTCGGGTCGTCCTTCAACAGCACGCGGACGTGGCTCGCGGCTTCGATCTGGGTTCGCCCGGCGCGGCGCACGATGCGCTGCCAGCCGAGCGTCGGCCGGTAGAGCCAGTAGTCGATCTCGACCTCGCCGTCGGCGCGGCGGCGGTCGAGTAGCTCGGTGAAGACGGTCACGCGGCGGTTGGAGGCGGTCAGGTGCGGGCCGGCGGCGACGGCGCAGCTCGCGCGCCGGCAGCGGCGGAAGTCGACCGGCATCAGCGGCAGGCCGGAGGGTCCGCGGCGGGCGGTCGGGAGCGGGGCGAGGGCCCGGGTCAGCCGCGCCAGCGGCCAGCCGTAGGCGGGGACGAGGGGGTGGTGGCGGCAGGGACCGGGGAGGCGCGGCGCGCAGGCCAGTCGGCGCGCGATCGTGCCGCCGAGCCCGCGGCGCGGGTCGATCCCGCCGCCGGCCGCGAGGGCGGCGATCGCCGCGGCCAGCAGCAGCGCGAGCAGCGCCGCCAGGCCGACCTGCTCGACGCTCGCGGCTCCCCTCTCGCTGTGCATGGCGGCGACGCTAGGAGGTTCCGACGCGCGGATGGTGCGCTCTTCGTGACGACTTCGAGTCGCGAGACGCGCGGTCTGCTTACATTCCCCCTGTGGAGGGCTTCAACCTCTTTGGCGACCCCGACGAGTTCCGCGCCCGCATGGAGGAGCTCAGCGAGCAGATGCAGTCCTCCCAGCGCGTCGCCTGGGCCGACAACGCGATCAAGCTCGCGGTCGAGCTGACCGTCGCCTCGGTCCGCCAGATGGATCTCACCGGCTCCACCGACGAGCAGGCGATGCAGGCGCGCGACGCGATCCGCGTCCTCTTCCCCGAGGCCGTGACCTTGGTGCGCGAGGCCCGCGAAGGGTTGGCGTAGCGGGCTACAGCAGTTCTAGCTTCATCGATATCGCGCTGCCCCTGCCGAAGGCGGCTCCCGCCAGCTCCAGCGGTAATGCGACGACGAAGGCTGGAATCGCCAGCGTGACCAGCACCACCCAATCGATTCGCCTTTGCCAGGGCTTCGCGGCCTTGGCGGATCGTCCAACCGCCAGGTTGTGGCCGAAGGTCGCGCTGTTGAGGATCGTTTGCCACATGAGTGCGATGCCCTTGCCTGGAGACCAGCGGGCCGAGGTGACCACCTGATCCCGGCGGGCGACCAGGCGGCGGACCGCCTCGACGGTGAACAGGTAGCGAGAGTCGGGCTCGAGCCCGGCCCAGCCGGCGCCGCCGATCCAGGCGGCGAAGCCGGCGCGGTTGGCGATCGTCACGCCGCGCCCCTCGCCGCGGCCGTCGAGCTCGCGCAGCGCCGCCTCGGCGTCTCCCGGCGCGCCGACGACCCCGAGCCCGCAGCTCTCGCAGCGGCTGACCGGGCCGGCGAGGCCCGGCCGCCGGTCGATCCAGCCGAAGAGCGGCTCGCCGCAGGCGGGGCACGGCGGATTGTCGGGCCCGGCGCCGGCCTCGAGCGGCACGACCGGCGTGCGCTTCGCGCTGTCCATCACAAAGATTCCCACTTCGCTCGCGGCGCGAAGAAACAGAGATGGACGCTTGCTCGCTCCGTGCTCATAGCGCGGTAGCGTACGGGGCGTGAAGTTGAGCGAGATCATGACCGCCGGCGTCGTCACCGCGACGCCCGAGTCGAGCGCGATCTCGGTCGCCCGCCAGATGCGCGACAACCGCGTCGGCTCGGTCGTGATCGTCGACCCGGGCGGCTCGCCGGTGGCGATGGTGACCGACCGCGACCTCGCGGTCCGGGTCTTCGCCGACGGCATCGATCCCGGGGCCGCGGTCGGCGACCACTGCTCGCGCCCGCTGATCTGCGGCGAGCCGGAGATGGAGCTCGACGAGGCGGCGGCGCTGATGGTCCAGCACCGGGTCAGGCGCCTGCCGGTCCTCGACGGCGATAGCCTCGCGGGCATCGTCACTCTCGATGACATCGCGGTGCGGACCGGCAACCTCGAGCTGGCGCAGAGGATGACCGCCGAGGTGATCGAGGGCGCCCTGCCGCAGTTCTACTTCCACGAGCGGGGCTGAGCGAGCCCCGATGCCCGACAAGGCGACGATCTTGGCCTGGGAGGAGCGCTGGGCGCGCCCGGCGGCGTTCGCCAGCTTCGCCGCGATCCTGCTGATCGTCGCCGCGATCCTGGTCGCCTCGCAGGGGGTCGGCCACGGCAGCGGCGACTCCGAGCTGCTGCGCAACGTCGATGCCCACCGCGGCGCCCAGCTGATCTCCAGCATCCTGCAGGCGATCGGCGTCGGCCTGCTCGCGGCGCCGCTCTACTACCTCTTCCGCGCCGCCAACGCGCGCAGCGAGAAGATGCGCGGCCAGCTGGTCGGCGTCGTCATCGCCGCGCCGCTGTTCCTCGCCGTGCTGGCGATCCTCAGCGGCGTCTCGACCCTGCACGCCGCCTCCGACTTCGTCTCCAGCGAAGTGCCGCGGCTGACGGCGAAAGGCGTCGCGCTGGGCAGCGATCGGGCCAACGAAGTAGCCAGCGACACGATCACCGAAGCGCCGCTGCGGCCGCTCGCCGCCGGCTTCGGCCTCGGCGGGCAGATCGGCTTCCTCGTCGCGATGGTCTACACGGCCCTCTACGCGATGCGCACCGGCCTGCTCCCCCGCTTCTGGGGCTCGCTCGGGATGGCGCTCGGCGCCGTCTCCTTCATCTTCTTCCAGTTCACCCTGCTCTGGTTCATCTACCTCGGACTGCTGCTCGCCGGCTGGGTGCCGGGCGGCAAACCGCCGGCCTGGGAGAGCGGCGAGGCGGAGCCCTGGCCGACGCCCGGCGAGCGAGTCGCCGGCAAGGATGAGGCCGGATCTGACGAGTGACCCCGTCGTACGCCTTCGCGGGGTCCGCAAGACCTACGGCGAGGGCGAGGTCGCCGTACATGCCCTGCGCGGCGTCGACCTCGAGATCTGGCCCGAGGAGTTCGTCGTCCTGCTCGGCCCGAGCGGCTCCGGCAAGACGACGCTGCTCAACCTGATCGGCGGGATCGAGCCCGCCAGCGAGGGCGAGATCGAGGTCGCCGGCAGCGACGTGACCGAACTCGACGAGGAAGGCAGGACGCGGTTTCGCCGCGAGACGGTCGGCTTCATCTTCCAGTTCTTCAACCTGATCCCGACCCTGACCGCGCTCGAGAACGTCGAGCTCGTCGCCGAGCTGGGCGACGGCGCCGACCGCGCTCCGGAGATGCTCTCGCGGGTCGGCCTCGGCGACCGCACCGACCACTTCCCGGCGCAGCTCTCCGGCGGCGAGCAGCAGCGCGTCGCCGTCGCCCGCGCGCTCGCCGGCGGGCCGCGCGTGCTGCTCGGGGACGAGCCGACCGGCGCGCTCGACCTGGAGACCGGGCGCACGGTGCTCGCCCAGCTGCACGAGCTCAGCCACCAGCTGCACCAGACGGTGTTCGTGGTCACCCACAATGCCGCCATCGGCCGGATGGCCGACCGCGTGCTGCGCATGCGCGACGGCCGCATCGTCGGCGACGAGCGCAACGAGTCGCCGGCCCCGGCCGAGCAGCTCGAGTGGTGAGGTAGGCCGTGGGCTCGAAGACGCTGCGGACGAAGGCGCGCCGCGACATGCGGCGCCAGCGCGCCTCCTTCTTCGCGATCGCGGTGACGATCTTCCTCGGCGTCGCTCTCTTCGGCGCCAGCTACGACGCCTACCGCAACCTCGACTCGTCCTACCAGCGCTCCTTCGCCGAGTACCGCTTCGCCAACCTGACCGTGACCGGGGGCGACAGCGGTCGCATCGCCGCGGAAGCGCGCCGGGGGGCCGGGGTCGAAGCCGTGCAGACCCGCGTGCAGGCCGACCTGCCGCTGCACGTCGGCCGCGACAAGTTCCTCGGCCGGGTCGTCGGTCTGCCGGCGGGCGGCCAGCCGGCGGTCGACCAGGTCCAGGTCGAAAGCGGGACCTATCTCAGGCCGGGTGAGCCGGACGGCGTCATGGTCGAGAAGCACATGGCCGACGCCTTCGACCTCGGCGTCGGCGACACGGTGACCGCGGTCGGCGCGACCGGGCCGTTGCGGCTGCGGATCCTCGGCGTCGCCTCATCGCCCGAGTACTTCTGGCCGGCGCGCAGCCGCCAGGACATCCTGCCGGCGCCGAAGGACTTCGGCGTGCTCTTCGCGCCCGAGCCGCTGGCCCGGTCGCTCGCCGGGACCTCCGGGCCCAACCAGGTGGCGATCTACTACGCGGGCGGCGATGACGACCCGGCGCTGACCGCGCGCCTCAGCCGCCGCGCGAGCGCGCTCGGCGCCGCCGACGTTCTGACCCGCGCCGACCAGCCCTCCAACAGCGCCCTGCAGCAGGACGTGAAGAGCTTCCGCGAGCTGGCGATCCTCTTCCCGCTGCTCTTCCTCACCGCGGCGGCGCTCGCGACCGGGGTGCTGATGCGGCGCCTGGTCACCGCGCAGCGGCCGACGATCGGCATGCTGCGCGCCTGCGGCCGCTCGCGCCGCGAAGTCGTGACCCACTATCTCACCTTCGGCGTCGTCGCCGGCCTCGCCGGCGGCGTGCTCGGCGCCGCGGCGGGGGTCGGCCTCGCCGGCGCGGCGACGAACGCCTACACGAGCGAGCTCTCGATCCCGATCACGCTGACCTCGATCTCGCCGTTGACGGCGCTGGTCGGGATCGTCTTCGGCCTGCTCACCGGGGCGCTCGCGGCCGCGCTGCCGGCCTTCGCCGCGGCGCGGGTGCCGCCGGCGGAGGCGATGCGGCGCTTCGCCCCGGCGCACACCGGCGGCCTCAGCCTCATCGAGCGCCTGCTGCCGCCGTTGCGGCGGCTGCCGGTGCGCTGGCGGATGACGATTCGCGCGGTCGGTCGCAACCCGCGCCGCTCGCTCTCGACGATCTTCGGCGTCGTCCTCGCGCTCACCCTGATCCTCGTCTCCTGGGGAATGATCGACACCACCCAGATCCTCGTCGACCGCCAGTACAAGCAGATCGACCGCCAGGACGCCGAGCTCTACTTCCGCGGCGCCCTCGACGACGCCGACATGCGGCGCGTGCGCGACACGCCGGGAGTGGCGGAAGCCGAAGCGGGGGTGGACGTGCCGGTGACCCTGCGGGCCGACGGCGAGAGCTACCAGACGGCGCTGAAGGGCTTCAATCGCGACACGAGCATGCACGGCTTCCGGCTCGAGGGCGGCGGCACGACGACGCTGCCCGCGGAAGGGCTGCTGGCGGGCCAGGCGCTGGGCTCGAAGCTCGGCGTCGGCGTCGGCGACGAGATCGAGGTCGCGGCGCCGGGGACCGGCGCCGCGGCGCGCGCGCCGCTCGAGGCCTTCCTCGAAGAGCCGCTGGGCACCTACGTCTACGCGTCGCTCGGCCGGATCCGGCGGCTGGCCGGGCCGCGGGCCGGCCTCGGCAACGTCGCCTACGTCCGCTACGCGCCCGGCACCGACCGCGAAGCGATGCGGCGGCGGCTCAGCGCGCTGCCCGGCGTCGTCGCCTTCGGCGACTCCAACGCGCTGCTCGACACGGTCAACGAATACCTCGGCCTCTTCTACGCCTTCGTCGGGATCATGCTGATCTTCGGCGCGGCGATGGCCTTCGCCCTGCTCTACAACTCGATCCAGGCCAACCTCGCCGAACGGGCGGTCGAGGTCGCGACCCTGCGCGCGGCCGGCATCCGCTTCCGCAGCCTCTCGCGGATGATCACCGCCGAGAACTTCCTCGTCACCGCGATCGGGATCGTCCCCGGGCTGATCGTCGGGGTCGAGGTCTCGCGCCTCTTCCTCGCCTCCTTCAACAGCGACTCCTTCAGCTTCGACCTGCAGATCAGGACGACGACCCTGGTCTTCTCCGCCCTGGCGATCCTCGCGGTCTCGCTGCTATCCGAGCGCCCGGGCCTGCGGGCGGTCAAACGACTGGACATCGCCGAGGTCGTCAGAGAGCGCGCCGCCTGAAGGTCCGCCCAGCGGATTCGCCTCGCCGGCGATCGTCTTGCGGTACTGGCGCCAGCCGTGGAAGTTGCCGCACCACTCCTCGCCCGCCGGCTGAGCCGGATGCTCGAGCGGCGACATGTGGCCGCCTTCGAGCAGGCGGTCGTACAGGCCGACGTCGGCGGCGAGGTCGCGCTGGCCGGCGTGGGTGAGGTAGCTGACCCGGGCACAGCGGCCGGCCGAGACCTTGATCAGGTCCTCGAGCGAGTCGATCTGCTCGCGGTCCTCGGGGCGGACCAGCGGCAGGTGCCACTCCTCCTCGCCGAGCTCGGCCGGCGCGGACTCCTCCCGCGCCGCCCGCATCGCGGTGGCGATGCGGCGGATCTCCGGCTGGGCATCGCCGTGACAGCGCAGGTTGAAGAAGTTCTCCCACTCGGTCGCGGTGACGATCACCGTGTGCCACATGAACGGCTCCAGCAGGCGGTTGGCGACCTGCTTGTGGACGTTGAGCCACTCGCCCGGCCGCTGCTCGCCCTTGTAGATCTGCTCGATCCGGACGAGCGCGTCGGACAGGTCCTCGCCGGCGGCGACCTCGCCCGGCCCGGCGACCAAGGCGACGACGCGGCGCACCGCGTCGTCGCGCGCGGCGAGCCACTGGCGCTCGGCTTCGAGGCGCTGCTCGCCGCCGAGCGGCGCCCCGGCCTGCATGCCGGGTTGGTTGGAGCCGAACTCGATCGGCACGTAGGGATCCTCGAGCACGCGGCGCAGCTGCTTGAAGATCGGGATCGCCCGCGAGCTCGCCGAGTTGCGCGAGAAGACCCGGTGCGTGTTGAACTCGGCGAGGACGAAGCGCGGGAAGGTTGCCTCGAGCGTGGTCAGCCGGTAGCCCTCGGGCGAGACGGAGTCAGCGAGGACTTTGGCATCGAATCCCATCGCTCGCTCAATCTTCCATGCCCGTCGGCGGAAAAGCCATCAGCTCGACCACGTGGCCAGCGGGCGCGATCGCCTTCGCTCGCGGCGCGCCCCAGTGCTCGCGGCCCGGCTGCACCTCGAAGCCGGCTTCGCGCAGGCGCTCGACCGCAGCTTCGAAGTTCTCGACCACGACCGCGGCGTGGCCGTGCGGGGGGACGACGGGCGATTCGTTGCGTTCGAGGTGGATCTGAGTGCCGCCGCGTTCCATCCAGACGAAGGTCGCGGCCAGCGCCGCCGGCGGCTCGACCCGCTCGAAGCCGAGCAGCTCCCAGAACTCGACCGAGCGCTCGATGTCGTCCGGCGGCACCTCGAGCGTCACGTGCTGGAGCACCTCAGAAAAGTAGCGAGACGAGGGAGGCGGCGACGACGAGGGCGGTCGACCAGGTGACGGCCTCGGCGGTTATCTCCATGTCCAGGCCGTAGGCGTGGGCGACGACCATCGAGCTGACCCCCGAAGGCATCGCCGAGAGCAGGCGGTAGGGGCCGGGCAGATCGACCAGCGGCGCGGCCAGCAGGGTCAGCAGCGCCGGCACGAGGATCAGGCGCGAGCCGACCGCGAGGGCGACCGGCCGGCTCAGGGGTGGTGGCATCGGCAGGTCGCCGTGCTCGGCGTTCTCGGCCAGGGTCGCGCCGGCGGCGAAGAAGCCGAGGGGCAGGATCGCCGCCACCAGCACCTGCGAGGCGTCGACCAGCACCTGCGGCGCAAGGGCGTCGGGAGCGAGCAGGCCGGCGATCGCCGCGTAGAGCGGTGGGTTGCGAGTGAAGAAGGCGCGCACCCGCTCGCGCGGCCCTTCGCCGGCCCTGGTCCCGAGCGCGGCGCCGACCGCGAAGGCGCCGAGCAGTAGCGAGGGGCCGGTGACGAGGACGTCGTACAGAACAGCGGTCGAGAGCTGGTCGTGTCCGAGCAGAGCCACCGTCAGCGGGTAGCCGAAGTAGCCGGTGTTGACGCTGAGCACGGTGCAGACGACGGCCCCGGTGCGCGGTCGCGAGAGACGCAGCACGCGGCTGGCGAGCAGGTAGGCGGCGAGTGCCCCAAGGGTCGAGGCGAGCAGCCCGAGGAGCAGGCCGACGCTGTGGCTGACGTCGATCTGGCTGCCGGCGATGTTGAAGAAGATCACCGGTGGCATCAGCACGTAGAGGGTCAGCGTCAGCGAGCGCCGCGCCCAGAGCGCCGCCGCGCGAGGCCGCCGCCGCTCGGCGAAAACACCGACGCCAATCGAGGCGGCAACCACGGCTGCTATGAGGACAACTCCCACCCCAGCACCCTTTCAGGTGGCCAGATCAGCGAGCGTCACGATCTGATTCTTCGCGAGCGGGGCCGGTATGGCCGATAGCCGCCGCCCGCGGAGGCGAAGCGGAGCAGGCGGCGGCTTATTGAAACAGCGAGGCGCCCGCGTGCTGGGCGAACTCGACGAGCGGCTGCGGGATGATGCCGAAGAAGACGACCGCGGCGGCGGCGAGCAGCGCCGGCCCGACAAGGTAGGCGCGGCGGCCCGCCTCGGGGTCGATCGGGTCGGCCTCGGGCGAGGCGCCGGCGATCGCCGGGGTCGTGCCGGCCGCGGCCTCGCCGCCCGGCCGCATCCACATCGCCGCCACCACGCGCAGGTAGTAGGCGAGCGAGATCATCGAGCCGACCGCGATGAAGACCGCGAGCCAGGTGTAGTCGCCGGCGACCAGCGCCTCGATCAGGTAGAGCTTGCCGATGAAGCCGACGGTCGCCGGGAACCCGGCCAGCGCCAGCATCGAGATCGTCAGCGGCCAGGCGAGCTGCGGCCGCTCGGCGCCGAGCCCGCGCACGGCGCGGATGTCGTCGCCGTAGGCGGTCTCGCGCTCGCGCGCGACGATCACGCCGAAGGCGGCGAGGTTCATGAAGAGGTAGCCGGCGAGGTAGAAGACGAGCGCGTTGACCCCCGCTTCGCTGGCGACGACGAGGCCGCCGAGGATGTAGCCGGCCTGGGCGACTCCCGAGTAGCCGAGCAGGCGCTTGAGCGAGTCCTGGCGCAGCGCGCCGACGTTGCCGATGACGATCGTCAGCGCCGCGAGCACCGCCAGCGCCGGCTGCCAGTCGCTCGCCTCGGGCGCCAGGGCGACGTCGAAGAAGCGGACGAAGACCGCGAACGCGGCCGCCTTGGTCGCCACCGCCATGAACGAGGTGATCGGGGTCGGCGCCCCCTGGTAGACGTCCGGCGTCCACTGGTGGAAGGGGGCGATCGAGGTCTTGAAGGCGAGCCCGACCGCGACCAGGCCGATGCCGACGAGGACCAGCGGGTCGCTGAGCAGCCCGGCGTGGCCGACGCCGGCGGCGATGCCGACGAAGTCGGTCGAGCCGGAGCCGCCGTAGAGGAAGGCCATGCCGTAGAGCAGCGTCGCCGAGCCGAGCGAGCCGACGATCAGGTACTTGAGCCCCGCCTCGAGCGAGCGCTCGCGGACGAGATCGGTCGCGCAGAGGATGTAGAGCGGGATCGAGAGGGTCTCGATCGCGACGAAGAAGGTGACCAGATTCTGCGCCTGCGCGAGCAGCACCATGCCCAGCACCGAGCCGAGCAGCAGCGCGTGGTACTCGCCCGAGCCGGCCTGCTCGGCCGCCGGCTCGCGGATCGAGAGAAGGACGGCGAAGGTCGCGGCGGCGATCGCGATCAGCGAGATCGAGATCGCCAGATCGTCGAGTCGCATCGCCCCGGCGACCAGTTCGGCCGGGTCGTCCCAGCGCCAGATCAGCAGCCCCGCCGCCGTCGCCAGCCCCACCAACGTCAGCGCGGTAGAGCTTTTCGTCGCTATGCGATCAGAACCTCGACCACGGCCGAAGACGGAGGCCAGGAGGACGACGCAGATCGACGCGGTCAGGGCGATGACCGGCGAGAGCGCCGCGTAGTCGATATCCGGTGCGTGGAAGGTGCTCATCGGCGGGCCAGCCTCGCGGTCGGGGACGGTTCCTTGGTCGCGGCCACCGACGCCTGGACCGAGCGGTCGGTGCGGTGCAGGATCAGCTGCGGGTAGAGCGCCAGGCCGAGGATGCAGAGAACCAGCGGCACCAGCACGACGCCGTCGCGCAGGCTCAGCTCGCGGCTCTCGATCCCCGCCGGCCTGCGGTTGTGCATCGTCCGCTGGTAGAGGCGCAGGGCGTAGTAGGCCGACATCGCGACGCCGG
>Ga0210111_1000019_pt1 | contig 38921 bp, 38 predicted proteins | sample China_Galinas_PW_6_FD_185520 | JGI IMG/M metagenome (GOLD analysis project Ga0210111, IMG submission 185520) | Wetland microbial communities from San Francisco Bay, California, USA, that impact long-term carbon sequestration - China_Galinas_PWC_D2... | ecosystem: Environmental > Aquatic > Marine... | reverse complement strand
GGGCGTCGGCCTTGTTCACTCTCCTGGTCGCCTGTGGCTCCGCGGAACCGCCTTGGGCGCACACCCGATCGGCGAGTTCGCGCTCGCAGATCGCCTCCTTGCCGGCTTCGATCGCCCGCAGCAACAGAGCCCCGTCCTCGGGCGCCAGGCGGCCGCGGATCAGCAGGCTGCCGTCCTCGTCCCATTCGCAGGCGAGGAAGCGATCGCGGTGGGCGGCCTCGGCGCTCTCAAGCGACACCGCCCGCCGGTAGCCACGCACCAGCCGCTCCAGCTGGGCGGCTGTCGCCCAGCGCGCCATCTCCACCAGCTCGGCCTCGTTCTCGGGCACAGCGATCCGCGTGATCGCCCGCACCTTGGAGTAGCTCAGCTCGCCGCGGGCAAAGCGCTCCCTGACCGCCTCCAGGCCCTCCAGCGCCCTCGCCACCCGCACGTGCTCTCGCGCCGAGCGCGGGTCCAGCGCGCAGCGCCAGGCGATCCAGGCCCCGCAGGAGTGAAAGCCCCAGGCCTCGTGCGCGCCCCTGCGGTCGAACTCCGCGACCAGCTCCAGCCAGCGGCAGGTCGCGGCGGCGATCTGCGCCGCCAGATCGCCGATCTCGCGCTCGAGCCAATCGGTCGGCGCCTCGGCCAGCTCCTCGCGCCCTCCCTGCGCCGGACGGTTTGAGCTGCTTCCTCCCTCTACGAACATGTGTTCGATAGTAGATCCGCCCGCGGACGGAAAGCTGCGGAAACTCGCAAATTGCGGGTCTCCCAAGGCGGTTCCGCCGAACCGGAGTCTGCCTTTGACGTTTTGGGAGGAAATCGAGTTGTGGAATCACGCGGAAGCAGAAGTCAAGACAGGCCTGTACGCACCGCTGCGCTCAGCGACCAGGAAGCGCTTTGGTTGCAAGTGTGTCCGCTTCGGCATTCCATTTTCGCGGAATCCACGAAATCCTGATGTTGGGAAACTCCTGGAACAGGGAGCAGGCTTCCGCGTGCAGGCGTCTGATGTGCTCCTTGCCAACCTTCGCGCAACCGTTTACTTGGTCGACCACGAGCTCCGAGTCAAGGAATACCCGGATGCGTTGGATTCCGCGACTGCGGGCGAGCTTGAGTCCTTCGATGAGAGCCCGATACTCCGCAACGGTATTGATGGCGGGTCCGATCGGTTTGGAGATCTCTTCAATCAGCTGACCATCGGGGTCCCTGAGGACGACTCCGATCGCACCTTGAGCTGGATTGTCGATGGTCCCCGTGCCGGAACCGTCTGTCTTCAGTAGATAGTTGCGCTTCGACGGCTTCGGATGGTCGCCCTCGTGCGTTTCGGGCACCGGCATGAAGCCAATCTATCTCACACCGAAGTGCGCACCGAACGGATGCCTCCGTTCACTAGCGCCTTGCGCGACGAGCGGCACGATTTCCAGAAGAACCCCAGATTCGCTAATCGCCTGGGACTTGCGGGCGGGAGTGTTGTCTCTATCCCCCAAGGGATTGCCGACCCCATGAGCCGGGTGACCTCGACCTCGCTACCGTCTTGCTACCATTTTGGGATGAGCAAGCAGATCGCCGTGCGACTCCCAGACGACCTCGTTGACTTCGTCGACGAGATCGTCGGCTCCGGCGCCGAGCGCAGCCGGGCAGCTGTCGTGACCCGGGCACTCGAGCGCGAGCGTCGTCGTGAGCTTGCGGAACGCGATGCTCGGATCCTCGCCCGCACCGGTCCGGACCCAGAGCTCGCGGGGCTCGCCGAGTACGCGGCGGGGCTGCCGCGCGACCGGACCTGATGCGGGCGATCCACGTCGCCCAGCTCGACAAGGCTCGGCCCGTGTTGATCCTCACCCGTGAGCTCGTCCGGCCGCATCTCAGAACGGTGACCGTCGCGCCGATCACCAAAACCATCCGCGGACTCTCCAGCGAGGTCGCCGTCGATGCCGCGAACGGCCTCACGGAACCCTCGGTCGTCAGCTGCGACAACATCACCACCATTCCCGCCGATGCCGTCGGGGAGCAGATCGGCGCCCTGCTCGACAGTCAGGAGCCGGCTCTCAGCGAAGCGATCGTGGCCGCCTTCGATCTCGACTGATCGAGGCGAAGGCAACGCCCGCTCAGACCAGGTCGTGCTCGAAGGCGAAGGCGCCGGCGGCCGTGCGGGAGGTGACGCCGAGCTTGGCGAAGATGTTCTGCAGGTGGCGGGCGACGGTGTGCTCGCTGATCGTCAGGGTCGCGGCGATCTCGCGGTTGCTGCGGCCGGCGGCGACGAGGCGCAGGACCTCCAGCTCGCGCCCGGTCAGCCCGGCCGGCGCGTCGGCGTCGGGCGGCGCCAGGCCGGCGAGCTCGGGCGCCGCGTCGAGCTCGGCAAGCGCCGCGCGCGCCGCGTCGAGCTCCATTCGCGCCCCGTCCTCGTCGCCGACCTCAGCGCAGGCGCGGCCGACCAGGGCGCGAGCTCTCGCCGCCTCGTAGGGGGCGTCGAGCTCCTGCCAGCCGTCCGCGGCGCGGCGCAGGGCCGCGAGCGCGGCGGCGTGCTCACCCTTGGCCAGGAGCACGGTGCCCGCGGCGTGGGCGGCCTGCGCTGCCAGGGCGTCGCTGCCGAGCTCGCCGGCGAGCGCCTCCAGCTCGGCGACCGCGGCTTCGGCCGCCTCGACCCGCCCGGCGGCGAGCGCGATCTCGACCGCGGCCGGCAGCAGGCGCGCGCGCTCGCCGGGCTCGGCGCGTTCGGCCAACAGCCGCTCGATCGCCTTGCCCGCGGCGGCGAGATCGCCCTGGGCCAGGCGCAACAGCGCCAGCCCCGGCTGCGGCTCGTAGCCGCGCTCGCCGGCGAGGCGGAAGGCCGCCTCGGCATCCGCGAGCTCGCCGCGCAGGCGGTGGATCTCACCCTGCCGGTAGCAGGCCTCCCCCGCCGCGCGGGGATTCTCGCCCTGCAGGCAGCGCTCAGCCGCGCGCCGCGCCTCCGCCAGCGCCTCCGTCCACGCTCCCTGCCACTGCATGATCTCGGCGCGGTGGATCCGGCAGCGGCCGGTGAAGGCGACCATCTCGGGCTGTTCGTCGCACCAACGGCTCAGGGTCGCGGTCCACTCGCGGGCGCGGCGCACGTCGTGCGCCTGCTCGCAGGCGAGGATCACGCCGCAGTAGACGATCCCGGTGACGATCGGCGAGAGCTCGCCGGCGCTGGCCGCGACCATCGCCTGATCGAGCAGCGAGAGGCCGGCGGCGACCTCGCCGGCGCGGATCAGCGCCTGGCCCTGCTCGTGGCCGGCCAGGGCGAAGAGATCGGCGTCGCCGAAGCGCTCGCCGATCGCCGCCGCCTCGCCCGCGATCTCGGCCGCCTTCGCCCACTCGCCGCGCGCCTCGCGCTCGAACACCGCGGGCAGCAGCAGGTAGCCGCGCTCGACCCGGTCCTCCCCCTCGCTCTCGAGCAGCCGCTGCGCCCGGCCGAGCCAGCCACCCGCCGCCCCGGTCTCGCCGCGCCGCGCGAGGTTGATCCCGAGCCAGAAGGCGCAGCGCAGCGCCGCGATCGGCTCGCCCTCGTCGAGATGGGCCCGGTGGGCGCGAGCGAGCAGGTCGAGGTACTCGCCTTCGCGGCCGGCCATGTAGGCGGCGGTGGCGAGCTCCTCCAGCTGGTCGCCGGCCTCGTTCGGATCCGTCACCGTGAACGCAGTATCGCGAACCGGCGCTCAGGCGGCGCGACTGCGGCGGCCCTCGCCGGCGGCGGCGTCGGCGGCGAGCCCGCGCAGCTCCGCCAGCGAGCGCTCGATGCCCGCGCGCATCGCCTCGATGTCGGGCACCTTCGCGCGGTCGGCGTTGATCCCGAAGCTCACCTCGCCGTCGTAGCTGACGGCGGCGACGCCGACCGCGTGGCCGGCGAAGATCGGCACCAGCGGCACGATCCGGCGCAGCGGCGCGCCGAGCGAGTAGAGCGTCGCCTGCACGCCGGGGACGTTGGTGATCGTCAGGTTGAAAAGCCGCGGCGTGAAGGCGATCCTGGCGACGACGCCGTGCACCGCCGGGGGCGCCGCGCCGGCCAGCTCGACCAGCGCCTCGCCGCCGCGCGCCTGCCCGCCGCCCTTCAGCTCCTGCGAGGCGGCGACGGTCTTGCGGTAGCGCAGCAGCGGGTCCGGCTCGGCGATCGGCAGGTCGACGAAGAGCGAGGAGACGCGGTTGCCGAGCGCGAGCTGCTCGCTCGCCCTGCGCACGCTGACCGGCACCATCGCCCGCAGCGGCTCTTCGCTCAGCGGCTCGCCGCGCGCCTCGAAGAGATCGCGCAGGCCGCCGGCCGTGGCGGCGAGCACGACGTCGTTGACCGTGCCACCGAGCGCGTTCTTGATCTGCTTGATCTCCGCCAGCGAGGTGTGGACCGCGGCCATCCGCCGGCCGCCCCCGATCTCGACGTTGAGGCTCGTCTGGGGAGCCGGGATCAGCTCGTCGATCAGCAGGCCGGCGACCTCGCGCGAGCGGTCGAGCAGGCCGCCCAGCTTGCGCGGGTGCAGCACCGTGTCGACGCCGGCCCGGGCCGCTCCGGCCAGCGCCGCGAGCCGCTCGTGCTCGTGCTCAGGCTCCTCGGCCTCGCCGGCGAACGCCTCCAGCACGCCCTTGGAGCCGGGGGCGGGATCGGGCTCGGCGTCGAGGATCACAGTGGTCACGGAGTTGCCGCTGACCCCGTCGACGAGGCTGTGGTGGACCTTGGTGGCCAGCGCCCAGCCGCCGTCGGCGAAGCCGTCGAGCAGGACGGTCTCCCAGAGCGGGTGGGCGCGGTCGAGACGGTGCGAGTAGAAGTCCCCGAGCCAATCGAGCAGCTCCGCTTCGTCCCCCGGCGCCGGCAGCGTCGCCCGGCGCACGTGGTTGGCGATGTCGAAGCCCGGGTCGGAGACCCAGTGCGGCCAGGAGAGCCTGCCGGTGCGCGGCGAGGAGAGCCGGCGGCGGAAGCGCGGCAGGAGCTGGAGGCGCTCGTCGAGCAGCTCGCGCACCTGCGCCAGGGTCGGCGTGCCCCCGTCCGGGAGCGGGTCGAAGAGCATCGCCCAGCCGACGTGCATGTGGGCCGACTCGTCGCCCTCCTCGAGCTCGAGGAACGTCGCGTCCAGGGGCGTCAGCTGCTCCTCCATGACCCCACGCTACGCCCGCTCCGGCCGGCTGAAATCCGTGCTCGCTACGGATCGGCGGTGCGCGCCACTACTTAGCCCGCACAGCGGCGACCGTTTCGCGCAGGGTCTCGCGGGCGTCGTGGTGGGGCATCCAGCGCAGCTTGCGGCGCGCCCGAGTGGTGTCCATCAGGACCGGGCGGCGCACCGTCTCGATCCAGGCCGCCTCCGGCGGCAGCAGCGGGTAGAACGGCGCCATCGCCTCGGCGGCGAAGCCGACCGCGAGCTGCGGCGCCGGGACCGAGTGCCAGCCGAGCTCGCGGGCGAGGTCGGCGACGGTCAGCTCCCCCGGCCCGGCGAGGTTGTAGACGCCGGGCTCGCCGAAGCCGACCGCGGCCGCCGTGAGGGCGGCGGCGACGTCGTCGTGGTGGACGAGCTGGAACGGCACCCCCGGGTCGGGCAGCACCGGCCGCAGCGAGGGCGCCCTGCCGAGCGCCCAGCGCACCGGCCCCGGCAGCTTCTGGCCGAGGGCGAGCAGCGGCACCAGCTCGAGCAGCAGCGGCGCCTTGGGGCCGGCGACGATGCAGGGGCGGAAGACGAAGGCCTCGGTCGGCGACCCCTCCAGCGCCTCCCAGAGCGCCGCCTCGACCTCGGCCTTGTCGGCCGAGTACGGGTGGCGGGCGGTGCCGCGCGTCGGCTCGTCCTCGGTCAGCAGCGAGGGCAGATCGTGGTGAAAGCCGTAGGCGGCGACCGACGAGGTGTAGACGAGGCGCTTGGCGCCGGCCGCGATCGCCGCCTCGAAGACGTTGCGCGAGCCCTGCAGGTTGACCTCGTGGCTCTCCCCGCGCCCGGCGACGATGACGAAGGCGAGGTGGACGACGACGTCGGCCTCGGCCACCAGCGCGTCGACGGCCTCGCGGTCGAGGATGTCGCCGCGCCGGTATTCGGTCTTCTCCCAGCCCTGCGCGCCGAGATCGAACGGCCGCCGCGCCATGCCGATAATCCGCTCGACCTCGGGCGCGCGCTCGAGCGCGGCGATGAACGATCTGCCGATCTCGCCAGTGGGGCCGGTGACCGCAACAGTCAGCATCCGACAATTCTCCCGAAACTGCGGGGTCATGTGCCTTGAGACAGGACGCTGAGACGGATATCTGTGGCACTTTGACCCACAAAGTCGTCATGATTAAGCAGGGTTGTCCGATCGGGCAATCAGTTCGCAGTCATTCAGAACCGAGAGGAGAGCTCGTGCCAACCCAGGAGATGAGGGCGCTCTGGCATCCCACCAGAGCGCACGTCGTGGAGACGCTCAAGGTTGCGCCGGCGACCCGGTCGCAGCTCGTCGATTCCGCCGGGGCGCCGCTCGCCGAGGTCGCGTACCACTGCCGCGCCCTCTGCAGCTCCGGCTGCATCAGGCATGCCCCGTCGTCCGGCCCGGACGCCGACGACCCCCTTTACGAAGCTCTCTGAGCCCCGCGGCCAGGCCGCTCCAGCGCACCGCGCAACGCTCCGCCCCGCCGGTGGACACGAGTTGCGTTCCGTTGTTACACTCCAAAATTATTGAATAGTTACCTGACTATTCAATAAATAAATACGCACCAGTACCTCAATCGGTTAGAGGATCGGGTTTGTAAGCCGAGGATCCGGGTTCGAGCCCCGGCTGGTGCATCGGCGCTGGGTTGCGTCGTCGGTTATGGACATCAATCTCTTCGACTACTTCGACGAAGCGGGAGACGGGGACGGGGCCCAGTCGCACTGGACCCTGCGCGCGCCCTACCAGCCTCACGATCGCTTCGACCTGATGCTGGTGCCGCTGTCCAGGGACTGGCGCGAGGACAGCGCCGCCCTGGCGGCGCTCGAGGAGATCGAAGGGCGGCCCTGGCTGGCGGCGGTCGAGCGCGGCGAGAAGCACGCCTGGCTGCGCCTCGACGACGAGTGGGTGGCGAAGCGCGGCGCGGCGCTGGAGCAGGGCGAGGAGGCCGTCGCCGGCTGTGGCGAGGTCGCCGCAGGGCGCAGGTTCGCGCTCAACTTCTGGGACGCCAACTCGACCAAGGCGCTGCACATCGGGCACCTGCGCAACCTGGCGCTCGGCAACGCGCTCGGCAACGCGCTGGCGGAGGCGGGTGGCGAGGTCGAGCGCCGCAGCATCATCTGCGACATCGGCCGCAGCATGGGCGAGGCGATGGCCGGCGTCGTGCGCAGCGGCAAGTACCCGCAGGGGTCGGGCGAGTCGAACGGGGTCAAGAGCGACCACTTCGTCGGCTACTGCTACGCCGACTACGTCAGGAACGGCGCCGGCCGCGGCGCCGGGCTCGGACTCGCCCAGGACCACCCCGCCGACTCGCTCACGCGCGAGGTCGACGTGCAGGACGATTCCGCCGACGAGCTCCTGCAGCGGGTGCTGAACGGCGACCAGTCGGCGCTCGAGCTGTGGTCGCAGACGCGGGCCTGGGTGATCTCGGGACAGCGCAAGACGCTCGCCCGGCTCGGCATCCACTTCGACCGCGTCTTCTTCGAGTCCGACTTCCTGCCCGAGGTCGGCGAGCTGACCGAGCTCGGCCTGCAGGAGGGCACGCTGGAGAAACGCGTCGACGGCACGGTGGTCTACATGACCGGCCGCGAGGAGCTGGAGGAAATGCCGCTGGTCCGCTCCGACGGCGTGCCGACCCAGCACATGCGGGCGCTCGCCTACTGGCTCGCCGACACCGGCCTCGACGGCACGACCTCGGTCCAGGTCTGCGGCCAGGAGTGGTACGCGCACGTGACATGCCGCCGTCAGCTGATGGCCGAGCTGGTCCACACCGACAGCGGCAACGGCTTTCACCCCTACCACGACATCTTCCACGGCATGGTCGCGCGCGAACGCGAGAAGATCGCCTCGAGCAAGAAGGACGCGGTGCTGATCGACCACCTGGTCGAGTGGATCGACGAGCAGATCGAGGCCGACCGCGAGCGCGAAGCGCTGCGCCGCGCCCACCCCTCCCCCGACCGCGTCGCCTCGCAGGTCGCGCTCGGCTTCTTCCTCCTGCACGGGGCGACCAAGCGGGTCGACTTCGAGCCGGAGAAGCTGCTGGCCGCCGACAAGGCGCTGGGCTGGGACCTGGTGCGGGCGCGGGCGCGCGATGGGGGGAACGGCGCCGGCCCCCCGCGGCAGCCGGAGCTCGATCCCGACTACCGCTTCGCGGTCGTCCAGGCCGAGACCTACGGGCGCCTGCTCGGCCGCGTCGCCGCCGACCTCAAGGTCGCGCCGCTGGCCCGCTGGGCCTCGCACCTGGCGCGCTGGCAGAACGAAGCGCCGCGGGAGCCGCACGTCGCCCGCGTCGTCCAATCCACCCTCGACCGGGCCACGCGCGGGCTTGGGCTCGAGGAGGCAGCCGCATGAAGACCCTGCTGATCGACAACCACGACTCCTACACCTACAACGTCTTCCACCTGCTCGCCGGGGTCAGCGGCGAGGAGCCGATCGTGGTCGACAACGACGCGGTCTCCTGGCGGGCGCTCTCGCGCTGGGACTTCGACGCGATCGTCCTCTCCCCCGGCCCCGGCAGCCCGCGCCGCTGGCACGACTTCTGCGTCTGCAACGACATCCTCCGCTACAGCGAGATCCCGGTGCTCGGCATCTGCCTCGGCCACCAGGGCCTGGGACAGATGCTCGCCGGCAAGGTCAACAGCGCGCCGGAAGCGATGCACGGCCGGCTCAGCCGCATCCACCACGAGGACAGCGGGCTCTTCGAGGGGATCCCGCAGGACTTCCCGGTCGTCCGCTACCACTCGCTGGCGATCACCGACATGGGGCCCGACGGCCACGTCACCGCCTGGGCGGACGACGGCGTCGTGATGGGAATCGAACACCTGCGGCGGCCGATGTGGGGCGTGCAGTTCCACCCCGAGTCGGTCGCCACCGAGCACGGCGCCCGCCTGGTCGAGAACTTCTACGGCCTCGCCCGCAAGCTGCGCTCGCCGCGCTGGCGCGGTGCCAAGCGGCCGCCGGAACCCCCCACCCCCGGAGCGCGGTCGAGGTTTTCATCGCTATCCGGAGATAACCTCGACCGCGCTCGGGGTGACCGCAGCGAGCTGCGGCTGCGCACGCTGCCCGGCGAACCCTCGACCGAGGCGCTGTTCGAACGGCTCTTCGGCGATGCCGAGCACGCCTTCTGGCTCGACAGCGCCGACGCGCCGACGCGCCTCGCGCAGCGCTCCTTCCTCGGCACCAGCGCCGGCGCGACCCGCTGCGTGCTCGAGTACGACGTCGAGTCCGGCACGGCGATCCGCCACGGCGCCGCCGCCGCGACGACCGAGCGCGCCTCGATCTTCGACTTGCTCGACCGCGAGCTGGAGCAGCACGCGATCGAGCCTCCACCGGCCGACCTCCCGCCCGGACTGATGGGCGGCTTCGTCGGCTACCTCGGCTACGAGCTGAAGGCGGACTGCGGCTCGCCGAACGTGCATCGGTCGGACATGCCCGATGCCGTGATGATGCTCGCCAACCGCCTCGTCGCCGTCGATCACGTGCGTAGACGGACGCACCTGGTTGCGCTCTGCCATGGCGACGAGGCGGAGGCCGAGGCCTGGCTGGACGAGGCGGAGACGGCGGTGCGGGAGATCATCGCCGACCCGCCGCAGCCGGCCGAGCCGCGAGCGCTCGCCGAGGGCCCGCGGGCCGACCGGGTCGAGTTCGCCTGCGGCCGCGGCCGCGAGCAGTACCTGGCCGACATCGCCCGCAGCCAGGCGGAGCTCGCCGCGGGCGAGTCGTATGAGGTCTGCCTCACCGACCAGATCTCCACCGACGCCGAGCCGGACCCGTTCGACCTCTACCGGCTGCTGCGCCGGCGCAACCCGGCGCCCTTCGCCGCCTACCTGAAGCTGGGCGAGATGGCGGTCGTCAGCTCCTCGCCGGAGCGCTTCCTCTCGGTCGACCGCGAGCGCCGCGTCGAGGCGCGCCCGATCAAGGGCACCAGCTCGCGCTCCGACGACGTCGCCCAGGACGAGGCGCTGCGGGCCGAGCTGACCGAAGACGAGAAGACCTACGCCGAGCACCTGATGATCGTCGACCTGCTGCGCAACGACCTCGGTCGCGTCTGCGAGGTCGGCAGCGTCGGCGTGCCGGAGCTGATGATCGTCGAGGACTACGCGACCGTGCACCAGCTGATCTCGACCGTCAGCGGCGTGCTCGCGCCCAACCGCAGCGCGCCCGAATGCGCCCGCGCCTGCTTCCCCGGCGGCTCGATGACCGGGGCGCCGAAGGAGCGCACGATGGAGATCATCGACGAGCTCGAGGACGAGGCGCGCGGCGTCTACTCGGGGGCGATCGGGTGGTTCGGGATCGACGGCGCGATGGACCTCAGCATCGTCATCCGCACGATCGTGATCCGCCCCGGCCGCACGACGATCGGCGCCGGCGGGGCGATCGTGATGCAGTCCGACCCCGAGGACGAGTTCGACGAGATCCTGCTCAAGGCACGGGCGCCGATGGCGACGATCGCCGAGGCGGTGACGGGCTCGCGCTCGCGCGAGGCCTGGTCGGTCGAGCTGGAGCCGCGGCGGCGGCGGGAGGCCGCGGCGGCGTGAACGTGAGGACGGCGACGGCCGACGACGCGCCGGCCGTGGCGAAGGCGGTCGAAGAGCTGCTGATCGAGCTCGGCGGCGAGCGGCCCTCGGCGACCGCGCTGGAAGAGGCGGTGCGCAGGCTCGCCGGCGACCCGGACGCGGGCGCGCTGCTGCTCGCCGAGGACGACGGCGAGGTGGTCGGCGTGCTCGCCGCGAGCTGGCAGTACGCGATCCATGTGCCGGGCCGCTACGGCACGATCCAGGATCTCTGGGTCCACCCCGAGTGGCGCAGCCGCTCGCTCGGCCGCGAGCTGATCATGGCCCTGGTCCGCGAAGCGACCGAGGCGGGGGTGCCGCGGCTCGAGGTCGGGCTGCCGCAGCCGAGCTTCGCGCAGCTCGGCGCGACCGAACGCTTCTACCGCGAGAACGACTTCAAGCCGCTGGGCCCGCGCATGCGGAGGCTGCTGCGGTGAGTGCCGAGCTGGTGATGGTCGAGCAGCGCGGTGGCCACCGCGACGGCCCGGCCTGGATCCTCGAAGGCGGCAAGCGGCTGCCGGGGATGGACGACCGGCGGCGGATCGCCGAGCTGCGCAACGGCCTGCTCTGCCACGCGGGCGTGCGCTCGGTCGAGGCCGCGGCGGCGACCGAGGACGTCGAGCGGGCGCTGGCCGAGCTGCACGAGCGCGAGTACCTGGCGACCCTGAGAGGCGTCGAGGAGGAGCCGGTGACGATCCCGGAGCTGGCGGCGCCGGGGCTGCCGCCGGACGTGCCGGTCAGCGCCGGCCTCGTCGCCGCCGCCCACGAGGGCGTGCGCACGGCGCTCAGCGCCGCCGCGGCGCTGGTCGGCGGGGCGCGCTTCGCCTACGCCCTCTGCCGGCCCCCCGGCCATCACGCCGGCCCGGGCTGGTTCGCCGGCTACTGCTACCTCAACTCGGCCGCGGCGGCGGCCTGGGCGCTGCGCGAGGGCGGCCTCGGGCCGGTCGGCATCCTCGACCTCGACCTGCACTACCCGAACGGCACCGCGGCGATCGTCGCCGGGATGGATGACGTCAGCCTGCACTCGCTGCACGCCTGGCCGGTGACCAACGTCGCCGCCGGCACGGTGACGCCGAGCAACGAACGCGAGCGGGCGGTCGAGTTCAGCCGCAGCCCCGGCCCGGCCACCTACCTCGACGCCGTCGGGCGCTCGGTCGCGGCGCTGGCGGACGAGTGCGAGTCGCTGGTCGTCTCGCTCGGCTACGACACGGTCGCGGGCGACCCGCACGGCGGCTGGAGCCTGGCGCCGACGGTCTTCGCCGGCATCGGGCGGCTGCTGGCCGCCGCAGACCGGCCGGTCTGCGTCGTCCAGGAGGGCGGCTACGCGCTGCACACGCTGGCCGCCTGCAGCTACGCCTTCGCCGCCGGGCTGCTCGACGAGGCGCGCGAAGGGACCGCCGAGGAGGTGATGGTGTGAGCCAGGACGGCCTCGCGCCCTACCGCGACCGGCTCGACCGGCTCGACGACGAGATCGCCGGGCTGCTCGGCGAGCGCTTCGAGGTCTGCCGGGAGATCGCCCGCTACAAGCTCGAGCACGAGATCCCGATGATGCAGCCGCACCGGGTCGACGCGGTCCGCGAGCGCTACCTCTCGCGCGGCGAGCAGGCGAAGCTGCCGGCCGAGTTCACCGGCGAGCTGTTCGAGCTGCTGATCGCCGCCACCTGCAAGGAGGAGGACGAGCTGATGGCGGCGCCGGAGGAGGCGAAGAAATGACCCTGCCCCCCGGCCCGAGGATGCCGAGCGCCCTGCAGGCGGTCGGCTGGGCGACCCGGCCCTACCCGCTGATGAAGCGCTGCCAGGAGCGCTTCGGCGACACGTTCACGCTGCGCATCCTGCACTCGGGCACGTGGGTCTTCCTCTGCGACCCGGACGACGTGAAAAGGGTCTTCACGGCGCCCTCGGGCAACCTCGGCGTCGCCCTCGCCAACCCCTTGCTGCTGCCGGTGCTCGGCCCGCGCTCGGTGATGCTGCTGGAGGAACCGGAACACATGACGCGGCGGCGGACGATGCTGCCGCCGTTCCACGGCAAGCGCATGGGCGGCGACGCCGAGATGATGGCCGGGGTGACGCGCGAGGTCGTGCGCTCCTGGCCCAGCGGCGAGCCGTTCGAGCTCTGGCCGCACATGCAGGCGATCACCCAGGAGGTGATCATGCGTTCCGTCTTCGGCGCCGACGAAGCCGAGCGGCTGAGCCCGCTGCGCAAGCTGCTGCACCGGCTCACCGCGACGCTCAACGATCCCGGCAGGCTGCGCAAGGCGGCGGCGCTGGGGCCTCGCTGGCTCGCCCGCGACGGCGGCTTCCGAGCGGCGATGGAGCCGGTCGAAGCGGCCCTGCTGGAGGAGGTCGAGCGGCGCCGGCGGGCGGGCGAGAACGGCCGCAGGGACATCGTCTCGATCCTGATCGACGCCCGCTACGAGGACGGCTCGCCGCTGAGCGAGCGCGACCTGCGCGACGAACTGATGACCCTGCTGACCGACGGGCCGACCTCCTCCTCGCTGGCCTGGGTCTTCGAGCGCCTGCTGCGCCACCCCGAGAAGCTGCGCCGCCTCCAGGAGGAGGTCTGGGAGGGCGCCGGGGACGCCTACATGGACGCCGTCGTCAAAGAGACGCTGCGGCTCTGCCCGCCGGTGCCGGTGGTCGTGCGCAAGCTGCTCGAGCCGATGGAGCTGGGCGGGCACGAGCTGCCGGCGGGGACCGTCGTCGCCCCCTGCGTCTACCTGATCCACCGCAACGAGGAGATCTACCCGCAGCCGCGGCGCTTCCTGCCAGAGCGCTTCCTCGAGCAGCCGCCGGGCACCTACACCTGGATCCCCTTCGGCGGCGGCACGCGACGCTGCCTCGCCGCGAGCTACGCCGAGCTGGAGATGAAGCGGGTGCTGCGCACCGTGCTCAGCGAGGTCGAGCTGCGCCCGGCCGACGCCGACTCCGAGCACGCGCGGCGCAGCGCGATCTCCTTCAGCCCCGACAAGCGCGGCCGCGTGATCGCCGAACCGCGCACCCCCGTCCCCGCAGTCGTCGAAGAGCCGAGCGAGCCATGGCGCCCGAGTCCGATCTACTCGTAGTCGGGGCAGGCGCGAAGGCCGCCGGGCTGGCGGTCAAGGTGCACGCCTTCAACAGCCTCGGCCTCGGGCCGGTCTCGCTGAAGACCGTCGAGGCGACCGACGTCGCCGCCTCCTGGAAAGGCCTCAACGGGATGACCTCGGGCGAGGAGCCGCTGGCGGTGACGCCGATCAAGGACATCGGCTTCCCCTACCAGAGCTGGCGCGAGTTCGGCGAGGCCGGCGAGGCGATCGACGAGGAGGCGATGCGCTTCTCCTGGCAGCGCTACATGGTCGGGCGGCGCCGCTACGCGCGCTGGATCGACGCCGGCTCGCCCTCGGTCCGCCACCGCGACTACGGCGAGTACCTGACCTGGGTGCTGGAGCGCGCCACGGAAGGGATCAGCCACCTCAACGGGCGGGTCACCCGCGTCAGCCTGGAGGAGGGCGAGCACTGGACGGTCGAGGTCGAGGGCGCCGGCGGGAGCTCGCGGCACACGGCGGCCTCGCTGGTCCTCACCGGCCCCGGCGTGCATCGCGACTTCCCCCACGAGGCCGAGGTCGCCGACCGCGTCTTCCACTGCGACAGCCGGCGCGAGGAGTTCGCCGAGCTGCCCGAGGAGAGCGCCTGCGACGTGGCGATCGTCGGCGGCGGCGAGAGCGCCCTCTCCTGCATGATGTTCCTGCGCGGCTTCCGCCCCCACTCGCGCTTCACGATCTACACGCCGATGGTGCCGATGAGCCGCGGCGAGAGCTTCCTCGAGAACCGCGTCTTCTCCAACCCAGACGAGATCGAGTGGGAGTCGCTCGACCAGACGACGCGGCGCGACTTCGTCAAGCACTCCGACCGCGGCGTCTTCGACCCGCCGAGCCTGGCCGCGATCGCCTACGACGACCGCTGCCGCTTCGTCATCGGCCGCGTCAGCGAGGTCTTCGCGGCGCGCGGCGGCGCCGGCGTGCGGCTGCGGCACCACTCGCCGCACGGCGAGGCGGGCCCGGAGCACGACTTCGTCGTCAACTGCACCGGCTTCGACCTGCTGGCGCAGCTGCGCGGCATGTTCGACCCGCGGACGCGGACGGAGATCGAGGGCAGGGTCGGCCCGATCTGGGACACGCCGGCCGGAGTCGAGACGCCGATCGGCCGCAACCTCGAGCTGCGCGGCATGACCCCGCGCCTGCACATCCCCGGCGCCGCCGGCCTCAGCCAGGGCCCCGGCTTCGCCAACCTCGGCGCGCTCGGGCTGCTCTCCAACCGGGTCCTGCAGCCGCTGTACGACGCGCGTCGCGCGGAAGCTACGAGTGATTGTGTTTCTATAAATACTTGACAAGTTTTTGTCCATCTCATAGGGTCGCGATGATGATGGGAGTCACTCAGCGGTGGGGGTACGCCTGGGGAGCGGCGGCGCTGGCGTTGCTCGCCGGCGCCGCCCTGCTGCTCGGCGGCTGCGGAGGAGGCGACTCGGGCGAACCGGTCAGCTTCAAGGGCTCCGGCTATCCGAACGGCGATCTGGCCAACACGCGCGACGAAAAGAGCACGATCAAAGCGGCGAACGCGAGCGAACTCGAATCGGCATGGACGCTGCCGATCAACGCCGAAAGCGCCTTCGGCAGCTACGCCGCCTCGCCGATCGTCAGCAAGGGCGTGATCTACTCGCAGGACCTGGCCTCGAACGTGCAGGCGATCGAAGCCGACAGCGGCGACGTCCTCTGGACGAAGAAGTACGAACTGCCCGACCACGGCCCCAACGGGGTGGTCGTGCAGGGCGGGATGGTCTTCGGCGCGACCCCCAGCTCGGCCTTCGCGCTCGATCAGGAAACCGGCAAGCAGCTCTGGTCGGTGGAACTGGTCCGCAACGAAAAAGAAGGCATCGACATGGCGCCGGGCTACAACGACGGCGTCGTCTACGTCTCGACGGTGCCCGTCAACGTGGGCGAATTCTACGGCGCCGGCGGGGTCGGGACCCTCTGGGCGCTCGACGCCAGGACGGGCAAGAAAATGTGGCACTGGGACACCGTGCCGAAAGACCTCTGGGGCAAGCCGAGCGTCAACTCCGGCGGCGGCCTCTGGTACCCGCCGGCCTTCGACGGCAAGGGCTCGATGTACGTCGGGGTGGGCAACCCGGCCCCGTTCCCCGGCACCGAAGAAGAACCGTTTGGATCCAGCCGCCCCGGCCCGAACCTCTACAGCGACGCGCTGGTCAAGCTGAACGAGAAGACCGGCAAGGTCCAGTGGTACCACCAGGTGACGCCGCACGCGCTGTACGACTGGGACTTCCAGAACCCGCCGATCCTGCTCGACGCGGGCGGCAGGGAACTCGTCGTCGGCGCCGGCAAGTCGGGGATCGTGCTGGCGCTCGACGCCAAGAGCGGCAAGCCGGTCTGGGAAGTCAAGGTCGGCAAGCACAACGGCCACGACGACGACGGGCTGCTGGCGATGCGCGGCGAAACCTCGAAGCTGAAGCTGCCGGCCCTCGTCTATCCCGGCTCGCTCGGCGGCGTGATCGCGCCGATGTCGACCGACGGCAAGAGCCTCTTCGTGCCGGTGATCAACGGCCCACTGGAAGTGGTCACGCAGACCGAACGCCAGGAACCGGGCCCGCTGAACGGAGAACTGGTCTCGCTCGACGCGAAGACCGGCAAGCTGCGCTGGAAGCACGAATTCCCCACCGCGCCGCCGTTCGGCTTTACCACTGTCAGCAACGACCTGGTCTTCGCGACGACCTCGGACGGCAACGTACAGGCCTTCCAGACCGGCAACGGCCAGGTCGCCTGGCAGGCGCAGCTGCCGTCGGGGACGAATGCCGGCGTCGCCGTCGCCGGCGAAATGGTGATCGCCCCGGCCGGCCTCGCGGCCGCCGAAGGGCAGACGCCGCAGATCGCCGCCTACCGCCTCGGCGGCTGAGCGGCGCCGGCGCGGCCGCGGCGCTTCAATCGACTGGCGTCAGCCGGATCACCTGGATCTCGCGATTGGCGGCGCGCTCTTCGTAGTTGGCGTAGGCGCGGGTCAGCTGCTTCGCCAGGCCCCAGAGCCGCTGGCGGTCCTCGCCGCTGGCGATCCGGGCGCGGAAGCGGCCGCGGTAGCCCCCGGCCGTCACTTCGACCTCGGGGTTGGCCTTGACGTTGTAGTACCAGGCCGGGTGCCCCTCGCGACCGTAGTTGGAGGCCATCACCACCGCGTCCTCGCCGTCGGTGAAGTAGAGCAGCGGCGTTTCCCGCTGCTTGCCGCTGCGGGCGCCGGTGTGGGTGAGGAAGAGCATGTTGAGCGGCAGCGAGCCGAAGCGACCGCCGCTGAGACGGAAGAGCGCGCGGTCGATCGGCGGCGCGACGTGGATCACCCACCAGCGCGCCGCGCCGGTGAGCGCGATCGGCTCGATCAGCCGTTCGCGGAATGGCCGCCGCTTGGTCGGATCGACCTTCGGGATCCCCGTTCGCTGCGCCATCGGCACAACCATACCCCGCCGAACGCGAGCCGGCTTAAGACGCCCTGCGCGTAGCTCGCACGCTCTCCAAGCTGCTGACCCTGGCGCGCCGCTGGGCGGCGCTGATCTCGGCGCTGCTGAAGGCAGAGCGCTTCGGCAAAGTTCTCGGGCAGCCCAGGGACATCGCCTGGGCGAAGCATGAACTCGGCACGGTGCGCCTGATCCGCAGCGACCTCAAGGGCGCCGACCGCGACCTCGGCGAGGCGCGCCGGCTGCGCGAAGAGCTGAGGGACCGCGAGGGTGAAGGGCCTGGCGATGGAGGGAGTGGGACGAAATCGCTCACCGTCTCCCTCGCCGGGGACGGCTCCGGAGCAGTTCGCAGCGACCCGGCCGGCATCGACTGCCCTGAACAGTGCTCCGGTTCTTTCCGCGCCGGACGGACGGTGATCCTCACCGCCACGTCCGAACCGGAATCTGTCTTTGCCGGCTTCACCGACGCCTGCGCCACGGAAAGCGAGACCTGCACGGTCGAAATGACCAAAACGGGAACCGTGACCGCAAGTTTCGAACCCGAAACGTTCGAATTGTCGATCAGACTCGGTGGCGAAGGTCAGGGCACGGTCACCAGCTCGCCGGGGGAGATCAACTGCGATATCGGCCCGGAAGGGGAAGGCCCATCGGGCACCTGTACCGGCACCTTCCAGGCTGGCGATGTGGTGGTCCTGACGGCGACGACCCCGAGCGAGTTCTCGACTTTCGAAGGGTTCTCCGGCGAACTCTCAGAAGGCTGCAACAACCCCTGCACGGTGACGATGGACAGGAACCGCGCCGTGGGGGCAGGCTTCTCTGGAATATAGGGGCATCGAAGTCGCGTGGTGGGTTGCCGTCGATCGCCCCCGCTGCGCTGGGAGGTCGGCGACGAGGTCGACGCATCGAGCGCTGCCTATAGCCTGCCGCGCGATGAGCTGGGGATCGCTACTGCGCAGCAGGAAGGTCTGGATCTGGGCGGCGGTCTGGGTGCTCACCCGCTTCCTGATCGTCGCCCACGTCGGCTTCTGGAACGACGCGATCGGGCCGCAGTGGGAAGACGTCTCGATCTTCGGCGTCTGGTCGGAAGAACTCGGCGTGCACGGCGCGCTGCCGAACGAAGAAGCGTGGCAGTACCCGCCCGGAGCGGCGCTGCTGCTGGTCCTGCCGCGGATCGGCTGGGCGGCCTTCGGCTACGACTTCCTCGCGACGATGCTGATCTTCGACCTGGTCGGCCTCGCCCTGCTGGCGCGGCTCGGGCAGCGCGAGGGCAGCGACGCCGGCGTCTGGGTCTGGCTGCTGGCGATGCCGATGCTGCGGGCGCTGCCGGTGCTGCGCTTCGACCTGGCGCCGACGGTGCTGGCGATCGGCGCGCTGCTCGTCATCCACCGCCGCCCGGCCTGGTTCGGCGCCCTCGCCGGTCTGGGAGCGATGATCAAGGCGTGGCCGATCGCGCTGCTGTTCGGCGAGTGGGACCGGGGACGCCTGCTGCGCGCCGGCGCCGGCGCGGTGGCCGCGGTCGTCGCCGTGTTCGCGATCTCGGCGCTCGCCTTCAGCGGCGACCAGCTCAACTTCCTCAAGGAACAGAACGGGCGCGGGTTGCAGGTGGAAGCCGTGGCCAGCCTGCCCTGGCACGTGCGCCAGTACGTCACCGGCGAGGAAATCGACGCCGGGATCCGCTACCGCGCCTGGGAGATCGAAGACGGCGGCGCCGACGCGATCGCCGCGGCGCTCAAGTGGCTCTCGCTGGCGGCGCTGCTCGGCGCCGGCTTCTGGTGGCTGGCGCGGACGCGGGCGATCCGCCGCGGGCGTGACGCGCTCGCCGACGCCGTGGTCAGCCGCGACTTCGTCTTCACCGTCGTCCTGCTGCTGGTCGTGACCAGCCGTGTGCTCAGCCCGCAGTACATGATCTGGATGCTCGGCCTCGCGGCGGTGGTGCTGACCGCGGCCGGCAGCCGCCTCAAGCGACCCGCCTGGACCGTGGTCGCCGCCGCGATCCTCACCACCAGCGCCTACGGCCCGATGGGCGCCTACGGCACCGCCTACAACGTCTACGGCCCGGCCTTCATCATGCTGATCCGCAACGTCGCGCTGATCGTCGCCGCGATCGACGCCAGCGTGACGATGGTGCGGCTGATGCGCGAACGCCGCCCGGAGACTGCGCCGGCGACGTGACGGTCTGTCTTCGGCGCGACATGCCCTGCCGGATCTCGCCCTACCGCTCGCCGGCCCTCCCCCGGGACCGAGCGGCGCGCGGTCCGGGTCGTCAGCCGCGCGGAGATCTACCCGTCTTTCTCTTTGCCCGCGGTTCGACCACCGTCAGGAGCAGTACCCCCGGCAGGATTCGAACCTGCGACCCGCTGCTTAGAAGGCAGCCGCTCTGTCCACTGAGCTACGGGGGCTGGTGCGCTTAGGTTACGCCGCTCACTTGCCGACATCGGCGCAGCTCGTGTCGAGCTTGCCGTTGACCTTGAAGACGTAGTCGGGCTGCGGCGTGATCTCGGGCTCTTCGACCTTGAGTTCCAGTTGCGGGCTGGTTTTCAGCCAGGCGTAGACGGGGTACCAGTATTCGGCCTCGGGGGAGTCCTGGGTCGCCTGGCTGACGATCAGGTAGTCGTAGTCGCCTTCGTTGATCAGCCGGCGGAACTGGTGGCAGCTGGTGGCCAGGCGGTAGGTGCCGTCCGGTCCCTTGACGCCGATGTACTGGACGTAGTTGTCGAGGTTGGCGCCGTAGAAGCCGTACTGGCCGAAGAAGATCTCGCCCGAGCCGGCGATCCCGATGCGCTTGTCGTGCAGGCCGCGGGCGAAGCTGTAGGCCTCGCGCGGGCCGCCGTCCTGCAAGAACGGGGTCGTGCGCACGTAGTGCTGGTTGTAGTACTGGACCTCCTGGGCGCGCCCGAGCACGACCGCCAACAGCAGCACGCCGCCCGCGGCGACCGCGACGTAGGTGCGGCTGGCGAGACGGCGACTGCGCGCGAGGCCGAGCGCGGTCGGTGCCCAGACCAGCGCCGCGGTGAGGAAGATCGTCCCGACGATGTAGGGCGGATACCAGCGCGGCGTGGTCAGCACCGTGATCGCGTAGACGACACATAAGAAGAGCAGCGTCTGCCAGGCGCGCGAGTCGGGCGCGCGCAGCGGGCGGGCGATCGGCAGGAGCGCCATCGCCAGGACCAGGCCCGGCGCCAGGTAGCGGGTGTTGGTGAAGAAGCCGGTCGGCGACCCCTCCTGGCCGGCGGCGGTCAGCGGCGTGAAGACGTAGACGAGCGCGGTCAGCAGCGCCGCGGCGGCGATCACCTGCAGGATCCGGTTGCGCGAGCGCACAGCGATGAAGACCGCCGCGGCGACGGCGACGATCAGGATCAGCGGCCAGAGCGGGCCGAAGGCGTCGTCGAGCCGGGGGAAGAACCAGCGCCGGTAGATGGTCGGGTCGGTGAGGTAGTGGGCGACGGCGAAGCGCGGCCGCGGGTCGAGCGGCATCTGGTCGGGGCGCGGCAGGTGCAGCGGGCCGAAGCCGGTCGAGGGGATCGGGTTGCCGCCGGTCTTGATCGCCGCCTTCACGTACCAGTAGCTGCCGACCACGAAGGCCGAGAGGCCGAGCACCCAGGCGGTGGTCAGGCGCCTGCCCCTGCCGCTGAAGGCGACGACCCCGAGGCCGATCGCCACGACCGGGACGAGGAAGGTGAACTTGACCGAGATCGCGAGGCCGCCGGCGATCCCGGCAAGCACCAGCGGGCCCTTGTCGAGCAGCGGCGCGTCGCGCTCGGGCGTGTCCTGCACCGCGCCCTCCTCCGGCGCCCGCCGCTGGTGGCCGTTGATCAGGAAGGCGACGAAGGCGAGCAGGAAGGCGAGGCCCATGATGTCGTTGCGCCCCTCCCCCGGCTGCGTCTCGATCATCACGCCGGCGTCCAGCACCAGCGCCGCCGCGACCAGCGTCGCCGGGCCAACCTTGTAGGGGCGACCGACGCAGTAGGCGGCGAGCAGGGCGATCGCCAGCCAGAACATGTTGATCAGCGGCGAGAGCCAGTCGGTCTTGAAGACGACGATCCCGGCCGCGTGGACCAGCTCCGAGCTCTGCGGGTAGAACCAGGCGGCGAGGCGCAGCGGGTCGGTGTAGTGCAGGTGGACCGTCGACGCTTCCTGGGCGATCCGCGCCGCGAAGGGCATGTGGTACCAGGTGGTGTCGCCGCCGAACATGCCGGCGTCGAGGCTGAGCTGCGTTGGGAAGGTCCACTCGGCGACCGTGAACGAGGCGACCCCGAGCGCCAGCAGGAAGGCGAGCCAGTGCACGCGCGGCGCCGCGACCTCGCCGCCGTCGCGCGGCGCCATCCAGTAGCCGAGCCCGGCGGCGCCGAGGCCGACGCCGATGCAGACGACGACGATCCAGCCCAGGTGCAGGATGCTGAGCGAGCCGAGCAGCTCGAGCGCGAGCACGAGCAGGGCGACGGCGAGCGTCGCGTCGCCGAGCCGGGCGAGGGCGCCGGAGAACTCCGGCACGATCCAGCGCCGCAGCCAGTAGCCGCCGAGACCGACCGCGGAGACGATGCCGATCGTCGCCAGGCAGCCGCCGATGTAGGAGCCGAAAGACGGGGTCACCGGCGCGGGATGCTATTCAGCGGGCCGGGCGAGCGGCGGTCAGTCCGCCGGCGCCGGGATGCGGCAGGAGACGCCGGTGCCGGCGAGGCCGCAGTAGCCGTTGGGGACCTTGTGCAGGTACTGCTGGTGATAGTCCTCGGCGTAGTAGAAGGGTCCGGCCGGCTCGACCTCGGTCGTGATCGGCTCGTGGCCGGCGGCGCGCAGCGCCTCGTCGTATGCGTCGCGGGCCATCTCTGCCATCTCCTTCTGCGCGTCGTCGGCGAAGTAGATGCCGGAGCGGTACTGCGTGCCGACGTCGTTGCCCTGGCGCATCCCCTGGGTCGGGTCGTGCTCCTCGAAGAAGACCTCGAGCAGGCGCGCGTAGGAGATCCGCTGGGGGTCGAAGGCGACGAGCACGGCCTCGGTGTGCCCGGTCATCCCGGTGCAGACCTCCTCGTAGGTGGGGTTCGGCGTCGTCCCGCCCATGTAGCCGACCGCCGTCGTGTAGACGCCGTCGAGCGTCCAGAAGAGCCGCTCGGCGCCCCAGAAGCAGCCGAGCCCGAAGTAGGCGGTCTCGATCCCGTCGGGGAAGGGCGGCTTCAGCGGCGCGTCGAGCACGGCGTGGCGCTCCGGCACGGGGAAGGCCGGCTCGCTGCGACCGGGCAGCGCCTGCTCCGGGGAGGGCATCTCGGCGTTCTTGCGACCCCAAAGCATCGTCCATACAAGGTACCGTGCCCGCATCGGCTGCCTGGCCCTACTCTTCGCCCTGATCTCGCCGCGGCTGGCGCTGTTCGTGATCTTCCTCTTCAGCGATCTGCTCAGCCGCGCCTTCGACAGCTGGATCGTGCCCTTCCTCGGCTTCTTCCTGCTGCCCTGGACGACGCTCGCCTACGCGGTGATGTGGGCCTCGGGCGAACACGTCTACGGCTTCGAGTGGTTCATCGTCGCGCTCGCCTTCCTCGTCGACCTCGGCGCCTTCGCCGGCGGCGGCCGGCGCAGGCAGCGCACCGCTTACAGCTGAGCGCGGTTGAGGTTTTGATCGCTATGCGGTGAAAACCTCGACCGCGATCGGGGCATCAGGCGTCAAGCGGGTAGGCGAGGCGGATGTGCTGCTTGGCGAGGACGATGAACTCGCGGCGTTCGGTCGTCCCGCCGCCGCCCAGCGGCGAGATCTCGACGTCGAGCAGGGGGATGAAGGCGACGTCGCCGCGGTTAACCGAGTCCGAGAAGCGGCTCTGATAGCCCTCGGGGGGCAGGGTCACGTCGCCGACGACCATGTGCCGATCGGTTTCGAAGGCGATCCGTTCGCGCCTGCGCGGACTGCCTGACTGGGCCTCCATGCGGGCCGTCATCGGCATTTCCAGGGATTTCGTAACTGGATAAGCGTCCACGTCAATATCTCGTCGCAAATGAGCTCCGTTCCCCTCTCGATCCTCGACCTGGCCGCCGTCGGCAGGGACGAGTCGGTCGCCGAGAGCTTCGCCGGCAGCGTGCGGCTCGCGCGCGCCGCCGAGCGGGGCGGCTACAAGCGGATCTGGTACGCCGAGCACCACAACATCTCCTCGATCGCCTCCTCTGCGACCGCGGTGCTGATCGCCCACATCGCGGCTCATACGGAGACGATCCGGGTCGGCGCCGGCGGCGTGATGCTCCCCAATCACTCGCCACTGGTCATCGCCGAGCAGTTCGGCACGCTGGCGACGCTGCACCCCGATCGGATCGACCTGGGACTCGGGCGGGCGCCGGGCAGCGACCAGGCGACGGCCCGCGCGCTGCGCCGCGCCCCCGGCGCCGCCGAGCGCTTTCCCGACGACGTCGTCGAGCTGCAGGGGCTGCTCGGCGACGAGAGCCCGCTGCCGGGCATCCGCGCGATTCCGGGTCGCGGCACCCACGTGCCGCTCTACATCCTCGGGTCCTCGCTGTTCGGAGCCCAGCTCGCGGCCGCGCTCGGCCTGCCCTACGCCTTCGCCTCGCACTTCGCGCCGCAGGCCCTCCACGACGCGATCGGGCTCTACCGCGAGCAGTTCAAGCCCTCGTCCCGGCTCGAGCGGCCCTACGTGATCGCCGGCGTCGGCGCGATCGCCGCCGAAACGGAGGAGGCCGCCGCCGAGCAGCTCGAAGCGACCCGCCGCCTGCGCGCCAAGGCCCTCTTCAGCCGCGGCGACCGCCGCCTCAGCGACGACGAGGTCGAGGCGGTGCTGCAATCCCCCCAGGCCGCCGTCGTCGACGAGATGCTCACCTACACCGCGATCGGCACCCCCGACCAGGCCGCCGCCTACCTCTACCGCTTCCAGCAGCAGACCGGCGCCGACGAGCTGATCACCGTCCACTACGCCGACACGGCCGACGCCCGCGTGCGGTCGGTGGAGCTGCTGGCCGGCGTGGCTTTGGCCTCGGCCTAGCAGCGGCCCCCGAAAGACGATGTATGCTCATACATCATGCATCGCACGCAGATCTACCTGGACGATGATCAGACCACCCGGCTTGACCGGCGCGCCGCCGCCGAGGGGACTTCGCGCTCGACCTTGATCCGTCGTGCCGTGGAGACATACCTCACGCAGGAGGAGCGCGATGCGGCGGCATGGCGAGAGCAATGGAAGAAGACGGTGCTGGAGACCGCGGGAATCGCGTCCTACCTGGACGAGGGAGATGAGTACGTGGAGGACATCCGGCGCCTGGACACCGAGCGTCTGTCGGGGCTCGAGGCTTGAAGGTCGTCCTCGACACCAGCGTGCTCGTCGATCACCTGCGCGCGACCCAGCCCGCTGTCGAGTACCTCGCCCGCCTCCAGGACCAACCATCGTGCTCGGAGATCAGCCGGATCGAGGTCATCCAGGGACTGCGCTCCGCCGAGCGAGAGACCGCTGAGAAGCTGTTCGCGCTGATCGATTGGGTCCCGGTGGACAAAGTCATCGCCCGCCGAGCGGGCGACCTCGGGCGCCGCTGGAGGCGCAGCCACCCCGGCATCGGCGTAGCCGATCTCGCGATCGCGGCTACGGCAGAGCAGATCGAAGGCACCGTAGCCACCCGCAATCTCAAGCACTTCCCGATGTTCAAGGCCCTCCGCGCGCCGTACTGAGGCGACCGTCTACATCGGCCTGACCGGACGGTATTTGAACCACAGCGCGGAACGAATCCAGGCGCTGGACGAAAAGGCCCCGGCAGCCCGCGCCGCGCAGCCCTACTCCGGCCGCGAGAGGATCTCGTGACCGCCGACGCGCAGCCATTCGACGTGCGTCTCGCCCGGACATCTCCCAAACGTCCTTTGTGCCTCGTACCCGCTTGATACGCAGCGAACGGGGTGGCTCGCGCCCCTCTTTGAGCGCAGCGACCAACTTGCGAACAGCTTGTCGGAAAGCACCATCCTGCTCGCGCGAAAGACGGGCGAACTCGCGGGCAAAGCCCGCCGGAACCTCGAAGGTGGGGCTCATCAATCAGCCCGTTGTGAAGATGCAGCGCTGAGTCGATCCAGGGCGTCGAGGAACTCATCGCTGTCCAGCGGCCGATCTGCGGTCTCAGCAATGACCTCGTCGACGGCCTCGGGAACGAGCACGAGAGAGCCGTCCCGGCGCCGTTCGGACACCTTGTAGCGGCCCAGCCGCCCGCCAGCGTCGACAGCGGTGATATCGACTACGAGCATCTTCATCTTCTCCAAGTGTCTCAGGTAGCCAGAATGGGAACAAGGAAGCGCCCAGACCGCCCCGCATCGCAGGAGCGTCCGCGCTTTTCACCCCGTAAAGGCCTCCAGAGCCGAGAACTCTCCCCCCCAAACCCCGACAATAAGAAGCACCGCAGTCTTTGAGGTCGCAAATTGCGACCTCAAATCGCCCTGGCCGGACGGTATTTAAAGCGTGGGGCTGCCGACTGCGTCAGGACATTGCATCAGGCGGCAGCAAGTCCCGGCGCGGGCGCGACTTCGCGTTCAGCTTCCTCGTCGGGGACTTGACGCTCGACGCCGATCAGCAACTCCTCATCCAGCACGCCGAGGATGCGCTTCAGGACGGGGATCGTCGGCATGTGATCACCGCCCTCGACCTTCGAGATGAAGGAATGCGAGGTACCAGCCCGGTTCGCGACCTCTTTCTGGGTCAGGTCGAGCTCGTAGCGCCGTTCGCGGATATGAGCGGCGATCCAGTTCCGCTCACGCAGCTCGCGGATCGCCGCGTACTCGTCGCGGGCCTCCCGATACTCCTGGCTGCGAGCGGAATAATCCTCAACGGAGCTGGCCACCGGGTGGCCAATCGGGCTGGCTCCGTCAATTCGTTCATCGGGCATGGTCGCTCCTTAAGTTATCAATATAGATAAGTCATTAGCCGGCAGCGTCCTTCACGGCGCATCCCGCCCTGCCGCTCGGGGAGACGTTCGCCGCGCGGCATCCATCCGACGCCTGAAATCCAGCATCCGCCGCTCCGCCGTTTCAATCTCGGAGATTGGCGCCGCGCCGGTGGTCTTCTCAAATGCGTGCAACAGCACGATCAGGTTCGCGGAGCGCTGATAGATCACCCGGTAACGGAGATTGGCGAATCGCACCCGGAGCTCGCGCAGCTCGCCCTTGATCTGCGAGCTGGCGGGAAACGGCGCCGGAGGAGCCGCAGGGTCCAGGTCGTTCAGGTGGTCCTCGATGAAGCCGTGGATCTTTGCGGCGTGCCGCTTCGGCAGCATCTCGATGAACTCGGCGACGGGTTCGGATCCCCGTCGGGTCCGATAGTAGACAGCCTGAGTACGTGCGATACGAACTCAAGAGTGGAGCCAGGACTTCTCTCCCCCCTGGCGCGAGAGACGCAGGACCCAGTTGCGGAAAATGCGACTTATCGAGCGCCTGAACGCTCGGCAGGGAACCGAGTGAGGCCCCTGAGGTAACCGCCGTCTCAGCTTCGACCACCCTCGCCAAGCCGTCCAAACAGCGCCGCGATCTGCTCGCTGCTTCGATCTGGTTCCTCGCGTCGCCGCGGGAGATCGTCGTCTCGGTTTTCAAGATGCTCTTCGATTTGGGTGACCCGTCGGGACACCTCCTCGCGCACGAAGTCGACTTCGGTCGTCGCGAGATCGACGCCGAGCCGGTCACCTAGAGCGATCAACCGATCGACCTCCTCGACCTCCTCGATATCGTCGTAGGATTCAGTGAAGTCCTCGGCGAAGGCCATGAAGCGGCCCTGTAGATCGGCCCACTCCCGAAGCGGGAAGATCTCGGGCTCGAGTTCGCGCAACGCCATCACCTGGTCCCATGCGTAGACCCCATCCAAGCGGGTAAGTAGATGGGCCTTTGCACGCTCTGCGATCTCCCGGGTAGGCCGCCCGGCCGCACGGAGCGCTTGCACCAAGGCGACCGGTTCGGCGGCGTTACGGACAAAGCGCTCCTCCCATGAGGAACTCTCCTCCTCTAGGCGCTCCTCCAGCCACGGCCCTAGCGAGGCAAGGCCCGGCTCCTTGGCAAGCAGTTCAATTACGAAAATGAGTCGTGAGCACGGTTCGCTCGCCGTTCGCGACAGCTGCGCGGGTCGATGGACGCTGCCGATGTAGGTGAGCTGCCAGCGGGGGTCTCCGCCCGCGAAGAGGCGCTCGATCGCGACGCCCAGGTGGTTGACGAGTTCACTGCGGAACGTGCCTTCCCCGAGCCCAGGCAGCAGCGAGCGTGCCAACCATTCAACCTGAGCGAAGAAGGCGGCGCCCTCGCAGGCGGCGAGCGCCTCGTCGGGCGACAGGCGCAGCCACTCGGCGATGAAGTCGCCTATCGAGGGGTTGGCGGGACTGACAAAGCTTCCGGCGGTATCGGGGCGAATCGTCGCGAAGCTGTCCTCAAGCACACGCAGACAGCGACGGAAAAGGGGTCCGCGCAGCGGGATTCCGGCCGCGCGACAGTAGGAGCGGAAACCGCTCTCAAGATCGTCGGCAGTGACCTGGGTCTGCATTGAGGCTAGTACGATCAGGAGAATCCGCTCGCTCACCTCGAGTTGGTTCTCGAAGGCCTGCCGCCAGATCCGCTCGGGGTCGTCGAGGATCCCGAGCGCGAAGCCGAGATAGTCATCGTTCTCGGCTTGGCCGATCCGTCGCGAGCCGAGGCCAGTGATGTACTCGATCAGCCGCGGGTTGTATTCGGGGTGATCAATGATCTGTTCGTAACCGCGTCCAGCGATCAGCGACGCCGCAGCCCGCTCGTCGAGTTGCCCCGATGCCCAGATGTGGTTGTAGAGGATCCGCGCCCGATCGAGGCGCGAGTACTCGGCAAGCTCAAGCAGGTAGCGACGGGCGTCGATCCGCTCGCGGTCAAGCTCCTCGTAGAAAGCGAGCGCTTGGCGCAAAATGTGCTCACGGGTGCTAAGCAGGAAGAGGCTCGTTGAGCTGGCGGCAACACGGCGGATCAGCTGGCTGAGACGCCGATCCTCATTCTTCGCAAGCCGCTGCTGGAGGAAGGTGGAGCCGAGGAAGTCGTCGTAGTAGAAGACTTGGCGCTCACCGACCTTAAAGACCTCGTTTGCCTCCTCGGCGTCCTCGGAGATCTCAATCGGGGCGTACCCGTCCGTCACCGCATCAGCGAGGAGCATCTGGGCCAGGGTCGTCTTGCCGATCCCGGGCTTGCCCGCGATGATTAGAACGCGCTCGGCGCGTAGCCGCTCGCGGGCGGTGAAGAAGGCATCGATCTCCACGTAGCGCGGCAGCGCAGCCTCGGTCTCGGTGAGGAGTTGCCGCGAGCGATTGTAGATGTCGGCGTGGAGAACCTCGTCGAGGTGGGTTCCGCCGGAAAGCCAGAGCTTCGGGTGACGGCGCTCAACCGCCTCGTTCTGGTCGAGCATCGCCTCTAGGTCGTCCGCACCAATAATGTCGGACTCGCTGCCGACGTGACCGGTCAGTATCCGCGCCAACTCCCGCTTTCGGGCCGGGGTCAGTGGCAGCGTGGTGACGAGCCGATATCTGTAGGGCTTTGGGTCCATGCCAGCGAGCACCGCGGCCTCGGCGCGGACGGCCTTCTTGAGATCGGACCAAGTGCTCTCGATATAGCGCTTGCACTGGACGATGTCGGGGCGGCCACCGCGACGGCGGTAGTGCCGTAGGTCGATCCCCTCATCGGCGCCACGGGCGAACACCTCGTAGACAACTTCGTCGATCTCGCCGAGCAGGTCGGCGACGAATAGCTCGAAGTCGTGGTCAGAGAAGGCAACGAAGCTTCGCATCGCGCGTGAGGCTAGCTACCGCCTCCTCGACTGGGTTTACGAGTAGCCCAAGGCCAGGCGCGCGGTCTATGCGAAGGGTGCAGAGCGAAACCGAACCCGATGAGGGGGAGTGGGGCGTAACTCGAACCCGCGACCTTCGGATCCATGAGACCGAATCCGTGAAGGCTGATCAGCCCCCTGCCAGGACGAATCCGGTGTCAAGGCCGGTCGAAAACTGGGCCACTTCTGCCGGTTGAAAACTGGGCCACCCGCTCTGAGTCCTGACCCTGCTCTCGGTGGCCTCGATCCCGCCTGCGGAGACGAGCCCGTAGGGCGAGGCAGAGCAGGCGGGATCGTTCAGTCCCTGGGCGGCGGAGAGCCCAGGTCCTTGTCCTTGAGCCGGTAGCTGTCGCCCTTCAGGCCGAGGACCTCGGCGTGGTGGACGAGCCGGTCGATCATCGCCGCGGCGACGACTTCGTCGCCGAAGATCTCCCCCCAGGCCGAGAAAGGCTTGTTGGAGGTGACGATCAGCGAGGCGCGCTCGTATCTGGCGGAGACGAGGCTGAACATCAGGTTGGCCGCCTCGGGGTCAAACGGGATATACCCGACCTCGTCGACCACGATCAGCGGCACGTAGCCAAGCTTGCGCAGCTCCTCCTCGAGGCGACCTTCTCTCTTCGCCTCCCCCAGACGCGCCACCCACTCGGTCGCGGTGGCGAACTGCACGCGCTGGCCGGCCAGGCAGGCGCGGATGCCCAGCGCGATCGCCAGGTGGGTCTTGCCGGTCCCCGGCGGCCCGAGCAGCACCACGTTCTCTTTGCCGTGCAGGAAGTCGAGCTGGCCAAGGTGCTGGACCACCTGCTTCTTCACCGAACTCTGGAAGGTGAAGTCGAACTCCTCCAGGGTCTTTCTGGCAGGGAAGCGGGCCGCCTTGATCCGGTTCTCCCCACCGTGGGACTCCCGCGAGGAGACCTCGGTTGCGAGCACCGCCTCCAGAAAGCGCTCGTGTGACCACTCCTCCTCGCGGGCGCGCTCGGCGAGCTTGGGCACAGCGCGGGCCGCGGCCGGCGCCTTCAGCGCGCGGAAGAGATGGGTGAGCTCGGCGGTCTTCGTCATGCGGGAATCAGGGCGTCGTAGCGATCGAGGGAGCGGACCTCGACCTCGGGCTCGGGACGCCGGCCGGTGCGCTCGCCGCGCATCTCCTCCAGCGCGCACTGGTGGGCGGGATCGGTGAAGGTCAGCCCGCCGGCGAAGGCGCGGTCATGGCGGGCGGCCACTTCGCCGCTGTCCAGGGCCAGGGCGGTGACCTCGGTCTGGGTGACCCGGACCTCGACCCGGCGCCCCACCTGGCGCGGATCCAGCGAGTAGTCGTTTCGGTCGACTCGCAGGTAGGGCTGCGGCGGCACGCGGGCCACGAAGCGCCGCTCGACGTCGGGTATCCGCTCGGGCAGCGGGCGCATCACCTTGCGCTCCTCGGCAAGCCGCTCGCTGATGACGGCTTTGGTGGTGCGGTGAACGCGGTCGTTGACCTTGTCGCACCAGCCGTCGAGCTGCAGCTGAAAGTCGAGTGGGTTGGCAAAGCGCCGGCCGGCCTCGAAGTTGCCGTGCAGGAAGCGGTGGCTGCGCTCCAGGGCGCCCTTGGCCTCGGCGTCGCCGGGCCCCAGGATGATCCAGCCGACGCTGAGTTGGCCGCAGTAGGCGGCGAAGGCCTCTGTCGGACGGCCGCCGCCGGCGTGGATCGCCCCCTCGCGGTCCCAGACGAGCTTCTTGGGCAGGGTGCCGAGGCGGGCGAGGCAGCGGTTCATGCCCCAGGCGATGTCGCAGAACTCCTTCGAGAAGATCAACGCCCCGGCGAAAGCGCGCGAGTAAGGCAACTCGGCTGTGACGATCCAGCCCCGGCGGGTCTGCCCCCAGCCGACTGGGATCTCCTCGCGCGGCTCGCAGAGGTCGAACTGGCACAGCACGCCCGGGCGGTAGCGGGTGCGCTGATAGGTGCGCGGGGTGACGAAGCGCGGACGGACCTCGCGCAGGTAGTCGTCGAGGATCGTCTTGCCGCCGTCATAGCCGAGCTTCTCGATCTCCTCGCGGATGCGCACGCCCGAGAGCGCCTCGTCGTCTTCGAGCAGCTCTTCGATGTCGCCGTGGAAGGGATCGAGCTTGGAAGGGCGTCTGGGCCTGGGACCGTAGGAGGGCGGCTCGGGCGAAGCGAGCGCACGGCGGATGGTGTCGCGGTGCAATCCCGTTCGTCGACGGATCTCGCGCCCCGGGAGCCCTTCGACATTCGCCATCCGCCTGATCTCGGCCCACTGCTCCACGCTCAGCAACTGCCTTCCTCCCGTCTCGATCACCAGATCGAGCCAGGGTCTGGGCCCGGCCGGATGGCTCCGGCCCTGCGCGGGGTGGACCAGTTTTAGACCGGCGCAGGTGGACCAGTATTCAGGCGGCGCCTACATCCGGTACCACGGTCGGTACCAGCGAGGCCTCCAAAACATACGACCAGACCTCGGGAAAGCGGGGAGTCCGCTTCCCAAGCCGGCTCTCGAAAATCGCCTTAACCGGACGGTATTTGAACCGAGATGCGGTTGCGCAGATCAGGGCGCTACGCAAGGCTATCCGGGCCGATGGGCGCGAATAGCGCCACTCCGGTGAGAAAGGATCTCCTAGTGATCCCGCAGTGCATATACGGTTCCGTCAGGTAGGCGCTCTACAGTCGGCCGATGCCTCGGCCAGACTTCCCGCGGACGATCATGGAGTTCCAAGAGCGCTTCGCAACCGATGAGGCCTGCCTGGAGTACCTGGCGGCCTCGCGCTGGCCGGATGGCTTCCTCTGTCCGGACTGCGGCTCGCGCCAGGCCTGGGTGCTGGAGCGACGCCATCTCTGGGAGTGCGCGTCCTGCCACACCCAGACCTCGGTGACCGCCGGCACCGTGATGCACCGCACCCGCACGCCGCTGAGGCTGTGGTTCTGGGCGGCCTATCTGGTCGCCACCCACCACCCCGGGATCTCCGCCAAACAGCTCTCGCGCCAGCTCGGCCTGCGCTATGAAACCGCCTGGTTGATCTTGCAGAAGCTGCGCCGGGCGATGGTCGCCCCCCAGCGCTCCCCGTTGCGGGGAGAGGTCGAGGTCGATGAGTGCTGGATCGGCGGCGTAGAGCCAGGAAGGCAGGGCCGCACGCCCGGTCCCAAGACCCTCGTCGGGGTCGTCGTGGAGGTGCGGGGGCAGGGCTCCGGGCGTCTGCGGCTGGCGCCGCTCGCCGATGCCGCGAAGCCGACCCTGGACGCCTTCGTGAAGGCGACGACGACGCCCGGGGCGATCGTCCACACCGACGGCTGGAAGGGCTACAACGGCCTCGCGGCCCAAGGCTTTGACCACCGCCCCCGCAGCCAGCGCGCCGGGGTCGGCGAGGAGCCCTTCCTGCCGCGCGCCCACCGGGCGATCTCCAACCTCAAGGCCTGGATGCTCGGCACCCACCGCGGCGTCTCCAAGGAGCATCTCCCCGTCTACCTCGACGAGTACGTCTTCCGTCACAACCGCCGCCGCACCCCGATGGCCGCCTTTCAGACTCTGCTGGGGCTGGGGGCTGCCCACGAGCCCGCGACCTACAGGGAGATCTCACACCGAGATCAGGCAGCAGCCTGAGTCAGCCGTATACGCACTCACCGCTCAACCCGCTAAACCTACCTCCAAGTCCGCCTTCAACTTGCGGCGCCGGGGTCGTGGCTTCGGCGGCGCTGACGCAGCCTCGATAGTGCTGCTCGGAAGCGATCCAAAGCAGGGCGGCGACGGCAACGATGGCGAGGGCGATAAGCAGCCTCATGGTCCGCGACTGTAGGGCGCGGCTCGGACGTTGACCAACACCTTCGCTGCCGCGGTCGCGGGAGGATTCAGCGGGAAGAGCATCATGGGAGGTGAACGCCCTCCCCGCCGGGCTGAATATAGCCCGGCCCGCCCGTCTATGGAACATCTTTGCGAAGCAAAAGCGAGCCGGGCGTCTCACCAGCGCCGCTAGCCGTGCTTGACGACCTGGCAGAGGGGCGCAGTCTCGCTGATCTTCGCGAGCTTCATGGGGTCACCTCCCTTCGCGGTAGACGGCCGCCCCGACCCGCTTATGGTGGAGAAAGTTCCACCATTCGGCGTTTCCGCTCAATACTGCGAGCGTTCCGCTATATATTGCGTCCCCTACTCAGGACGAATGGAGCGGAAGCCGAAATGATTGAGGACAGCGATGGGACCGACCGCTTTCGTACCGGCTGGCGCGTCGGTAACCCCGCACTGGTTATCGCGCATGCGGCAGGCCATCCGACCCGCCTGAATTGCTGGAGCGCGCTTATCGATGACGTGGCGTCTCCGACTGAGCTTGACCGCATCCTCGGCACAGAAGACCGGCGAACGGTCGCGCATCACGTCGCCATTCTGCATGAGAATGGGGTCGTACGCGCAGTCTCGAAACTGACGGGCGGACAGCGGCGCGGCAGTACCGAGACGTTCTACACGGCGGCCGTTGACCCGGAAATCGACAAAGGGTGCTGGTTGGGGATGCCGATCCCCATTCGGACGGAAGTGGCCGGGCAGGCTGCCGGGACCATCGTCGCGCTTCTTCTGTTCGCCATCGAAAGCGGGGCGATCAGTGAGGACCCCGCCGCCGAGGTCACCTGGATGGATATTCCCGTCGATGCCGAGGGCGAGGCCGAAATTGAGGCGTTCCACGATCAGAAGCGGGAGGAACTGCATGCGATCAAGCGCCGGAACGCGGAGCGGATCGAGGGCGGCGCAAAGCAGGTCGGCCGCCGAATCGTTGCGGCCCTTGGCTTCAACCGGACCGACCCGGCTGCGGGGTCATAGAGCAGCCGCCGTCGAGCGGGTGCCGAGCTTGGGCCGGGCCGTCTTCAAGCTGGCCGCCGGGCTGGGCGTCGCGCCCGGCGAGTTCTTCCGTGGGATCGACTAGCCGCCAGCCCGGCTGCGTCACACTCGCCGCCCCGGCTGCGTCACGATTGCGTCACGGATTCCCGCGAACCGCCTCGCAACGCCCCGCGCGACGCCTGACCGCTAAACGCCTTGCGGGGCGCTGCGACGCCCTGCGCTGAAATCTCAAGATCGGCCTGACCGGACGGTATTTGAACCGCGCTGAGGGGCTGGCCGAGACTCTGGCTACTCGTCGTCGCGGACTCTGAAGCCAACGGGCCTCTTTGGACGCTGCGGAGCGGAAATCAGCTGATGCAGGGCCTTGAAGATCTGATCAAGCCGCTCGTCATGCTGGTCGAGCCGCCCGCCCATCTCCGTTTCAAGTTCCTCAAGTCGTTCTTGAAGTGCAGCATAGGAACTGGCGACACGACGCAACTCGACGAATGCCCGCATGATCGCGATATTCACGGCCACCGCTCGGTCGCTGCGAAGGACGCCGGAGAGCATCGCCACGCCCTGCTCTGTGAAGACATACGGCGCATAGCGCCGTCCGCCCCGTCCTTCGTTTGAGATCACAATTTGTGATCTCAAAGCTTCAGCCTCCGCTTCGTCCAGCTGGAACATGAAGTCCGCCGGGAAACGCTTCGCGTTTCGTTTGACCTGCTGAATCAGAACTCTCGTCTCGACCCCGTAGAGATCAGCGAGGTCTTCATCGAGCATCACCTGTCGTTCCCGCACGACGAAGATCCGCTTCTCGATAGCGGGAGCCGCGATCAGCTCCAGCGACGTCTTCTTCCCTGCCGGATCAGTCATTTGAACAGCATCTCAGACGAGCCGGACGTTATTGTCTACATCGGGGAGACAGGATTTGAACCTGCGACCGCTCGGCCCCCAGCCGAGTGCGCTACCAGACTGCGCCACTCCCCGTGGCTGCTCCCCATTCTGACGGATTGCGGCAAACTGTCGAGGCGCCGCGGGTCGCGTCGGGTCGCGATCCGGCCTGTGCGGCGGTAGCTCAACGGTAGAGCCTCGCCCTTCCAAGGCGATGATGCGGGTTCAATTCCCGTCCGCCGCTTCTCCAGATGACTGCTATGGGAACGTCTGTTCGCAGCGTTAACGTTGCCTCATGAGGAGATGCGGGCGCTGTGACGAGGAGAAGCCGCTGGAGGAATTCGCCTGGCGCCGAAAAGATCGTGACCAGCGCGACAACTACTGCAGGCCCTGCCGCGCGGGCTACAAGCAGGAACACTACGAGCGGAACCGGCAGCGCTACATCGATTCCGCAACCCAGCTTCCACTCGCCCGACGCGATCAAAGCCAGTCCCAGCTTCCACGACGGCCGCGTCTACGTCGCCGACTACGAGGGCGTGATGTTCGCGCTCGAGGCCGGCGACGGCAAGCCGGTCTGGCGGACCAATACGACCGAGGTCCCACCGCACGGCAAGGGCGGCTTCTTCTCCTCGCCGGCGATCGGCTTCGGCCGCGTCTACGCCGCCCGCGACGACGGGACGGTGTTCGCCTTCGACGAGAAGACGGGCAAGGTCGCCTGGTCCTTCGACGCCGGCGGCCCGGTCTACGGCACGCCGGCGGTCGCGCAGGTGCCCGGCACCCCGCCCAGCGTCTACATCGGCTCCGAAGGGGGGCGTTTATTCGCGCTCGACGCGCGCACCGGCAAGCCGCGCTGGCGGTACTCGGTCGGCGGCCCGGTGCCCGGAACCGCTGTCGTGATCGGCCACACCGTCTACACCTCGAGCTTCCAGACCGACAAGACGACCGGCATCGACGTCCGCAGCGGCAAGAAGACCTTCGAGATCGGCCAGGCCGGCTACACGCCGGTCGTCTCCGACGGTCGGCGCATCTACCTGATCGGCTACTTCGAGCTGATCGGGCTCGAACCGACCGGCAAGCGCTGAGGTTGCGGTCGAGGTTTGCTCCGCATACCGACGCAAACCTCGACCGCGCTCACCAGGAGTCGACGAAGCGGGGGGACGGATCGGGCCGGGGCTCCGCGTGCGCCGTGGCCGCCGCCAGGGTCGAGGCGATCAGCGAGCGGGTCTGGGCGGGGTCGATCACGTCGTCGAGCTCGAACAGGGTCGCCGCGTTGAGCGCCTTCGCGTTCTCGGTCGCGGCCGCGGTCAGGTCGCGCACGCGCTGCTCGCGCTCCGCCTCGTCGGCGATCTCGTCGAGCTCCTTGCGCAGGGCCAGGCGCACGGCGCCCTCGAGGCCCATCGGCCCGAGGTGGGCGCCGGGCCAGGCGAGGGTCAACAGCGGCTCGTGCAGGCTGCCGCCCGCCATCGCCTGGGCGCCGAGGCCGTAGCCGCGACGCAGGATCACGGCGACCAGCGGCACGCGCAGCGCGGCGCCGCCGAGCAGCAGGCGCGATGCGTGGCGCACCAGGCCAGTCGCCTCTGCCTCGGGGCCGACCATCATTCCCGGCGTGTCGATCAGCGAGACGACGGGGAGGCCGAAGGCGTCGCAGAGCTGCAGAAACCGCGCCGCCTTGTCGCCGGCGTCGCTGGTGATCGCACCGGCCATGTGGCGCGTGTCGTTGGCGAGGAAGCCCAGGGGGCGGCCCTCGATCCGCGCCAGCGCGGTGACCAGCTCGGGGGCGAAGCGCTCGCGCAGAAAGGTGGTCGAGCCGGCGTCGGCCAGCGTCTCGATCACCGGCGCGACCGGGTAGGCGCGCCGCTCGCGCTCCGGCACCATCTCCCGCAGGGACGCTTGGTCGGGCTCTTCGCCGGGCGCGGTCGGGCCCTGGAAGTAGGCGAGCAGGCGCTTCGTCGCCGCCACCGCCTCGCGCTCGTCGGCGACAGCGAGGTCGACGACGCCGTTGCGCGCCTGCATCTCCAACGGGCCGACGTCGTCGGGATCGACATCGCCGAGGCCGCCGCCCGCGATCATCGCCGGACCGCCCATGCCCAGCGAGGCGTTCTCGGTGGCGACGATCAGGTCCGAGCAGCCGGCGAGCACGGCGTTGCCGGCGAAGCAGCGCCCGGAGACGACGGCGATCCGCGGCGCCAGGCCGGAAAGGCAGGCCCAGAGGGCGAAGGCGCGGGTGTCGAGCGCCGAGACGACGGGGTAATCGGTGTCTCCGGGCCGCCCTCCCCCGCCCTCGGCGAACAGCACCGCCGGCAGCCGCATGCGCTCGATCAGCTCGAACAGGCGGTCCTTCTTGCGGTGCCCGAGCGCCCCCTGGGTGCCGGCGAGCACCGTGTAGTCGTAGGAGAGGACCGCGCAGGCGGCACGCTCGCCGAACAGCTCGCCGTTGACCCGGGCGGTGCCGCCGATGAACCCGTCGGCGGGGGTGCGGGCGATCAGCTCCTCGAGCTCCCGCCGTCCTCGCTGGGCCGCGATCGCGAAGCGCCCGTACTCGACGAACGAGTCCGAGTCGATCAGGTCGGCGATGTTCTCGCGCGCGGTGCGCCCGCCGGCCTCGTGGCGGCGGCGCACAGCCTCAGGTCGCGCCTCGTCACCGGTCAGCGCCTCGCGTCGGCGCAGCTCGGCGAGGCCGGGGCGTTCCTCGCTGTCGCCTGATCGACCCTCGGGCACGGCCGGAGTCTTCCAGACGAGCGAGGAACGCCCCGGCGCTAGCCCTCCAGGCGCCAGTAGTAGAGCGCCGCGCGGGTCGGCAGGACGAAGCCGCAGCAACAGTGCAGCAGGCCGGCGCCGACCAGTTCGCGGACCGCCCGCTCGACCGCGTCCTCGCTGCCGAAATCAGCCTCGCCCGCATTCATCGCCAGCGAGAGCTCGAGGATCGTGAACCGGTCCGGGTACTCGTCGAGCAGGTAGCCGAGCACCGCCCACTCGACATGGCGGTCCTCGTCGCCGGGAATGACGACGTCGATGTCCCAGACCGCGTCGTGGTCGAAGACGTCGCGATCCGTAGTGTTCGCCTCAGCCATGGGAGATCACTCCTCCTTGTGGTCAGGCTCCCGGTAGGCGGTGCTGCGCCGCCGGGAGCCGATTATCGATTGCGTCCACCCGCAGGGTCAGCGAACGTGTGTTCGATCACCATAGGCGAGGCGGCGGACGGACCCGTGGCCGTGCGATGCGGCAAGCGAAAGCGGGGCAGCTAGGACTCGAACCTAGAATCGCCGGTTTTGGAGACCGGTGCCTTAGCCAATTTGGCCACTGCCCCAAGGGGAAGATCAATTCTATGCGGGCGGAGGGACTTGAACCCCCACGGGCCGAAGCCCACCAGGACCTAAACCTGGCGCGTATACCAAATTCCGCCACGCCCGCTTGCGCGCGGTGAAGCGCTTAACGCGCGGCCAATGCCGCTGCGTCGCTCTTAGATTCTATGATCGTTGGCGTGACGGTTGGAGAGGTGACGCCGGGGTACGAGCTCTGGCACCCGAATCGGGAGAAGAGCGGCGTGATCACGACCAAGTTCGTGGTCGCCCTGCTGATGTTCGCGACCGCTGCGATCGCCGCCCTGGTGGCGATCGCCGGCTTCTCGCTGCTCGACGGCGGCAGCGGCATGGGCATCGTCTGCCTGATCTTCGCCGCCCTCTACGCCCTCTTCGCCTACCGGGTGGCCCGCTGGAGCCGCGGCGTGCTGCCGGTCGCCGCTTCGCTCTCGATGATCCTGGCGATCTTCTGCGCGGTCGGCGCCAACAGCTGGTTCGCCCGCGACAAGGGCGGCTTCAACGACGCGCTGATCCCGGTCTCGCTGATCGGGGTGCTGGTGCTGATCCTGATGGTCCTGCAGCTCGTCCTGATCGCCGCCTGCTTCTACGGCTTCAGCCAGGACTGGCACGTCGAGGAGGAGCGCCCGATCGGCTCCGGCGAGGACTACGGCGCCGGCGCCCCGCCGAGCCCGGACGCCCCGCAGCCCGCCTGAGTACACCACGGCGCCAGCTTTCTAAAAAGTCTGTGCCAAGCAGGTAAAGATTCGCAGCAGAAGCGCGATTTCAGCGCTTTCGCGACCGGCCGTGGTCGTAGCGTCGGGCGTACAATGAATCGACCCGCGGCGGTGTCCAAACTCGGCAAAGGAGGCGGTCTCAAAAGCCGCTGCCCGAAAGGGCTTGTGGGTTCGAGTCCCACCCGCCGCATAGCGAGGTCTTCACCTTTGACCTCCACTCATGTTCACGTTTCAACCGGACGGGCCGCGCTTCGCGGTGGTGTGTTCGACGACCGCCGACTCTCCCGTGGCGGTCGAGCAGCTTCCCGCCCGCGGCCACCG
>Ga0210111_1000017_pt1 | contig 41313 bp, 32 predicted proteins | sample China_Galinas_PW_6_FD_185520 | JGI IMG/M metagenome (GOLD analysis project Ga0210111, IMG submission 185520) | Wetland microbial communities from San Francisco Bay, California, USA, that impact long-term carbon sequestration - China_Galinas_PWC_D2... | ecosystem: Environmental > Aquatic > Marine... | reverse complement strand
GCGCGAGCGCCACCCGAGACGTGTCAATCGTGATCCACCGACGACCCCAATGCTCAGCGACGTAGGCCGTGGTGCCGGAACCGCAGGTCGGGTCGAGGACCAGGTCGCCTGGGTCGCTGGTCATGAGAAGGCAACGATCGATTACCTTCGCTCTGGTCTGGACGACGTAGGTCTTCTCCTCGTTGAAGCCACCGGACTGGGTGTCAAGCCAAACGTTCGAGAGACGAACAGCCGGCGAATCGTCCCAGAACAGGCGATACGCGAGTCCTCTTCCAGATACGAGTATCCGATCGGCGGCAGCCAGGCGATTCATTCCAGCGATATTGGTCTTCCAATGGCTGCCTCGATTTGGAAGGTACGTTGTGCCCTCGAAGTCGAATTGCTCTCCGGCGCCGCCGGACGAGGTGAGCGGTCCGTGACGGAAGATTCGCGCACCGGTCGGAATGGGATCAGATTGGCGACGCTCCTCTGCCGTCATAGCTCTACTCGAACCGTTTGCCAGCTGAAGCCACCGGTAGTTTGGATCATTCACCGGGGGGTTTGGCGACGACTCGTACACTGGCCGCACCTTCACTGAAGGTCGTGACCTTGCGTACCAGAGGATATAATCGAGAATCGCTGGCATCTCCGATTGCGCAAAGCCACCGGTCTTCTGAAAGGCAATTTGGCCGACGAAGTTCTCGCTTCCGAATACCTCATCCATTAGTGATCGAACAAGGTGCACATTCTCGTCCCCGATCTGCACGAAGCACGATCCACTCTCGGTCAACAAATCCTTGGCGACCATCAGCCGGTCGCGCAGGTAGCTCAGGTATGAGTGGATCCCCAGCTCCCAGGTATCCCGAAATGCCTTGATCTGCTCGACCTCACGACTGGCGTGCTCGATCTTCCCGTCTTTAACGTCGCGTTTTCGCGCTGAGACCTGCCAATTCGAGTTGAACTTGATCCCGTACGGTGGGTCGATGTAGATCATCTGCACCTTGCCGCGCAGCGCCTCCCGCTCGGCGAGCGACGCCATGACGTTCAGTGAGTCGCCGAGGATCATCCGGTTCGACCAGTTGGCGTCGTGGCGGTAGAACTCGACCAGATCGAGCTCGTCGAGACCGTCGAAGGTCTCGAACAAGTGCAGCTCCGGCTCATCCTCGGGCTTCGCGGCGGTCTCCCGCAGGTTCTCAACGAGGACACGGGGATCGACCTTCTCCTGGATGTAGATCGGCGGCGCCTCTGCCACCAGGTCTTCGCCGTCAAGCTCGTCCTTGCCCTTCCAGACCAGTTGCGGGTCGAGCGTCGGGTCGCGCTTGTAACGGAGCGGGATCGCGGTCTCGGTCTCCGGCGCGACGAAATCCTGCGCGTCGGCCGTAGGAAGATTGGCGCGTTTGTCCGCGTGGGTGATCGCCTCGACCGGCTTCGGGCCCTTCGCTTTGGTTTTCCGCTTCGCCATCTGCCTAACCCTTTCAGTCCGCGAGGCCGAGCAGCTCGCGGTCCTCCCCGTAGAGGCGGTCGATCGCCGCGTCGAGGCGCGGCCACTCCTGCCAGGGGTCGTGGACCTCGACGTAGCCCCATCGCCCGTGCTCCCCTTGGTTGTTGACCGCCGCGCACCACTGGTCCCGGGCGGTCTCCGCCTTTGCCTTGGTCGGTCCGGGGGACTTGTGGCTGCCGGAGACCTCGACGACCAGGGTGCGCACCTCGTCTTTCTCCTCCCTGGGCACGAGCCGGACGAGGAAATCGGGCACGTATTCGTGGCTCCGCCCTTCGTGCACATAGGGGATGGTGAAGCCGAGGCGCTCGTTCTTGGCGTAGGCGGCGACACGCCCGTCGCGCTCCAACTGCTGCGCCAATCCCTCCTCCCAACTGTTGCCACGGAGGCCATCGAGGACGACGTGATTGAGGTGCGACTTCTGCGGCGGAGGATCCATCACGACCTTGCGCGTGAGGAAGCTGACGTCGCGGGTCGAGCCCCGCGGGTCAAAGGTGCGGACTATCGGCATCACGAGCTGGGGCCGGTCCCTTTCGTCCCCGTACTGGGCGATCACCCCGTAGATCTTCTCCGCCGCCTGCGCGGCGGGCTGGGCGAGGAGTAGATGCCCTTTGGTCACGTCGCGATCCGTCGTCACGCATTGATCGAGCCATTGCTCCGAGATCTCAACCAGGCGTGGGAAGAGCCAGGGGCGCGTCACGTCCCCGTCGGCCGCAAAGCGATGCCGCATCAGCTCCCTGGCGAGCGCGAAGGCGACCGTCTGCGACCGGGCATCGCGGATCTCGCCCAGGTCGACCTGCGCACGCTCGCCGATCACGCCTCCGGTCTCGACCCAGAGCGCGACGCCCTCCTGATCGAGGTGCATCCGCGACTCGTCGGTGAAGTCCGCGTGGAGTTGCTGGTCGGGCAGCTCGATCCGGTAGCCGTCGAGCTTGGGGAACTCGATCGCAAGCTCTTCCCGCTCCGGCAGGGCGCGGACCTCGATCGCCGGCCTCGGCGTTGGCGGCTTCGGAACCGGCTTGTCGGACGGGATGAAGGCGAACGGGACCCCGTAGACCTCCGCGTACTCGGGCTCGAGGCGGTTGTCCTCGTTGACGGCGTAACTGCGGCGGCGCAAGCCGCGTCCGACCACCTGCTCGCAAAGGAGCTGGCTGCGGAACGGGCGGACGCCGAGGATGTGCGTGACCGTGTTCGCGTCCCAGCCCTCGGTCAGCATCCCGACCGAGACGACGCAACGGATCTGCTCGCCGAGCTTGCCGGCCTTCCCAACCGTGTTCATCGCCTCGCGGAGCAGCGCCGCGTCGTCGACCTCGGCCACGTCGGCGCCGGGGTCCCGTTGGCGCAGCTCCTGCTTGAAGGTGTCGATCTCGTGTGCGGCGTCCTGCCTGAAATCCTTGCCGAGCGGTTCGCCCGACTCAAGCTGGACGGTGTCGATCAGGATCGTCCGTTGCCGCGCCGCCCAAGCTCCGTCCTCGACATTCGAGAGCAGCTCAAGCTGACCGGGAACGAGCGGGTGCGTACCATCGTCGCTCTCCTTCTCCCAACCCGCGATCCAGTCGAAGACCAGCTTCGACACTGCCGTGTTGGGGCAGACAACGATCATCACGGGTGGCGGCTCGCCGAGCTCCGCCAAGTCGCTGTCGTATCGGGCGTACTCCTGTGCGTAGCTGCGATAGAGGCTCTGCAACGCGCCCTCGAGCGTCTTCGGCATCGTCCAATCGGCGACGCTGAGCTCGCTGCGCTTGATCCGTTTGGGCAACGGCGGCTGGATGCTGTCCCATAGGTGCAGGTAGACGACCTGATCGTCCCGTTTGGCGTCGTCGTCGATGGGAATGCGCGGGACCTTGACGATGCCCGACTCGATCGCATCCATGAGGGAGAAGTCCGAGACGACCCACGGGAAGATGAAGCCCTCGCTGTACCCACTGCCCTTCAGGTAGTAGGGCGTAGCCGAGAGATCGTAGACGGCCTTGATCGAGGCAGCCCTCTGCAGCTCCTCGAGGCCCCGGAACCAGACCCTCGCCTCGCGGTTCCGCTCCTTGTCCTCCTTGTCCGCCTTCTCCTCGGGGTCCAGGCTGTCCTGGTAGCAGTGGTGCGCCTCATCGTTGAGCACGACGATTCCGCCCTTGCCAGCCGAGAGATCGCGGAGGATCCGCGCCGCGACCTCGGCCGGCCCCTCGCGGAAGGTGTCGGCCTCCTCCCCGCGGCCACCCCGAAGCAGCTTGCGCGTGTTCTTTGCGATCCCCCGGATCTCCTTTGCGTCGCGGGGTTCGAACGCGTACCGGTGGATGATCGCGATCTCCGCCCTCTGCAGGCCGTGCCACAGATCCGGCGGGACGAGGTCGCGCTCCTCGTAGTAGTTGTCGTCGCGCTCGGGGTGGAGCACGCCGAGGCGGTCGCGGATCGTGATCCCGGGCGTGACCACCAGGAAGCGCTTCGCGAAGCGGGCATCGGACGGAGTCATTGCCTTGTTGATCGTCTGCCAGGCGATCAGCATCGCCATCACCACCGTCTTGCCGGTGCCGGTGGCCATCTTCAGGCCGACCCGGGGCAGGCCGGAGTTGTGGTCGGCGTTGACGGGATCGAGCCGGCGCCGGTAGTCGGCGGTGCCGTGGCGCCCGGCGACCTCGGCCAGGAAGATCGCCGTTTCCGCAGCCTCGCGCTGACAGAAGAAGACCGGATCCTCGCGGTGGGGCCCCGGAGCCCAGTGGGCCAGGAGCTTGCGCGTGTAGGGGGTCACGCCGTTCCAACCACGGACGCGCCACTGCTCGACCTCACGACGGATGTCGTTGATCAGCGAGTTCTCCTCGACGCGCTCGCCGGTCGGGTTGAGGTCGATTGCCTGCTGCTCGCCGGCGCCCTTGCTCGGCTTCGGGACCGGGATGAAGGACTCGCTCCGCCGCCGCCCCTCCTTGATCTCCCCAGTTGGCCCGCGCTCGCCGAGTTCGAAGTGCCGCTCCGGCGGGTCGAACGGCGAGTTCAGGATCGGATTCGATAGGTTGGCTTCAGCCACTCGCTGTCTCCATGTACATCCTTGCTCGCCTCTCGGCGCGATTCTGACAGGCATAGCTCCGGCGCGTTCCAGGCGATGAGACCTGTTCAGGACGGGATCGGCCGTGGACCATCGCGCGGCGTGCGCATAGAGTGGCGCGCAGGGAACCATCCTTCCGGAGCCACTTCAAGGCTCTGAGATCGCGCATGCGCCACAATCTTTGCCCGTCCGAGACGATCACGCCGATGGATCATTCAGCGAACATTCACTTCGACGACTGGCTTTGGGAGCTGCCCCAGGGCCGGCTTGACGCGCTCGAATTGCCCTCACTGGCCAGCGCGGCTATCCAAGACGGCGTCAAATTCCCGCAGATCTCGGTCACGACGGCAATCGCGGAGGACGATGTCGATCCCTTGGCAGTCCTCGCCGACAGAGGCATCGGGATCGAGGACCGTCGCCCGAGCAAATGGGGTGGCCTGCTGCGCGCCCGACTGAAGCAGCGCCGCTACACGGTTGTTGTTCACGGTGTCGGCGCCGCTGGCTCTGGCGTCGCCCACCTGCTCGGTTCGGTGCCCTTTACGGAGCGGCCCTGGGAACGGGTCGATCGGTCCTGGCTCCCCCGCGCCCATCCACAGCTTGCAGGCGTGATTCTGAATCGCGCCGACTTCGAGTCGATTGGGGATCACCTCGGCGAGCTGGGCGAGGTCCACGTGACGAGGATGACGGCGCGCGTGCTTCGCGACGGCTCCTCCTACTCGCGCGGATGGCCGGAGATTCAACCGACGCACCGCGAGGCGCTCAGCGAGGCCGACGGAATGATCGTCAACACGCTCCGCCTCAGCGCCGGCTTGAGTCAGATCCACCTTCGGCGCAGCGCCGGCGCAACGTTCTATAAGGGCAACTGGGACGCGTTCGTCGAGATCGTCCTCGCTTCGCTCGCCGACGCTGCCGCCGAGCGGCGCCGAATCCTCAGCGGGCGTGACCGCGACCCGGTCGAGCCGGTTTCGGAAACGCTCGTGATGGGCCTCCAGCCCGATGTGGCGGCGGCACCGAGCACGCGAGATCGGATCCTCGAGTCGATCAACGATCTGCGAGGCGCCCGGACGGCGGTCCTTCACGCGAACCCCTACCTGCACGTTGTCGCAACGGACCACCTCGACGGATCCAGCTTCGACATCCTCATCACGGACGATCACCAACTGACGATCATCCCCGGAGTCAGGGCGAGTACGGGCTCGTTGGCGCGGATCACGGACGCTGTCGGCCTCGCCCTCGGCATGGATGAGCTCCGTCTCGAATCGGTGCCGGAAGAGATTCCGGCCTCCGAGGTTTTAGCCGGCTGACCCAGGGGGCTACGTGCCGGCGGGGGACGAGGCGAGCAAAGCAGAGCTACTCCACGCCGAATACGAGCGCTACGACCGCTGCGTCGACATCGTCTCGGCGGCAGAGGTTTGGTTCACGAAGGCGGAGGGGATGCGCGACACCGTCGCCCACTTTGAGCGCTACCCAACCATCGACGCCGGCGAGATCATCGCGACGCCGGACTTCACGGTTCTGTTCAGCGACGGCACTGCCTACGTCGGCGAGCTCAGCAATCTTTCGTTGCAAGCGGCGAGCCTGGACTCCCTCTGCGAGCAGATAGGTCGCTATGACCGCCTCGATCGCGTCCCCGGCCCCGACGGAACGCTTATCGAGGCGACCACGGTCGACGTGCTTCTGTTCGTCCCCCACAGCGAGGCTAATTCGGCGGTCGCGCGGATGGCGGCGGCGATCGAGGACGAGGACCACCCCTACTCGCCGAGCCGATTCCCAAGCGTCTTCGCCTGGTCCTTCGAGGCGACCAAGACCCGCTACGTCTTCACGCTGGCGGGAGGGGAGCAGAACCAACGTCCGCGAGGGCACGGACGCGACCCCTCGCTCGAAAGCTGGATGTCCTCGGAGACGAGCTTCGACACCTTGAAGGGCCTTCCCCGCCACTTCCAAGCGATCAAGGTCGCGAGCCGCTTCATGAACGACCCGACCCCGCCCCTCTACATGGCGACGCTTCTTTGGGGGACCGTCTTGCCGTCAATGAGCGGCGGCGAAGGTGACGTCGTGACCTCGGCGACAGAGCTGGCAGAGCGCCTTCACCGCGACTATGGTCGCGGCAAGGTTGCCGAGGTCCACCAGGCCCTTGAGCTGTTGCGAGTCGCCGGTCTCGCCACGCATGCGGGCGAGGACGAGTGGGTGATAGCCCACCAACCGATCAATCGCCACGAGGACGACCTCGCCGCGACCCTGATCGACCGCTACAAATCACGGCCGTCGGGACCCGTGACCTTCGCCGCCAAAGAACGGGCTCGCAAAGTCAGACGCGAGCGCGCCTCGAACAAACAGCTCCAGACCGGCCTTGAGGAGTGAGTCGGCTGCCCCGTTAACTAACGGGTCCTGGGTGTGGCCCTCAAACCGCTCGAGGCCAAGCTCGGCCTCGCCGAGGGAGGTCACGTGGCGATGCGGCCAGCAAGGTCAGTTCCATCGTGTCCACGGTCAGATCTGAGCCACGGCGATTGAAATGGCCAACCCAGAGCGACAGGCGCAGCTGACTTCAAAATTGGTACTCGATTGGTACCTGCGCACCTGCTTCGTCAACAACTCGCCTCATAGAAAAGGCCCCATTTCCGGGGCCTTTTCTTATAGCGGGGGCGGGATTCGAACCCGCGACCTTCGGGTTATGAGCCCGACGAGCTACCTGGCTGCTCCACCCCGCGGCGGTCTGTCCATGCTAGCAACCGGCGCTGGCTTGGGGAAGCGATTTGGGCCTGCGCAAGGGGGCGCCCGTGCTCAATAGAGTGCCCGGCCCGCATGGCAGAGAACTCTCAACGGGTGGCGGTGATCGACGTCGGCAGCAACTCGACGCGGTTGCTGGTCGCCGACGTGGACGGGGCCGTGGCCGAGGTCGAGCGGCAGAGCCGGGTGACGCGGCTGGGGCGCGGGGTCGACCTCTCCGGCCAGCTCGCCGATGAGGCGATCGAGGCGGCCTGCGCGGCGATCGGCGACTACCTGGCGATCTGCGGCGACCTCGGGGTCGAGCGGACCGCGGCGATCGCCACCAGTGCCGTGCGCGACGCCTCCAACGGCGCCGCCTTCGTCGCCGAGCTGCGCGAGCGCTTCGCCCTCGCGGCGCGCGTGCTCGACGGCGAGGAGGAGGCCCGCCTGACCTACGGCGGCGCGACCGCCGAACGGCCGCCGACCGCGCCGACGCTCGTGATCGACATCGGCGGCGGCTCGACCGAGATGATCGTCGGCACGGGCGGCGAGGTCGCCTTCCACGCCTCGCTGCAGGCCGGCGTCGTCCGCCACAGCGAGCGCCACATCGGCGGCGACCCGCCGACGGCGGTCGAGCTCGAGGCGCTCGCCGGCGACGCCCGCGGCCTGATCGCGGCAGCCCGCGCCGGGCACGAGGAGATCGAGGTCCAGGCGGGCATCGCCGTCGCCGGCACCCCCACCTCGCTCGCTGCGGTCGAGCTCGAGCTCAAGCCCTACGACCCGGCCCGCGTCCACGGCCACGTGCTCTCGCTGGAGACGATCCAGCGCGAGCTCTCCCGCTTCTCCTCCGCCCCGCTGGACGAGCGGGCCAAGATCGCCGGCCTGCACCCCGACCGGGCGCCGACGATCATCGCCGGCTGCGTGATCCTGATCGAGGCGATGCGTGCCTTCGATCTGGGGCGAATCGAGGTCTCCGAGCACGACATCCTCTACGGGATGGCGCTCGAGACTGCCCACGACCGCGGCTAAATACGCACGAAACCGCTGTGGCAAACATCGTGGGACCCGGCGTACAGACGAGTTTTCGTCCCCCGTCCAGATGGGTAAACGTATCGCCCTAACCCCAAAAACTTGGTAGAGTGCTTCTACCGATTTGTCAGTAGCGGCAAAAGCGGCTCCTAGACATATCGGATAGACGAGCGCATACTCGTCGCATCGGGGAAGAGGAGAGGACGAGAGTCTTATCCCAACCCCGGTCATAGGGTTCGGACGATTGCCGCATCATGGCGCCTCCCGCCGTCTGAGCCCACCGAATAAGAACTGGTCCCTGAAGACGTACCCCTGCCCGTCCTGAGGGACCAACCTGAATCGGCCGCCAGAGATGGCGGTCGATTCTCGTGTGGGGCCGGGTTTTCGCCAACCTGGCCAGCCAGCCAGTTTTCCGCTCTGCTAAGCCAAGTTCGACTTGCGCGGGTAGACGACCTCGGGATCGGTGAGGACGTTGACCAGGGTCGGCCGGCCCGATTCGAAGGCCCGCTCCAGGGCCGGTCGCAGCCGCGCCGGATCGCTGACCCGGACGCCGTCGCAGCCGAGCGCTTCGACCATCTCCTCGTAGGGAGTCTCGGGCCGCAGCTCGGCCGCGACCGAGTAGCCGTAGAGGAATTTCATCGGATGGTGCTCGAGCGCCCAGATGCCGTTGTTGCCGATCACGCCGACCACCGGCAGACCGTGACGCGCCAAAGTGTCGAACTCGATGCCCGCGAAGCCGAACGCTCCATCGCCGAGCAATAGACACACCTGTCGCTGCGGATGGGCGAGCTTCGCCGCCAGCGCCTGGCCCGGCCCGGCGCCGAGGCAGCCGAACGGCCCCGGATCCATCCAGCAGCCAGGCTCGTAGGTCTCGATGAAGCGGCCGGCGTAGGAGACGAAGTCGCCGCCGTCGCCGATCACGATCGCGTCGCGCTCCAGCACCTCCCCCAGCTCCTTGTAGACGCGGACCGGGTGCAGCGGCGAGCGCCCGTCCTCGAGCTCGGCCCGCTCGGCCTCGCGCTTCTCCGCCTCGACCGCGCGCAGCCGCTCCAGCCAGGGGTCGGTTCGCCCGCGCCCGGCCGTGACCGACTCGCGCAGCGCGCCCAGGGTCGCCGCGACGTCGCCGACGAGGTCGACCTGCGGCGCCCGGTTGGCGCTGAGCTCGTTCGGCGCGGCGTCGAGCCGGATCAGCTTCGTCTCCGCGCCGAAGCTCTCGCCGAAGCCGAGCCGGAAGTCGATCGGCACGCCGATCACCAGCGCCACGTCCGCTCCCTGCAGACCGGCGCCGCGGGCGCGGCTGAAGGCCAGCTCGTGGTCGGCGGCGAGGCAGCCGCGGCCGAGCCCGTTGAGGAAGACAGGGATCCCGAGCGCCTCGGCCAGCGCCCGCAGCTCGCCCTCGCCACGACCCCAGTAGAGGCCCGTCCCGGCCATGATCGCGGGGCGCTCGGCACCATCGAGCAGCACCGCCGCCTCCTCGACCCCGGCCGCCGGCTCGGGCTCGGACACGGCCGCGGCCGGGATCTCCGCCTCGGCCTCGCTGAAGACGACGTCGAGCGGATAGTCGACGAAGGTCGGGCCGAAGGGCGCGCTCAGCGCCAGGTCGAGCGCCGCCGCCGTCCGCGCGCCGATCGCGCCCGGCTCCTTCACCGTCTCCGCCGACTTGACCAGCGGCGAGACGAAGGGCAGGTGGTCGATCTCCTGCAGCGAGCCCGAGCCCCAGCGCAGCTCCGGCGCCCGCCCGCCGAGCACGCAGACCGGCGAGCAGTTGGCCTGGGCGCCGGCGATCGCGCTGAGCCCGTTGGTCACCCCGGGCCCGGCGGTCAGCGCGGCCGCGCCGACCCGCCGCGTCGCCTTGGCAAAGCCCTCGGCGGCGAACGCGGCGGTCTGCTCGTGGCGCACGTCGACGATCTCGATCCCCTCGGCCCTGCAGCCGTCGTATATGGAGAAGAGGTGCCCGCCGGAGAGCGTGAAGAGGTGGCTGACGCCGCGCGACTTCAGCGCCCTCGCAACGATCCTCCCCCCGTGGTCCATTGGCCCGGAGACTAATGAGGCGCGGAATAATGGTCCTTGCCCGGGTGGCGAAACTGGCAAAAGCGGCGCACTTAAAATGCGCTGCCCCTCAGGGGGCTTGCGGGTTCGAGTCCCGCCCCGGGCACTGCTTTGCGCCGCTGTGGACAAAGGTCCGACCCGGCCGCTTGGTTGCACCGCCTAAACCGCGGGTAAATGTTTGTACAGAGCGCAACTATCGCGCTGTTACGGTGTCCCTATCTACGAAGACGCCGCACGCAAACGCCTTCCCTGGAGGAGTGAAGCTTGGAGGCATCGGCTCTAACCCACGCCAGTCAACGCGGACTGCTCGCCCGCCGCTCGCCGCTGCTCAAGCTGCAGGGCGACGCGAAACTGATCGCGATGGCCCGCAGCGGCAACGCCGGCGCCTTCGAGACGATCGTCGATCGCTACCAGGCCCGCCTGCTGGGCTTCTGCCGGCAGATGCTGGGCTCCACCGAGGACGCCGAGGACGTCCTCCAGGAGGTCTTCGTCAACGCCTACCGGGCGATGCTCGCCGACGAGCGCGAGATCAACCTGCGCCCGTGGCTGTACCGGATCGCCCGCAACCGCTGCCTCAACCATCTGCGCAAACCGACCGCCGACGCGCAGGAATCGATGGACATGGTCCCTGTCGTCGAGGCCGCCTCGACCGCGGAGAAGGTCAGCAACCGCGAGGAGTTCCGCCAGCTGCTCGACGACGTCGGCAAGCTGCCGGAGACCCAGCGCACCGCTCTGCTGCTGCGCGAGATGGACGCGATGTCCTATGAGGAAATCGCCGCGACGATGGAGACCAGCGTGCCCTCTGTCAAGTCGCTGCTGGTGCGGGCGCGGATCTCGCTCGCCGAGGCGAGCCAGGCGCGTCAGCTGACCTGCGGCGAGGTGCGGCTGGAGCTGGCCGAGGCGGCGGAGGGCCTGCGCAAGGTCTCCGGCCCGGTGCGGCGCCACGTGCGCGACTGCGACGAGTGCGCCGACTTCCGCTCGCAGGTGCGCAGCAACGACAAGGTGATGGCGGCGCTCTTCCCGGCCGGCGCCCTGGTCGCCCTCAAGACCTTCATCCTCGGCAAGCTCGGTTTGGGCGGGGCCAGCGGCGCGTCCACCGGCGGTGCGGCAGGGACCGCCGGTGCGGGCGCGACCGCGAGTGCCGGCAGCGCCGGCGCGACCGCGACCGCAGCGGCGACCGCGACCGGCGCGGCCGGCGCCGGCGCCGGCGCGGCGGGCGGCATCGGCGCCGCGATCGGCGGCGGCGGCGCGGCCGGCGGCATCGGCGCCGTCGGCGGCGCGCTCGGCACCAAGGCCGTCGCCGGCGTCGTCACCGCGGCCGTGATCACCGCCGGCGCGGTCGAGGTCAACCAGAAGGCCGACACCTCGCCGACCCCGAAGACGAACCCGCCCGCGGGGATCTCCGCAGTCCGCCACGGCAACCACCCGCTCTCGCTCGCACAGGGCCAGGTCGCCAAGGCCACCCCGGCACCGCAGCCGGTCGAAGCGGCGGTCGAACCGGCGCCGCAGCCGCCGGTCGAAGCGACGACCGCGCCGCCCGCGGCCGAACCGGCGACCACGGCCCCGCAGACCGGCGCCACCACGGCTCCCGACGCGGCCGGTCAGTCGACCACCGTCGCCGCCGACGAGACGACCGCGCCGGCCAAAAAACCCGCGACGACCAAACTCAACGGCGCCAAAACTCCGACCGGGACCGCGGGCGCCCCCGCGGGCAGCGAAACGGTCGTCGTAACCGTCGGCGGCGCGCCGGCGGCGGCAACCGACGACGAAACGGCCTCGGCCGAAGAACCAGCGCCAGCGCCTCCAGCCGAAGAAAGCCCTGCGGTCACGGAAACGACTACCGAACCACCGCCCGCTCCCGAATCCGAAGTCGAACCAACTCCCCCCTCTTCAACCACCTCGACTACTGAAGAACCAGCGGCAGAGCCTGTCGAGGAAACCGAAGCTTCTTCCTAGAGCCGCGACCGGAATCGGCGCGAGTCCGGGGAGGTCGATGACCAAGCGAGACGGTCACGACACGACTCCCGCGTAGCAGCGCTACGCGGGATGTCGGGGAGGGGCCGTATCGCGCAGCGTCATTCGGCCTCAACCGGGCCGCGGCGATTCCGGGAGCGGCTCTACCCCAGCCCGATCACTTTCAGCCGCCGCATCAGGCACTTGGCGGCGAACGCGCGGGTCTCGGAGATCGAGAAGCCGAACAGCTCGTAGTCCTCGTCCTGCGGCGCCCAGGGCGGCGAGAGCACGCCCTCGGCGGCCGGCACCGCCTCCTCGAGCGTGCGCTGGATCGCCTGCTTGTAGCGGTCGTCCTCGCGCGCCTTCTCGCGCAGGAAGACCGAGCCGAAGGCGACGTGGCGGTGCTCGTCGCGGGCGACGTTCTGGAAGCCCTCGACGAAGGCCGGCAGCGTCCCTTCGCGTTCGTTGAAGTCCATGATGAAGTGCTGGCCGGTGAGCGCCAGCATCCCCTCGATCACCATGTGGTAGAGGGTCACCGCCTCGACCAGCGCCTCGGTGTCCCCCGGCTCGGCCGCAAGCCGGTCGGTGCGCTGCTTCAGCATCTCGTCGAAGAGCCGGCCGAACTCGGCGTTGAGGTGCTCGGAGGTCTGCGCCAGCATCTGCGTCAGCCCGTCGGCGTCGAGCACCCCGACCTCGCGGTAGAAGCGCTCGAAGAAGCGCACGTGGCGAGCCTCGTCGGCGATCTGCGTGCAGAGGAAGATCCGCTGGTCCTCGGTCGGCGCGGCGCGCATGATCGGCCCCAGCTCCTCGGCGACCTTCTGCTCGCCGATGAAGAAGGACGAGAGCCCGTACATGCGCTGGAAGCGCTCTTCCTCCGGGAACCCCTGCCAGTCTTCGCGGTCGCGGCTGAAGTCGAGCTCCTGGGTCTGCCACTGCTGGCGCTCCCAGAGCGCGTAGAGCTCCTCGTAGTCGAGCAGCTTGATGTCGGCGGTGCGGTCGGCCGCCTCGTTCAGGGCGGGATCGGCCGTCGCCTGGAAATCGGCGCGCTCGGTGCGCGACTCGGTCCCGGTGGCCTCTCTGGCCTCCATCTCTCTCTCCTCGGCTCGGTGGGGCGGGGTCGAGCGAGGGTAGCGCAGAACTGGCCAGCCAGCCAAAGAGCGCGGTCGAGGTTAACCCCGCATAGCGATGAAAACCTCGACCGCGCTTGGTGGAAGGGTCAGACGGTGTGGGCCTCCCCCGGCTTCAGCAGCACCACCTGCGAGGAGGTCTGGGACTCGACCTCGGACTTGAAGGCGTCGCTGTCGGTCTCGATCGGCGGGAAGGTGTCGTAGTGCATCGGGATCACGGTTCCCGCGCCGATGAACTGGGCGGCAACGACCGCGTCGTGGCGGTCCATCGTGTAGTGGCCGCCGATCGGCAGCAGCGCGACGTCGACCGGGTTGCGTTCGGCGATCAGCTTCATGTCGCTGAACAGGCAGGTGTCGCCGGCGTGGTAGGCGGTCTTGCCGCCGAGGTTGATCAGCAGCCCCGCGGGGACGCCGATCGAGATCCCGTGCTCGGCGCTGAACGGCGCCTCTTCGGAGCCGGGGATCGTGTTCGTGTGCCAGGCGGGGACGAGCTTGATCCAGCCCCACTCGAACTCGACCGTGCCGCCGAGGTTGGGGTCGGTGACGGTGTCGGCGCCCTGGGAATCGAGCCAGTTGGCGAGCTCGACGATCGCGACGCAGTGCGCGCCCGTGCGCCTCGCCACCGGCACCGCGTCCGCCATGTGGTCGGCGTGGCCGTGGCTGAGCGCGATGTGGGTCGGCTCGACTTCCTCGGCGGTGTGCACCGCCGCCGGGTTGTTCGGCTTGAGGAACGGGTCGACCAGCAGCGTCGTCCCCCCCTCGCTCAGCTCGAAGCACGAGTGGCCGTGGAACTTGATCTCCATCTGCAGCGCCTCCTTTACTCGCTCTCGGGGCTCTCGCCCTCGCTCATCTCCTCTTTCAGCGCCCAACCGACCGCGACGCCGACCATCATCCCCATCCTCGCCTCCTCGGCGAGCAGGGTCCGCACCGCGGCGATCCGCTCCTCCGGGTCGGGGACGGTGGCCGCCTTCAGCGACTCGCTCTCGTGCGACTCGCCGAACCAGCCGCCCTCCGCCAGCGCGGTCATCAGCACCCGCTGCAGCTGTGGGGCGGCGCGGGCGACGACCGTCTCCGCCTCGGCGAAGCGCTCTGCCTCGGCCAGCCGCTCGATGGCGGCTTCGAGTCGCTGCTCGTCGGTCACGAGACGTCGTGGCGCAGGGTCGAGGCCGCGAGCCCGGCGAGTCCGCCGACGGCGCCGCCGACCAGGCCGGCGAAGACGTCGGCGCTCGAATCGAAGATCGGCACGGCGAGCAGGACGGCCGCCGCGACCGCGACGCCGATCCGGTCGTAGTCCTGGTCGATCGCGTGGTGGGCCTCGGCCCGGCGGATCGCGAACCAGGCGGCGACCGCGCCGAGCGCCATGCCGTTGCCGCCGGCGATCACCGTGATCTCGCCGCGGGCGCCGGCGATCCCGCTCGCGGCCAGCATCCCCAGCGCGCCGCAGGCGAGCAGCAACAGCGCCGTCGCGGCGCTGCCGAGGCGGCGCTCGACGCCGACCCCGAAGATCGCCAGGCCGATCGCGACGACGAAGAGATAGCCGACGTCCACGTAGGCGAAGGGGGCGGTGAAGAAGCGCCACCACTCGCCGTGCACGGGGACCGTGAGGCCGCCGACCTCGGCCAGCGAGGCGCCGGTCGCCTGCTCGACCAGGAGCAGCAGCGCCGAGCCGAGCACCGCCGCCAGCGTCGCGTAGGGACGCTGCGCGCCGGCGGCGCCCCGCGCGCGCAGCTTGATCCTCAGCAGCCGGCTGGCCGCGCCGCGCCGCGGCTTCGGCTCGAGCGCGTCGCCGCGCCGCTCGAGCTTCGGCGCCCGCCGGCGCAGCCGCGCGCCGCAGTAGGGGCACTCGGTTACGTAGGGACTGACCTCGGAGCCGCAGTTCTTGCAGATGACGCTGAGCTCAGTCTCGCTCATGGTCAATCGAGGATAACCCCCTCTGGCGGGCACTCACGGGCTGCCGCCGGTGGCATACTGCGGGGACACCGATCTCCGAGGAGGAACTGAGCGTGGAGTTGAAGAGCCTGACCGAGCAGAAATCGCTTCTCGCCGAGCTGGCGCCCGGCAAACGCGCCCGCCTGCGGCGGCTGCTGTTCGAGTTCGGACCCGGCAACGGGACCCTGATGCTGCTGCCGATCGACCAGGGGATCGAGCACGGTCCACGCGACTTCTTCCCCAACCCCGCGTCCAAGGACCCCGACTACCAGTTCCGGCTCGCGGTCGAGGCCGGCTACTCGGCGCTGGCCTGCCAGATCGGCATGGCGAGCAAGTACTACCCCGACTACGCCGGGCAGGTGCCGCTGATCCTCAAGGTCAACGGCAAGACCGACATCCCCTCCTCCGCGCAGGCGCTCTCGACCTGCAACGCGAGCGTCGAGGACGCGGTGCGGCTCGGCGCCGACGCCGTCGGTTACACCCTCTACGTCGGCTCGCCGCGCCAGGACGAGGATCTGGCCCAGCTGCGCGGCGTGCGCGAGGACTGCGACCGCTACGGGATGCCGCTGGTCGTCTGGTCCTACCCGCGCGGCGAAGCGATCGAAAAGAAGGGCGGCCCGACCTCCTTCTACGCGATCGACTACGCGGCGCGGCTGGCGATGGAGATGGGCGCCGACGTGGTCAAGCTCAACATGCCGAAGATCAACCCCGAGAAGGACAAGGACGCGCCGGCCCCCTACAACGAGATGGAAGTCGACGAGGCGACCGCGATCCAGCACTGCGTCGAGTCGGCGGGCCGCTCGCTCGTCGTCCTCTCCGGCGGCTCCAAGGTCGACGACGACGTCGTCCTCACCCACTGCCGCGAGATCATGCAGGCGGGCGGCAGCGGCGTGATCTTCGGCCGCAACGTCTGGCAGCGCGAGTGGAACGAGGCGCTGGAGATAATCGCCCAGATAAAGGAGACGCTGCTCTCGAACGTGCGGCGCATTCCGTAGGGGCAACGCCCCCCTCCAGGGGGGAGAGAATGCGCTGCCACAGCCTTTATGAGCCGTGTATCGGCACTGGATCGGGAGCGTTGTTCTCTTTCTCGCAGTAGCTGCTGTCGTGCTGCGGCCGTGGGAGCGTGATCCTGGGGACGGGCCGGGGGCGGCGTGGGTACGGGTCGTCCGGGTGATCGACGGGGACACGATCGTGGTGCGGTTGGCTGGGCGCGAACGGGACGTGCGGCTGATCGGGGTCGACACGCCGGAGACGGTCAAGCCGGGGACGCCGGTGCAGTGCTTCGGCGAGCGCGCCTCGCACTTCACCAAACGGCGGCTGACGGGGCGGCGCGTGCGGCTCGTCTTCGGGGTCGAGCGCCACGACGTCTACGGGCGGCTGCTCGCCTACGCCTACCTCGCCCATCCGACATCGACCCAGCCCAAGGTGGGTGAAGGTTGGATGGGCGAACGGCTCTTCAACGCGACGCTCGTGCGCCGCGGCCTCGCCCGCTCGCTGACGATCCCGCCCAACGACCGCTTCGCGCCCCGCTTCCAGCGGCTGGCGGTGGCCGCGGCGCGCGCGGGACGGGGTCTCTGGGGCGCCTGTTGAGCGGCGGCGGGGTCATCCGGCAACCGCCGTGCGGGGCCGTGATCATCGTCACATTCGAGGCTGAAAACGCGGCATTACGGCTGCAAGGATTCCTGCGCCTCTGCTACGGTGCGCCACCGGCCCCTTGGGGGCCAGCCTCATGAGAATGCGCCAGAGCATCAACCAGTTCGAGGTCGCCTTCGAGCAGGAGACGACCTTGGAGCGTCGCCGACGCGAACAGCTGCGCCGCCGCGCGGCCAACCGCTCGCGCGAGCGCCGGATGACGCGCACCCAGCAGGAGAGCAAGGTCCGCTTCAGCGTGCTCGCCGTCTGCCTGACCGCGACCGTGATCGTCGTCGTCGCCGCCATGTTCGAGGCGCTTTCCTTCCTGATGGCCTGAGCCGCTGCCCGTGACGCCGCGAACCGCAGTCCAGGTTGAATAGACTCGCGCGCCGATGGCACGACGCTCACTGAAACCACAGCTGAATCAGATCCGCGCCTGGGTGCGCCAGGGCCGCACGGATGCCTGGATCGCCCACCAGCTCGAGGTCTCCGCCTCGGAGCTGCGCGAGTTCCGCAAGCAGCACGACCTGACGCCCGACGACGAGGAGACGGGCACCGGCGAAGTCGATCTGCGCGACGAGATCGAGGCCGAGGTCGAGGCGGCGACCGCGGAAGAGGAGACCGAGGTGGAGCTGCAGGAAGAGCAGGGCGAAGACGGCGAGAGCGACGAGGAAAAGGATGACGGCCAGCAGGACGGCGGCGAGAAGGACGACGAGGGCGGCTCCCGCCCGAAACGTCGCCGCCGTCGCGGCAGGCGCGGCGGCCGTGGCCGGCGCAAAGAGCTCGAGGCGACCTTCGACCACGGCGAACAGGACGGCTACGGCCTCTGGCTCGACGCGAGCGTCAAGGACAACCCGATCTACACGGAACACTGGGCCGGCAAGCGCGACGTCACCGTCCGCATCGAGGCCGACCAGATCGTCATTCGCCGCGCCGGTGACAAAGGCTCCGGCGGCGAAGACTCAGACGATTAGCTGTCTCCCACCCGCGAAGTCGGTGGCGCCTCTCAGGTAGAGCCAGAAGGCGGCGTCGGCGAGCGACTGCCCGTCGGCGGAAATGCCCGGTGCCACGTCGGTCGCCACCTGCCTGCACCAGTCGGTGCCCTCCCCGTAGAGATCGGCCAGCTGGTCGGCCGAGAAGGTCGAGCCGATCCGCCGCCGCAGCTCGTCCTGGATCGCCGCGATCACCCGGTCCGCCAGACGGCGCTCGCGCGGCGTCTCGATCGCGTTGAAGACCCGCAGTCCGTCCTCCCACTGGTAGAGCGCGTTCTCGAGCGGATAGGCCATCGCCGCCCCAGGGTAGCGATGCCGCGCGGTCAGGTCGTCGGCTGATCGGGAACTTCGCGCAGCGGGGCGTTGGCGGGGCCGCAGCCGCCGGGGTCGAGGCGGCCGCGGACGCGCCAGACGGTCACCGGACCGCTGCGGTCGATCGGCACCACGGCCGGCTCGCCGCGCAGCCAGCGGGCCTCGGGGGAGGCGATCGGCTTGCCGGGCTCGATGAAGTCGAGGAAGGGCGCGGTGACGAGGTAGTCGAGGTCGGCGTCGTTGACCGCGGCGCGGAAGGCGGCGCAGGTCGGGATCGCGTCGAAGGCGCCGTGGGGGGCCTTGACCCCCAGGTAGCGGACGCGGTTGGAGAGGTCGGTGCCGTAGAAGCCGTACTCGAGGAAGCCCGCGGTCGTGCCGGCGAGACCGACGCGGGCGTCGCGAACGTCGCGCGCCCAGCGGTAGGCCGAATCGAGGTGCATTCCGGGGATGCTCGCTTCGGGGTCCGTGTTGGCGAAGCGCTCGCGCAGGTAGTCGCGCTGGACGGGATAGCCGATCGCGAGCACGGCAAGTCCCAGGGCGACGAACCCACCGACGACGAGCCCCGTTCGCCTTTTGTCGGGCTCTGCCCGACGAACAGCGAACGGGCGCCGCCCGATGAACAGCAGCGCGGCCGGGATCAGCACGGCGAGCAGCGCGAGCAGCCAGGCGAAGAGGCGGTCGGGGTCGCGCACGACGGCGTCGGAGCGGTTGGTGACCACGAGCACCACCAGCAATGCGCCGAGGAGGGCCCAATCCCCAAGGGTCCAAGCCACCCAACCGCGGGTCCTGTCGGGGGGTTGAGCGGTTGGCCACCACCTCAGAAGCGCCACTGGCAGCAACGTCAGGCCAGCGAGGAGGGCCGGGATCGCGTAGCGGATGTTGATCCCGAAGCCGGTGGGGGCGCCGTCGGCGCCGGCGGCGCTGAGGGGGGTGAAGAGGTAGGCGATCATGCCGACGAGCGCAACGGCGCCCATCCAGCGGAGGACCCTGGGACGACCCCAGACGATGGCGACAAGGGCACCGGCGAGCGCAGCGAGGATGACGACCGGCCAGAGACTGCCGAAGGCCTGGTGCAGGCCGGGCTCGAAGTAGTCGCGCCAGACGCCCGTGTCGGTGGCGTAGTGGGCGATCGAGAAGTCGGGCCGCCCTTCCTGCAGCCGCTCGGGGTGCGGCAGCGAGATCGGACCCAGGTGCTCGAGCTGCGGCAGCGGGTTGCCGACGACGACCAGGTTGCGCAGGTACCAGTAGCCGCCGCCCGCCAGACCGGCCACGAACCACCATCCCGCCGCCGCCCAGCGCCGCCCCGTCGGCGCCAGCACGATCGCGGCAACCGTCAGCATCGCCGCCATTGCCAGAGCGGTCGACTTGGTTCCTACGGCCATTCCGGTCGCAAGGCCGGCCACCGCGAGTGGGAGCGTTTCGGCCGCGGGTCCTGTCGGGGGGGAGGGGTCCCGGGCCAGGGCTGGGTTTTTCGCCTGCGAGTCGTCCGGCCGTCCGAGGTCCGGGTTGGGGCGAAAAAGAGGACGCCGCCCCGCCCCGAGACCCCTCCCCCCCGCCACCCGCGGGTGAAGCGTTTTCCACGTGACGAGGATGGCGATTGCGGCCAGGAGCAAAGTTGCTGCCATCAGGTCGTTCTTGGCCGCTCCCGGCTCTCTCACGACGAGCGTGTGGCACTCGAGCAGGACTGCCGAAGCTACGACGGTGAGAGAGCCCCGTCCGTAGGGGCGGCCGATGCACCAAGCGGCGAGGAAGGCCATCGCCAGCCAGCCGAAGTTGAGGAACAAGCTCAGCGTGTCACGCCCGGTCAGCAAGATGCCGACGCTGTGCAGCAGCTCGGAGTTCTGGGGGTAAAACCAGTTGGTGAAGACGGTCTCCGTGTAATGGATCCCCGTCACGGAGTGGCTGTGCGCCATTTCCACCGCGAACGGCAGGTGGTACCAGAGCGAATCGAAGTTGAAAATGCCTCGACTGAGCGCATCTTTCGCCGTCAGCCCCCAGTGCGCGAACACCAGCGCAGCGACGGCTACGGCAATCAGCTGGGGCAACCGGCCCGCGGGTCCTGTCGGGGGGGAGGGGTCCCGGGCGAGCGCTGGGTTTTTCGCCCCCGCGTCTTCCGGCCGTCCGAGATCCGGGTTGGGGCGAAAAACAGGACGCCGCGCAAGCCCGGCACCCCTCCCCCCCGCCACCCGCGGGCCGAGCGCAACAGCAGCCGCGACCAGCGCCGCCGCCGTCACGAGCGTGCCGGCATAGAGGAGGTTGACGACCCCGAGAAGCTCAGAGAGCCATATCAAGAGGGCAACCGCGACGATCGACTCGACCAGACGAGCGGGCGCCCCCTCCCACTCCGGCATCAGCTGCAGCCTCAACCCGACCGCCGACACCCCCAGCGAGAAGATCAGAATCGCCAACAGGGCGGCGCTGAGGATGTAGGAGCCAAGGCTGACCATCGGAGAGTGGCTGCAAATTAGACGGTTGACTGCGAATTAACGTGCCCGCGGGGGCGCGACTGGCCAAGCTGGGTGGCGCACGCGACCGCAAGCGCGTAGCAGCGCTACGCGCGAGGATCGCGGGCGTCGATCCAGCGCCGCGCCAGGCGCGTCATCCGGGGGTGCGGGAATTCGCAGTCACCCGTCGCCAAGGCCGTGGACGACGATCGGGGTCTCGCCTTCGGCGACCATCCCCTGCACGCGCGCCTTGCGGTCGATCGTCAAGGGGTCGTCGGCGCTCTGCACGCGCCGGTGCAGGCGCTTGTTTTCGCTCAGCTTCTCGTGCAGCTCCGCTTTGGCCGCGGTCGTCGCCGTGTAGGTCTTGACGAAGTCGATCGCCGGGTTGAGGTAGGAGTAGAGGACGGCGGCGAGGACGAGGGTCAGGGCGATCCGCCCGACCCGGTCCCACCTGATTCGACTGCCATTGCGGCGCGGTGCGGGCCTTCGACGTGGGGCGGGACGGCGGGCCATTCCCCGTCCTTTGCGATCCCGCCGCGAATTCCTGCAAATTGAACAAGAGCGTGCGTCTGGGGGCGGGCGTGGCCAAGCAGCTCAAGGACGCAGGGCGGGCGATGAAGGGAGCGCACAGTTAGTGCGTGACCGAAACGCCCGCCCGAGGACGCCGAGATGCGCAGCGTCACGCACGTCAGCCAGACGTACGCGAGAACGCAGTCAGACCTGGAAATTCAGCCGCACTCCCGAGCTCCTGCTCGATCTTCAGCAAGCGGTTGTACTTGGCCACGCGGTCCGAGCGCGACGGGGCGCCGGTCTTGATCTGGCCGGCGCGGGTGGCGACCGCGAGGTCGGCGATCGTCGTGTCCTCGGTCTCGCCCGAGCGATGCGAGATCACCGCCGTGTAGCCGGCCTCGCGGGCGATGCGGATCGCGTCCAGGGTCTCGCTCAGCGTGCCGATCTGGTTGACCTTGACCAGGATCGAGTTGCCGACCCCGAGCTCGATCCCGCGCCGCAGGCGCTCCGGGTTGGTGACGAAGACGTCGTCGCCGACCAGCTGTACGCGGTCGCCGAGGCGCTCGGTGAGCAGCTTCCAGCCGTCCCAGTCCTCTTCGTCCATGCCGTCCTCGAGCGAGACGATCGGGTAACGGGCACAGGTGTCGTCCCAGTAGGAGGCCATCTCCTCGGAGGAGAGCGTGCGGCCCTCGTGCTCGAGCACGTAGGCGCCACCCTCGTAGACCTCGCTGGCCGCCGGATCGAGGGCGATGAAGACGTCCGAGCCGGGCTCGTGGCCGGCGGCCTCGACACCGGCGAGAACGGCCTGCAGGGCGGCCTCGTTGGACTCGACGTTGGGCGCGAAGCCGCCCTCGTCGCCGACGGAGGTAGAGAGGCCCTTCGCGGCAAGGCTCTTCTTCAGCGCGTGGAAGACCTCGGCGCCCATCCGCAGGCACTCGGCGAAGCTGGAGGCGCCCGCCGGCACCACCATGAACTCCTGGAAGTCGACCGAGTTGTCGGCGTGGGCGCCGCCGTTGAGCACGTTCATCATCGGCACCGGCAGGATGCTCGGCTCGCCGCCGCCGTAGAGCTCCGCCAGGTAGCGGTAGAGCGGCTGGCCCGAGTCGGCCGCCGCCGCCTTCGCCGCCGCGAGCGAGACGCCGAGGATGGCGTTGGCGCCGAGCCGGCCCTTGTTGGGCGTGCCGTCGAGCTCGATCATCGTCTCGTCGAGGGCGCCCTGCTCGGCCGCCCGGGCTCCGGTCAGGGCCGCGGCGATCTCGCCGTTGACGTGCTCGACCGCTTGGGCGACCCCCTTGCCGCCCCAGGCCTCGCCACCGTCGCGCAGCTCGACCGCCTCGAACTCGCCGGTAGAGGCGCCGGAGGGAACCGCCGCGACGCCGCGAGAGCCGGACTCGAGGGCGACCTCGACCTCGATGGTCGGGTTGCCGCGCGAGTCGAGGATCTGGCGGGCGTGAATTGAGGAAATCTGGCTCACGGACGCGCGAGTCTAGCGATGGCGCGCGTGGTCAAGCAGGTCAAGGACGCAGGGAGCGTGGCGTGCTCTGCACGCGAGCGACCGAGGACGCAGATATGCGCCGTGCCACGCGCGTCATTCGCTCGGGGGAGCTTCGGTCGGCGGCACAGCGCCCGGGGGCAGGCCTTCGAGCCCGGCGGCCGCTTCTTCGTTTTCTTCCCCGGCGGGCCGCGGACGCTGCGCCAGCGGCGTGCCCTTCGGTTCGAGCGGGGTCACCGTGCCCGGCAGGGCCGGGACCAGCTGGTTGACCGGAGCCGGACAGGCTTCCGGCGGCGTTTTCGGATTCGCTTCGTAGCAGGCTTCCGGCGCCGTTTTCGAGCGGCCGTTGCTCTCGTAGTTGGCGCAGCGTTCGGTCACGTAGCCGTCGGCGCAGAAGGTGCGCTGGCTCCATTCGACCTGGAACTGGGAGACGAAGTTGGTGAAGTATTCCTGTTCCATCTGCTGGGCCAGCGTCGCTTCGATCTGGCTTTCGACCGTTTCCAGTTCCTGCACGCTTTCCGGCGTCGAGTTGACGACTTCGAAGACCGTGAAACCGGCTTTGGTCTTGATCGGGCCTTCGACCTGGCCTTCCGGCGTGCCGAAGATCGCCGCGTTCAGCGGTTCTTCTTCGATCCCTTCCTGGACGCCTTTTTTCAGCCCGCCGCTTTCTTTCGTCGTCGGGTCTTCCGAGTACTTCTTGGCGACCTTGCGCCAGTTCTTCGCCGTGTTGTCCTTGGTCAGCGCCGCGCGCGCTGCTTTGGCCTTCTTACGATCTTTGTTGACGACGACGCGCACGTCGCGGGTCGGTTTCGTCGTGAACTGGGTCGCCTTCGCGGCCTCGTAATAGTTTTCGACGTCGCTCTGGCTCGGCGTCGGCGCCCTTTCTTTCAGTTCTTCCTGCAGCTTTTCGCTGAGGAGTTCGATCTTCACCCGTTCCTTGACGTCTGCCGAGGTGTAGCCGGATTCCTTGAGGAATTTCTTGAATTCGGCTGCCGATTTGAAGCTTTCTTTCTTCACTTTCGCAAGCTGTTTGGCGACTTCCTTGTCGCTGACTTCGATGCCCCATTCGTTGGCCAGGCCCTGGATCCAGATGCCTTCGAGCTTGAAGTTGACCGCCGATTCCTTCAGTTCTTCGTATTTCGCGTCACCGGGTTTCGGGACTTTTTTTTCGCCGCCCTGTTTGGCGGCGAGCGCGAGCGCGTGATCGAATTCCGCCTGCGAGACGTTGCCGATGTCTCCCGGCGTGTCCTCGACGACCAGCACGTCGCCCGAAGGGACGCTCGGGTTGCCGATGCCCTCGGCGATCGCGACGATCACGAAGAGGGCGATGAAGGCGACGCCGAAGACGATCAGCCCCGTGCGGCGCGCAGCGGCCGGCCCGGGCGCACCGGCGCCCCCGCCTTTGCCAGTCCCTTTCCCACCCCGTTTCGGACTCACGAAGCAGGGAGCATATCTTTTTCGACCATTGGCGAGCGGCCCGCCTCGCGCAGACCCTCGGCCAGCGCCAGCACGGCCGCCAGCCTCGCCTCGGGCTCGTCGGGCACGCGCATCGAGGCGGTTTTCTCGCGCCACTCGTAGAGCGCGCCCTCGACCCGCTCGGCGAGCGCCCCCGATCCCTCGGAGTCGAGCTCGACCCCGACCACGCTGAGCCTGCCGCCACGCAGCTCGACGCTGCGCGCGCCCGCCAGGCGCAGCTCGATCCGCGCCCGTTGCAGCGCCAGCAGGTTCTCCGCCTCGCGCGGCGGCGGGCCGAAGCGGTCGTCGAGCTCGTCGCGGATCGCGCGCAGCTCGCCCGGCGCGCGGGCGGCGACGACGCGGCGGTGGATGTCGATCTTCGCCGCCTCGAAGGGCACGTAGGAGGCCGGCAGGTAGGCGTCGACCGGCACGTCGAAGCGCAGCGGCTCCGGTTCCTCGGCGCCCTCTCCGCCCTCGCGCGCGGCCTCGCCCTCGGCGACCGCCTCGTCGATCATCTGGCAGTAGAGCTCGAAGCCGACCGCGGCGACGTGGCCCGACTGCTCGTCGCCGAGCAGGTCGCCGGCGCCGCGGATGTCGAGGTCGCGCATCGCGATCTTGAAGCCCGAGCCGAGCTCGGTGTGGTCGGCGAGGGTCGAGAGCCGCGCCGCCGCCTCCTCGGTCAGCGCCTCCGCCGAGGGGTAGAGCAGGTAGGCGAAGGCGCGCTCGCGCGAGCGCCCGACCCGGCCGCGGATCTGGTAGGCCTGCGCCAGCCCGAGCCGGTCGGCGCGCTCGACGATCAGCGTGTTCGCGGTCGGGATGTCGAGCCCGGACTCGATGATCGTCGTCGTCGCCAATACGTCGGCCTCGCCGCGCAGAAAGCCCATCATCGTCTCCTCCAGCCGCGCCTCGTCCATCTGCCCGTGCGCTTCGACCACCCGCGCCCCCGGCACCAGGCCGCGGATCTGCTCGGTGACCTCGGGCAGGCTCTCGATCCGGTTGTGCAGGAAGAAGGCCTGGCCGTCGCGCTCGAGCTCGCGCACGATCGCCTTGCGCACCAGGTCCTCGTCGTAGGGGCCGACGTAGGTGCGGACCGGGCGCCGGCCCTCGGGCGGAGTCTCGATCGTCGAGATGTCGCGCAGTCCGGCGAGGCTCATCTGCAGCGTGCGGGGAATCGGGGTCGCCGAGAGCGCCAGCACGTCCACCTTCAGCTTCAGCTGACGCAACAGCTCCTTCTGCTTGACCCCGAAGCGCTGCTCCTCGTCGACGATCAGCAGGCCCAGGTCCTTCGCCCGCACGTCGCGCGAGAGCAGCCGGTGGGTGCCGACCAGCACGTCCACCTCGCCCGCCTCGAAGCGCTTCAGCACCTCCTTGACCTCGGCCGGCTTGCGCAGGCGCGAGACCCAGTCGAGCGTGAAGGGCAGGTCGGCGAGCCGCTCGCGGAAGGTGCCATGGTGCTGCTGGGCGAGGATCGTCGTCGGCGCCAGCATCATCACCTGCTTGCCGTCGGAGGCCGCCTTGACCGCGGCGCGCAGCGCCACCTCGGTCTTGCCGAAGCCGACGTCGCCGCAGACCAGGCGGTCCATCGGCTGCTCGGATTCCATGTCGCCCTTGACCGCCTCGATCGCTTCCATCTGGTCGGCGGTCTCGCGATAGGGAAAGGCGGCCTCCATCTCGACCTGCCACTCGCCGTCGGCCGGGAACGCATGGCCCTTGCGCGTGCGGCGCTCGGCGTAGAGGTTGAGCAGCTCGCCCGCCAGCGCGCCGGCCGCTTTGCGCGCCCGCGCCTTGAGGTTCTGCCAGCGTTTGCCGCCGAGTGCCGAGAGCGCCGGTTCGGCGCCGGCGCCGACGTAGCGGCTCAGCTTCGCCAGCTGGTCGGTGGGGACGTAGACGCGGTCCTCGCCCTTGTATTCGAGGTAGAGGTAGTCGCGGCCGATGCCGCCGACTTCCCTGGTCTCGAAGCCGGCGAAGCGGGCGACGCCGTGGTCCTCGTGGACGACGTAGTCGCCGACCCGCAGGTCGCTGAACGCGAGCCGCCCGCGCCCGGTGCGCGCGATCCGGTCCTCGGCGCGGCGGCGCCGGTGGACGAGGCGGCGGAAGGGATAGACGGCGAGCCGCAGCTCGGGGCTGACGAAGCCCTCGCGCAGGCGCGCCTCGGCGAACGAGAGACCCGGGTCCGGCGAGAGCCGGCCACCTTCGAGCATGCGCGCGTCGAGCCGGTCGAAGCCGTAGCGCGCCCGCTCCCCCTCGCCGATCGAGTCGAAGGCGACGACGGTGCGGTAACCGGAGCGAACCAGCTTCTCCAGCTCGCCCTCGGCCTCCTTGACGCTGCGCGCCGGCGACTCCGCGCGCGAGGCGCGGAAGGCCGCCTCGTCGTCGGCCCCGGCGCCGCCGACCGCGAGCACCGCGCGGGCGGCGAGCGGCGCGGCGACGTCGACGTAGAGGTGGCGGGCGTCGTCGGCGTGCATCGCCGCGGTCGCGTCCTCCCAGTGGTCGCGCAGCGCCGGCTCGATCTCCCCGGCGGCGGCGAGGACCACCGCGGTCTCGGCGGGGACGAGGTCGAGCGGCGCGCCGAAGTGCTCCAGCGGCAGCGCCTCGGCCGGGCTCGGCGCCTCGCGCCCCTCTTCCTCGGCTTCCATCGCCGCCAGCTCGGCCAGCTCGCGGTGCTCTGCGTCGAGCTCCGCCGCCGGCGCCAGCTCGACCCGCTCGGCGTCGCCGAGCGAGCGCTGGGTGAAGGTCGAGAACCAGCGCATCGACTCGATCTCGTCGCCGAAGAGCTCGATCCGCACGGCGCGCTCCTCGGTCGCCGGGTAGACGTCGAGGATGCCGCCGCGGACGGCGAACTGGCCGCGCTCCTCGACCTGCTCGACCCGGTGGTAGCCGGCGGCGACGAGGTCGCGGGCGGCGCCGTCGAGGTCGAGGTCGCCGCCCTGCTCGAGCGCGAAGCCGGCCGGCCGCAGCGACGCGTCCGGGACGGCCTCGGCGAGCGCCGTGGCGCCGGCGACGACGACCGCGTCGCCGCCTTCGCGCAGGGCGTCGAGCGCGTCGATCCGCAGGCCGACCAGGTGCGGCGGCGGGGTGACGTGCGAGGCGTAGCCGGTGCCGCGCGAGGGATAGAAGCGGACGCGGCACGGTGCCAGGTAGGCGCGCAGGTCGGCGGCGAGGTCGCGGGCCGAGCGATCGTCGGCGCTGACCAGCAGCGCGGGGCGATCGGCGAGCCCGCGATCGTCGTCGAGCAGGGTCGCGAGCAGCAGCGGCCGCAGCGTCTCCGAGGCGCCGATCTCGATCGGCGCGCCGGTGTCCGCGGCGCGCACTTCGCCGGCGAGCGCGTGCAGGCGCTCGTTCTCGGCGGCGAGGTCTAACAGTGGGCGCAGGCTCATCGGGCTAGGCTGCTCTCGATGCTATTCCGTCGTCCGTTTGCGGCCCTCTCCACGCTCGGGCTGGCAGCCCACAACGCCTTCGAGACGCGGGCGGGCGTGGGGCTCGTCTTCGAGCCGGAGCTGGGACGGCGCGGGGCGTACGCGCTCTGGGCGGGGCTGATCCCGCTGGGGATCGTCGCCGCGGGGCGCGGCGGGCGCTGGGCCGAGCGCCTCTCCGCCTTCAACGCCGGCATCGGCGCGGCCGGCGTCGCGGTCCACTTCAAGGCCTGGCCCTGGTCGCTGCATGGCGGCCTGCCGATGCTCGACGAAGCCGAGGGCCTGACCGAGGACCAGATCCCCGCTTACAACGCGGTGCTCTGGGCGTGGGGAGTCGCCAGCACCCTCAGCCTCGCGACCGAGACGCCACGCCGCTCGCGCGGCTTCGCCCTCGCCGGCCTGCTCAGCTTCCCGATTCTGCTCGCCTCGGCGGGACACCACTTCCGCTGGGCGCGCGAGCAGGCGAAGCGCCAACCGGAGCGCTGGAGCCCGGCGCTGCTCGAGGACTGACGCCGGCGTGAGCACCTGGCCGGGCGGCGCCCGCGGCGCGCTCTGCCTCAGCTTCGACAACCTCGGCGTCGACGAGGCGTCGAGCGCCGCCCGGGTTCTGCCGCCGCTGCTGGAGAAGCTGGCCGAACGCGATCTGGCCGCCACCTTCTTCGCCGAGGGCGTCAATGCGGAGCTCGAGCCGGAGGCGCTGCGCTCGATCGCCGCGGCGGGCCACGAGGTCGCCTACCACGCCTGGCTGCACGAGCAGTGGGGGGACCTGAGTCGCGACGAGCAGGCCGAGAACCTCGCGCGTGGCGTCGTCGCCTTCGGTGACCTGGGGATCGAGCTGCGCGGCCTGCGCCCGCCCGGCGGCCAGCTGGGAGCCGGCGGCGTCGAGATTCTGCGCGAGGCCGGCCTGCGCTACGCCTCGCCGGCGGGCGAGGGCGCCGGCATCGAGGACGACATCGCCCTCCTCCCCTTCCAGTGGCGCCACGTCGACGCCACCTCGATGCTCCCCGGCCTCGACCCCATCCGCCAGCAGATGACCGGCTCCCCCGACCAGCTCGGCCCCGAGACGTTCGCGACCTACCTGGCGAGCGAGATCGGCCGCCACCAACAGACCGGCGGCTTCATCTCGATAGTCCTCCACCTCCCGCTCCTAGCCTGGCTCGGCGAGAGCAACCTGACCACCATCCTGAGCAAGCTCTCCTCCACCCAGTCGTGGGTGGCCCGCTGCGACGAAGTAGCCGAGTACGTTCACGCAAGCTCGGAGGAGTTCGAGGGGGAAACGAGCCTGGACTCCACCACCTGGACATAGGGGGCGATCCCGGTAGGGGTGAAACGTCTTGTACCTTTTCGTCGACTGCCCCGGGCGTCAGCCGCAACCCAAACCTTCGAAAAGGTTAAGAGTCCATCCAAAAACCCCCGCGCACGTCTGGCGGCGGCGGACGCTGCGCGGTGCGGCGTCCTCAGTCGGCCAAATAGCGCTGCTATTCGGCCTCCCTGCGTCCTTGCTCCGCTTGGTCCGGCGCTCGCCAGCCGCACACGCGAGTTTTCGGATGGACTCTAAGTGGAACCCCTACCGGGATCGCCCCTAATCCGGCTGGGGCAATCCCGGGCCTTCTCGCGCCCAATCGACCTGGCCGACCCCCTCGGCCCGCGACCGCCCCTCGACGTCGTCCCACTCGTGCAGCATGCCCTTCAGGCGGGCGATCGCCTCGGGCGGATGCGCGGCGACGGAGGCGGCGAGCTCCAGCGCGGCCTCCTCGGTGCTCGCCGCCGGGGCGACGCGGTTGACCAGGCCGAGCCGCAGCGCCTCGTCGGCGCCGACCGTGCGCGAGCTGAAGAGCAGGTACTTGGCGGTGGCGAGGCCGCAGAGGGTGACCAGCCGGGCGGGACCGACGGGCACGCCGAGCGCCGCGCCGGGGAAGCGCAGGCGCAGGTTGGAGCCGCCGACGCGCAGGTCGCAGGCGACGGCGATCTCGGCGCCGCCGCCGACCACGTCGCCGTGGCAGGCGGCCACGGTGGGCTTGGGGAAGGCGACGATCGCGTCGTAGAGGTCGGCGAAGAGCTGCATGCGGTGGACCTTGCCCTGCTCGTCGAGCCGCTCCTTCACGTCGGCGCCGGCCGAGAGGCCCATCTGGTCGGAGGAGCTGACGACGAGCACGCGCACGTTCTCGTCGCCGCGGGCGACCGCGAGGTGCTCGAGCATCTCGACCAGCATCTGCGTGTCGATCGCGTTGCGCGCCTCGGGCCGCTCGAGCCGCAGAAGCCCGATGCCCCGCTCGTCGACCTCGTACCGGGTCCGCTCGCCGTCGCTCTCAGGACTCATCGTCGGCGGAGGCTATTCGCTCGACCAGGCGCTCGGCCTCGTCGGCCGCCGCGCCGACCAGCGCCTCGACCTGATCGCGCGGCTCGCGGAAGCGGCCGAGCACGTAGGAGGAGACGACCTCGGGGTCGGTAGAGTCGGGGCGCCCGACGCCGACGCGGACGCGCCAGAACTCGCGGCTGCCGAGGCCCCGCTCGAGGCTCTTCAGCCCGTTGTGCCCGGCCAGTCCGCCGCCGAGGCGGCTCTGCACCTCGCCGAAGCCAAGGTCGATCTCGTCGTGCAGGACGACCACCCGGTCGAGCGGCGCCTTGAGCGAGCCGCGCGCCGGGCCGGCGCTGTCGCCGGAGGCGTTCATGTAGGTCTGCGGCAGCAGCAGCGCGACGCGCGGGCCGCCGGGGCGCGTGCGGCCTTCGCTGATCAGGCCGCCGAACTTGCGCTTCGCCCGCGGCAGCTCCCAGCGGCGCGCCAGCTCCTCGCCGACGTCGAAGCCGACGTTGTGGCGGCTGCGGGCATGCTCAGCGCCCGGGTTGCCGAGGCCGACGATCAGAATGCGGTCGCCGTCCTCCCCGCCCCCGGCGCGGCGGCGGAAAATCGACATCGCGGCGGCTACTCCCCGCCGGAGTCGCCCGAATCGCCGCCCTCGGCCTCCTCGCCGCCCTCCTCGGCGGCCGGGGCCTCGCCCTCCTCGCCGACGAGCTCGGCCTCCTCCTCGACCTCGGGCTCGGGCTCCTCCTCGACGCGCGGCGGCGAGAGCGTCGCGATCGTGATCTCGTCGAGGTCCTCGGCGACGAAGGTCACGCCCTCGGGCGCGGCGATCGCCGAGAGCGTCACGGTGTCGTTGATCTGCATCTCCGAGACGTCGGCGACGAGCCGCTCCGGGATCTCGGTGGGCAGCGCTTCGACGGTGATCTCGCGAGTCACGTGCTCGAGCACGCCGCCCTCTTTGGCGCCGGGCGCCGACTCGGTGCCCTCGAGCTCGATCGCGACGTCGGCCTGGATCGCTTCGTCGAGCTTCACTTCCTGCAGGTCGATGTGCTGGAGGACGTCCTTGACCGGGTGGTACTGGGACTCCTTGAGCACGACCGGGACCGCTTTCGAGCCCTCGACCTCGAGGTCGAAGAGCGCCTGCCCGGCGCCGAGCACGGTGCGCACGTCGCGCTCGACCGCCTGGAAGTGCCGGGCGTCCTCACCGCCGGCGTAGACGATCCCGGGCACGAGTTTCTCGCCGCGCAGGCGGCGGGCGCTGCGCGAGCCGAATTCGGTGCGCTGCGCGGCTTTGAGCTTTTCGCGGCTGCGAGCCATCGGACGGGAGAGGATAGAGAAAAGCGGTACAACCCTCTCTATGGCCGACGATTCGAAGATCCCCAAGGGCCGCCTGCGCCGCTCGGCGAAGCTGGGCTCGATCGCCGGCGTGCAGGGCGCGCGCTACGCCGGCACCAAAGCGGCCAACGTCGGCCGCTCCGAGGACGCGGGCAAGGAGCGGCTCGAGCAGCGCCACCTGGAGACGGCGATGAAGATGGTCGGCGCGCTTGGCCAGATGAAGGGTGCGGCGATGAAGCTGGGCCAGTTCGCCTCCTTCATCGACACCGAGTTCCTGCCCGAGGAGTACCGCGAGATCTACCAGGAGCAGCTCGCCAAGCTGCGCACCTCGGCGCCGCCGATGCCCTGGGAGAAGGTCGAGAAGGTGCTCGACGAGGAGTGGGACGGCGAACCGGTCTCCGAGCTCTTCGCCGAGTTCGAGCAGGAGGCCTTCGCCGCCGCCTCGATCGGCCAGGTGCACCGGGCCGAGCTGCTCGACGGGCGCCGCGTCGCGGTCAAGATCCAGTACCCGGGGATCGCCGAGGCGCTCGACGCCGACCTGCGCAACGCCGGCACGATCGTCCGCCTCGCCCGCGCCCTCGCCCCCGGCCTCGACGCGAAGGCGATCGCGCACGAGATCCGCGAGCGGGTGATGGAGGAGCTCGACTACGAGTACGAGGCGCAGAACCAGCGCTCCTTCGCCCGCGCCTATCGCGACCACCCGTTCATCTACGTGCCGGAAGTGATCACGCGGCTCTCGCGCCGCCGCGTGCTCGTCACCGAGCTCGTCGAGGGGCTCGACTTCGAGGCGATCAAGCAGCTGCCGCACGAGCAGCGCAGCCGCTTCGGCGAGATCGTCTTCCGCGGCAGCTTCGGCTCGATCTACCACCTGCAGCACTTCAACGCCGACCCCCACCCCGGCAACTACCTGCTGATGGAGGACGGGCGCGTCGCCTTCCTCGACTTCGGCATGACCAAGAAGCTCGACCAGGAGCAGATCGCGCTCGAGCAGCGCGCCTTCGACGCCGCCTCGCGCGACGACCCGGAAGCCTTCCGCGCGGCGCTGCACGAGCTCGGCTTCATCAAGAATCCCTCGAAGCTCGACGCCGAGCGGCTGCTCGACCACATGCGCGCGGTAGGCGGCTGGTTCGTGATGGAGGATCGCGACCTGGAAATCACGCCGAAACGGGTGATGAAGATCATCGAGTCGACCAACGACCCGCGCTCGGAGTACTTCGACCTGATGCGGCGCGAGTCGATCCCCGCCGACGAGCTGATGGGGCGACGGATGGAAATCGGCGTCGTCGCCGTGCTCGGCCAGCTGCGCGCGAAACGCAACTGGCACCGAATCGCGCGCGAGTGGATCTATGCAGATCCGCCTGCAACCGAGCTCGGCGAGCAGGAGTGGGAGTACTTCGAAGGAAGAGGCATCCCGCGGATTCCGATAACCGAGCGGTCGCTGGAAGGAGAGGCGTGATGAAGCGGATCAAACGCGGTTGGGCACTGACGAAGAAGAGCTGGGGACTGCTCAACGAGCATCGCGAGCTGATCCGCTTCCCGCTCTACGGCGCCGTGGCGACGATCCCGCTGGCCTTCGTCTTCCTCGGCCCCGGCCTCTACTTCCTCGACCGGGACGTGTACGGCGGGGCGATCCCACTGCTCGTGATCGGCGTCTACGTGCTCGCCGTCGTCGGCTTCTACTTCAGCGTCGGCCTGGCGGCCGCCGCCGACATGATCTTCCGCGGCGAGCAGGCCACCGTCGGCGACGGGCTCGCCGTCGCCCGGCAGCACTTCGGCGCGATCTGCGGCTGGGCCGCGGTCTCGACCGCGATCAGCGTGCTGATGGCAGCACTGGAGAACCAGGGCGGCATCGCCGGCACGATCGCCGCGCGAGTGGTGGGCATGGCCTGGTCGCTTGTCACCTTCATCTCCGTGCCGGTGATCGCGATCGAGGGCACGGGGCCATTCGAGACGCTGAAGCGCTCGGCGAGCCTGTTCAAGTCGCGCTGGGGCCAGCAGATCACCGGCAACATCGCGATCGGCGGCGCCGTCTTCCTCTTCGGCGTGCTGCCGAGCGCGATCGTCGTCGCCCTCGGCGTCGTCGTCTGGGCCTCGGCCAGCTTCGCCGGCGCCCTGCTGGTCGTGATCGGCGCGATCGGACTGGCGATCTCGCTGCTGATCAGCAAGGCGCTGAGCGGCATCTTCGGCGTCGCCCTCTACCGCTACGCGCTCGACGGCGAGGCCGTCGGCGGCTTCACCCCCGAAGAGCTCGAGTCGGCCGTCAAGTCCAAAGGCGACCGCAACGCCCCGCCGACCGCCACGCCCGGCACCGTCTGAGGCGACGCATCCGACATTGACCCCACTCTGGGTGGGTCAATGTTGGATGCGCGCGAACAGGCGGGGGTCGTTGGAGCAGATGCCGTCGACGCCGGCGGCGGCCAACTTGCGCATGCGGGCGGCGTCGTCGACGGTCCAGGCGATCAGCTCGACGCCGACGCGCTCGGTGATCCCGGCGAGGCGCCTGCTGACCAGCGGATGGTAGACCCACATCGCCTCGACGCCGAGCTTCGGCAGCTCGCGTGCCGCGAGGCCGGGCAGGCGCTCACGCATCCAGGCGAGGGCGACCAGCATCGGCGCCTTCGCCCAGCGCTTCGAGGTCCAGTCCTTGGTCACTTTCGGATAGGTCCAGCCGCGCCGCAGGCCAGGCTCGAGCTCGCCGATCCTGGCGAGGGTCGAGAGCTCCATCGTCGAGACCATCGCCCGCTCGACCAGCCCGCGCTCGCGCAGCGCCGCGACGACCTCCTGCTCGCGCCCCGGCAGTTTGATGTCGAGGTCGATCTCGACCCGATCCAGCGGCGGGCGGGAAAACGCCTCAAGGCATTCGCTGAGAGTGAGAGGCACCCGAGCGGCGGCGTCGTGCCAGTCGTGAGCGACGACGAGAGGTGCATCGGGATCGCGCAGGCGCAGAACATCGAACTCGATGATGTCCACACCCACCTCAACCGCCTTTTCAAAGCTCTCCAGGGTATTTCCGAGAGAGAGGGAGTCCGCGCCCTTATGGCCGATTTTCAGCAATCCAGAGCGGTCGGCAAGGCGAGGCATGGATGGCTGGGTGGTCAGGACCAAGCGATGTCGTCGCGAGACGACCTCCGCGTAGCAGCGCTACGCGGAGCGTCGGGGAGAGGCGGCAGCGCGCCGGTCATGGCCGCCCAGACGCCATGGCTCGCCGCAGCCGCCCGCTCAAAACAACTGGTTCTCACCGGCGAATATCTCGGACACCGAGTCGTCGGTGAAGATGCGGCGGATCGAGTCGGCGAAGGTGCCGGCGGTCGAGAGCACGGTGATGTTGTCGGGCGCCCCGGGTCGCAACGGGATCGTGTCGGTGACGACGATCCGCTCGATTTTCGAGCTCTCGTAGGCGAGCCGCTCGTAGGCGGGGCCGGAGAAGACGCCGTGCGTGGCGCAGGCGATCACCCGCGCGGCGCCCTCGTCGAGCACCGTCTGCGCGGCGGCGCAGAGCGTGCCGGCGGTGTCGATCATGTCGTCGACGAGGACCGCGGTCTTGCCCTTCACGTCGCCGACCACGTAGCCGATCTCGGCGACCTGCTGGGCGGGGCGCTCCTTCTCCATCACCGCCCAGTGGGTGCCGATGCGGCGGGCGAAGTTGCGCGCCGTCTTCACCCGGCCGGCGTCCGGGGAGACGATCACCAGCTCCTCGCTCAGTTCCTGGTCGGCGAACCACTGGGTCAGCATCGGCATCGCGGTCATGTGGTCGACCGGGACGTGGAAGAAGCCCTGCACCTGGCCGGCGTGCAGGTCCATCGTCAGCACCCGGTCGACGCCGACGCCCTCCAGGCACTTGGCCATGATCCGGGCCGAGATCGGCTCGCGCGGCGAAGACTTCTTGTCCTGGCGGGCGTAGCCGTACCACGGCAGCACGGCGATGATCCTGTGCGCGGAGGCGCCCTGGGCGGCGTCGATCATCGTCAGGAGCTCGACCAGCGCGTCGTTCGGCGTCATCTCGGTCTGCTCGTTGGCGCAGGTCGACTGGACGATGAATACGTCGGCGCCGCGGATCGACTCCTCGTAGCGGCAGTAGACCTCGCCGTTGGCGAAGGTCTTCAGCGTCACCTGGCCGAGGTCGAGGTCGAGCTTGCCGGCGACCTTCGCGGCGAGCTCGCCGGACGTGCGGCCGCCGAAGACCATCATCCGCTTCGAGTAGTCGTGCGGGATCGCCGTCGGGGGCGCGGCGGCCGGCTCGGGGCGCTGCTCGATCGTGCTCACGATTCCTCCTCACGAGACTGCGCGGCCTTGCCCTCCGCGTAGCCCTCGATGTTCCTCTGGTCGTTCTGGCTCACCGCAAGCGCCCCCTCGGGGACGTCCTTCTTGATCACCGCTCCAGCGCCAGTGTAGGCGGCGTCCCCGACTTCTACCGGTGCGATCAGCATCGTGTCAACGCCGATGCGCACGCGCGAGCCGATCGTCGTGCGGTGCTTGCGGAAACCGTCGTAGTTGGCGGTGATCGTGCCGGCGCCGAGGTTGCTGCCCTCGCCGATCTCGGCGTCGCCGACGTAGGCCAGGTGCGGGACCTTGGAGCCCGGGCCGATGGTCGAGTTCTTGATCTCGACGAAGGTGCCCGCCTTGGCACCCTCCTGGAGGCGGGCGCCCGGTCGCAGGTAGGCGAAGGGGCCGACGTTGCAGCCGTCTTCGACCTCGCACTCGACCAGGTAGGAGTGCGGCACGGCGACGCCCTCGCCGAGGCGGGTGTCGATCAGCGTGCTCAGCGGGCCGACGACCGAGCCGGCGCCGACGGCGCTCTCGCCGCGCAGGCTGGTGCCGGGCTCGATCCGCGCGTCGGCGGCGATCTCGACCCCGGCGTCGACCCAGGTGCTCGCCGGATCGACCACGGTGACTCCGGCGAGCATGTGGCGCTCGAGGATGCGGCGCCGCGCCTCGGTCTCGACCGCAGCGAGCTCGGCGCGGTTGTTGACCCCCATCGTCACCGCGAAGTCGTCGGCGAGGTGGCCAGCGACCGAGTGGCCCGCCTCGCGCAGGGCGGCGAAGACGTCGGTCAGGTAGTACTCGCCCTGGGCGTTGTCGTTGGCGAGGCCGCGCAGCGCGATCGCGAGCGGCTCCGCGGCGAAGGCGTAGGTGCCGGCGTTGATCTCGCGGATCGCCAGCTCCGCGGCTGTCGCGTCGCCGTCGGCTTTCGCCTCGACCACGCGCTCGATCCGGCCCTCGGCGTCGCGGACGATGCGGCCGTAGGTGCCGGGGTCCTCGAGCTCGATCGTCATCATCGTCGCCGCGGCGCCCGAGGCCGCGTGCGCGGCGAGGAAGCCGGAGACGATCTCGGCCGAAATCAGCGGGTGGTCGCCGGAGAGCACCAGCACCGTCTCCGCCTCTTCGATCAGCGGCAGCGCGGCGCGCACCGCGCCGCCGGTGCCGTCGGGCTCGGGCTGAACGACGGTCTCGACCTCGCCGGGGAAGCCGGCGGAGATGTCGCGGCCCGGGGAGACGATCGCGGCGACCCGCCCGGCGCCGGCCTCACGGGCGGCGAGGATCGGCCAGGCGACCAGCGGTCGCCCGCAGACGGGATGAAGCATCTTCGGCAGCGAGGAGCGCATGCGCGTTCCCTCGCCCGCCGCCATGACGAGCACCAGGGGAGAACTCACCGGCGAATCGTATTGCTATGCGGCAGATCCGTCAGACGAGGCTGTCGGCGGGCGGGTCCTGTCGCGGGGTGGGGGTGTCCGGCCGGCGCTGGATTTTTCGCGCGGGCGGCTGCGTCTCTCGTCAGTCTGGGGGCGAAAAATTAACGCCGCGCCGCCCGGACACCCCCACCCCACGCCACCCGCCCGAGACTTCTGGCAACAGACATGTCCTGACGCGGCTGGAGCAAGCAGATCGAGGATGCAGTGAGCGCCGCGTGTTCTGCACGCAAACGAGCGAAGACGCAGATATGCGCCGTTCCAGGCGCGTCAGGGGGAGCTCTTGGCGAGGTCTTTGCCGACCAGAGCGACCGAGGTGATCGTCCAGCCGGCGAAGATCAGGTCTATGCCGACGAGGAGGCCGATCGCCCAGTCGGCGCTGCTGGGGAACTTGGCGAGGACGAGGATGCCGATCAGCAGGCCGGCGACGCCGCTGAGGCCGACCAGGCCGGCGCCCTGCTGGCCGCGGCCGGCGAAGGCGACGGCGATGCGGGTGATGCCCATGAGCAGGAAGTAGATGCCGAGGACGAGGGTCAGCGTGAGCGTGCCGTTGTGCGGTTCGATGATCAGCCAGAGGCCGACGACGACCGTGAGGAAGGCCCAGAGCAGGCGCCAGATCACCGAGCCGACCGTATGCGCGGCGAAGGCGCCGGCGACGAGGAAGGCCCCGGCGATCACGAGGATCCAGCCGATGAAGATCGCCGTCCCGACCGCGGCCACCGCCGGAACCACGATCGCCACGCAGCCAACCAGGATCGCGACGATCCCGACCGCCATCAGCCCCTTCCAGCTGCGCGCCAGCCCAGCGCTCACCTCCGGGTCCATCCGCACTCCACCCATCTCCATGCGCCGACCCTAAGCCCCCCGGCGGACGCGATCAAGCCCCACTCGCCGCCGCTTCCTCGGCCTCCCGCTCGATCTGCCGCTCATAGAACCGAACCCACTTGCGGACCGCGTTGTCGGAGACGCCGTATTTGCGGCCGACCGCCAGATAGCCATCGGCCTCGATTTCTTCCAGGACCTGCTCGTACGGAGGTCGCTCTACCCGACGCTGATCCATGTGGGGCTTTCCCCGCAGGGACGATCGATCCCACCTCATGCCGCATTCGCGCGAGCAGTAACGGTGATGGCGGTACTTTGCGACGAACTCCCGTCCGCATCGCTTGCAGTGTCGGACCGGCGCCTGTTTTCGATTCTTCCTGCCGCAGTGTGTATCCAGTGTGGCGGCGCAGTTAGGGCAGACGACCCGCAAGTTCTCGATCCGGTGGTCGTCGGGCACCCCGTTGATGTGATCGAGGATCAATGCCATGCGGCGTCCGCGCCACTCTTCTCCCTGACCACATAGCTCGCAATTCCGGTCCTTCAGGCCTTCCTTGAAGAGCCGATGCTTCACATGACCGCGGGAATAGGTCGAGTTCTGAACCAGGATCTCAGTTAGTGGCTTGGCTGGGCAATTCAGATTTCTCGTTGCGGCGGCACCCGCATCGAAGTGGTCCGTTGGGATCTTCCAGACCTCGTCTACGTATTTTCTGAGCAGTGAATGATTGCCGCCCGCCGGCCTCATGCCCAAGTGTCGCAGCACCTCGCTGTACGACTCCGACGCGGCAACCGCCTCACGCGCCTCCTCCTCCGTATACCTGGGCATAGACGAACACTAGTTCGTATCTCGGACGGAACGTTACGTGCGCACCTGGGGTAAGGTTTGAAGCCAATCCGGGGTGGTGTAATCGGCTAGCACATCTGGTTTTGGTCCAGAAAGAGGTGGGTTCAAATCCTCCCCCCGGAACTCGGACGGGCGGATGCCCGAACGCAGCCTCAGCCCACGGGCTCGCGCTCAGGGGGGAGCTGGCCGCCGCGGTCGGTGCCGGCGATCAGCTCGTCGGGGGACTTGTCCTCGGGGATGAAGCCCGACTTCATGCCGAAGTAGACGGCCTGCGGGTGGTGGGCGACGATCGCGACCGTCGATTGCTCGGGCATCACCGCGAAGCCGTCGGAGAGGGTCATGCCGATCGCTTCCAAGTCGAGCAGGCGCCAGACCTTCTCGTGCTCGGACTGGTCCGGGCAGGCCGGGTAGCCCCAGGAGTAGCGGCGGCCCTGGTCGGGATCGATGCCGAGGTCACGGCGAACCTGCGAGTGCAGCCACTCGGCCAGGCCCTCGGCCGACTGCACGCCGAGCCCGTGGACGTAGAGCTGCTCGGCGAACTCGCCTTCGCGCTCGAGCCGCTCGATCAGCTCGGTCACCTCGGGCCCGACGGTGACGCCCTGCAGGGCGACGACGTCGCGTTCGCCAGAGTCCAGCGGCCGGTAGAAGTCCGCGAGGCAGATGCGGTCGTGCTTGGGCTGACGCGGGAAGACGAGCCGCTCGAGCTCGCGCTCGGGGTCCTCGGGGTCGAAGACGACCAGCTCGTTGCCGTCGGCGTTGCAGGGGAAGTAGCCGAGCCGCGCCCGCGGGTGCAGGTAGTCCTGCTCGCGCCACATCCGCTCCAGCCGCGGCGCGAAGCCCTCGTCGGAGCCGTTGCCCTCGACCAGCTCGCGCCAGGCCTCGCCCTTGACGCCTTTGCCGCCCCAGTGCAGCTTGAACAGGACGTGGCGATCGAGGTAGGGGAAGACCTGGTCGAGGTCGACGTCGATCTCGCGCACGCCCTCGAACGGCGGCTCCGGGATCGGCGCATCGGCGCGCGCCTTCGAGCGCACGCTCGCGTCCGTGGTCGGCGGCGCGTCGTCCTCCACGGCCGGCTTCTCGCGCAGCTGCCGGGCCTCGGAGCGGATCCGCTCGACCAGCGCCGCGCGCGCCTCGTCGTCGACCAGGGCGTCCATCGTGTCGAGCCCCTGGAAGGCGTCCTTGCAGTAGAAGACGCCGGGCTCGTAGACGTCGTCGGAGTCCTTGCCGCCCGGGTAGAGCGTGCGCCGGCCGAAGTCGCGGTTGATCGCGGCGCCGCCGATCAGCACCGGGAACTCGAGCCCGCGCTGGTGCAGTTCCTGCACGCAGATCGGCATCTGCTTCGAGGTCGAGACGAGCAGCGCCGAGAGCCCGATCGCGTCGGCCTCGTTCTCGACCGCGGCCTCGATGATCGTCTCCACCGGGACCTGCTTGCCGAGGTCGACCACGGTGTAGCCGTTGTTGGTGAGGATCGTGTTGACCAGCGACTTGCCGATGTCGTGCACGTCGCCGAACACGGTCGCGATCACGACCTTGCCCTTGCTGTGGCCCTCGATCCGGTCGAGGTAGTTCTCCAGCCGCGCGACGGCGCGCTTCATCACTTCGGCCGACTGCAGGACGAAGGGCAGGATCAGTTCGCCGGCGCCGAATTTGTCGCCGACCTCTTTCATCGCCGGCAGCAGCACCTCGTTCAGCGTCGGGACGGCGCCGATCTTCTCGTTCGAGCGGTCGATCCAGTCCTCGACCCCATCCTTCTTGCGGCGCAGGATGTGCCAGTGCAGAGCCTCCTCGGGCTCCATGCCCTCGGTCGGGTCGCCCGCCTCCTCGGCCTCCTCCTCGCCCTTGGACTCGAAGTGGGCGATGAAGCGCTCGAGCGCGTCCTCGCGCCGGTTGAAGACGAGGTCGTCGGTGAGCTCGCGCTCCTCCGCGGAGATCTCCGCGTAGGGCGTGATGTGGTTCGGGTTGACCATCGCCAGGTCGAGCCCGGCCTCGACGCAGTGGTGGAGAAAGACCGAGTTGAGCACCGCACGCGCCGGCTGGCCGACGCCGAAGGAGACGTTGGAGACGCCGAGCGAGGTCTTGACGCCGGGGATCTCGGCCTTGATCCGGCGGATCCCCTCGATCGTCTCGATCGCCGAGGGCCTCCACTCCTCGTCGCCGGTGGTCAGGGTGAAGGTGAGCGCGTCGAAGATCAGCGCCTCGGGGTCGAGGCCGTGCTCCTCGCAGGCGAGGTCGCGGATGCGCTGGGCGATCTCGACCTTGCGGTCCGCCGTCTTCGCCATCCCGACCTCGTCGATCGTCAGCGCGATCAGCGCCGCCCCGTGCGCCTTCGCCAGCGGCACGACGACGTTGGCCTTGTCCGGCCCCGCCTCGAGGTTGATCGAGTTGACGATCGCCCGCCCGGGGATCTTCTCCAGCGCCGCCTCGATCACCTCCGGTTCGGTCGAGTCGACCTGGATCGGCGCCGGCTGGGTCAGCGAGACGCGCTCGACCACGGCCTGCATCTGCTCGTCCTCGTCCTGGCGCTCGGTCAGCGCGACGCAGACGTCGAGCACGTGGGCGCCGCCCTCGACCTGGTCTTCGGCGACCTGGACGAGGCCGTCGTAGTCGTCGGCCAGCAGCAGCTCCTTGGCCTTTTTCGAGCCCTGCGAGTTGACCCGCTCGCCGACCAGGGTCGGGCGCGGCTCCTGCACGAGCGGCGTCGAGGTCATCATCGATGAGACCTGCGGCGGTCCCGGCTCGGGGCGCTCGCCCGGAACCCTGCCGTCGACCCGCTCG
>Ga0210111_1000016_pt1 | contig 42115 bp, 34 predicted proteins | sample China_Galinas_PW_6_FD_185520 | JGI IMG/M metagenome (GOLD analysis project Ga0210111, IMG submission 185520) | Wetland microbial communities from San Francisco Bay, California, USA, that impact long-term carbon sequestration - China_Galinas_PWC_D2... | ecosystem: Environmental > Aquatic > Marine... | reverse complement strand
CCGTCGATCCTGCGAACATCTCCCATGGCGTGCCTTCCTTTCCCGCCTTTCGGCGGTCGGTCTTGATCAACCGGGAAGGTACGCCGCCTTCGTTCTGGGGGTCATCCACAACATCTGGGTATAGCTCGGATCCGGAGCGGATCGCCGCTGTTGTGTCGATGTGCCACGAGCTTCGCGACGGCTACGAGCTGGATCGGCTGCGCCGGGCCATGGTCGACCACCTGCCCGGTGAGTGGTCGCCGTTGTTGGCGGCTGTCAGTCGACTTCCTTCCGCGAGCCGTTTGCGTCTTATGGACGACGACGCGATCTTCGCCGCGATCGGCGCTGCGATCGACCAAGCCCTTGAAACCGAGCCCGATGGGGAGACCCTCGCGTGAGCGCCGAGGCGGTACTCGACGGGCTGTTCGCAGACAGCCTGAAGGGTGGCCGGGCAGAGGGACCCGTAGTCGAGCTCTACACCCGTCGTCTGCTCGAGCTCGAACGTCGCTCCGTCTATGACTACATACGCGAGCGTGATCGGGCGTTCCTAGCTTGCCTGCCGGGGGCAGCGACGAAGGCGAACTTCGTGCTTGAGCTATGGCGAATCGCGCCCGCCGAGCATTGGGCCGCCTGGGCGGCGGCGATGCCCGGCTCCTACAAAGGAAAAGAGGTGGCGGATCGCGCCGGGCGGGTCGTCGAGCACATGCTCGGAACCGCCCCTTCGCTTGAGCCCGAGGCGATACGTTCGATCGCCGAGCACCTGCCGGCGATCCGCGTTGCGCTGGCGGCTCTCGGTCGGGCTGGTATCGAGCGAATCGAGCGCGCTGCACGAGACACCCTCGAGAAGAACGAATGGTGGAGCGGCGAGCAGGCGAAGGAGGTCCAGAGCGCGCTGCACGAGTTGATTCGCGGGGTCGAGGCTGTGGTGCCCACTGCTGCCGATGACCTTCGCCGGGTCCGAGCTGAGGACCTGATCCGTTGCCCGATGGAAGAGCCGGGTGAGATCAAGGCGATGCTGCCCCTGGCACACGAGCTCCCAGCGGAGACCTACGAAGAGATCGAAGAATCACTCCCCGACCCCGACTTCGAGCAGCGGCCGCTGCTCTACGCTGAGACGGCCGTCGCGCGTGTGGCGTTACAGGTACGAGACCCTGGGCGAGCCGGTGGAACGCAGATCGTTGCAGCCCATCTCCGTCGGATCAAACGGCTCACTCCTCCTCAGAAGTATCGATCCCAGCGTCGGGCGGTTGCCGCCGACTGCCTTGACCTCAAGCCGACCGCCGCGCAAGTTGGTGCACTTAGCCGAGAGGTCGGCTGGCAACCGGGTCCAAAGGCGCTGGAAGCGCTTGTCCGCTGGAGCGAGGCTGCCAATCGGAGGAGTCGTGCGGACGCGCTGTCGCGGTTGATCGGGCCATTGTTCGACGCGGCCGATTGGGCCGCTGCGCTGAGCCAGTTCGAGTACGTCGAGGCACCGGTGATCCGTCGGCTCGCCGAGGAGCTCCTGAAAGACGGTACGACCGTGGGCGAGCGACGCCGGAGGGCTTCAATGGTCAAGGGGCTGCGCATTCGCACTCAACGCGCACGTAACGATGTCGCCGACCTCATCGTTGCTTTGCTCGAATCAAAGTCCAAGAACAACCTTTCCGTCGCGCTCGTGCTTTGTGAAGGTCTCGGCCCCGAACATCAGCGCGATGCCAAGCTAAAGCGGGGCTTCGAGCGCTACGCTCGCAAACACTCCCACAAGTACACTCCTGCTGAGGTTCAGGCGATTGCCGCTGTGGGCGTAGGCGTCCCCAAGAAGCACCTCAGCAAGGGATCGGCGAAGCGCAGCAAGGAACTCGCCGCGCAAGGGCTTCGCAGGGTAGAGGGACTTGCGAAGTTCGTCGGGCTCCGTTCGTCCCGCGATTGATGCACGAGGTTTCCATAAGTAGGGGTTATCGGGTGTTGGGGGTTGGACTTAGAGCGCCTTCGTCCCGAACCAGATGGTCAGGGCGACCGCTGCGGCGAACAGGCCAAACTGCGCCCTTGCGGGCCAAGTGATGGCCCCTTCATTGATGGACGGAGAGTCTTGTTCATCGAGCGCCGCCGTCATGCCCATAAGTGCCATGACTCCGCCCACAATTGAGAGTAAGTAGAGAAGCCAGGCGATTTCAATCCAAATATGCGCAGACGCCGGAGCCTGCGTGGCTACGTCCTTCAAGAACGTGATCGTTATCGTGATGATCCCGGTCGCAAGGGTGATTAGCAGCTTCGTGAGGTCTTGCGCGAAGTCAAATGCCTTCGCGGTTCGGTCTTTGGCGGTCATTGCGTCGGCCATCAGAAGGGCCACCACTTGTTGCTTGGGAAGACCGACTCGAGTCCCTCTGCGACCACCACGGTCTCTCCTGATGAGCTAAGCATGGCGCGGCTTTTTACCGTCTGCAGCAAACCACGAAGATGTCGTTCGGCAAGGGCCACGTCATCGTTGCCGGTTCGTTTCGCGTCTCTCATGGCTGCAACGCCGCTCTCGATCCTTGCGTTGAGCAAATCGGTAGCGCTGGCATCAAGCGCATAGGGAAGGTTCTCGATTTGCTGGTGTGCGACCGCGCGGAACCGAGCTTGCAGGGGATCCTCTGCCATGAGGCGCAGAGTAATACAGATCTTCAGTAAGTAGTCAAGACTGCGAGCGGCTCACCTGCTCAGCTGACGTTTATGAGACTGCCGCGATGGGCCGGATTTCTCCGTGACATATGGTGGGATCAGGGAGGAGGTGCGGCTGTGGTCACCCCGGGGGGTGAATGCATTGCGATGGCACCACTGACCTGCTCCCCTTTGCGAAGGGGCTTACAAGAAGCTATGCGTGGTTGCCGAGTTCGCGAGAAGAGCCGTGCTGGTCATTGCGGCCGATGTTGCGACCTTGGACGTGGCCCCAAACCAATGGAGGGCACGGCGAATCCGCCTCCCGGAACGTGGATAACGGGTGGGAGCCTCTTGGCCGCGCAGGCGTGTGGATCGAGTTGGCCTTTGATCCGATAAACGGAGGCAGACCCGGCGCGAAGAATCTCCTGGGCGCCCGTCGCGCCGTCCATCCATAGCCGCTCCTGAGGCACCGAACCAGGGCCGATTGCGGAGGCGGGCGTGACGACGACGTACTCGTAGGCGCCCCGGTTGATCGCGTGTCGCCAGGCTATGCAGCTGTCGATCGGGTGGTAGCCCGCGTGGCTCGTCGGCTCACCGACGTAGTCAACCCGGTTCGACAGGTTCTGGCCGTAAAAGACGTACTGCCCGAAGGCGGCGGGTGGGCCGACGACGCCGATCCTCGCAGATCGGACACCCAGCGCCCAGCCCTGGATCCGACGCCACTGCGGGGTTGCGCGGAATCCCGGGTTGTCTGCGGGGGTCGCGAGAGAAGGCAGATAGCGGTCGCGAAGGTACTGGCGCTGCGCGGGGTAGCCGGCGAGGACGATGAGCACGACGCCGACGGCCGCGATACCGGCGATCGGCCCGGCTGGTTTTCCCGCTCGTCCCATGAGCACGGCAAATGCGGGGAGCGCGACCAGGGCCAGCGCGAGGACGACCGCGGTGAGCGTCTGGTCGGCGCTCCAGGTCGGCGAGGTCACGGCGGCGAACACGAAGAGTGCACCGACGCCCCATGGCAACGCCCGCCTCAAAACACGCCGCCGCCCCGCTTCGAGCGCGAGCAGCACGAGTCCCAGCGCGATCGCCGGGGCAAGGTAGCGCAGGTTCGATTCAAAGCCCCCCGGGTGCGCGAGCGACCCCGAGGCCGAGACGGGGATGAGGACGTAGGTGAACGCGGCGGCGAGGCCGGCGGCGCCGAGCAGGCGACGGACGGGTGGACCGCGCAGGAGCGCCAGCACGAGCCCGACCGCCGCCCCGCCGAGTACCAGCGGCCAAAGCGCGCTCAACATACGCCCGAGGTCCGGGCCGAACTCGTGCGTCCAGATGTTGACGTTCGTCGCGTAATCGGCAACCGAATGGGGAGGGCGGGGGTGGAGGGCGAGCTGATCGGGCCCGGCCAGCGGACCCGCCGAGATCCAGGGCAGCGGGTTGCCCGCGTGGAAGAGGTTGCGCGCATACCAGTACCCGCCGACCGCCAGCAGGCCTCCAGCCGAGATGGCGACGGAGCGGGCTCTGTGCGCTCGCCCGCCGAGCAGAACCATCCCTGCCGCGAGCACAGCCACTGGTGCCAGCATGGTGATCTTCGTGCCCACGGCCAGGCCCGCGGCAAGCGCCGCCACCAGCAGCGGCCCGGGTCCGACCGCCCGGTCGCCCGCGCGGGCGGCGGCGTCCGCATTGAGCAGCAGCGCCGCCGCCGCGAGCAGGAAGAAGACGCCGGCGACGTCGCTGGGCGCATTGCCGGCCTGGACCTGCATCATGTTCGAGTCCAAAACCACCGCGGCCGCCACAACCGTCGTTGCGCCGAGACCGAATGGCCTGCCTGCGCACCACGCCGCGAGCAGCGCCAGGGCCATCCAGGCGACGTTGACGAACGGCGAGGGGAAGTCGGTGCCGAAGGCGAGCATCCCCGTCGTGTGCAACAGCTCTGAGTTCATCGGGTAGAACCAGGCCGACAGCGCCATCGGGTCGGTGAAGTGGATCGCCCAGGTGTTCCCGGTCTGGAAGAACCAGGCCGCGAACGGCAGGTGGTACCAGTCGCTGTCTTGGCGGTAGATGCCGTGGGCCAGGCTGTCGTGCACCCCGCCCGCCCAGTGAGCGATCGCCACCGTCGCCACGAGCAGAGCGAGCGGCATGCCCCAGCTCGGCCCGACGGGGCGGGGCGGGGCGGCGACCGATCCGCCTCGGCTGACGGGTCGCCGTGCGGCGACGCGGGAGGTAAGCCCCACCGCGATCACCGCGAGCAGCAGCGCCGCCCGCGTGAGCAGCCCGAACAGGCCGAGCAGCTCCATCACGATCACCAGAGCGGAGAGCGCGACGATCGACTCGGCGAGTCGAGCCACCGCACCGCTCCAGCTCGGCATGAGCATCCGCCGGCACTCGAGACCAGTGACCGCCAGTGCCCCTGCGGTAATGACCACGTAGACGGAGCCGATCAAATATTGGGTAACGGTCACCGGTTCAGATGAAATAAGCAAGCAAGTTTGCCTGATGATCTGCGGTTGGTGTGAAAGACTGCGTCGCCGACTGAGCGAACCGGTGGCTGGGAGGCCTGGTGAACGTGGTGTGGAAATCTCGGAGTGGGTTCTGTGGCCGCATCGCGGCCTCCGCGATCGTCGTCATAACGATGTGTCTCATCGCGACCGGCGTCGCCTCGGCGAGCTGGTCATCGCCGGTGACCGTCGCCGAAGCCGGGGCGCAGTACAGCTTTGGCCAGGCTGTCGCGCCGGACGGCGAAGGCACTGTGGTCTGGTCTGCACCGGCGCACTCCGCCTCAGGCTATGCGATATATGCGCGTGGTGTGAGCAGGGCCGGCGCGGCGGGGTCCGTCCGGGAAATATCCGAACCGGACTCCGAAGCGGCGTTCACGAGCGCCTACAGGCCGGCGATCCGCTACGCGGCGGACGGCACCGCGACGGTGGTGTGGATGGAGTCGACCTACGCCAGCGAAAGCTGCTTCGACTCCGCGTACGCGGAAGGTGAAGAAGGGGAGTGCGAAGTCGGCGAGTACGTGAAGGCCCGCCAGATCGCGCCCGGCGGCTCGCTCTCTGAAATCGAGGACCTATACCACCGCCACGTCCTTTACCCCAAGGATGGGTCCTTCGGTGGGAGCAACCCCGCGTACATGTACTACGGGCAGCCCGCGCTCAGCTCCGGACCGGAAGGATCGATCGACGTGGTCTGGGGCCAGAGCGCCTTCGGCGCCGGCTGTGCCGCCTACGGCTACTCGAGCTCTTACGCGGACGAAGGATGCGAAGCCGAAGAGTCGATCAGGTGGGTGCGGCTCAACGGGGCGGCTGAACCCGAAGGCGCTTCCCAGGCGGCGTTCTCAGCAGGCGCGAGTGGCTATGGAGCCGGCCAGCCGCTGCTGCAAACCAGGGCGGGGTCGGCGTCCGACGGTACCGCGACGGTTCTCTTCACGGCCCGCGCCGAAGCCGGGGAAGCCGGATGCTGGGGCGGAGAGAGCTCGGTCCAGGTGCTTCAGATCGAAGCGGACGGGGAAACGACCACGCCGAGCGAACTCGATTCGGGCTGCGGGTCGCCCGACCCGCATCTTGTGGTTCAGTCCGATGGAAGCGCGGTGGCCGCGTGGGGCTGGGAAGGGGCCTATTCGGCTGACGAAGCGCTCTACGTCCGCATCGCCTCCGACGGCTCGGCCGGCGCACCGGAACCGCTGCTCGACGGATACGAAGGAGGCGGGGTCGGCGGGATCGACCTGGCGCGCGGGCCGGCAGGGTCGGTAACCGCGGTCTGGGCCGATGAAGGCACCATCCAGTCACGCCAGATCCCGGCCAGTGGCGATGCGGGGACGATCGAGACGGTGGCCACCCCGGGCTCGGAACGCTACTTTTCGTCGCCGCGAATCGCGCTCGCGTCCGATGGCTCCGGGGCCCTCGTCTGGGAAGCGACGGCGCTCGAAGGGGGCTACGCCACCGGGCTCGAGGGGGTCGAAGTCGCCGCCGACGGAACGCCGGGCACGGTGAGGACGCTGATGGCGGCAAACCGCTGGGACCACGGCGCGCACGTCTCCGCCGGTGGCGACGGCAGCTTGATGGCGTCCTGGCGCGTGTCGGTGCCACACGAAAACAAGATCCAGGCGGTCCGTGTGAGCTCTGAAGCGCCGACCGCCAACGACGACTTCTCGGATGCGGAGGCGGTCCCGCCCGATCTTCCGAGCTTCGTCGGCGGCTCCAACGAGGGGGCCACCAGGCAGCCGGGGGAGCCCGAACACGCGGGCGATCCCGGCGGCGCCTCGGTCTGGTACTCATGGACGCCGACCGCAAGTGGTCCTGTCGCGATCTCGACCTGCTCCTCGGACGGCCTCGACTCTTTGCTCGCCGTCTACACGGGTGCGGCGCTCGACGAACTGACCGAAGTCGCGAGCGCCGACACCGGGGCCGCCGCCCCGTGTGCCAGCGGTGACAGCGAGGTGCGTTTCGAGGCTTCGGCGGGCACCACGTACGAGATCGCGGTCGACGGAAAGGGTGAAAGCGAAGGCTCGTTCGGGCTGAAGCTCTTCGCTCGCGGCCGCGTTCCGCCGAACGACGACTTCACCTCAGCGAGGACGGTCGGCGGCGCTTCCTGGAGCCGCTCGGACAAGAATGTGGACGCGTCCAGGCAGGCGGGGGAGCCCGAACACGCGGGCAATCCGGGCGGCGCCTCAGTTTGGTACACGTGGACGCCCTCGAGCGACGTCGAAGGGGTGATCTCGGTCTGCGGGTACGGCCTCGCTCATCCGCTGCTCGGCGTCTACACGGGCTCCGCCGTTGGTGCTCTCACGGAAGTGGCGAGCGTCGACGGCGGCGGTGGGGCCGGATGCGAAGGCGGCAGCGAGGTGCGTGTGAACGCGATCGGCGGGACTACCTACCACGTCGCCGTCGACGGCAGGAACGGGCGCGAGGGGTCCTTCGTAGTGCGGTTCGCCGAAGTGCCGCCGAACGACGACTTCTCTGCCCCCGAAGCGCTCTCCGGCTCACTTCCCGCCTATGGGTACGGCTCGAACTACGGAGCCACCAGGCAGTCCGGCGAGCCGCAGATCGAAGGCGATCCCGGCGGCGCCTCGGTCTGGTACTCGTGGACGCCGACGAGCAGCGGCACCGCTTATGCCTCGCTCTGCCTGTCCGCGGGCGAAGGCGCCCTGCTCGGCGTCTACACCGGCTCGTCGCTCGACGAACTGACCCAGGTCGCGGCCGACGCGGGCAGCGGCTCGACGAACGGCTGCTACAACCGCTACAGCGAAGTCGAGTTCGAATTCACCGCTGGCACCGAGTACCGGATCGCCATCGACGGCAGGGGTGGCGCGCAGTCCAGCTTTGCGCTTCACCTTGAAGGGTCGCCGGCGAATGACGCCTTCGCCAACGCGCAGGAAATCTATGGCGGCTACTTCCCGCAGCATCTCTACGGCTCCAACCGCCATGCGACTCGCGAGGAAGGAGAGCCACAGATCGAAGGCGACTCCGGCGGTGCTTCGGTCTGGTACTCCTGGACCCCGACGAGCAGCGGCACGGCCCTGCTCTCCGCCTGCATGTACTCGAGCAGGAGTGCGCTGCTCGGTGCTTACACGTCCACGGGCGTCGGCGGGTCGGGTGGCTCCGCGGTGGGCGAAGAGTACGGCGAAGCACCCGGTCTCGAAAGCCTGATCCAGGTGGCAGCCGGAGCCGCCAATGGACCGGAAGCAGGCTGCTCGAGCTCGAGCAAGAAGAGCGAAGCGACGCTCGAATTCTCCTCCGGCACCACCTACTACATCGCGGTCGACGGCGAAGAAGGCACGGAAGCGTCGTTCGAACTGACGATCGAAAGCCTCAGCGCGGGAACGATCGCCGGGACGGTCACGACCGCCCCCTCGCACGAAGCGCTTCCCGATGCCAGCGTCTGCGCATCTGCGACCGGCGGCAGCAGCTACTACCGCTGCGCCTACACCGGCGAAGCGGGCGGATACGCGATCTCGCAGCTTCCGGCGGGCGAATACAAGGTGGAATTCTACCCCGGCTATGACTGCGGCGAAAGCGGCTGCACGCGCCGCAACTACGTCCGCCAGTACTACGACGCCGAGCCGAGCTACGACGCGGCCGACCCAGTGACCGTCGAACCGGGTGAAGCCGTCTCCGGCGTCGATGCCGAACTCGTCGTTGGCGGCCGGATTGCCGGCACGGTGACCAGCGCGGCGACCCATCGGTCCCTTGAAGGTGTCTCGGTGTGCGCCTACGAGGTCAGCAGCGGTGAATACGTGGATTGCCTGGAGACGGACGAAGGGGGCGAATACACGCTCGCCGGCTTGGCGAGCGGCGAATACAAGGTCGAGTTCTACTGGCCCTCGAGCCCCAACGGCAGCCAGTACTACGACGGTGTGTATTCCCTCGAAGAAGCCCAGGCGGTTTCGGTGATCGCCGGCGAGACCACCCCCGGGATCGATGCCGAACTGCACGAACTCGGCAAGATCAAGGGCGTGGTGACCGACGCCTCGAGCGGCGAACCGATCGAGGGCATCCAGGTTTGCGCCTACCGAAGCGAAGGGCCGTACAGCTACCGCTGCGTGACGACCGGCGAAGCGGGCGGATATCTGATCGAAGGGCTTGCGGCGGGCGAATACGCAGTTGTCTTCAACCCGCCTTTCGAAGGGTTGCTCAACTACGTGCCGCAGTTCTACAACGGCAAGCAGGAGCATGAAGCGGCCGACGAGCTGAGCGTCGCGGTCGATGAAACGCTCGAAGGCATCGATGCGCAGATGCAGCCGGGCGGGCAGATCGAAGGCACGGTCACGTCCAGCGCCTCCGGGGACCCGATCGAGGGGATCCAGGTGTGTGCGACCAAACGTGAAGGCGAATACGGGTATTCATGTGCGACGACCGACGCGTCGGGCGAATACTCAGCGCCGGCGCTGCCGTCTGGCGAATACACCGTCTATTTCAGCCATGGAAGCCGCAACTACGTCAACGAGTACTACGACGACGCGTCCACCTCCACCGGCTCGCAAGCCGTGCCGGTGACCCAGGGCGAATCGACGGTCGGCATCGACGCGGCACTTGAGGTGGGCGGCGAAATCTCGGGTAAGGTGACGAGCGCCGACAGCGGGAACCCGGTGTCGGGCATCGCGGTGAACGCAAGTCAGCCCGGCGGGACCTACTACCCTGGATATACCACCACCGACAGCAACGGCGAGTACACGCTACTCGGCCTGCCGGGTGGGCAGTACACGGTTGAATTCTTCTCCTACAGCGGCGAATACGGCACCCAGTTCTATGACGGCAGGCTGAGCGGAGAATCGCCCGACCCGGTTACGGTCACGCAGGGCTCCCGCACCGCCGGGATCGACGCCGAACTGCATGAACCGCCGCCGGTGGAGGTCAGCCCGCCGACGATCTTCGGGACGAACCAGGAAGGAGAGACCCTGAGCGAGTCCCACGGCAGTTGGACCAACTCGCCGACCGGATACGCATATCAGTGGCTGCGCTGCGACGAAAGCGGATTCGGCTGCTCGCCGATCTCGGGCGCCGAAGCCCAGACCTACACGCTGACCGAAGCCGATGTCGGCCACACGCTGAAGGTCGAAGAGGTGGCGAGCAACGCGGGCGGGTCGAGCTCGCCCGCGGTCTCGGGCCCGACTTCGGTGGTTCTGCCCTTGCCGCCGGTCAACGTCGAACCGCCGGAGATCTCTGGATTCGCCCAGCAGGGTCAGATGCTTTCGACGACCCACGGCGCTTGGAGCCACCACCCCACCTCCTACGAATACGCCTGGCTGCGCTGCGCGGAAGACGGCGAAAGCTGCTCGCCGATCTCCGGTGCGGAAGCAGTCGAATACGTCCCCGTCGCCGCAGACGTCGGCCACACCCTGCGGGTGCGCGAGACGGCGGTCAACGCCGGCGGGGCGAGCGACCCGGCCGACTCGGGCCCGACCGCCGTTGTCGTGCCGCCGGTCCCGGTCAACGTCTCCCCGCCGACTGTCTCGGGCACCGCCCGCCAGGGCGAGACCCTGACCGAGTCCCACGGCTCGTGGACCAACGAACCGACCTCCTACACCTACGCCTGGCTGCGTTGCGACCAAGCGGGCGAAGGCTGCTCGCCGATCTCCGGCGCCCACGCGTCCGAATACGCCCTGGTGGCCGCCGACGTCGGCCACACCCTCAGGGCGCGCGAGACCGCGATCAACGCCGGCGGGGAAGGCGAACCGAAGAGCTCGGCCGCCACCGTCGTGGTCGCGCCGGCGCCGCCGGTCAACGTCTCCCCGCCCTCGATCTCGGGCACCGCCCAGCTCGGCCAGACGCTCGTCGCCTCGCCCGGCTCGTGGACGAACGAACCGACCGGTTACGCGTACCAGTGGCTGCGCTGCGATGAAAGCGGCGCAACCTGCACCGCGATTCCCGGTGCCGCGGACCTCACCCACACGATCACCGCCGCCGATCTCGACCACACGCTACGGGTGAGCGAGACGGCCCGCAACGAGGGCGGGGACGGCGCTGCCGCCGGTTCGACGCCGACTCAAGTCGTCTCTCTGGTGCCCCTGCGCGCGGTCGCGGGGGAGGATCTCTCCGCGACCGTCGGACAAACGCTGCAATTCGACGGCAGCGGCAGCTTCCCCGCCGCCGAAATCACCGCCTACCACTGGGAGTTCGGCGATGGAAGCGGTGCCACGGGTCAGGCGACGACCCACAGCTATGCGTCGGCCGGGCGCTTCACGGCGACGCTGACCGTCTTTCGCGGCTCCGAAGAAGAAGACAGCAGGTCGATCGCGGTCGAAGTCACCCCGCCGCCGTCGCAGCAGGCCACGATCACCGTTCTCACTGCCGGCGGTAGCCCGATCTCCGGCGCCGACGTCGTCTACATGGGGGCGGGCGGCAGCCGCATCCAGTCGAGCACGAACGGACTGGGCAAGGCCGGTCTGGCCGGCCTTCCCGACGGCACCGACACGGTCTACGCCTACAAGTCCGGCTACCAGCCGGCTGCGGCGCAGGTTGCCGTCGAGGGCGGGAAAGGGGCGGTGACGCTCCATCTCGCGAGCGGCGAAGTCGCGGCGAGCACGCTCGACGCGCACGAAATGAACCTGCGGGAAATCGAAGAAGCCGGTATCGACACCAGCGATCCGGCAAACCAGAACGTCTACGAGTTCGAAGTGAGACTGGCGTTCGTGGGCACCTCCGAAGGCGACGACGAACTGCACTGCTACATCAACTCGAACGGCGAATTCGTCGGCGACTGCAGCGGGTACGGCGGTGGAATCGGTGGCGGTGGAAGCGGCGGGGTGAACTGCTGGAGGACCGCCTGCTACGGCACCAACCCCAGGGGCGGCTCCTTCGCCGTGACGCCCGGCATCTACGACGGCCATCCGATCGTGGAGTGGCTGGTGCTGCGCGGCAAGGCGGCCGTGCTGAAGCAGTTCTTCGCGGTGAACATGGTCGTGCAGAACCTCTCCGACAGCGAGCCTTTCGACCTTGCGGACGGCAGTGCGACGCTCAATGTCCCGGCCGGGATGAGCCTCGCTCCGACGGCCAGCCCCCAGAGCGCCACCCAGGCGGTCGCCGACATCCCCCCGCGGGGGAGCAAGATGGTCAATTGGGTGGTGCGCGGCGACGAACCTGGCGACTACTTCCTCTCAGCCGACTACCACGGCTTGCTGGAACCCTTCGGAGCAGAAGCGCCGATCGACCTCCACGCGGCGCTTTCGAAGCCGTTGCACGTTTGGGGGGCGGGTGCCCTTGCTTTCACGGTGCAGGCGGATTCCGGATCCCTCGCGACGGGCGTTCCCTACCACGTGCGCATCGGGCTCACCAACCAAGCCGACGTGCCGCTCTACAACGTCGCCGTCTCGATCGACGCCGAGACCCACGAACACTTCATCTTCCAGCCCAAACAGCGGTTCGCGAACGAGCTGAGCGAACTGGCGCCCGGGGAGACGATCTACGCGAGGCCGCTGATCCTCGTCCCCGACCGGGCCAGTCCGGGCGCCTTCGACCCGTCTCGCTCCAGCGCCCATTTCGTCGGCGAAGAAATCAGACCCGGTGTCGGCATAGAAGCTGTGACGCCACCACCGCTGTACTCGCTGTCGGGCCCGACTGACACGCCGAACATGGTGCACCTGCACTGGCAGCCGGTGCCGGGCGCGGAAGGGTACGAGGTGTTCACGACCCCCGACCTCTCGACGCCCTTCGAAGATGAGCCGGCTGAAGTGGTCGCGAGCCCCGAAAGCGAAGCGGGTCTCCGAACCCTGCCCGCGAGCGCCACCGATGCCTACATCTTTGCCGACCCCGAAGAAGAGCCGAAGCACTATGCGGTGAGTGCGAGCGTCGGCGGCGTGCCGACGCTCGAGTTCCCGGTGATCGAAGCACGGCCCGGGGAGGAACCGCCCTCGACGCCCGCTGGAGGGGAGTCCGGTGGTGGCTCGGACGGGACGGGCGGGGGGTCCTCGGGAGGCTCGGACGACGGCCACGGCAAACCGAGGCCGACTTGTGCCCATCACACGGAGCGGTTGAGCGGCGGCATCACCGTGCTGGCGTCTTGCTTCAAAGGTAACGGCGCGACGCTGACGGCCAGCGGGCAGATCCGGGTCAACGGCATCGACATCGTCGCCAACGGTGAGGTGGCCCTGCACAAGGACACCCTTGAACTCGATTCCAGCGGGCAGGTCGATGTCTACGCGGGCTCACTGCACCTGTATCACGGCCGGCTCTCATGGCGGTTGAGGGCGCAGCTCTCGCTCGCGGTACCCGCGGGCTTGAAGATCAAGGGTCTGCCCGTCGCCGGGTCGGTGAGTGTCTCGCTCGTGTCCGGCGGTGCTCGCGCGACGGCCAATGCGCGAATCCATGCGCCCGGCTTCGACGTCACGGGCCAGGTCGACTTGCGCCTCACCCTCGACTCAGGCCTCAGTCTGGACTCCTTCAAGCTCCAGCTGGGCAGCGATATGCCAATCAAGGGCCTGGTCGTGAAGAAAGCGACCCTCGCCTACAGTCGCGAGTCTGGCGCCGATGTTTGGGAAGGGGGCGTGGAGGTTGGCCTTCCGGCACGGGGCCCGATTGTCGGCGGCTCCCTGAAGCTCGTCAATGGTTCGCTCACGGAGGTCGGGATCCGAGCCGACCGAATCAACAAGCCGATCGGCGAGATCGTCTTCCTTCAGTCGCTGGGCCTCAAGGTGAGCATCCGCCCGTTGTCTGCCACTGGTTCGATCGGCCTCTCAGCGGGGCCGAAGATCCTTGGCCACACTGCCGCCAGCCTCGACGGCTCGCTCACCGCCCGGCTCGGCAACCCCTTCGTGCTCGAAGCGGGCGGCACCCTCCACTTGATCGACCAAGACGTGAGTAGCGCCTGGCTGAGAGCAAGCATTCCCGGCGGCGTGGCCTTCAAGGGCAGCATCTCGCGCTCATTCCTGATCATCCATCTCGAGGGCGGTGTCGGTGGCAGTATCGACTCACACAGCTTTGAAGCCGAAGGCTCGGTGAAGGTGTCGGCATGGCACGTCTCAGCACAGGGAGATGCACTGGTCAACAACGCGGGGATGGCTGCGTGCGGATGGATGCACGTGCTCGGGAAGACCTTGCTGGCCGGCGCCGCTCACCGCTGGAGCGGAGGCGACCACGCGTTCAGTGACTCCTGCGGGTTTGACCGTCTCCGTTCCGCACTTGGTGCAGGTACTTCGGCAGCAGCGAGCGCTAGCCCGTCCCAGTTCAGTGTGCCTCGACACATTCGGCAGATCAACCTTGTTGTTCATGGCGCGGACGGACCGCCGGAGGTCGTACTCGGCCACGGAAAGCAGCGCGAGCTCGTCGAGCCGGATTCGAAGGGAGCCTTCGGTCGAGCCGTTTTCCTTGCCATCGCGGACCCGGCTCACGACAACACCTACATTGCGCTTGCCTATCCGCCCGCCGGTCCACTCCGCGTCACCGCCCCGAATGGCCAGCCGGCACTCGGTCGTATCGGTGCGGCGCTCCCCCTGCCGAAGCCGCATGTGCGCACGAAGGTCCGGAAGGTCGGCCCTCGTCGCTTCAGGCTCAGCTGGCACGCACGGCATATCCGCGGCCAGCGTCTGGTCTTTCAGGACACCGATGTGCGCGGTCGAAAACAGGTGCTCTCGACCGCCCGGGCACGTGGTTCGATCACCTTCCGTGCGCACGACGACGGGGCTCGCGGAGCCCACCGACTGCGTGTGGTTGTGCTGCAGGACGGGCTGATCCGCGAAGCATTGTCCGGACCTCGATACAGACCGGCGCCGGTTCGGATCGCAAGGCCACGTGTGAGGGTGCGACTGCGACGGGGGCATGCTGTGATCGGGTGGCACCGTGTCGCCTATGCCGCGAGCTATGAGGTCTTCGTCACGACCTCCGACGGCCGACGCCTCTTCTTCTCAAGGCCCGCGAAGAACAGAGGAGTGCGCATTCCAACGGCGGGCCGTGTGCACGCCGCGGTGCGGGGAGTCGGTGCTGGCTTGGAGCGGGGACCAAAAGGCATCGGTCGCGCGCGTCGGGCAGCCAAACGCTCGAAGCACCCTAAGAAGCATCGCCATCACAGGCGCAAGCGGAGGCACGGCGCCAAGTCCAGGCATGCTGGTCGAGGATAGGGACGGCCGCTGATCATGAGCTTCCGGGGTCGAGCTACTGGAAGATCCCGCTGTCCTCGGTGCTCGCCTGCGAGGAGCGCCGGGAGCGCGGCCGAGAGCTCGCCGCCGAATGGTCGCGTGACTTGGACGCGATGGGCGCGCCGCCCGAGTGAGCCGAGCAGGCCCGCCGCGCGCCGTTCTCGACGCCGACATCATCTATTCGCGTGTCCTCCACGGGCTGATGGGGCGTGTCGCGGATGACCTGCGTCTGCTCGATCTCGTCTGGAGTGAGGAACAGGTGGATATCGACGCCCTTACCGACGATCCCGATGACCGTCACATCTGTGCGCTTGCGATCGCTTCAGGCGCCACCTACCTCTTCACCCATGACCGGGGCTACCTGCACGAGGCTCTCGGGGACATGGGGTCGAGGTCACCGCACCGGACCCATTCCTCGTCACCGCCTTCGACGCCGATTCCGAAGGCTTCCTGGAAGTCGTTGAGCTGCAGGCTGTCGGCTGGGCCGGAGGGCGACCGCTCAGCGAGTTGCTATCCGCGTTCGAGCGGGCGGGGGTGGAGGGCTTCGCCGGCAAGGCGCGCGCGGCGTTCGGCCTCTGAGCGGGGCCTGCCCTGCATTGGCCGTTTCGTTTCTGCCACTCGGATTCCTTAAGTGGCGGCAAGCCAGGTCAATCCCCGCATATTGCGACATATTCGGCAGGGGTTCGACCACCGCATTTCGCGCCGGTAACTCCATAAAATACCTGCAAATCTGGATTTTCCGCCGAACGCACCGTCCCCCAGCGACAGCGAATGGTGGAAGGGGTCACGAGTTCGAGTCTCGTTCCGGGCTTCGCTTCGCAGGCCGCGACGAACGCGATCGGCAAGGGGTCAAGCGGCTTCCTTGAGCCGGATCTCCGAACGAATGCCGAACATGCTCCGAACATCGGCTCACGCGGCCGTGGAGCGAGTGGGGCGCGCCAGCGCTTCGAAGCCGGCCGGCTGGTCGGATTCCCTACCAGCCCGAGCGGCCGAGATCGCCTTGGCGATCGACGTTGAAGGCCGGCCGCGCATCGCCTCGATGCTGTGGGCGTAGGTTCGGAACACGAGCTCGAGACTGGTTCCGAGTTGCGCCGCGACATCGGCCGGGCCGACGTGGGCGCGGATCATCAGCGAGGCGCAGGTGTGGCGCAGGTCGTAAGGCCGGAAGTCGCCGACCCAACTCTCCGACTCGCTATCCCAGTCGACCAGGCCCGCGGCGCCGGCGGCCTTTGTGAAGCCTCGCTTTCGCCAGTTGTCCCAGTCGGATTTGGTCCATCTGTTCCCGTCTGCCGGCCGCGGGAAGACCAGCCCGCCCAACCCTCCGCAGGCCAATCGCCACCGTCCGAGCTCGGCGAGGACCGGCTTCGGTACGCCCGGCGAGCGCGCCATCCGTCCCTTGGTCAGCTCGGCGGGGAGGATGAGCCGCTCGCGATCGACCATCTCCCACCTCAGATCGAGCGCTTCCCTGGGGCGCAGGCCCACATAAGCCAGCAGTGCGATCAGGGTCGCGTGTCCGAAGTTTCCGGCTTCGAGGAAGCTGGCGCGCATCGCCTCGACCTGCTCGGGTGTCGCGGTCCTTCCCCGGCGTGCTCTGCGGCGCACGGTCGGCAGCGCGCGGGCTGCGTTGACCGCGACGAAGTCGAGGCGCCTGGCGTCGGCCAGGATCTGGCCGAGAAGCGTCTTTGAGCGGTTGAGCATGTAGGTGCTCGCGCCGGCGGCTTCGAGTTCCCGGCGCCACTCGTCGAGGCGACGCGGGCTGAGGTCGCCGACCCTGAGTCCGCCCAGGTAGGGGTCGAGATGCTTGTCGAAGATCAGGCAGTTGGTCCTCAAGGTCGCCTCCGACAGACCAGCTGCTCGCCGACGCTCCATCCAGTCAGCGGCGAAGTCCCGGAGGGTCGGCGTGTCGCTCGAGCGTCTGACATGCTCGCCGCGTTGGCGCCTCACCCGCGCCTCCGCCTCGAACGATCTTGCGTCCTCTTTGAGATCGAAGGTCTTGGAGCGGTTGCGCCGGCCCTCTCGGTAGCGGACCTCCCACTTGCCCGTTCTTGTGCGGTGGATGCTCATGGGGTCCCGCTACCAGGCAAGGGCGCGCTCGAAACCGCTGCGGGCGTCTCGAGTCCTGGTGTGACCGTTAGTTCCTGGGCAAGTCGGGTCTCCAATTAGATAGCCTGCCGTACCAATCGTCCGAGCTTTGGGGGTTTGGGTGCAGAGCAAGTGGAGGCGTCGACGGCTCGGTGCCGTGGCGCTCGGTTGCGTCGCCGCGCTGGTGGCGTCGACGCCGGCATTCGGCCAGGAACTCGGCGCTGCCTTGAACAGCGCCGAAGCCGACGCGGCGAGCGCCGAAGCGCAAGTTGCTGAGGCGCAGGCCAAGGTCATGCCTGCGCAACGACGCTATGCGGCCGCGGCGGCACGGGCACGGCCGGCCCATGCGGATGCCCGGGCAGCGCGTAGCGAAGTGCACGTGACGAAGACGGCCATCGCCGCCCGTCGCCGGGCCGCCGAACGGCGGATCGCCAGCATCGAAGCCGGCCATCAAAGCCAGGTCGAACACCATGACGATGCGGTCCAAGGCGGGGTTGGCGTTGCCCTGGCGGCTCTGGCCGCCGCAGGCGTCGCGCTCGGCTGGGGGTGGTTCCGTGCCAGTGCAGGCGTCGCCTGGCTGGTCACCCAGCGGCGCAGCCAGGCGATCGGGCTCTGCGTCGGCGGCGCGTTCGTCGCGGTGATCGCCGGCGCTGCCCTGGCCGGCGCCGGCGGTGCCCTCGGCGCGCTAGGGGTGTTCGTCGCGGTCCTCGGGCTGTGGCTAGCGGTCGCGCTTCTCATGGCGCGCCACTCGGCTCTGGTGCAGGCGGCAAGGGAGCGGCCTCTGCTGGGACACGAGCGGTTGCCGGCGTGGTTTACCAAGGGACTCGCCGGTGTAGCGGGCGTCCTTTGCCTGGCGCTGCTGGTCGGGGCTCTCTTTTCGAGCGGCCCGCAAGCGATGCACATAGACGCAGGGATGAGGCAGGCCGCAGCCGGCTTCGTCTCGACCAATACCAGGCGTTCACTGGTCGCGGCGGAAGCTCGGGCCGCGACGCTGGAGCGCCGCGCCGCGCGACTCGGCAATCTCCAGAATGCCGCCCGGACCGCGCTCCGCACGGCGCGGGGTGAGCTGGCTTCGGCGCAGTCGCGACTCGCCGCGGCCGAAGACGAAATCGGCCGATACACGCGACGGATCGAAGTCGCTGAGAAGAAAGAAGCGCATCAGCGAGAAACAGAAGAACGCAAGGCGATCGAAGAAGAAGAACGGGCGCAGGCATGCGACCCCAGCTACGAAGGCGAATGCCTGAAGGACGGCATCGGGGACTACGACTGCGCGAGTGGAAGCGGCGACGGGCCCAACTATGTGTACTCCGAAGTGAGGGTTGTCGGGCCCGATGTCTTCGGGCTCGATGCGAACGGCAACGGCTTCGGTTGCGAGGGGGAATAGGCAGTGGGAATGAGCTTCAAGATCGCGCCCGGCGTCCGTGTCCGTGCCTCCGGCCGCGGCATCAGCGCCGGTGTCGGACCACGCGCCGCCCGGGTGCACGCCGGCACCCGCGGCGTCGGCATCTCCAGCGGCGTCGGCCCCTTTTCCACCTACTCGCATCTCGGCGGTGGGCGCACCAGCGGGGGTAGCTCTCGTTCCACCTACCGAGGACCGACCAAAGCCTCGGTTGCAGCCCATGAACGCGACCTGCGCGCGGCCGAGCGGCAGGCCGACGTCGAAAAGGTCGCGGCGATCGAGAAGGCGCTCGTCTCCGTCCACGCCCAGTCATTTCCGAAGGCGGCACGGGTCGAGCTACCGCCGGCAGACGAGGTCGACTCCGCACCGATCAGGGCCGAGTTGGAGGAGAAGGCCGGGATCCCGGAGTTGATCACCGCGACCGGAGGCGGGGAGGACCCGCCGGTGGCCGCATCGCCTGAGCCCGTCGACCGCTACTCGCTGATGCGCGAGCACCGCCGGCGACGCCGGGCCGGGATCCCGATCTGGCGAGTGCGCGACCGGATCGAGGCAATGCGAACGGCTGACGCAGAGGCCGAGGAGGCTGCTCTCGTCGAGGAAGGGCGCCGTGCTGAGGCGCAACGCGCCGAGCAGGCACGGTTGGATCAACTCTGGGCGCGGCTCCGCCAGGCCCGAGATCGCATTGACGACGAACTGGTGCTCGCGGTGGCGGCTGAGAAGGAGCGTCGCGAGGCCGAGCGTCAGGCGGACCAGGCACGCCTCGACGAGGAGTGGGAGCACCTGTGCCGCAACGAGCCCGATGTCGCGATCGCCGCGCTTGAGAGCGCCTTCGCCGACAACGAGGCCCCGGCGGCCCCGATCGACTGCGAGGGAGAGCGCACGACGGTGGTGATGGAGTTCCAATCGCCCGAGGCGATCGTCCCCGAGCGTAAGCCCGCGCGCACGCCGACCGGCAAGCCGACGCTGAAGAAGCGGACCAAGACCGAGATCAACAGGCTCTACCTGGAGGCGCTGGGGAGCAACGTGCTCGCCACGGTGAAGGAGGCGTTTGCAGTGGTGCCGGGGACGCAGGTCGTCCAGCTGCTCGTAATCCGCCGCGAAGTTGACGGGAAACACGCCGGAGAGCTGGCCGCGATCTATCTGGGCGAGTTCGATCGCGCCCATTACGAGGGTGCAAGCGGCTCCCGCGACCCGGCGGAGGCGCTGACGCGGGCACCCGAGGCCGTGCTCGAGCTGAAAGGCAGAGCCGGACAGGTGGCGCCGATCGATCTATCGGACGAGGACGGCCTGGCGACCGTCCTTGATCAGGTTGCCGACGGGCTGAACGCCTAGATCGAGATGCGACGTCTGCCGGGATACGGTGACGTTGAACCACGCCATGATGTGCAGGTGGGACAGGTTGTTTGCTATCGTGAACCGCGATGAAAACGCTGCACCTTGACCCTACAGCCGGTGATCAGGCCGCCTCGGTTGCCGAGGAGGTCGACAGGCTGCTACGCGAAGGCAAGCAGGTCGCGGTGACCGTGGCCGAGGAGCAGGAGCTGCTCTCGCCCCAGCAGGCCGCTCAGCGGCTGGGCATCTCCCGCCAGCACGTCAGGCGTCTGATCGACTACGGCGAGCTCGAGGCGCAACAGCTTCCGGGGTCGAGCTACTGGAAGATCCCCCTGGCTTCGGTGCTCTCCTGCGAGGAGCGCCGAGGGCGCGGCCGAGAGCTCGCTGCCGAATGGTCGCGTGACTTGGATGCGATGGGCGCGCCGCCCGAGTGAGCCAAGCAGGCCCGCCGCGCGCCGTCCTCGACGCCGACATCATCTATTCGCGTGTCCTCCACGAGTTGATGGGGCGCGTCGCGGATGACCTGCGTCTGCTCGATCTCGTGTGGAGCGAGGAGCTGCTCGCAGAGGCACGCCGGTCACTCACTGAGAAGAAGGGTCTCGCGGCGGATGTCGCGGCGCGCTGGGTCGACTATCTGCCGCGGAATTTTCCCGACGGCAGGACGGATGTCACGCGAGCGGCGGACGCGGATATCGACGCGCTTACCAATGACCCCGATGACCGTCACATCTGTGCGCTTGCGATCGCTTCAGGCGCCACCTACCTCTTCACCCATGACCGGGGCTACCTGCACGAGGCTCTCCGGGGCCGTGGGGTCGAGGTCGCCGCACCGGACCCATTCCTCGTCACCGCCTTCGACGCCGATTCCGAAGGCTTCCTCGAAATCATTGAGCTGCAGGCTGCTGGCTGGGCCGGAGGGCGGCCGGTCAGTGAGTTGCTTGCCGCGCTCGAGCGGGCGGAGGTGGAGGGGTTCGCCAACAGGGTGCGCGCAACACTCGGCCGCTGAGCTGGATCTGCCCTGTGTGGCTGTGCTGTCTGCCACTCGTATTCCTCGAGTGGCAGAAAGCCAGGTCAATCGCCGCATATTGCGACATATCCGACGCGCCTTCGGCCACCCTATTTCGCGTCGTATCACCCACGAAATACCTGCTAATCTCCGCTTTCCGCCCGAGACGCCGTCGCCCAGCGACAGCGAATGGTGGAAGGGGTCACGAGTTCGAGTCTCGTTCCGGGCTTGGCTGCGCAGGTGGCGACGAACGCGGTCGGTAAGGGGTCAAACGGCCTCGTATAGCCGGATCTCCGAACGAATTCCGAACATGCTCCGAACATCGTGTCAGCCGAGTTCGGAGCGACCGGGCCGTGCCAACGCTTCGTAGCCGACGGGTCTGTCGGAGCCCGCACCGGCCCGAGCCGCCGAGATCGCCTTGGCGATCGAGGTCGACGGCCGCCCGCGCATCGCCTCGATGCTGTGGGCGTAGGTGCGGAAGACGAGCTCGAGGCTGGTGCCCAGCTGCGCCGCAACGTCAGCTGGTCCGACGTGGGCGCGGATCATCAGCGAGGCGCAGGTGTGGCGCAGGTCGTAAGGCCGGAAGTCGCCGACCCAGCTCTCCGACTCGGTGTCCCAGTCGAGCAGGCCCGCATTGCCGGCCGCCTTCGTGAAGCCCCGCTTTCGCCAGTTGTCCCAGTCGGCTTTGGTCCATCTGCCTCCGTCGGTCTGCCGCGGGAAGACGAGCCCGCCCAGCCCTCCGCAGGCCAGCCGCCAGCGTCCGATGTCTGCGATGACCGGTCTCGGTATCTCCGGCGAGCGCGCCATCCGAACCTTGGTCAGCTCGGCCGGGAGGAGGAGCCGGTCGCGGTCGACCATCTCCCAGCGAAGATCCAGGGCTTCCCTGGGGCGCAGACCTACGTAGGCCAGCAGCGAGATCAGGGTTGCGTGGTTCAGGTGTCCGCCTTCGAGGAAGCTGGCGCGCATCGCCTCGACCTGCTCGGGCGCAGCGGTCTTCCCCCGACGCGCCTTGCGGCGCACGGTCGGCAGCCCGCGGGCTGCGTTGACCGCGATGAAGTCGAGGCGCCTCGCGTCAGACAGGATCTGGCCGAGCAGCGCCTTCGAGCGGTTGAGCATGTAGGTGCTCGCGCCGGCGGCTTCGAGTTCGCGGCGCCATTCATCCAGGCGGCGCGGGCTGAGGTCACCGACTCTCAGGCCGCCCAGGTAAGGGTCGAGATGCTTGTCGAAGATCAGGCTGTTGGTCTTCAAGGTCGCCTTCGAGAGGCCAGCTGCACGACGGCGCCCCATCCAGTCGGCGACGAAATCCCGCAGGGTCGGCGTGTCGCTCGAGCGCCTGACGTGTTCGCCGCGCTGGCGCCTCACCCGTGCCTCCGCCTCGAAAGACCTTGCGTCCTGTCTGAGGTCGAAGGTCTTGGAGCGGTTGCGCCGGCCCTCTCTGTAGCGGACCTCCCACTTGCCTATGTTTGTGCGGTGGATGCTCATGGGGTTCTGGATAACGGACAAGGGCATGGGGCGAAGCCCTGGTGGAGCATCGAGCCGGTGCGAGGGCATGCTCCGGATCCCCGCAGTAGCATCGCGGCGCGATGGCGATTCGCCTGCTTGCGAGCTACGAGTTCATCGGCAAGGACGGGAACCCGGCAGGGATGGTTCGCCTGCCGGTGGTCGACTATGCGCAGCCCGACTCCGACGGGAGGGAGCGTCCGCGGGTCCTGCTGCTGAGCGGCGACGACCCGTATCTCGTCGACTTCCATCCCGACAGCACGATCGAGACGCGGTACGGCAGGCTCGAGGCGCTGCTGATCGACGCGGTCGCCGATCCGATACCCGCTCAGCCGGGCTGGATCGCCGAGATCTCGGTCGAACCGTTCGGTGGGCCGCCGGAACGGTTGGGCGAGTATCCCGTGCTCGCCTGGGAGCCGGAGCCGAACACGAGCCTCGACGATGGCCCTCAGGGACATGCCATCCTGCTCATCTCCCAACGCGATGATCGGCTCGGCAGCCATTCGGGGCCGGTCAGCACCCGCGACCTACCGGGTGCGGTGCGCTACCGGCGCGAGGACAAGGCCGCGTGACGCCCACGATCGACACGGTCCTGACCGAGTTTCTTGCCGAGCAGCGCGAGCGGCTGTCGGCGCGGACCTTTTCCAACTACGAGGACGTCATCGGACTGCTGCGCAGCAGTCTCGACAATTACGGCCCGAACTCCCTCGACGCCCGCGAGCGGCGCCGGTGGGAGACCGCCTTCGAGGAGGACGACGAGGCCTTCTGCCACCTGTTCGGCCCCGAGAAGATCCCTGAGCACCTCGGTGAGTTCCTCGGCTACTTTATGATCCGCAAGGTCTTCGCGAGCCAGGAACTGTTGAAGGCTTCGGGGACGGTGACCAAGAAGCTCGTGCGATGGCTCCAAGCCCGCGGCTACATCGACGAAGAGTCCGGCGGAGATGCCGTCGAGCGGGCAGAGGACGCACGGCGCGAGTTGCCGGCCGCCGACCGCCTCGGCGAACTGCTCCATGACGCGGCGACAGCCGCGCCCCCGCTCAACCCCGAAGCGGTTGCCGACGAGGACTGGGTTGAGGACTACCTGGTGATCGTCAGGGTGGAGTCAGGCCGGATCTGGTTCGAGAACGGTGTTGGACCGATAGCCGTCCCGACGGAGGCCAGCGACCTCGCCCAGCTCGGCTGGTCGCTGTTCGTGACGGCGGCAAGACACGACGGCCATTGGCATCTGCTCGAGAACGGGTTCGTCTACCCCTGAGGCCCCGCCCGTGGCCGAGGAGCAGGAGCTGCTCTCGCCCCAGCAGGACGCTCAGCGACTTGGCGTCTCCCGCCAGCTTGTGAGGCGCGTGATCGATTACGGCGAGCTCGAGGCGCAGCAGCTCCAAGGGGACCCACCCGACAAGTCGGTGCGGAAATAGTCCCCACCTACGTCATAGGTGAGTATCATTTCCTCTCATGACGGCCATAGCCCTCAGCGATCTGCGTGCGCTGCTCGGCGACACCTTCACCTATGGCGAGGCTAAGCGGGCCGGGATCGGCGACAAGCGCCTCTACCGACTGCGCGACAGCGGGGGGGTCATCGCTCTCGGCGGCGGCGTCTACCGATGGGCGGACGCCCCTCCCGCCGACATCGATCTGATCGAGATCGCCGAACGGGTCCCACGGGCCACGCTCTGTCTAGAGACGGCCCTAGCCCGGCACGGTCTCATCGACGCCATCCCGGCCGCGATCGACATCGCCATCCCGCGCGGTAGCCGGCGCCCGAGCCTGCGCGCGCCCTGCCGCCTCCACCAGTTCGACCCCAGCACCTTCGACCTGGGGCGCCAGACGGTCGATGTCGGCGCCAGGCGACCGCTTGGCCTCTACTCGGCGGAGCGCTCGCTGATCGATGTCATCCGTCTGCGCCACCTCGAAGGCAGCGACATGGCTTGGGAGGCGTTGCGCCGCTGGCTGGGGGGACCCGGCCGAAGCCCGGCCCAGCTCACCGAGCTTGCCGGGAGCTTTTCCGGAGCAGAGCCGGCGCTGCGGCGGGCGCTCGAGGTCCTGCTATGAGCGCGCCATCGCGCGCCACACCGGCCGGCCGCGCCTACCTCGATCTGCGCAACAAGGCACGCCACGACCATCGCCCGGTGGACGAGCTGTTGCAGTTCTACGTTCTGGAGGGGTTCCTGGCCCGGCTGGCGGCATCCGGCCGTGCCGACCAGTTCGTGCTCAAGGGCGGCGTCCTGCTCGCCGCTTTCGACGAGCGTCGCCCGACGCGCGACGTGGACCTCCAAGCGCAAGTCCTCGATAACGACGCCGAGGTCGTCCGCGCAGCGGTCTGCGAGATCGCCGGCAGCGCCCTGGAAGACGGGGTCACATTCGACGTGGAGGCGGCGACCGCAGAGGTTATTCGCAACGAGGAGCCCTACGCGGGCGTGCGAGTGACGATGGGCGCACAGCTCGCCACCGCTCGTCCTCACTTCCATGTCGATGTGAACGTCGGCGACCCGATCACGCCTGCGCCCACCAGTGTGCGCGTTCCTCGTCTCCTCGGCGGCGTACTCACTGTGCGCGGCTACCCGCTCGCGATGGTGCACGCCGAGAAGGTCGTGACCGCCGTCGCCAGGGGCACCGTGAGCACGCGCTGGAGGGACTTCGCCGACGTGTACCTGCTCGCGCGACGCCACGCCGTCGACGGGACCGAACTGGTCTCCTCGATCCGCGACGTGGGTCGGCACCGCCAGGTCCAGGTTCTGCCGCTCGCACAGGTCCTTGACGGCTACGGCGAGATCGGCCAGCAGCGCTGGGCCGCGTGGCGAAGGCGACAGAGGCTCGAAGACCGCCTCCCCGAGAGCTTCGGCGAGGTCGTGGCCGCGGTCATCGACTTCGCCGATCCCGCCATCAGCGGAGATGCCAGAGGGCGCATGTGGGACCCGGCGAATGGCGCGTGGTCATGAGGTGGGATGCCTCACTCGGCCGGACTCGCCTGACTGTGGCTTGCGGTGTGCCTCGACCTGATCCTGGCTTCGTTCTGCCACTCGGATTCCTCGAGTGGCAGAAAGCCAGGTCAATCCCCGCATATTGCGACATATCCGGCAGGCATTTGACCGTTGCATTTCGCATCGGTAAGCGCTACAAAATACCTGCTAATCCACACTTTACATCGGAGCCGGCGTCCCCCAGCGACAGCGAATGGTAAGGAAGGGGTCACGAGTTCGAGTCTCGTTCCGGGCTTCAGTAAACCACCTGCAAATCGGCATCTCAGCATTCAGTCGCCGCGTCGAGCGCCGTGCAGATCTCCGCCATCCGCTCCGGCGAGAGCTCGCCCCACCAAACCTCACCCCGCCGGGGCTTCACGGTGGTTCTCCGTCGTCCTACCAGGGCCCGTGCCCGGCGGCCCGTTCTTCCTCGTCCAGACGTCCCAGAACCTCGCGCCGCGAGGTCTTGTGGACCTTCTCCAGGTCAGACCAGCCGTCGGGCTCGAACTGGGGGGTGCGCTCATATGACTCGACGACCTGGCGGTCGATCTCTCGCTCGCGCAGCAGTCGCGCATACTCGGCCTTCAGCGAAGGCTCCGAAAGCTGGTCGACCAAGCGGTCGAACTTCTCACGGGTCGTCATGACCCCCATCGTACCGCTCACGCCTGAGCCCAACTGCGGTTTCGCGGCGGTAGCACCAGGCCTGTGTGCCGACGCTCTGTCTGCGCTTTTCTCGCCCGCTCGTCAGGCCGCTCCCGCTGGCCCGTGGGCGGACCCTTGTCGGGACCCCTGTGCGGACCCCTGTCAGGACACCTCCTCGACTCGCGGAAACGCCGCAATCCCGCATCCGGGCGCGGTCTGCGCGGATCGCGTTTTGCCGACATATCCACGTCACCCGGAGGTCGGTGCATGACCAAGAGGAGATCTTCCTCAGCGTCCTGACCCTCGGCGAGATCCGCCGCGGGATCGAGAGCGTGCGCCGTCGGGACCCCGACTCGGCGGTCTCTCTGGACAGCTGGCTCGTCCGGCTCGATCAGGCCTACGGCGATCGCATCCTTCCGGTCGACAGAGCGATCGTGGCCACGCGCAACGTCGCGGATGTCGAGGGAACCGGCGTGGATTTGGTCAACCCGTTCGCGGGTTAGCCGAAGCCACCTTGGTCGGCCTTGTTCCGGGCTTAGCGACGATCCGCACAGGAGCGTAGAATCGGGCTATGGCAGCGCAGCCAAAAAAGCGCCCCCTGATGGCTCCGGGCAACGAGGCGGAGTGGACTCGGATCAACGAGGAAAAGCGAGAGGCGCTGACGCCGCCCCCCGGCACGCCGATCGGCGTGCTGCTGCGACGAGGCCAGCGTCTCTCCGCTCAGGGGGCGAAGCTCCTCCGGGCCGTTGAGCGGGCCGATGGGCATAGCCGATCCTGAGCTCGACGTCGCCGTGGCGGCGATGGTTGCGGAGGATGCCCGCTTCGTCGTGATTGGCGGCTTTTCCGTCATCGCCAACCGTTTCGTTCGCGCTACGGAGGACATCGATTTCCTGGTCCCAGACGACTCGGCGAACGACCGTCGGGTTCTCGCGGCGCTGGGCAAGTTGGATGGAGTGCGAGCGCGCGATGACGCGCCACTCGAAGAGGCCCACCTGCTGAACCAAACACATCTGCGAGCGAAGACGACCGCCGGCGTGATCGACGTGATGCGTGGTGGGGTGCCCCCGCTGGACTTCGCGACCGTCGAGGAACGTGCCATGAAGGCCGACTACGGGGGGGTCCAGTTCCTCGTCGCCGGCCTTCGCAGCATCGTCGGCTTCAAGCGGCTTGCGGATCGCGCACGGGACCGCAACGATCTCATCGGCCTGGAAGAAGTCCATGGGGAGCTGCCGATGGAGCCGATTCCGGGGCTCGACAAATAGCTGACGACGCCCCGGTCCGGGAGATAGAAGCAGCTCGCCGGTTGGTCTGGCGCTGAGCTCCCCCCTTGGTTGGCCAACTTAGCCAACCCGCGTGCTATCGTCGCCGCATGACCCATACCTTCTCGATCGGCGAGGCCAAGACCAACCTCTCCAAGCTCGTCGCCCTCGCCGAGCGGGGGGAGAGCGTCGAGCTGCGTCGCGGGCGCCAGCCGGTCGTCCGCCTCGTGCCTTTGCCCAGGGCGGGGGCCGCCCAGCGCGAGCCCGGCGCCCTCGCCGGCCGCATCCGCCTCGCCGACGATTTCGACGCCTGGCCCGAGGACGTCGCTCGAGCCCTCGGGGTCGAGGACTGAGGCTGCTCCTCGACACCCACGCGGCGCTGTGGTGGCTCGCCGGCGACCCTGCGCTTTCCGCGGCCGCGCGCGAGGCGATCGCCGGCGCCGAGGAGCCGCTGTTCAGCGCGGCCACTCTGTTCGAGGTCTCGATCAAGGCATCGCTCGGCAAGCTGGAGGCCGCCGAGGAGTGGGCGGAGGAGCTGCTCGCCGAGGGCTTCGCGCTGCTGCCGATCTCAACCTCGCATGCGACCGCCTACCGGCGGCTCCCCTACGTCGATGTGAACGGCAAGCCGCACCGCGACCCCTTCGACCGACTGCTCGCAGCCCAGGCAATCGTCGAGAAGGTTCCCGTCGTGACCCCGGACCCGGGTATCGCCGCCCACGGCGTGTCTACGCTCTGGTAGCGGCGACCCGCCGGGCCTCCTCGGGGCCGACGTGGGGGATGAGGATGAGCTCGATCGCCTCGGCGGCGAGCGCCGGCAGCTCCTGCTCCCTGCCGGCGTCGAGCAGGCGACCGACCCGCAGGGCGATGCCGCCGGTGACCGCGTCCTCGGCGACCGCGGGGGTGACCGGGGCGCCTGGGCCGGGCTCGCGGCCCGAGCGCAGCAGGTCGGCGAGGTAGGCGACCAGGCGGCGGTGCTGCGCCTGGCCCTCCTTGCCCCGCGCGAGCGCTTCGCCGGTCAGCGACCGCGCGGCCTCCGGCTGCTCCGCGGCGAGGTCGAAGGCTGCGCGGACACCGGCCGCGACCCGCTGTGGCCAGTCGTCCTGTCCGGCACAGGCGGACTCGATCCGGGTCCGCAGCGCGGCGGACGCCCGCTCGAAGCGAGCCGCCGAGAGGGTCAGCCGCCGGGCCTCCGCGGTGCCAAGGTAGGGCGCGAGGACGAACTCCGCCAATTCGGGCGCCAGGGTGGGCAGGGATCGGACCGCGCCCGAGCGCACCCGGTTGCTGACGATGCCGATCATGGCGCCGACCAGGACCGCCTCGATGCCGCGGGGAGGCGGCGGGCTACGACCCGCCTGCCGGCCGCGCGCCAGGCTCGGGGACAACCTGGCGGACAGCAGCTCCTCGCAGTACCCCATCCGAGGTCCCGCGGACAACGGATCGCCGAGCAGCAGTCGCGCCTCGCGCGGCCGCTCCGCCAGCGCCTCGAGAGCGGTCGCGATGCCGGCCGCCACCTGCTGCGACCAGCCCAGCTCGTCGTTCGTCGTGGCATCGATGCGCGAGGTGAGCCAGGCGAGCGCATCGGCGTGGATCGTGACGAACGCATCCTCTTTGCCGGCGAAGTGGCGGTAGAAGACGCTGCGCGAGACGCCGGAGAGATCGACCAGGCGCTGCACGGTGGTTCCGTGATAGCCGCGGTCGGGAAGCGACTCCGCCCAGGCCGCGGCGAGTCGACGCCGTACCTCCTCGGCTTTCTCCGGCCGCCCCCGCCCCCGCGCACGCCGCCCGTTTCCCCGCTCACGTCGTCGCTCCGCGGTTGCGGAGAGAGGAGGAGTCGGGTGTCGCGCGATGTTCGCCATTGCCCCTGCGGTAGGCGACACCGATTATAAACCCGCTTATCTTGTTTTGGCACGAACTGGGCCCTGCTCTTAGAGACAGGCTCTCAGGCGACCGCGCGCTGCGCTTGCCGGGATCTCGTCCGTGGTGTGCTCGCGGCCCTGTTGGAGCAGCGCTCGGCCATGCCGACGAGGATCCATCCGCGCTCAGGCAAGACAGTCATGTTTATTATTGGAAGCGGCCCGCCGCTCGGAGCGGGGAAGTCGAATCGCGCGCCGCGGGGGCGGGGATGGATGGGAGAGCGCAGCAGCCGGAGGATTTCGCGACCTCCTTCGAGGCCGCCTTCGCCCGCCTGCAGGTGCTGCTGGAGATGGCCTGCGCCGCCGAGGGCCCCTGGGCCGATCGGGCTACCGCCGCCGTGCGCCGCGCTCTCGAGTTCGCCGCCGCCGACCCCGAGGCGGCGAGCGTGCTCACGCACGGGGCGCTGGCGGAGGGCCCCGACGGAATCGGGCGCTACGAGCGCCTGATGAGCTACGTCGCCGGCCTGCTCGAGGCCGGCCGCCCCGAGAGCCCGCTCGGCGCCGAGCTGCCGCCGAGCACAGAGCGCTCGATCGCCGGCGGAGTCGCGGCGATCGTCGCCAACCGGGTCGACCGCGGTAGCGGGGACGCGCTGCTCGATCTGACCCCTGAGATCGTCCAGTTCGTGCTCACGCCGTACTTCGGCAGCGAGGAGGCGAAGCACCGGGCACAGGTGGCCACGGCCGACTGGCCGCCTGGCCAGCCCGGGCGATAGCCTCCACCGCCCATGGACTTCGCCCTGACCGACGAGCAGGAGGACTTCGTCGCCGCGATCCGCGACTTCTGCTCGCGCGAGTGCGGCACGGCGGAGCAGCGCGAGCGGCTCACCGACGGCTACGAGCTGCACCACAACTTCGACCTCTACAGGAAGATGGCCGAGCTCGGCTGGCTCGGCGTGACGATCCCCGAGGCCTATGGCGGCTCGGACGGCTCGATGCTCGACGCCTGCCTGTTCATGGAGGAGACCTCGCGCGGGCTGGCGCCGATCGGCGGCTACGCGACGACGCTGATCGTCGCCGGCGCGACGCAGCGCTTCGGCACCGAGGAGCAGAAGCGCGAGATCCTCGGCGGGATCGCCGCCGGCGCGGTCGAGGCGATCGCGATGACCGAGCCCGAGGCCGGCTCCGACGTCGGCTCGCTCACGACCTCGGCCGAGCGGGTCGACGGCGGATTCGTCCTCAACGGCCAGAAGGTCTTCATCTCCAACGCCCACATCGCCGACCACATCCTCGTCGTCTGCCGCACGACCAAGGGCGAGAACAAGCACGAGGGCCTCTCGATGATCTGGCTGCCGCGCGAGACGAAGGGCCTGGAGATCGTCCCGATCGAGACGATGGGCGGGACCGAGACCAACACGCTCTACCTGAGCGACGTCGAGGCGCCCGCGGACGCCCTGCTCGGCGAGGTCGACCAGGCCTGGACGCAGCTGATGGCCGGGCTCAACGTCGAGCGCCTGATCCTCGCCGCGACGATGCTGGGGATCGGCCAGCGCGCCTTCGACGACGCCCTCGCCTACGTCAAGGAGCGCAAGCAGTTCGGCCGCCCGATCGGCTCCTTCCAGGCGCTCCAGCACCGTCTCGCCGACATGGCGACCGAGCTCGAATCGGCCCGCCTGATGACCCGCTGGGTCGCGACCCTGACCGACGAGGACCCCGGCCGGATGCTGCCGCGCGAGGCCTCGATGGTGAAGCTGCACGTCACCGAGGTCGCCAAACGGATCGCGGTCGAGGGGATGCAGCTGATGGGCGGCTACGGCTACTCCTCCGAGTACGACATGGAGCGGCTCGTCCGCGCGACGATGGTTTCCACCATCTACGGCGGCACCTCCGAGATCCAGCGCACGATCATCGCCAAAACGCTCGGCCTCTGATTCTGTGGGCCGCCCGGCCCACTTCGCTTGGGCGATTTCGCCCAAAAAAGCCGGCGCTCTTCCGACCCGGATTCGCCCCGATCTGGCGCCCCGCAGGGGAAAACTTGAATTTTTGGGGTGAAGTTGGACAGATAACTGAGGAGGAATCCCTTGATTCCCGTCGACGACCCGCCTAGCGTGGCGCGCCGCAAGTTGGCGGGGGCCGCTCTGAGCGTTTCACCTGCCTGGTCCAGTCAGAAGAGCGAAGGGAGAACGCAGTGCGCTCGCAGTCAGGCAGTGAAACGCAGTCGCAGGGGGCCCTGAACGGCCCGACCTCCTACCGGCGGGCGTTCGTCGTCGCCGTGTTCGGCCTCTTGGCGGCGCTTGCCCTCGTGCCGGCCGCCCGCGCCGACAGCATCGGCCCGATCGGCTTCGAGTCCTACTCCTTGGGGAACATCGACGGGCAGGAAGGCTGGTCCAACACGAAGCCGTTCGACGCCGAAGTCGCCGATGTCTCGCTCTTTCCGGCCGCTTCCGGCTATGGCTTCGGGACCAAGGCTCTACGGATCTCCAACGCGGTGACCAGCGGCAGCTTCGGCGACCAGCCCTTCGCGCCCAAACTGAGCCAGGCCGCCGACGAGACCGGTCCCGTGACGCATTTCGAGAGCAGCTTCGAGATCGGCAGCGCGGAGGCGGTCCAGCAGGAAGGCGGCGCCGGTGAATTCGCCAGCCTCTCGGTCAGCCCCGACGACGGGCTCGGCTCGCGGATGAGCTTCCTGCGCTTCGACGACCTCGCCGACGGCGTCCACGTGTTCTTCGACGACGCTACCGACCACGAATTCGGCGAAGCGGCGACCTTCAACGAGACCGACATTGCGACCCTCTCACGGGGCGCCGCCCATACCGTCCGCTTCTCAATCGACCTCGTGCCCGGGCCGGGCAACGACGTGGTGCGGATCTTCATCGACGGCGCGCTGGTCCACACCGGCACGACCTGGGAGGACTACTACCGCTACGACCCCGGACAATCCGGCAACGGCAACGTCGTCCCCGGGATAGGGACTCTGATCTTCCGTCAGGGCAGCACCGTCAACCACTACGAAGGCGACTCGGGCCGCGGCTATCTGCTCGATCACGTATCGATCTGGAGCGTCGAACCGGCGCCCGAAACGGTCACGGTAAATGACGACCTCGCCGGCCTGGGGCCGTCCGGCTCCGACTGTGAACACCCTGACTTCTCGACGATCCAATCGGCCGCCACCGCGGTCGCCCCGGGCTCGACGATCCTCGTCTGCGCCGGCGCCTACGAGGAAAACGTCAACCTCGCGAAGAGCCTGACCGTGCGCGGAGTCGACGACGAATCGGTCGTCTACCCGTCGGTCGACGGCCCGACCTGTCCCGGGCCGAGCTCGATCTGCGCGGGCTCGAGCAACGTCCTGCTCGTCCAGTCCGGCGGCGTCACGATCGAACACCTCACGGTCGACGGCGACAGCCCGGACATCAACGGGTCAGGGACGATCGAGGCGCGGATCGGGATCGTCACCGACCACACGCTCGGACCGGCGTTCAACAACCTCGACGTCAACCACACCACCGTGCGCAACGCCTACCTGCGCGGCATCTACGCCTCCAGCGGCGGCACCTTCTCCTTCGACCACGACACGGTCGAACACGTCAGCTCGGATCCCTACTCGCTCGCGATCTTCAACTACGGCGGCGCGGGCTCGATCACGGACAACACCGTCGTCGACGCGAACGACGGGATCGCCGCCAACCACTCGCGCGGCACGACGATGACCGGCAACACGGTCGTCGACTCGGGCAGCGGCCTGCACACCGACAACGCCGGCGACGGCGGCGGCTCGGCAGATGAGATCGCCGGCAACTCGGTCAGCGAATGCAAGGAAGACGGCTACGGCGTCTGGGCCTTCGTCCCCTACATCGCGCCGAGCGTCCACGACAACACGGTCAGCGGCTGCGCGGTCGGCCTCGGCGCCTTCGGCGGCAAGTTCCCGTCGGGGTCGCCGGTCACCCCGAGCTTCGTCCACAACGACGTCGACGGCACCGGGGCCACCGTGTCGTCCGGCACGACGACCGGCGCCTGGCTCGACACGACGACGTTCGGCTACGGCGAAACGGACAACGACGTCACGCTGACGGCCAACACGATCCGCAACTTCGACGAAGGCATCCACCTCGGCGAGGACGAAGGCGCCGACCTGACCGCGTCGGGCGCCTTCAACCGCGTGGTCGACAACAGCACCGCGATCGAATCCGAGGCGGGCACCGTCGGCGACTTCGAGAACAACTGGTGGGGCTGCAACGCCGGGCCGGGCGACCCGGCCTGCGGTGCGGCCTCGGGCCCGTCCGACGTCGACCCCTGGCTGGTGCTCGGCATCTCGGCCGAACCCCCGAACATCGAAGGCGGTGGCGAATCGGCGATCACCGCCGACCTGACCCACAACTCCGCCGGCGAACTCGCGGGGACGCAGCTCCCGGATGGCGTGCCGGCCGCATTCGCCACCAACTACGGCTCGATCGCACCGCCGTCCGACGCCACCGCGGCGGGCCAGGCCTCGAGCACGCTGACCGGCGGCCCCGGCCCCGGCGGCGCCCACGTCAGCACGACGGTCGACAACCAGACCGTCAGCCTCAACGTTCACATCGGCAACGCCGGCTACGTCGTCAACGACGACACGGCCGGCCCCGGCCCGGCTGGCGCCGACTGCGAACACCCCGATTTCGAAACGATCCAGGAAGCGGTCGACGCGGTCCCGTCGAAGGCGACGATCCTCGTCTGCGCCGGCACCTACACCGAACAGGTGGACATCCCGAAGGCGCTGACGCTGCGCGGCGCGGGCGAGGGCTCGACCACGATCAGCTCTCCGCCGCTCGCCTCGATGGCGAACAACTTCGGCGGCCTGCTCGGTGGCGGCAAAGACCGGCGCCCGATCGTCTTCGCCCACGGCGCGAGCGTCAACGTGCGCGACCTCACGGTCGATGGTCACGGCGCGCTCGGCGGCGGCTGCTCGCCCGGCTTCTACGGCGTCGTCTACTACGACGCCGGCGGCACCGTCTCCGCAGTCGAGGTCAAGGACGTGCGCGGGGAACCGCTGAACGGGTGTCAGACCGGCCTCGGCATCTACAACCTCAACGGCGACCACGTCTCGCGCACCTGGACCGTCACCGGCAGCACGGTGACCGGCTTCCAGAAGAACGGGATCACCGGCAACGAAGCCGGTCTCGACGCGACGATCGCCAACAACGTCGTGCAGGGCGCCGGGCCGGCGCCGATCGCCCAGAACCTGGTTCAGATCGGGTTCGGCGCGGGCGGGACGGTGCGCGGCAACACCCTCGACGGCGCCGAATGCGAAGCCGCCTCCTGCGGTCCCGACCCGATCGAAGACGAACAGGCCGCCGGTGTGCTGCTCTACGAAGCGGACGATGGCACCGAAGTGCTTGGCAACGAGATCTCCGGCAGCGACAGCGGCATCTCGGACAGCTCGGGAAGCGGCGTCCATGACGTCGCCGGCAACCGCCTCAGCGGCAACCGCTACGAGGGGATCTACCTCGACTCGGGGACGATGCAGGCGCACGGCAACCGGATCGAGGGCGGCCGGCTGGGCGTCGCCCCGGTCTCCTGGAGCGGCTCGCCGGACTCGAACCCGAAGCTGACCCTGAGCGGCAACACGATCAGCGGCGCGAGCGTCGCCGGGATCGCGCCGCTGCGCGACGACAGCGCCACCGGCGACCCGCGCGTGGTCGCTCACTTCAACCGCATCGCCGGCAACGCGATCGGGCTCGACAACGCCGGCGCCGGCAGTGCCGGCTTCGGCGGCGTCGGCTCGGTTGACGCGGAGCACAACTGGTGGGGGTGCAACGCGGGTCCCGGCGAATCCGGCTGCGACTCGATCGCCGAGGAAGTCCCCGGCTCGGTCGACTACGACCCATGGCTGGTGTTGCGCTTGACCGCCGTCCCGTCGACGATCTACGCGGACCTGGGACAGTCGGACCTGCGCGCCGACCTGACTCACGACTCGGCGGGGAACGTGGCCGGAACCGGCTTCCCGGACGGTACCGAGATCGGCTTTGCCACGGACCTCGGCACGGTGACGGCGGCGAGCGACGCAACCGTCGACGGGCACGCCGGCTCGGCGCTCGTCGCCGGAAGCACGCTCGGCACGGCCGACACGACCGCGGCTCTCGACGGCGAAACCGTACATGCGGCGGTGGAAATCGTCGAACCGCCCGAAGGCCCGGAAGGCCCGGAAGGTCCCGAAGGCCCGGAAGGCCCGGAAGGTCCCGAAGGCCCGGAAGGTCCCGAAGGCCCGGAAGGTCCCGAAGGACCGGAAGGCGAACAGGGTCCGGAAGGACCCCAGGGAGAACCCGGGCCAGAAGGACCCGAAGGCCCGCAGGGCGAAACGGGCCCCGAAGGACCGGAAGGCGAACAGGGTCCGGAAGGACCCCAGGGAGAACCCGGGCCAGAAGGACCCGAAGGCCCGCAGGGCAAACCCGGCCTCGAGGGCCCTCCAGGGCAGGAAGGGCCGACCGGCAAAGACGGGGCCCCGGGCCAGAACGGCAAATCGGCCAGCCTGGCGCTGAAACGGAAGATGGCCGTCAGCTTCCTGCGCCCCGTCTCCAGGGTGCGCAGGGGAAGGGCGCCGGTGAAGCTGCGCTGCGCCGGCAGCACCGCCAATCGCTGCATCGGCACGCTGGTGCTGCGCGGCGGCGGGACCGCGCAGAGGACCGCCTACTCGATCGGCCGCGGCAAGACCGCCGTCGTCCGGGTGCGCCTCTCGCGCAAGCTGCGGCGGCTCGTGGCCGTCGCCCGGCGCCACCACGGCGCCGTCCAGGTGCGGCTCTTCAGCCGTACCGCGCAGACGTCGGGCTCGCCGGCGTTCGCGCGGCGACTGGTCCGTCTGAAGTGAGCTGAACGGGGGCTTGCAGCCTCCTCGATAGTGGGGGGACCGTTCGTCCAATGGGGCGGGCGGTCCTCCCCTCCCGCGGCGCCGCGTCCGATGCGTCCATGTGTACGGACGCAGGACAGCCGGCATCGCCGGGGCGCTGGCCCTGTGCGCGGCTCTGCTCGCGCCGGCCGCCCCGGCAGCGCCCGCCGCGACGCGGGAGCCGCTGCGCGACGCGCGCGCCTCCTCCGGCGATCCCGGTCGAGCCTTCGATTCGGCCGTGCGCCCGCGGCCGGCGGCGCTGCAGGCGATGGTGCGCCAATCGTCTCGCCGCTTCGCCTCGGCGGCGAACGAGTTCCAGATCTCCTCGGACGGCTACGGCCCCGCCGCGGTCGAATCGGTCGCGGCGACGCTGCGCTCGCTCGACCACGGTCCCGAGCTGGCGCGGCTCGACGTCTTCGTCGCCACCCCGGAGGAGATCCGGCGCTCCTGTGGCGCCACCGTCGTCGCCTGCTACGTGCCCGCGGACGAAGAGATGGTCGTCTCCGGTGTAGACCGGCCGGTCGCCGGCGTGCCGCGCGACTTCGCGATCGCCCACGAGTACGGCCATCACATCGCCAACAGCCAGTCGGCCGTGGACCGGATGCGACTCGGCGGCGCCTCCGCCTCGTCGGTTTCCTCGCTGCAGATCGGCACGCTGCGCTGGGCCACCTACGAGCGCGTCTGCCAGCTCACCCGCAGGGGACGGCTCTTCCCAGGCGACCAGGGGGCGCACTACTGGGAGAACCCGGAGGAGGCGTTCGCCCAGTCCTATGCGCGGCTCAACCGACCGGACGCCGGAGTCAGCTGGCAGTACACGCCGCTGCTGCAACCGACCGGCGCCGCGCTGGCGAAGATCCACGCCGACGTGGTCCGTCCCTGGAGCGGCCCGGCCGAAGACGAGTGGAGCGCCGGGGTGGCGGCCCCGCCGAGTAGCAGCGGCACCGCTGCGGAGGTGCGTGCCGGCCAGGTCGCGCTCGGTCCGGGCAAGGTGGTCGGCGAGTCCCCCTGGGTCGCGACGCACGGCATCCGCACGCCCCTGGACGGCCCGGTCTCGGTCTCCGTGCGGGCCGCGGACGGCGCCCCGCTCGCCCTTGCCCTGCGCGACGCCGAGCACGATCGCGTCCTCGCCCGGACCGCGACCGACGCCGCCGGCGAAGCCCACCTGAGCTACTCCAACTGCGGCCATGCCTCGCTCCGCCTCGAAGTTCGTGCGACCTCCTCGGCCGCGACGTTCCGGGCGGCAATCGCAAGACCCTGAGTAGCGCTATCCTTCGCGGCAGCCTCGCGCCTCGGCCCGGGGTTTTCTCTTGTAACGGCTCGTACGGCAACGAGGAGAAGCATGGCTCGCGGAGATGTCCGCATTGCGGTGACGCTGGCTTGCGAAGACTGCAAGCGGCGCAATTATCAGACCAACAAGTCGCGGCGAAACTCGCCGGACCGGATCGAGATGCGCAAGTACTGCCGCTGGTGCGGCCATCACACGGCGCACAAGGAGACGCGGTAGCCCCCGATGGCCAAATCGCGCGCACAGCGCAAGGCCGAGCGACGCGCCCGCGAAGCCGAGGAACGGCAGCGCTCCGGGGGTAACGGCCGCAAGTCCGACTCGCGCGCCCAGCACGACACGCAGGTCGGCGTCTCCGGCGACGTCGCCGAGGTCGAGGCGGTCGAGGCGGGGATCGCCGCCGGCGCCTCCGAAGCAGACCTCGAGACGCCGGACGCGCCCAAGGGGCGCGCCCAGCGCCGCGCCGAGGCGAAGGCCGCCAAGCAGGCCGAGAAGCGACAGCGCGAGGAGGAAAAGCGCCGCGAGCGCCAGCAGGTCGCCAAACGCCAGAAACAGGCGCAGGCGGAGAAGCGCCAGCGCGGCGGCGTCATCGGCTTCCTCGTCTCCTGCTGGGCCGAGCTGCGCAAAGTCCAGTGGCCGAACCGCGAAACCCTCGTGCAGGCGACGGCCGTGACGATCATCTTCGTCGCCGTCGCCGCCACCTACCTCGGCGCGCTGGACAGCGCCTTCAGCTTCCTCATCAAGCAGATCCTCTAGCGGGATCCCGAAAAGACAGGACTTCCTCCAGATGTATCGCTGGTACGTGATCAACACCTACTCCGGGCACGAGAACAAGGTCAAGCACAACCTCGAGCACCGGGTGCAGACGATGGCCCAGAACCGCAACGTGCGCCAGGTCGTGGTGCCCACGGAGCAGGTGATGGAAGTCAACAAAGAAGGCCAGAAAGAGCCGAAGGAGAAACGGACGATGCCCGGCTACGTCCTGGTCAACATGGAGATGACCGACGACGCCTGGGGCCTGGTCAAGAACACCCCCGGCGTGACCGGGTTCGTCGGCTCGCGCAACAAGCCGGTGCCGCTCTCCAAACCGGAGGTCGACCGGCTGCTGCACCGCGAGACCGCCGAGCGGCCGCGCACGCAGGCCCAGTTCTCGGTCGGCGAATCGGTCAAAGTCATCTCCGGCCCGCTCTCCGACTTCTCCGGCGAGATCGCCGAGATCAACGAGGACGCGGCGAAACTCAAGGTCCTGGTCTCGATCTTCGGCCGCGAGACCCCCGTTGAGGTCAATTACGACCAGGTCAAGAAGATCTAGCTACCCTCTCCGATCCCGATGGCGAAAAAAGTCCTCACCCTGATCAAGCTGCAGATTCAAGCCGGCAACGCGAACCCCGCGCCGCCGGTCGGTCCGGCGCTGGGCCAGCACGGCGTCAACATCATGGAGTTCTGCAAAGCCTTCAACGCCCAGACGCAGGCCGAGGGCGGCACGATCATCCCGGTCGAGATCACGGTCTACGAGGACCGCTCCTTCGACTTCGTCACCAAGACGCCGCCGGCCGCGGTGCTGATCCGCGAAGCGATCGGCATCTCCAAGGGCTCGGGCGAGCCGCACGTGAACAAAGTCGGCACGATCTCGATGGACCAGGTGCGCCAGATCGCCGAGCGCAAGATGCCCGACCTCAACGCCAACGACCTCGACGCCGCCTCGAAGATCATCGCCGGCACCGCCCGCTCGATGGGCGTCGACGTCAAATAGGAGACCCCGATGGCCCACGGCAAGCGCTACCGCAAACAGGCAGACAAGGTCCAGCGCGAGCGGGCCTACCCGCCCGCCGAGGCGGTCGCGCTGATCAAGGAGACGGCGAGCGCCGGCTTCGACGAGACGGTCGAGCTGCACCTGCGGCTCGGCGTCAACGTGCGCCACGCCGAGGAGCAGCTGCGCGGCACGCTGGCGCTGCCGCACGGGCTGGGCAAAGACGTGACGGTCGCGGTCTTCGCCGAAGGCCAGCAGGCGCGCGACGCCGAGGCGGCCGGCGCCGACTTCGTCGGCGGCCAGGACCTGGTCGAGAAAGTCCAGGAGGGCTGGACCGAGTTCGACGTCGCGATCTCGACCCCGGACATGATGAAAGCGGTCGGCCAGCTCGGCCGCGTGCTCGGCCCGCAGGGCCTGATGCCCAACCCGAAGGTCGGCACCGTCACCGACGACATCGAGAAAGCGGTCGGCGAGTCCAAGGCGGGCAAGATCGAGTACCGCACGGATCGCCAGGCGATCGTCCACCTGGCTATCGGCAAGGCCAGCTTCGAGCAGGAGAAGCTGCTCGAGAACTGCCTCGCGGTGATCGACGAGGTGGTGCGCGCCAAACCCTCCTCCTCGAAGGGCAAATACATCCTCTCGGCGACCTTGACGACGACGATGGGCCCCGGCATCCGCCTCGACGCGGGCGCGAGGACGAAAGAGCCCGCGATCGCGTAGAATCGCGCGCCGCGCGTCAGCCCGAGACCACCGGCGGGCCGCGTTCGCTCTTTGTAGGGCTGGGCCCGACAAAAGGCGAACGGAGCCAGAAGCCCGGTGCAGGTGAGACATGAATCGAGACGAAAAGGCACAAGCGATCGAGGAGATCTCTGCCCAGATAGAGGGGGCGGAGGCGATCTTCGCGGTCGACTACCGGGGCATCAGCGTGCCCCAGGCGGCTGAACTGCGCGCCAAGCTGCGCGAAGCCGACGCCAGCTTCCGCATCGTCAAGAACCGTCTCACCAAACGGGCGGCCGAGCAGGCCGGCGAGGAGCGGCTCGGCGAGTTCCTCAGCGGCCCGACCGCGCTGACCTTCGTCCGCGGCGACACCGCCCAGGCGGCGAAGGCGATCTCGACCTTCGGCAAAGAGCACGAGATCCTCGCCTTCAAGGGCGGCTTCATGGGCGAGCTCGACCTCGACGAGGAACGGTTCAAGTCGATCGCCCGCCTGCCGGCCCGCGAAGTGCTCGACGGCCAGCTCGCCGGCGTCGTCGCCAGCCCGCTGACCGGCCTCGTCCGCGGCCTCGGCTCGATGATCCAGGGGATCGCGATTCAACTTCAACAGCTGCAAGAGCAAAAGGAGAAGGAGTAGATGGCAACGAAGACTTCCACTGAGGATTGGATCGAGGAGCTCAAGGGCATCTCGGTGCTCGAGCTCTCCGAGCGAATCAAGGCGCTCGAGGAGGAGTTCGGCGTCTCCGCGACCGCGGTCGCCGCCGCGGCCCCGGCTGCCGCCGGCGCGCCGGCGGGCGACGGCGACGGGGGCGGCGAAGAGTCCTCCACGGTCGACCTGGTGCTGACTGAGGTCGGCGGCCAGAAAGTGCCCGTGATCAAGGTCGTCCGCGCCGCCACCGGCCTCGGCCTGAAAGAGGCCAAGGCGATCGTCGACGAGGCTCCGAAAGCGATCAAAGAGGGCATCGAGCGCGACGAGGCCGAGAAGATCAAGGGCGAACTCGAGGAGGCCGGCGCGACGGTAGAGCTGAAATAACGCGCTACAATGCGGGATTCGGCCGTGGGCTCGGCCGAGCCGCCGGGCGACCGGGGCAGTTTGTTATCTTCCCTGGTCGCGCGCCCGTTGTGTCCCTCTGCCCATATCTGCGCTGTATCCACGTCCCTCTGACCGTCTGAGGAGTCGCCGACTTTGGCACGTTCGAACGCTGCCCCCGTAACCCGCAGGAGTTTCTCCCGACTAGACACCCCCCTCGAAGTACCCCACCTGATCGACATCCAGCGTCGCTCCTTCGAAGAGCTGACCGATCCGAAGGGTGGCGGGCTGAGGGAGACCATCGACGACATATCCCCGATCGAGGACTACACGGGGAACCTCGCGATCGTCTTCGGCGAGTTCAAGTTCGAGGAGGCGCCGCACACGATCGAGGAGTGCCGCGAGAAGGACATGACCTACTCGCGGCCGCTCTCGGCGACCGTCGCCTTCCAGAACAAGGAGACCGGCGAGATCCGCGAGCAGGCCGTCTTCATGGGCGACTTCCCGTGGATGACCGACCGCGGCACCTTCATCATCAACGGCACCGAGCGCGTCGTCGTGACCCAGCTCGTGCGCTCGCCCGGCGCCTACGTGATGGCGCCCAAGGACCCCGAGAAACAGGTCTTCATCGCCAACCTGATGCCGGCCCGCGGCTCCTGGCTGGAGCTCGAAATCGACAAAAAAGGCCGCGTCTACGTGCGCATCGACCGCAAGCGCAAACTGCCGGTGACGGTGCTGCTGCGGGCGATGGGCTACGTCGACGACGAGCAGATCCTGAAGATGTTCGACGACTCGGTCTACCTCAAGCACACGATCGCCGGCGACACCGAGGCGACGCTGACCGAAGAAGGCGCGCTGATCGAGCTGTTCAAAAAGCAGCGCCCGGGCGAGCCGCCCTCGGTCGACGCCGCGAAAGCGCTGCTCGAGCAGCTCTTCTTCGACCCCAAGCGCTACGACCTCACCCGGGTCGGCCGCTACAAGCTCAACGCCCGGCTCGACCTCGACATCGACCTCGACAACCGGGTGCTCACGCACGACGACATCATCGCCCTGATCAAGGAGCTGGTGAGCCTGCCGAAGCTGCTCGGGATCCCCGAGGAGATCGACGAGGAGCAGCCGATCAAGGACTATGCCGCGGAGGCGATCACCTACCCGCGCGAGCCGGTCGCCGAGCACCTCGACGAGTACGAGCACTTCGGCAACCGCCGCCTGCGCACGGTCGGCGAGCTGATCCAGGAGGCCTTCCGCATCGGCCTCTACCGGATGGAGCGCGTCGTCCGCGAGCGGCTGACGACCGAAGAC
>Ga0210111_1000015_pt1 | contig 42817 bp, 47 predicted proteins | sample China_Galinas_PW_6_FD_185520 | JGI IMG/M metagenome (GOLD analysis project Ga0210111, IMG submission 185520) | Wetland microbial communities from San Francisco Bay, California, USA, that impact long-term carbon sequestration - China_Galinas_PWC_D2... | ecosystem: Environmental > Aquatic > Marine... | reverse complement strand
AAGGGAGCTTGACTGCGAGACCGACGGGTCGAGCAGGAACGAAAGTTGGGCTTAGTGATCCGGCGGTAGCAAGTGGAAGCGCCGTCGCTCAACGGATAAAAGGTACTCCGGGGATAACAGGCTTATCGGTTCCAAGAGTCCACATCGACGAACCGGTTTGGCACCTCGATGTCGGCTCGTCGCATCCTGGGGCTGGAGTAGGTCCCAAGGGTTGGGCTGTTCGCCCATTAAAGCGGTACGCGAGCTGGGTTCAGAACGTCGTGAGACAGTTCGGTCCCTATCTGCTGTGGGCGTTGGAGAGTTGAGAGGAGTCATCCCTAGTACGAGAGGACCGGGATGAACGTGCCGCTGGTGTATCTGTTGTCCTGCCAAGGGCATCGCAGGTTAGCTACGCACGGAACGGATAACCGCTGAAGGCATCTAAGCGGGAAGCCGTCCTCGAGATGAGCTCTCCCATCCCTTCGAGGGAGTAAGACCCCTGGTAGACCACCAGGTTGATAGGCCGGCGGTGCAAGCGCAGCGATGTGCTCAGCCGACCGGTACTAATGGGTCGAGGGCTTGACGGATATTTATTTCTTTACCCTCTTGGTCTTGTGCAGTTTTCAGGGCCCGCCGTGGCGCGGTCTCGCAAAATCTCCGGTGGCGCATAGCGAGGGGGAAACACCTCTTCCCATTCCGAACAGAGCAGTTAAGCCCCTCAGCGCCGATGGTACTTGGAGGGCAACCTCCTGGGAGAGTAGGTCGCCGCCGGTTCTTCTTCGACTCCGGGCCGCCCGCAGGGGCGGCCCTTTGTCGTTCGACGAGCTTTCGCGTCGCCTACGCGTGCGTGGCGAAGCGGTCGATCGCCGAGCGCCAGGCGCCGGTGCTGCGCATCGTGCCCGAGCGCCGGCGTCCCTCGCAGGCCGGGGCGGTCGGCGGAACCGGCTCGAGGCCGTACTCGCCCAAGGTCGCGAAGTCGATCACCAGGTCGGCGGCGTCGGCCGCCCGCGTGCTGAAGTTCTTTTTCGTATCGAACATAGGTTCGAATCTACGGCTGCCGTCGGACGGCTTCGGATTTCTGCAATCGGCGTTGCACGGCCGCCTTTGGATTACCGCGAAGTGCAGGGGGTTTCTGCTTGTCGAAGGCAAGCACCAGGGCAGCGGTCTCGGCCGGCTTCTCGACATTGGGCGAGTGGCCGGCGCCCTGGATCAGCTTCGTTCTGGCGCCCGTCGCCCTGTAAGCGGCAAGGGCTTGCTCGGGATCGCTGGCGATCTGCTCCTCGGCGCCCATCAGGGCCAGGATCGGCTTGCGGGTCGCGGCGGCTCGCTGCGGAAGCGGTTCTTCGCCGGTATAGGTGTCGTAAGCGTCGTGAGAGCCTTCGTAGGCGCTGAAGGTCAGCCGCTTGACGTCTTCGACGAAAGCGTCCGGGACATCGAATCCCGGGGCGAAGGCGACCTTCAGTCCGTCCCTGATCGCGAAATCGGGCTTTATTCGCCAGAGAGTCTGGCCGATTACCGGCTTGAAGGGCAGTTCGCCGATGAAGCCCACATCGCCGTAGCCGATGTCAGGGATGCTGTCGATCGTCACCAGGCGGTCGACCAGCTGAGGCGAGCGTTCTGCGAGCGCGATCGCAACGGGCCCGCCGAGCGAGTGGCCGACGACCTCGGCGTCGCGCACGCCGAGTCGCCCGAGCACGCCGGCGACGAGATCCGCCTGATTGGGAATCGAGTAACCGGAGGACGGCTTTTCGGAGCCGCCGTGGCCGAGCAGGTCGATCGCGATCACGCGGTGATCGCGCGCCAGGCGCGGAATCATCCCGTCCCACCAGTTGATCGCGCAGGTGAAGCAGTGGATCAGGACGATCGGGCTGGCGGATCGAGGGCCCCGGTCGATCGCCTCCATGTCCCCACCGGGCAGACTGACGATGCGGCCGCCCGGTTCGGTTACCGCGGCCGGCTTCGTTTCAGCGTCGGTGACGAGCACGTTGACACCGACGAGGACGGCCAGCACCACCACGACCCCGATCAGAATCTTCCAGCCCCGTCCCATTGCGCCAGTACCCTAACCCCAAGATGGAGAAGTTCGTAATCGAAGGAGGCGCGCCGCTCTCGGGCGAGCTGACGCCCGCCGGCAACAAGAACGCGGCCCTGCCGATTCTCGCCGCCTGCCTGCTCACCGAGGAGGAGCTGCTGCTGCACCGCGTGCCGCGGATTCGCGATACCGAGGCCCAGATCGCGCTGCTCGAGCGGCTCGGCGTCGAGGTCGCCTGGGTCGCCGACAACAGCCTGCGACTCTGCGCCGCCGGCGTCACCGACGTCGCCGTCGACGAGGAGCTCTCGAGCAAGATCCGTGCCTCCTTCCTGCTCGCGGGCCCGCTGCTCGCGCGCTTCGGCGAGGCGCGCATGCCGCCACCTGGCGGCGACTTCATCGGCCGGCGGCGGCTCGACGCCCATCTCGACGCGTTCGCCGACCTCGGGGCCGAGGTCGAGGGCGACCGCTGGATCGAGCTCAAGGCGCCGGCCGGAGGGCTGCGGCCGTGCGCGATCTTCATGGACGAGCCCTCGGTGATGGGAACCGAGAACGCGCTGCTGGCCGCCGCGCTGACGCCCGGCCCGACGACGATCTCCAACGCCGCCTGCGAGCCGCACGTGCAGGACCTGGCGCGGCTGCTCGCGCGCATGGGCGCGCAGGTCGACGGGATCGGCTCCAACGTGATGACGGTGCACGGCCGGGACAGCCTCGGCGGCGCCGAGCACACGATCTCGCCCGACCACATCGAGGTCGGCAGCTTCATGGCGCTGGCCGCCGCGACCGGCGGCGCCCTGCGGATCCGCGACGCGGCGCCCGCCGACCTGCTGATGGTGCGCCGCCAGTTCCGCCGGCTCGGGCTCGACTCGACCGTCGACGGCGACGACGTCGTCGTGCCGCCCGAGCAGCGCCTGCGGATCAAGGCCGACCTCGGCGACGCGATCCCGAAGATCGAGGACGGCCCCTGGCCCGCCTTCCCGGCCGACCTGACCTCGATCGCGCTGGCGCTCGCCACCCAGGCCGACGGCGAGATCCTGATCTTCGAGAAGATGTTCGAGAACCGCCTCTTCTTCGTCGACAAGCTCGTCGCGATGGGCGCTCGGATCACGCTCTGCGATCCCCACCGGGCGATCGTCAGCGGTCCGAGCCGTCTTCACGGCGAGCGGGTCGAGAGCCCCGACATCAGGGCCGGGATGGCGATGCTCATCGCCGCCCTGGCGGCCGAGGGCAGCTCGGAGATCGGCAACATCCGCCAGATCGATCGTGGCTACGAGGCGATCGACGAGCGGCTGCGCGGCCTCGGCGCGCGGATCGAGCGCGTCTCCGCGGAGATCCCCGCGTAGAAGGCTTTCCCCTCCGACTCTCGTAAGGTCAGGCGGATGATCCACCCGATCCCCCCAGGAACGCGCGACATCCTGCCCGACGAGATGCGGGAGCTGCGCCGCCTGCACCTCGCCCTGATCGAGGTCTTCGAGAGCCGCGGCTACGGCGAGGTGGCGACGCCGGCGATCGAGTACGACGAGGTGCTGGCGCGCGGCGACGGGCGCACCGCCGACTCCGCCTACCGCTTCTTCGACGAGCGCGGCGACCTGCTGGCGCTGCGCTCGGACATGACCGTGCCGATCGCCCGGCTCGTCGCCTCCCGCTACAGCGAGACCGAAGAGCCGCTGCGCTTCTGCTACCTGGCCAACGCCTACCGGGCGGTGCGCCCGCAGCGCGGGCAGATGCGCGAGTTCGCCCAGGCCGGAGTCGAGCTGATCGGCCTGCCGGCGCCGCAGGGGACGGTCGAGGTGATCGAGGTGCTGGAGGCGGCGCTCGACGCGGCCGGGCTCGAGCGCGCGGTGATCGGCCTCGGCGACTCCGACCTCTTCCGCCAGCTGCTCGCGGAGCTCGAGGTGGAGGGCGAGGCGCGGGATGCGGTCCTCGCCAGCCTCGCGACGCATGACCTGGTCGGCCTCGAGTCCGAGCTCGACCGGGCGGGGATCGACGCGGAGCACGTGCGCACCTGCGTCGCGCTCTCGCAGCTGCGCGGCGGGCGCGAGGTGCTTGACCAGGCCCGCGCCCTGGGCGGCGCCGCGGTCGAGCGGGCAACCGCGCGGCTGGGAGCGACCTTCGAAGCGCTCGAGCAGCGCGGCGTCGCCGGTCGCGTGCAGGTCGACCTCGGCCTGCTGCGCGACCTCGGCTACTACAGCGGCGCGATCCTCGAGGTCTACGACCCGGCGCTCGGCCACGTGCTCGGCGGCGGCGGCCGCTACGACGACCTGATGAAGCGCTTCGGGGTGGACCTGCCCGCGTCGGGCTTCGCGCTGTACCTGGAGCGGGTCCACGTGGCCCAGATGGAGGAGTCGCGCCGGGAAGGGGCATCGTGAGCGTCGAGGTCGCCGGCATGGCCGGCGCCAAGCCCGAGGGACCGCTGAAGCTGGCGGTGCCGCGCGGAGCGCTGCTCGACGGCACGCTCGACGCGCTCGACGCGGCCGGCGTCGACACCGCCGCCGTGCGCTCGGAGTCGCGCGCGCTGATCTTCCCGGGGGCGGAGATAACGCTGGTCACGATGCGGCCCTCCGACGTGCCGACCTACGTCGAGGCGGGCGCCGCCGACGTCGGCATCACCGGCAAGGACGTGCTGCTGGAGCAGTCCGACCGGATGGTCTACGAGCTGCTCGATCTCGGCTTCGGGCGCTGCCGCATGGTGCTCGCCGGTCGCAAGGGCGACACCAGCCTGGGCGAGTCCCAGCGGCGCCTCGGGATGACGCGGATCGCGACCAAGTACCCGCGGATCGCCGAGCGCTACTTCGAGTCCAAGGGACGCCAGGTGGAGACGATCGAGGTCAAGGGGTCGGTCGAGCTGGCGCCGCTGATCGGCCTCGGCGACGGCATCGTCGACCTGGTCGCGACCGGCCGCACCCTGGAGGAGAACGAGCTCGAGGTGCGCGAGGAGATCGTCGAGTGCACCGCCCGTTTCGTCGCCAACCGCGTCGCCCACAAGCTGCGCGCCACCGAGATCGACGACCTGACCAAGCGGCTGCGGGAGGCGACCGCCCGGTGAACGCGCGGGCGTTCGCGTGGGAGGGAGCCGACGCCACCGCGACCTCGATTCGCGCCTGGAGCGCCGCCACCGCGCCGGCCCCGGACGTCGTGCCGATCGAACGCGAGGTGCGCGAGGGCGGCGACGCCGCGCTGCTGGCGCTGACCGCCCGCTTCGACGCGACCGAGAGCGCGCCGGACAGCCTCCGAGTCGATCCAGATTCACCCCGGAAGGCGCTCGAGGAGCTCGACACCGACCTGCGCGCCGCGCTGGAGCTGGCGATCGCCAACGTGCGCGCCGTCGCCGCGGCGCAGGTCGACTCCGAGCCAGAGCGGGTCGAGCTGCCGCAGGGACAGAGCGTCACCGTGCGCGAGGTTCCCGTCGGCGCCGCCGGCATCTACGCCCCCGGGGGACGCGCCGCCTACCCCTCGAGCGTGCTGATGGGTGCCGTGCCGGCGCGGGTCGCCGGTGTCGGGCGGCTCGTGCTGGTCACTCCGCCCGGACCCGACGGAGCCGTTCCCGACCCGGTCCTCGCCACCGCGGCGCTCTGCGAGGTCGATGAGATCTACGCGCTCGGCGGCGCCCAGGCCGTGTTCGCCCTCGCCTACGGCAGCGATTCGATCGCCCCGGTCGACGTCGTCGCCGGTCCCGGCAACGCCTGGGTGCGCGAGGCGAAGCGCTCGGTGAGCGGCGTCGTCGGCATCGACTCGCTCGCCGGACCTTCCGAGCTGATGGTGATCGCTGGGCACGATGCCGACCCCGAGTGGGCGGCGCTCGACCTCTGCGCCCAGGCCGAGCACGGCGCCGACGGGCCGCTGATCGCCGCGGCGGTCGAGGAGTCGGTGCTGGATGCCCTGGCAGCCGCGACCGAGCGCGCGGCCGCCGCGCGGCACGGCGTCGGCGTGGCGCCGTTGGCGCTGGTCCAGGTCCCCGACCTCAGCGACGCGATCGACCTCGCGAACGCCTTCGCCCCCGAGCACCTCGAGCTGCTCGAGGAGGACGCCGCGCTGCTCGCCGAGCGGGTGACGACCGCCGGCTGCGTCTTCGCTGGGCGCCACAGCGCGACCGCCTTCGGCGACTACGTCGCCGGCTCCAACCACGTGCTGCCTACCGGCGGCGCGGGGCGGTTCTCGGGCCCGCTCGGACCGCACGTCTTCCGCCGCAAGGTCGCCACGGTGGAGGTGCCGCCCGAGGCTGCGTCGAAGCTGGCACCGCATGCGAACACGATCGCCCGCGCCGAGGGCTTCCCCGTGCACGGCGAGTCGGCGATGATTAGGGCCGAAGGAGAGGAACCATGAGCAGAACAGCGAGCAGAGAGCGGAAGACGGGGGAGACCGAGGTGCGGTTGAGCCTCGACCTCGACGGGGGGGACGCGAACGCCGCGACCGGCGTCGGCTTCCTCGACCACATGCTCGACCTGCTCGCCCGCCATGGTGGGCTGGGCCTGGTCGTGGAAGCCAAAGGCGACCTCGAGACCGGCGCCCACCACACGGTCGAGGACGTCGGCATCGTGCTCGGCCAGGCGCTCGACGAGGCGCTCGGCGACCGGTCCGGGATCCGTCGCTACGGATCGGCGCTGGTGCCGATGGACGAGTCGCTGGCCGAGTGCGCGATCGACATCTCGGGACGGCCGCTGTGCGTCTTCGAGGCCGAGCTGCCGCCGACCTCGATCGCCGGCTTCGACTCCGAGCTCGCCGAGGAGCTCTTTCGCGCCGTTGCGAACAATGCGAAGCTGACCCTGCACATCTCGGTCCGCGCCGGCACCAACGTCCACCACATGATCGAGGCCTGCTTCAAGGCCTTCGCGCGGGCGCTGCGCGTCGCCGTCTCGGTCGACCCGGACGCCGACGGCGTGCCCTCGACCAAGGGGACCCTGACCGAATGAGCGCCCGCATCTGCATCGTCGACTACGGCATGGGCAACCTGCGCTCGGTCGAGAAGGCGCTCGAGCACGTCGGCGCCACGGCCACGATCAGCAGCGACTCCGAGACCCTGCGGGGCGCGGACGGTCTGATCCTGCCCGGCGTCGGCGCCTTCCCGAAGGCGATGGAGCGGGTGCGCGAGCTCGGCCTCGACGAGCTGATCCGCGAGCGCCGCGCCGCCGGCGTGCCGATCCTCGGCATCTGCCTCGGCCTGCAGCTGCTCTTCGACTCGACCACCGAGCTCGGGGGCGCCGCGGGCATCGGCCTGCTGCCCGGCGGCGTCAGCGAGCTCGACGCGCCGGAGTTGAAGGTCCCGCACATCGGCTGGTCGCCGGTCCGCTGGGAGAAGCCCTCGCGCCTGACCGAGGGGATCGAGAGCGAGACTCCGTTCTACTTCGTCCACTCCTTCACGCCGCTGCCGCAGGCCGAAGATCTGCTCGGCAGCGCCGCCTACGGCACCCGCTTCGCCTGCGCCGCGGAGCGCGAGAACGTCTTCGGCGTCCAGTTCCACCCGGAGAAGTCGAGCGGCGCCGGGCTGCGCCTGCTCGCCAACTTCGCCGGGGTCTGCGCCGCGACGCCCGCAGCGGCGTGATCCTCTACCCGGCGATCGACATCCGCGGCGGCCAGGCGGTCCGCCTGCTCGAAGGCGACTACGAGCGCGAGACGACCTACGACGCCGACCCGGTGGATGCCGCGAAGCGATGGTCCGGCGAAGGCGCCGAGTACCTCCATGTGGTCGACCTGGACGGCGCCAAGGCCGGCGAACCCCGCAACCTCGCCGCAATCGAGCGCATCGCCTCCACGGTCCCCTGCCCGATCCAGGTCGGCGGCGGCCTGCGCACCGCCGAGGCGGTACAACAGGTTCTCGACACCGGGGCCCAGCGGGTCGTGATCGGCACCGCCGCCCTGAAGGACCCGGAGTTCCTACAGGCGATGCTGGATGCGCACGGAGACCGCGTCGTGGTCTCCGTCGACGCCCGAGCCGGCAAAGTGGCTCTGGAGGGATGGACTGCCGCAGGTGAGGAGACCGCGGTCGATGCCGTTGCGACGCTGGGCGAGAAAGGCGTCGCCCGCTTCCTCTGCACCGCAATCGAAGTCGACGGCACGATGGAAGGCCCTGCCATCGACCAGCTGAGCGACCTCGCAAGCGCGACGAGCTCCAAGCTCACCGCCTCGGGCGGGGTTGGCACCCTCGACCACCTCAGATCCCTTTCAAGCTCGATACCAACCCTTGACGGCGCAATCGTCGGCCGCGCGCTCTACGAGCAGAGATTCACCGTGTCTGAGGCCATCGCGGCGCTTCGCAAGTAGGACAGGGACACCCTCCCACAGAAGCTCATGTTCAGACCATTGAACCCTGACTGCGAATCCAGCTGCGCGACGGCTTCTGGGGGAGGGTGTCCCTGTCCTACCTCTACGCTTCGCTGATGGTCCTCAAACGCGTAATCCCCTGCCTCGACGTCGACGCCGGCCGCGTCGTCAAGGGCACCAACTTCGTCGGCCTCCGCGACGCCGGCGACCCGGTCGAGCTGGCCGAGCGCTACGACGCCGAGGGCGCCGACGAGCTCGTCTTCCTCGACATCACCGCCTCGCACGAGAAGCGCGAGACGATCGTCGAGCTGGCGCGGCGCACGGCCGACAACGTCTTCATCCCGTTCACGATCGGCGGCGGGATCCGCTCGGTCGAGGACGCCCAGGCGGTGCTCGACGCCGGCGCCGACAAGGTCTCGGTCAACTCCTCGGCGCTGGCGCGGCCCGAGCTGCTGACCGAGCTGGCCGACCACTTCGGCGCCCAGTGCGTCGTGATCGCGATCGACGCCAAGCGCGAGGACGACGGCTGGGGCGTCTACGTCAACGGCGGCCGCAAGCGGGTCGACGACCGCGAGGCCGTCGCCTGGGCGGCGGAGGCGGTCGAGCGCGGGGCGGGGGAGGTGCTGCTGACCAGCATGGACCGCGACGGCACCAACGACGGCTACGAGATCGAGCTGACGCGCGCCGTCGCCGACGCCGTCTCCGTGCCCGTCATAGCCTCGGGCGGCGCCGGCACGCTCGAGCACCTCAGCGAGGCGATCGCCGACGGTCACGCCGACGCCGTCCTCTGCGCCTCGATCTTCCATTACGGGACCCACCGGGTGCGGGACGCGAAGAAGCACCTGGCCGCGGCCGGGATCCCCGTCCGCACGTGATACCGCTCGACGACCTCGCCGGGGCGCTGTGCCGCGCCCATCCCGAGCTCGACTCCGTGCGCGAGTCGAGCGACGCGCCCGTCTTCCTGGTCGGCGGCGCGGTCCGCGACCTGCTGCTCGGCCGCCCGCGGGCCGACGTAGATCTCGTCGTCCTCGGCGACGCGGCGACGCTGGCCGCCCGGCTCGGCGCCGACCCCGTCGAGCACGAGCGCTTCGCCACCGCCAAGGTCGAGCTCGACGGGCACGAGGTCGACATCGCCACCGCCCGCTCGGAGACCTACCAGCACCCCGGCGCGCTGCCGGAAGTGGCTCCCGCCGCGGACATCGAGACCGACCTGGCTCGGCGCGACTTCACGCTAAACGCGTTGGCGCTGCCGCTGCAGGGCGAGACGCGGCTGATCGACCCCTACGGAGGGCGCGCCGACCTCGATGCCGGCGTCCTCCGCGTGCTGCATCCGCGCTCGTTCGAGGACGACCCGACGCGGGCGATCCGCGCGGCGCGCTACGCCGCCCGCTTCGGCTTCGAGCCGGAGACCGAGACCGCTGAGCTATTGCGCCAGGCGAATTTGGAGACGGTCTCGACCGAGCGGAAAGAGAACGAGCTGCTGCGTCTCGCGGCGGAAGCGAATGCCCCGCGCGGCTTCGCGCTGCTGGGTGACTGGGGAGTGATCGAATTGCGACCCGAGGGCGCCGAGCTGGCGCAGCGCGTCACCGAGCTCCTGGCGGAGCCGGCCTGGGCGGAGCTCGTCGCCGATCAGCGAGATCGCACGGTGCTCGTCGCGGCGCTGGGACCGCCAGCTGGCGAAACCGCGTTGCTCGATGTTCAGCCGGAGCGACCTTCCACGGGGTTCGAGCTGGCCCGCCGCCGTCCGGCGTTCGAATTGGTCCTCGCCCGCGCGCTCGGCGCCGAGTGGCTCGACCGGTACCTGAGCGAATGGAGCCCGGTGGAACTGGAGATCGACGGCGGCGACCTGATCGCGGCCGGGATACCGGAGGGCACGGCAATCGGACGCGGGTTGGAGGAGGCCCTGAAGCGCAAGATCGACGGCGAGATCTCCGGCCGCGAGGCCGAGCTCGAGGCCGCGCTTGCCGCGGCCAGGGGGGAGAGGGCCTGATGGAGTGGCGGGAACGGAGCGGGATCCGCTGGCTGGAGGCAAACCTTCCCGGTGCTCGCGCCATCTTCTCGACCCGCTCGGCCGGGTCGATCAAGGAGAGCCCGGTGGCTCTTGCGGACGCCGTCGGCATCGATCCGTCGGCCATCGTCAGCGGCCGCCAGGCACACGGCTCCGAGCTCGCCTTCCACGATTCCCCAGGCGGCGGAACGCCGGCGGTCGACGGCCAGGTGCTGACGGCGCCCGGCCCGGTCGGCCTCGTCTACACGGCGGACTGCCTGCCGGTCGCCGTCGCGGGCTCGCGCGGGGCGGCCGTCCTGCACTGCGGCTGGCGCGGCCTCGCCGCCGGGATCGTCGCCCGCGGCTGCGAAGCGGTCGCCGCCACGCACGCCGCGATCGGGCCGGGGATCGGCGCTTGCTGCTACGAGGTCGGCGACGAGGTTCTCGCGGCCTTCGAGCAGCTCGGGCCGGGCGTGGCAGAGGACCGGATGCTCGACCTGAGCGAGGTCGCGCGGCGACAGCTGCGCGCCGCCGGCGTCACCGCGATCGACGCCGCCGGGCTCTGCACGCGCTGCGAAGCGGAGCTCTTCTTCTCCCACCGCCGCGACGGCGGCCCCGGCCGGCAGGCCGGCCTGGTCTGGCTCGAGCGGGAGGTCGGCTGAGATGCCCGGCCTGATCCACGGCCTCGACCCGGCGAAGATCGCCGCCAACCTCGAACGGGTGCGCGAGCGCGCCGGCGATGAGGTCGAGGTGCTCGCGGCGATCAAGTACGTGCCGCTGGAGGAGCTCGGCGCGCTCGCCGAGGCCGGCGTCGAGCTGGTCGGCGAGAACCGCCAGCAGGAGCTCGAGGCCAAGCACGAGCGCTGGGGCGCCGAGTTCACCTGGGACTTCATCGGCAACCTGCAGAGCCGCAAGGTGAAGCGACTGCTGCCGCTCTGCCGCCTGATCCACTCCGTCGCCTCCGACTCGGCGCTAGCCCAGCTCGGCCGTCACGGCGGCCCCGAGAGCGAGGTCCTGGTCGAGGTCAACGTCGCCGGCGAGCAGGGCAAGGGCGGCGTCGCCCCGGCCGAGCTGGGCGCGTTCATCGAGCGCTGCCCGGTGCGCGTCTCCGGCTTGATGACGATGCCCCCGTTCAGCACCGATCCCGAGGACTCGCGGCCCCATTTCGCTCGCCTCGGCGAGCTCGCGGCCGAGCACGGGCTCGAGCGCCTCTCGATGGGCACCTCGCAGGACTGGCCGGTCGCGGTCGAGGAGGGCGCGACGATAATCCGCCTGGGAACTGCGCTTTACGCCTGAGAGCAGGCATAATCGCTAAAGGAATCGCACGGTTCGAGCCGAAAGAGGCCGAGACATGGCTTTGAGAGACAGCTGGCACAAAGCGCTGGTCTATTTCGGACTGGCCGAAGAGGACGACTACGGGCCCGAGTTCGAGGAAGACTTCCCCGAGACCTCGGAAGAGGAAATCGAGGCGCGTCGCGAGTCCGGTCAGGTGCGCCGCCTGCCGACCTCGCGCCGCTCGCGCCGTGACGAGATCGACGACATCTTCGCCGACGACGAGCCGATCTCGGCCTCGCGCACGCGCACCCTGCGTCCGGTCGGCGGCGACTCCGACGTCAAAGTCCACCTCGTCATCCCGCGCAACTTCAACGACGCCCAGCAGGTCGCCGACCAGCTCAAGCGCTCGGTGCCGGTGATCCTCAACCTGCAGACCACCGATCACGAGCTCTCCAAGCGGATGATCGACTTCAGCTCCGGCCTCACCTACGCCCTCGACGGCGGCATGCAGCGGATCGCCGAGAAGATCTTCCTGCTGACGCCGCGCAACGTCGAGGTCTCCGCCGAGGAGAAGGCGCGGCTGCTCGACAAAGGGTTCTTCAACCAGTCGTAGCGGTTGAGGGGTCGGGGTGTCCCTCCCCCGGAGACCGTTGCGCAGCTGATCCCGGGCGAGGGCTCAATCGGCCATTCTGGAGCCTCCGTGGGAGGGACACCCGACTCCCCATCCGGGACGGCTAGGGTGCGGAGCGTGATCGTTGGATTTTGTGGAGCCGGGAGCATGGCTGCGGCGATGGCGCGGGGATTGGCCGGTGAGGTCGATGGGATGCTGTTCACGGATTCCGGCTCCGGGCGGGCGCGCGAGCTTGCGGAGCAGCTCGGGGGGGAGGCTGCCGGCTCGAATGCGGAGCTGGCCGAGCGCGCCGACCTCGTGGTGCTTGCGGTCAAGCCGGCAAAGCTGGCCGAGGCCGCCGTCGAGCTCGGCACCGCAGGCGCAGTCGTCTCGCTGCTGGGCGCGACCTCGCTGGCCGCCGTGCAGGGAGCCTTTGCAGGGGCGGAGGTGGCGCGCGTGATGCCCAACGTGGCCGTCGAGGTGCGGCGTGGGGTCCTGTGCCTGGCCGGGTTCGCCCGGCCCGAGGTGCGAACGCTGCTGGAGACACTCGGCCACGTGGTCGAGCTGCCCGACTCGGAGTTCGACGCCGCGACGGCGGTGATGGGCTGCGCGCCCGCCTACCTGGCGCTGGCGGTCGAGGCGATCGCCGACGCCGGGGCCGCCGACGGGCTCGACCCGGAGCTGGCGCGGGAGCTCGTGGTCGAGACGACCGCGGGCACCGCCGAGCTGCTGCGGCTGCGCCACCCGGCCGACGTGCGCAGGGCGGTCGCCTCGCCCGGGGGCAGCACCGAGGCCGGCCTCGCGGCGCTCGACCGGCAGGGGGCGAAGGGCGCGTTCGAGGCTGCGGTGCGCGCCTCGCTGGAGCGGATGCGCGGATGACCTTCCTGCTCGCGCTCAGCCGCCAGGACGTCGCCGACTACGTCGCCGCGCTGTTTCTCGTCTACATCATCCTGATCCTGATCCGCGTGCTGATGTCGTGGATCCCGCGCATGCCCTACAACCCGACGCTGCGCGCCGTGCTCGATTTCGTCTCGCAGACGACCGATCCGTACCTCAACCTCTTCCGCCGCATCCTGCCGCCGATCGGGGGCGGCGGCTTCGGGCTCGATCTCAGCCCGATGATCGGGATCATCGTTCTCTACGTGCTGCGCGAGATCGTCGTCCGCCTGATCGCAGGGTGAGCGCCGCCGGACGCAGCGCCTGGATCCGCGCGGGCCTGCTCTGCGCGCTGACGGTCGCGCTCGACCAGGCCGCCAAGGCGCTGGTCGAGGCGAACCTCGTCCCCGGCGAGCACGTCGAGGTGCTCGGCCCGCTCGAACTCACCCTCGCCCACAACGAGGGTGTCTCCTTCGGGCTCGCCAGCGGCGGCGGGGTGGCGCTGATCGCGCTCACCCTGGTCGCCCTGGCGTTCGTCGGCGTGCTCTTCGCCCGCAACCCGGGGCGGCCCGGCGCGTGGATCGCCGTCGGCCTGCTCGCGGGCGGCGCGCTCGGCAACCTGATCGACCGCGTGCGCGCCGGCGCGGTCACCGACTACATCGACATCCTCAGCTGGCCGCCGTTCAACCTGGCCGACGTGGCGATCACGCTGGGGGTCGTCGTGCTGGCCCTGAGCTACCTGAGCGAGGCCGATGACTGAGCTGCGCGTGATCCACGTCGACGACTCGCTGGCGGTGATCGACAAGCCGGCGGGGCTCGTCGTCCATCCGGCGCCCTCGCACCGCGGCCCGACGCTGGTCGACGAGCTCGGCGAGATCCTCGGCGGCGGCGCCGACCCGGAGCGACCGGGGATCGTCCACCGGCTCGACAAGGAGACGAGCGGGCTGCTCGTGGTCGCCCGCGACGACGCCACGCACGCCGCGCTGCAGGAGCTGGTGCGCCGTCGCGAGGTCGAGCGCGTCTACCTCGCGCTCGCCGAAGGGCGGCTCGCCTCGCGCACCGGCACGATCGACGCGCCGATCGGCCGCGCCTCCCGGCAGCGCCACCGGATGGCGGTGTCGGGCGCGGCGTCGCGCCAGGCCCGCACGCACTTCGAGGTGCTCGAGCTGCTCGCCGCCGACAGCTACCTCGAGGCGACCCTGGAGACCGGCCGGACCCACCAGATCCGCGCCCACTTCAGCGCGATCGGGCACCCGCTGGTCGGCGACCTCACCTACGGCGGCAGGGAGAAGTACGGGCTCCGCCGCCAGTTCCTCCACGCCCACCGGCTCGCCTTCGCCCATCCGGCAAGCGGCGAGCCGCTCAGCTTCAGCTCGCCGCTGCCCGCGGATCTCGCCACCGCGCTGAGCGCCGCCCGCGCCGCCTGACTCGGCGCTCCCCACTACAATCCCTTCGTTCTAAACCGACCCCCACCGTGGCCACCCGGATCCTGACCCGCCCCTCGAGGCCGGTCCCCGGGCGAGGGCGATGGGGCTTCACCAAACCCAAGGAGACTTTTCGCAAATGCCAGAGGCAGGCCTGAAAGAGCTGCTGGAGGCCGGAGTCCACTTCGGCCACCAGACCCGTCGCTGGAACCCGCACATGCGCCGCTACATCTTCGGCGAGCTGGACGGGATCCACATCATCGACCTGGTCCAGACCGAGGCGCTGCTGGAGAACGCGCGCCGCTTCGCCGGCGAGCTCGCCAGCGGCGGCGGCACGGTGCTCTTCGTCGGCACCAAGAAGCAGGCGCGCGGCCCGGTCCAGGAGTGGGCCGATCGCTGCAAGATGCCCTACGTCAACCAGCGCTGGCTGGGCGGCCTGCTGACCAACTTCAACACGATCTCGCAGCGGATCGCCCGCCTGCACGAGCTCACCGAGTGGCAGGAGGAGGGCAAACTCGAGCTGCTGCCGACCAAGGAGCGGATGACGATGCAGGCCGAGCTGGCCAAGCTCGAGTACAACCTCGGCGGCGTCCGCGACATGGAGCGCCTGCCCGACGCGGTCTTCGTCACCGACCTGAAAACGGAGGAGATCGCGGTCCGCGAGGCTGCGCGCCTGCGGATCCCGATCATCGGCCTGGTCGACACCAACTGCGACCCGACGCCGATCGACTACGTGATCCCCGGCAACGACGACGCGATCCGCTCCTGCCGCCTCGTGATCGCGACGATCGGCGCCGCGATCGAGGAGGGCGCCGGCGCCTGGCGCGTGCAGGAGGAAAGGCGCCTGCAGGAGGAGATGGAACGGCGCAAACGCGAGGAGGAAGAGCGCAAGAAACGCGAGGAGGAAGAGAAGGTCCGCAAGGAAGCCGAGGAAGCGGCCGAAAAAGAGGCGGCCGAGAAAAAGGCCGCCGAAGAGAAAGCGGCCGCCGAGAAACAGGCGGCCGAGGCCGCGCCGGCCAAGGCGGCGCCGAAACCAGCCGAGGCCGAGGAGGGCTCCAAATGAGCGTCACCGCGGCCGATGTCAAGGCGCTGAGAGAGCGGACCGGGGCGGCGATGATGGACTGCAAAGCGGCGCTCGCGGAGTCCGAGGGGGACGTCGACCGGGCGATCGAGATCCTGCGGGTGAAGGGACAGGCCTCCGCCGCCAAGCGCGAAGGGCGGGGGACCAGCGAGGGCGTCGTCGCCTCCTACATCCACGCCAACGACAAGGTCGGGGCGATGGTCGAAGTGCAGTGCGAGACCGACTTCGTCGCCCGCAACGAGGACTTCAAGGCGTTCGCCTACGAGGTTGCGCTGCACGTCGCCGCGACCGCGCCCCAGTTCGTCTCCGCGGAGGAGATCCCGGCCGAGGAGCGCGAGGCGGAGAAGAAGGTCTTCGAGGAGAAGGCGCGCGAAGAAGGCAAGCCGGACAACGTCGTCGAGAAGATCGTCGAGGGCCAGCTGGCGAAGTGGGCGAAGGAGGTGGCGCTGCTCGACCAGCCCCACGTCAACGCCGACAAACACGAGTCGAAGTCGATCGAGGAGCTGCGCCAGGAGCTCGCGGCGAAGACCGGCGAGAACGTCCGCGTCGCCCGCTTCGCCTGCTTCCGCGTCGGCGAGGGCGATTGAGCCGGCCCGAGCCCAAGTTCGGCCGCATCCTCCTGAAGCTCTCGGGGGAGGCGCTGATGGGGCAGCGCGAGCACGGCACCGACGCCGGCGAGGTCGAGCGGATCGCTCGTCAGGTCGCGGCGGTGCGGGCGCGGGGGGTCGAGGTCGCGATCGTCGTCGGCGCCGGCAACATCTACCGCGGGCTGGCCGGAGCCGCCGACGGCATGGACCGCGCCACCGGCGACTACATGGGGATGCTGGCGACGGTGCTCAACGCGCTCACCCTGCAGGACGCGCTGGAGAAGCTCGGCCAGTACACGCGGGTGCTCTCGGCGATCGACGTCAAGGAGGTCGCCGAGCCCTACATTCGCCGCCGCGCGATGCGCCACCTGGAGAAGGGCCGCGTGGTGATCTTCGCCGCCGGCACGGGCAACCCGTTCTTCACCACCGACACCGCGGCCGCGCTGCGCGCCCTGGAGATCCACGCGGAGACGATCCTGATGGCCAAGAACGGGGTCGAGGGCGTCTACGACTCCGACCCGGCGGAGAACCCGAACGCCGAGTTCATCCCCGAGATCGGCCACCGCGAGGCGATCGAGCGCGGGCTCAAGGTGATGGACTCGACGGCGCTCTCGCTGTGCATGGACAACGACCTGCCGATCTGCGTCTTCAACATGGGCGACGAGACGAACATAGATAGGATCGTCAGCGGCGAGAGGGTCGGGACGCTGGTCGACAGCGCCGCCGGCTGAGACCGGAGAGAGGATCCCAGTGGAGCTGATCGACGAGCTGCTCAAGGACGCCGAGGAGCGGATGCGCAAATCGGTCGAGTCGAGCCGTGGCGAGCTCGCCACGGTGCGCACCGGGCGCGCCTCGCCGCACCTGCTGGACCGCATAGCGGTCGACTACTACGGCTCGCAGACGCCGCTCAAGCAGCTCGCCAACGTCGCCGCCTCCGATGCCCGCCTGCTCACCGTGACCCCCTTCGACAAGGGCTCGATCGGCGAGATCGAGAAGGCGATCCAGGACTCCGACGTGGGCCTGACGCCGAACAACGACGGCAGCGTGATCCGCCTGCAGATCCCCGAGCTGACCGAGGAGCGCCGCCGCGAGATGGTCAAGGTCGTCCACGGCGTCGCCGAGGACGGCCGCGTCGCGGTCCGCAACATCCGCCGCGACACGATGCAGGACCTGCGCGACCTGAAGAAGGAGGGCGAAGCCGGCGAGGACGACGAGCGCCGCGCCGAGGCCGAGCTGCAGAAGCAGACCGACGAGGCGATCGCCGAGATCGACGAGCTCTTGAAGGGGAAGGAAGAGGAGATCCTGGAGGTGTGAGCGCCTCCGCGCGGTACGTAGCGATCATCACCGACGGCAACGGGCGCTGGGCGCAGCGCCGCGGGCTGCCCGTCGTCGAGGGTCACCGGGCCGGCGCCGACGTGGTCAAGGAGCGGCTGCGCGACGCGGCCGAGCTGGGCGTCGAGGAGCTCACCGTCTTCTCCTTCTCGACCGAGAACTGGTCGCGGTCCGACGAGGAGGTCGCCGGCCTGATGCGGATGTTCGGCGAGCGACTCGACTCCGAAACCCCGGAGCTCGACGCGGAAGGCGTGCGGATGCGCTTTCTCGGCCGCCGCGAGGGGGTCGCGCCGGAGCTGGTCGAGAAGATGGAGTGGGCCGAAGCGGAGACCGCGAAGAACGAGCGGATCACGCTCTTCGTCGCCTTCAACTACGGCGGCCGGGCGGAGATCGTCGACGCGGCGCGAATGTTCGAGGGGGACTCCGAGGAGGAGTTCCGCCTTCACCTCTACGCACCCGAGATGCACGATCCCGACCTCCTCATACGGACCAGCGGCGAGCAGCGGATCTCCAACTATCTGCTCTGGCAGTGCGCCTACTCCGAGCTCGTCTTCCGCGACGAGCTCTGGCCCGACTTCGACCGCGCCGCCTTCGAGGCCGCCCTGGCTGAGTTCGAAGCGCGCAAGCGGCGTTTCGGGGGGAGGGTCTGATGGTCCAGGACCTCTTCGACGAGGAGCTGTTCGCCGAGGAGCCGCCGCCGCCCGAGCGGCCCCCGCGCGAGCCGCGTCGCCGTGGGCGCGGCGGCCTGCTCGGCGGCGAGACGGTGCGGCGAATCCTCGTCGCGATCCCCTGGATCGTGTTCGCGATCGCGATAGTCGTCGCCGGCGGCGCCGTCTTCGCCGTCGCGATGGTCGCGATCGGCCTGCTCTGCCTGCGCGAGTACTTCCTGATGACGGACTCGCTGCGGCCGCTGCAGCCGGCGGCCTTCGTCGCGGTCACGGCGATGATCGCCGCCGCGTACTTCGGCACGGCCTTCAACGTGCTGCTGCTGGCGACGGTGTGCTTCCCGCTGCTCTTCGTCTTCGGCGCGCGCCTGCGGCCGCGCCAAGGGGTCGTCGTCTCGATGGGAGTGACCGTCCTCGGCGCGGCCTGGATCGGCCTGCCGCTGGTTCACGCGGTGCTGCTGCGCGACCTGCCCGACCACGGCGCGGCGCTGATGATCGACGTGCTCGTCGGCACCTTCGCCGCCGACACCGGCGCCTACGCGACCGGGCGCATGTTCGGCGCCCACCGGATCGCGCCGGATCTCTCGCCCAACAAGACGATCGAGGGCCTGATCGGCGGCTTCCTGATCGGCACGATGGCCTTCTGGTTCGCGGGCCTGTACCAGGACTGGCTGAACGGGGTGGACGCGCTGATCATCGGCGCCGCCGTGGCGGCCGTCGCCCCGCTCGGCGATCTCTTCGCCTCGATGGTCAAGCGCGACCTCGGGCGCAAGGACACCGGCCGCCTCTTCGGCCCCCACGGTGGCCTGCTCGACCGCCTCGACGCCGTCTTCTTCACGATCGTCGTCGGTTACTACCTCTCCGTCCAGCTGGTCTACTGACCCACCTAGACTTCCTCTGATGAAGAAGCTGGTCATCCTCGGCAGCACCGGCTCGATCGGCGTGCAGGCGCTGCAGATCGTCAGCGGCTCGGAGAGCCTGCAGGTGGTCGGCCTGGCGGCCGGGCGCAGCTGGGAGCCCCTGCTCGAGCAGGCGCGCGAGCATGGCGTGCCGGTCGTCGCCCTGGCCGACGAGGAGGCTGCAGCCAAGGCGTCCGGGGAGTGGAGCGGCAGGGTGCTCGCCGGCGAGGGGGGCGTGCGCGCGCTGATCGCCGAGTCCGGGGCGGACCTCGTGCTCAACGGGATGGTCGGCGCCGCCGGCCTCGGCCCGACGGTCGTCGCGCTCGGCGAGGGGATCGACGTCGCCCTCGCCAACAAGGAGAGCCTCGTGATCGGCGGCGAGCTGACCACGGCGCTGGCCGAGGCGACCGGGGCGCGGCTGCTGCCGGTCGACTCCGAGCACTCGGCGCTCTTCCAGCTGATCGGGGCGGCGCAGCCGGGCACCGTCGAGCGGCTCGTCCTGACCGCCTCCGGCGGGCCGTTCCGCGGCCGCACCGATCTCAGCGGGGTCGGCGTCGAGGACGCGCTCGAGCACCCGACCTGGAAGATGGGCGGGCGGATCACGATCGACTCGGCGACGCTGATGAACAAGGGCTTCGAGGCGATCGAGGCGCACCATCTGTTCGAAGTCCCCTACGAGCGGATCGAGGTCGTCGTCCACCCGCAGTCGATCGTCCACTCGCTCGTCGACCTCAACGACGGCGCCACGCTCGCCCACCTCGGCTATCCCGACATGCGCGTGCCGATCTCCTACGCCCTGCACTTCCCCGAGCGCGCCGACGTCGACGTGCCCCGGCTCGACCTCGCCGCGGTCGGCGAGCTCAGCTTCGAGCAACCGGATCTGGAGACCTTCGCCTGCCTGCGCCTGGCGCTCGAGGCGGGCGCGGCGGGGGGGACGGCGCCCTGCGTGCTCAACGCCGCCGACGAGGTCGCGGTCGCCGCCTTCCTCGCCGGGCGGATCGAGTTCGTCGCGATCGCCGCCGCGATCGAGGCGGTGCTCGAGCGGATGCCGCCGGCCCCGGTCACCCACTTCGACGACCTCTTCGCCGCCGACGCCGAGGCCCGCCGCCGCACCGAAGAGCAGGTAGGGGGGTTGGCAAGGGTATGAGCTGGCTCTACGTATTCCTCGGCTTCTCGGCCCTGATCATCCTGCACGAGGGGGGGCACTTCTTCGCCGCCAAGGCGACCGGGATGCGGGTCGAGCGCTTCTTCCTCTTCTTCGGCCCGACGCTCTTCTCCGTCAAGCGCGGCGAGACCGAGTACGGGGTCAAATCGATCCCGCTCGGCGGCTACGTGAAGATCAGCGGCATGAACCCCGACGACAAGCTGCCGCCGGGGGAGGAGCACCGCGGCTACTACGAACAGCCGGTCTGGAAGCGCATCGTCGTGATCGGGGCTGGGCCGGCGGTCAACATCGCGCTCGCCTTCGCGATCCTCTTCGCCGTCTTCTTCTTCAACGGCCAGAAGACGACGCAGACGGTCGGCGCGATCCTGCCCAAGTCGCCCGCCGCGAGCGTGCTCGAGGAAGGCGACCGGATCGTCGCCGTGGACGGCAGGCGCTATGCCGGCCTGAGCGTGAACCAGCGGCTGGAAAAGTTCATCGACAGGGTCTCCTCGCACCGCTGCGCGGGCAAGCAGGTGGACGGCTGCCGCGCGACCACGCCGGTGACCCTGACCGTGCGCCGCGACGGCTCGCTGCGGACGATCTCGGTCAGGCCCGAATACGAAGCCGGGCTGGGGCACACGCGGATCGGGTTCGGCTACGGCACCGCGCCGGCCGAATTCGGCCTCGGCGGCTCCGCCGACCAGGCCGCGAACGCGATGTGGAAAGTCACCAGCGGCACGGTCAGCGTCTTCGCCAACCTGCTCGACGAAGAACGCCGCAAGGAAGTCTCCGGCGTGGTCGGGGTGAGCGACGTCGCGCACGAAACGATCGACAGGTTCGGCGCGACCCAGGCGCTGATCCTGCTCGCCCTGGTCAGCCTCTCGCTCGGCCTGATCAACCTCTTCCCCTTCCTGCCGCTCGACGGCGGCCACATCTTCTGGAGCCTGGTCGAGAAAGTGCGTGGCAAGCCCGTTGCCTTTCGCACGATGGAACGCGCCGGCGCGCTCGGCTTCGTGCTGGTGATCATGCTCTTCTTCCTCGGCCTCAGCAACGACATCGGTCGCCTCACCGGCGAAGGCTTCAACGTCCGCTAGGCGCCCCTGGAAGTTCTGCCCCGGGCCGTCTAAGGTGACGTGATGGCGGTTTCGGAGGAGGAAATCCACGTCACCGGCGGGCCCGCGGCCGAGCTCGAAGCCGCGAGCCTCTACGAGGCGTTCGCGAAGACCGTGGAGAGACTGGGCGACGACGTCGCCCTGCGCAGCGGCGACCGCACCCAGAGCTGGAACGAGCTTGCCGCGCAGGTTGGAGGGATCGCCGGCGGCCTCGCCTCGCTCGGCGTCGGCAAGGGCGACACGGTGGCGTTGATGCTCGCCAATCGACCCGAGTTCGTCGCCTGCGATCTCGCCGCGGTGGCGCTCGGCGCGGTGCCGTTCTCGATCTACCAAACCTCCTCGCCCGAGCAGATCGCCTACGTCGTCGGCGATGCCGGGGCCCGCGTCGCGATCGTCGAGGCGGCCTACCTGGAGAGCTTCGAACGCGCCCGGGAGGAACTCGACGGGCAGGTCGAGCACCTGATCGTTCTCGACGGCGCGGGCGGAACCGAGTCGCTGGCCGAGCTCGAACAGCGCGACCCCGAGTTCGACGCGGACGCCGTGGGCATGGCGCTCGGGCCCGACGACCTGCTGACGCTGATCTACACCTCGGGCACCACCGGGCCGCCCAAGGGCGTGCAGCTCACGCATCGCAACCTGCTGACCCTGGTCTCCTCGGTGGACGAGATGATTCCCTTCCCCGAGCGCGGCGGCCGGGTCGTCTCCTGGCTGCCGGCGGCGCACATCGCCGAGCGCGGCGCCAACTACTACCTGCCGGTGGCCAAGGGGCTCGAGATCCACATCTGCCCCGACCCGCGCGAAATCGTCCAGTTCCTGCCGCAGGTCCGACCGACCTGGTTCTTCGCCGTGCCGCGCGTCTGGGAGAAGCTCAAGGCCGGGCTGGAGGCGATGCTCGCCGGCCTCCCGGACGAGCAGCGCGAGCCGGCCGAGCGCGGCCTCGAGGCAGCTCTGGAGAAGGTGCGCCTCGAACAGCGCGGCGAGGCGGTGCCGGACGAGCTCCTCGCCGCCGCGCAGGCGGCCGACGAGCGGATGTTCGCCGGCCTGCGCGCGCAGCTGGGGCTCGACGAGGTCGTCTCGGTCAGCGTCGGCGCCGCGCCGACGCCGGTCGAGGTGCTCGAGTTCTTCCACGCGATCGGCATCCCGATCGGCGAGCTCTGGGGAATGTCGGAGACCTGCGGCGTCGCCACCTACAACCCGCCCGAGCAGGTCAAGCTCGGAACGGTGGGACCGCCGGTGCCGGGCACCGAGCTGAAGCTGGCCGAGGACGGCGAGGTGCTGGTCCGCAGCCCGGCCAACATGCCCGGCTACCGCAACATGCCCGAGAAGACGGCGGAGACGATCGACGAGGAGGGCTGGCTGCACACGGGCGACATCGGCGAGCTCGACGAGGAGGGCTACCTGCGGATCGTCGACCGCAAGAAGGAGCTGATCATCAACGCCGCCGGCAAGAACATGTCGCCGGCCTCGATCGAGTCGAAGCTGAAGGCGGCCAGCCCGCTGATCGGCCAGGTGGCCGCGATCGGCGACGGGCGCCGCTACAACGTCGCCCTGATCGTCCTCGACCCCGATTTCGCCCCGGTCTGGGCGCAGGGGAAGGGAATCGAGGACGCCTCGCCGGCGAGCCTCGCCGGGCACGAGGCGGTGCAGGCGGAGATCGGCGCCGCGGTGGAGGCCGCGAACGACCGCATGGCACGGGTCGAGCAGATCAAGAAGTTCAAGATCCTGCCCACCGAGTGGGCACCGGGCGGCGACGAGCTGACCCCGACGATGAAGCTCAAACGCAAGCCGATCGAGCGCAAGTACGAAGCCGAGATCGAGGCCCTCTACGCCGAGTGACCGAGCGCGGTAGAGGTTTGAACCGCTATCCGGATCAAACCTCGACCGCGGGGCGTAGGTAGCCTTTGCCTGTGAGTTCGAAGCGGCAGATATTCGTCGGCAAGGTGCCGATCGGCGGTGGGGCGCCGGTCGCGGTGCAGACGATGACCAAGACCGAGACCGCGAACCTGGCGGCGACGATGGAGCAGATCGGCAAGGTCGCCGAGGCGGGCGCGGACATCGTCCGCGTCGCGGTGCCGCGCGAGAAGGACGCCGAGGCGCTGAGGACGATCGTCGCCGACTCGCCGATCCCGGTGATCGCCGACATCCACTTCAACCATACGCTGGCGCTGAAGGCGATCGACGCCGGGGCGCACTGCATCAGGCTCAACCCGGGCAACATCGGCGGCCGCGAGAAAGTCGCCGAGGTCGCCGAGAGGGCGACGGCCGCCGGAGTGCCGATGCGGATCGGGGTCAACTCGGGCTCGCTGCCCAAGCACCTGCACGAGCTCGAGCGCGAAGCGCCGGTCGAGGCGTTGGTCGCCGCCGCGGTCGAGTTCGTCGAGCTGATGGAGGGCCTCGACTTCGAGAACTTCAAGGTCTCGATCAAGTCGACCAACGTGCCCAACACGATCGCCGCCAACCGGATGCTCTCGGAGAAGATCCCCTACCCGCTGCACCTCGGGATCACCGAGGCGGGAACGAAATGGTCCGGCTCGCTCAAGTCGGCGGTCGGCCTCGGCACCCTGCTCGCCGACGGGATCGGCGACACGATCCGGATCAGCCTCTCGACCTTCCACGCCGAGGAGGAGGTCAAGGTCGCCTGGGAGATCCTCAAGGCGCTGCAGCTGCGCGAGCGCGGCCCGGTGCTGATCGCCTGCCCGACCTGCGGGCGCCTGCAATTCGACATGGACTCGGTCGTGGCAGAAATCGAGCGGCGGCTGGAAAGCTACGTCGAGCCGGTCGAGGTCGCAGTGCTCGGCTGCGCCGTCAACGGCATCGGCGAGGCCAGCCACGCCGACTTCGGCATCGCCGGCGCCAAGAACGAGGGCCTGATCTACGCCCACGGCAAGCCGCTGCGCAAGGTGCCGCAGGCGAAGCTGGTCGACACCCTGTTCGAGGAGATCGACAAGTCGCTGGACCGGGGCAGGGTCGAGTTCGACGAGGCCGAGTCGCGCGAGGGCGCCGAGTGGCTGGCCAGGATCGAGGAGGAAAACGCCGGCGATCTGACCCCGGAGAAGATCGCCCGGATGGAGCACGAAGCGGCCGAAAAGGGCGAGTCGGACCGCGTCCTGCTCGACGAGGAGGCCTCGCCGACGGCGGGCCGCCGCTTCACCCGCGCCTGAGAATCCCGCGCGGAAATCTGCTGTCGCCCGCGATCCGCTCTACTAGTGGATAGGTTTCCCGCAGTGACGCGGCTCAGCCAGACGTTCCTGCCGACCCTCAAGGACCCGCCCTCCGACGCGGAGGCGGTCTCGCACAGGCTGATGGTCCGCGCCGGCCTGATCCGCCAGCTGGGGTCGGGGCTGTGGACCTGGCTGCCCGCCGGCTGGCGCGTCGTGCGGAAGGTCGAGGCGATCATCCGCGAGGAGATGGAGGCGATCGGCTGCCAGGAGCTGCTGATGCCGGTCCTGCAGCCGGCCGAGCCCTGGAAGAAGACGGGGCGCTACGGGATCGAGGAGATGTTCAAGCTCGAAGACCGCAAGGGCGCGCCCCTGGTCCTCGCGATGACGCACGAGGAGAGCATCACCCACCACGTCGCCCAGGACGTGCGCTCCTACCGCGACCTGCCGTTGATGCTGTTCCACATCCAGACGAAGGAGCGCGACGAGCCGCGCCCGCGGGCGGGCGTGCTGCGCACCCGCGAGTTCACGATGAAGGACGCCTATTCCTTCGATCGCGACGACGAGGGCCTCGCGCGCTCATACGAGCTGCAGACCGGCGCCTATGCGCGGATCCTCGACCGCTGCGGGCTGCGCTGGTACCGGGTCGAGTCCGACGTCGGGATGATGGGCGGCTCGGAGGCGCACGAGTACATGGCGCCGTGCGCCGCGGGGGAGGACGCGGTCGCGCTTGCGCCCGGCTTCGCCGCGAACGTCGCCGTCACCGAGCTGCGCGACGGCGACCCGGGACCGAACGGCGGCACGGTCGAGGTCGAGCCGGCGATCGAGGTGGGCAACATCTTCAAGCTCGGCACGCGCTACTCGGAGCCGCTCGGCGCCGGCTTCCTCGACGAGAGCGGGGTCGAGCGACCGATCGTGATGGGCTGCTACGGGCTCGGGCCGGCGCGGATCGTCGCGGCGGCGATCGAGCAGGGCGCCGACGAGTTCGGAATCATCTGGCCAGACGCAATAGCTCCATGGCAAATTCACCTGGTATCGCTCGCTGGAGAAAAGGATGACGACAGGAAACCTGCGGATCGCCTCTACGAGGAATTGCGGGCCGAGGGCGTGGATGTCGTGTACGACGACCGCGATACCGGACCAGGGAAAAAGCTGAATGACGCAGATCTGTTGGGATGTCCGCTTCGAGTCGTCGTCGGCCGTCGCGGACTCGAAAAGGGCGTGGCGGAGGCACGCTGGAGAAAGAGCGGCAAAGTACATGAACCCGCAATCGAAGAGGCGGCCAGGCAAACCATCGCCCTGCTCCAGGGCGGGGATGGCTAAGGACCCACCTCGAAACCCAGCGTGTGCGGCTGGCGAGCGCCGGACCAAGCGGGGCAAGGACGCAGGGAGGCCAAATAGTCTTGCGCTATTTGGCCGACTGAGGACGCCGCACCGCGCCGGTCCGCCGCCGCCAGACGTGCGCGGGGGGTTTTGAGGTGGGTCCTCAAAGGGCGCCTTTCGGGCGCGGCCGCATCCGCCGCCTCTTCGGGCTCGACCGCAGCGCGCCGCCGCCTCGGCAGACTCAAGCCGGGGAACCGCTCAACCCGTGGACGCTGCCGAACCTGATCGGCTACCTGCGCCTGCTCGGCCTGCCGCTCTTCCTCTATCTCGCCTTCGAATCCGGCGACGGTCGCAGCGCCGCGTCGGCGGCGCTCTTCTTCGCGATCGCCGCCGGCGACTACCTCGACGGCTTCCTCGCCCGGGTCACCGGCCAGTACAGCCGCCTGGGGACGATGCTGGACCCGCTGATCGACCGCCTGACGATCCTCAGCGGGGCCGTCGTCTGCTGGCATTTCGAGCTGCTGCCGCGCTGGGCGCTCGCGCTGCTCGTCCTGCGCGAGCTGGCGATGCTGGCGCTGGCCCAGTACGGGCTGCGCCACGGCGTGCAGATCGCCGTCAACTGGCCGGGGCGGATCTCCGTCTTCCCGATCATGGGCGGGATCTTCTTCGCCCTCGTCTTCGCCGGCTGGGTGCCCGCCGCGCTGCTGATCGTCGGCGTCGCGCTGGCGATCGTGGCGACCGTGCTCTACGCGCAGACGGGGGTCCGCAGCGTGCGCGCCCGGCAGGCGCAAGCCGCCTCTCAGGCTCCATAACCTTCAACCTTCAGTTGAACCTTTGGCCGAGCGACCTATAATCGGGTCCCAGCGGCCAACGGAGGCGCAGGCCTCCCGATCAAGGAGCGAGATGGAGGACACCTTTCCCGATCTCGGTTCGCTCAGCGACGAAGAGCTGAAGGACCTGATCGACAAGCTCACGACCGAGGAGAACGAGATCTCCTACAAACGCCGGGTGTTGCACGGCAAGATCGACATCCTGCGCGCCGAGCTGGTCAACCGGCTGCGCCAGAAGCGCGAGCGCGGCGGCTCGCTGATCTCCGGCGACGACGTCGCCCAGCTCACCGACATCCTCGCCGGCAAGACCCAGCAGCCCGACGAGCCGGAGGGCGACGCGGCCGCCTGAGGCGCGCACCCCCGATGGCTGTCCACTGCCCAGAGTGCGGCTTCGTCAACCCCGAGGGAGCCAACTACTGCCAGAAGTGCGGCGCCTACCTGGGCGGGCCCAAAGACGAGGCCGACGAGCCGACGACGATGACCTACCGCGTCGACGACACCGGCGAGATGCAGCCGATCGACATCGACGAGGTGCTCGACGAGAGCGGCGCGGCGCTGGTGATCCGCGCCGGTGGCGGCCGCGCGGGGGAGAGCTTCACGGTCACCGAGGACCGGGTCAGCATCGGCCGCAGCCCCGACGCCGGGGTCTTCCTCGACGACGTCACCGTCTCGCGCAACCACGCGCTGCTGGTGCGCCGCCGCGACGGCTTCTACATCGACGATCTCGGCTCGCTCAACGGCACCTACGTCAACCGGCGGCGGATCGAGTCGCACCGGCTCGCTGACGGCGACGAGATCCAGGTCGGCAAGTACAAGCTCAGCTACCTGGAGAAGTAGGGAGAGGACGATGGCGGTCTCCGAGCAGCAGCCCGCGCGTCAGCGCGACTCGCGTCCGCGCAAGGCGCTGACGATCGGCGCCGTCTGCAAGATCCTGCAGAACGAGTTCGACGACATCTCGATCTCCAAGATCCGCTATCTCGAGGACCAGAAGCTGCTGACGCCGCGACGCACGCAGGGCGGCTACCGCCTCTACAGCCAGTCCGACGTCGAGCGCCTGCGCACGATCCTGCGCCTGCAGCGCGACGAGTTCCTGCCGCTGCGGGTGATCCGCCAGGAGCTCGCCGCGGGCGGCGACATCAACCTCGGCGGCGGCAACGCCGAGCGGGGGCCGGCGGCGGGAGCCGTGCGCCGGGCGATCCTCGTCAACACCTCGAGCGCCTACCTCAGCCTCGACGAGGTGGTCGAGGAGACCGGCGCCCGGGCCGAGCTGATCGCCGAGCTGGAGAACTACGGGATCGTGCAGCCCGAGAAGCGCGACGGGACCACCGTCTACGACGAGACCGACCGCGAGATCGTGCGCGCCGCCAACGAGCTCTCGCGGGTCGGCGTCGGCGCCCGCAACCTGCGCGTCTTCCGCTCTTCCGCCGACCGCGAGGCGAACCTGCTGGAAGCGCTGCTGGGGCCGTCGCTGCGCTCGCGCAACCCCGAGCGCCGCAAGGAGGCGCTGGAGAGCCTCGAGAGCCTCGCCGCCACGGTCAGCCATCTCAAGCACCTGCTTCTCGTCCGGGACCTGCGCCGCCTCGCGGGCGACTGAGCGCCCTCGTGCCGCGCGTGACCCGCCGACGCACGATCGCGGCTCCCGTGAGCGAAGTCTGGGAGCTGGTCTCCGATCCCTACAGCCTGCCGCGCTGGTGGCCGCGCACGAGTCGGGTGGAGAGCGTCGACCGCAAGCCGGAGGGGCGGCGGAGCCAGTGGACCAAGGTCCTCGAGACGGCCGAGGGGCGCGGCGTGCGCGCCGATTTCCGCTGCCTCAGCGCCGCCGAGGGCGAGCGCTACGTCTGGGAGCAGCAGCTCGCCGGCAGCCCCTTCGAGCGGCACCTGCGCCGCTCGACGATCGAGATCGACCTGCAGCCGGCGGCGGGGGGCACCGAGGTCAGCATCGTCGCCGACCAGAAGCTGCGCGGCATGTCGCGGCTGGGCTCGCCGATGATGCGCGGCGGCCAGGGCAAGATCCTCGAACACGCCCTGGATGGCCTCGAAACCGCACTGGGGGCGTCGTGAAGGGGCCTGTCCCGGCAGGGGTTCCACTTAACCTTTTCGAAGGTTTGGAGTGCGGCTGGCGCCCGGGGCAGTCGACGAAAAGGTACAAGACGTTCCACCCCTACCGGGACAGGCCTTGACGCAGCCACGCAGAGACTTCAAGTGGTGGGGGTGGGGAGATCCTGCCGTTGAACCGGAGCTTGACGGCGAGGCGCTGGCGACGTTGCGGGAGCGAGTCGGCGAACTGGAGCCGTGGCCGCTGGCGGCGGAGCTGGAGCGCTTCGAGCTGCCCGCCGCCGAGTCGCTGCCCCAGGCGCTGACCGACGCCGTCGGCGAGGCGAACGTCTTCGCCGATACCGAGGACCGGCTGCGACACGCGACCGGCTGCGGCTACGCCGACCTGGCGCGGCTGCGCGGCGGCCGCCTCGATGCCGCGCCGGACGCGGTGCTGCTGCCGCAGGACGCCGAGGCCGTGCGGCGGGTGCTGGAGATCTGCGCCGCCGAGGGGATCGCCGTGGTGCCGTTCGGCGGCGGCACCAGCGTGGTCGGCGGGGTCGAGCCGCTGCGCGGCGAGCACTCGCGCCTGGTCAGCCTCGACCTGGCCGCTCTGCGCGCGGTCGAGGTCGACCGCCGCTCGCTCACGGCGCGGCTCGGCGCCGGGCTGCGCGGGCCGGAGGCGGAAGCCGCGCTCGCGGCCGAGGGCATCGTGCTCGGCCACTACCCGCAGTCGTTCGAGTACGCGACGATCGGCGGCTTCGCCGCGACCCGCTCCGCCGGCCAGGCGTCGAGCGGCTACGGCCGCTTCGACGCCCTCGTCAGCTCGGTCCGCCTGCTCGCGCCGGCCGGCGAGCTGCGCACGCTGGAGACCCCGCACACGGCCGCCGGGCCGGCCTTGCGCGAGCTCGTCGTCGGCTCGGAGGGGGTCTTCGGGGTGATCCCGGACGTCACCGTGCGGGTCCGGCCGCGGCCGGAGCAGCGCCGCTACGAGGCCTGGATCGCCGAGAGCTTCGAGGCCGGGGCGGAGATCGTCCGCGCGCTCGCCCAGGGCCCCGGCCTGCCCGATGTGATCCGCCTCTCCGACGAGGAGGAGACCGAGGTCTCGCTGGCGCTCTCCGGCCCGCGCGGGATCGCCGGCCGCGCCTTCGACGGCTATCTCGGCCTGCGCCGCCGCCGCCGCGGCTGCCTGATCGTCGTCGGCATCGAGGGCGACGGGGAGTCGGTGGCGCGGCGCCGCGCGCTCAGCGTGCGCGCCCTGCGCCGCGGCGGCGCCGCGTATCTGGGCCAGGGCGCGGGGTGCTCCTGGGAGCACGGGCGCTTCCAGGGCCCCTACCTGCGCGACACGCTGATGGGGATGGGCGCGATGGTCGAGACGCTGGAGACCGCGCACACCTGGTCGCGGCTGCACGAGCTGCACGCAGCCGTCGGCGCTGCGATCCGCGACTCGCTCGCCGCGCAGGGCACGCCCGGGCTGGCCTTCTGCCACCTCTCGCACGCCTACGCCGACGGCGCCTCTCTCTACTTCACCTTCATCTCGCGCAGCCGCCGCGGCGAGGAGGTCGAGCAGTGGCGCGAGGTCAAGCGCGCCGCCTGCGAGGCGATCGTCGCCCACGGCGGCACGATCACCCACCACCACGCCGTCGGCCGCGACCACGCCCCCTACATGCGGGCCGAGGTAGGCGACACCGGCCTCGATGTCCTTCAAGCTGTGAAGGAAGAGCTAGATCCAACGGGGATCATGAACCCGGGGAAGTTGCTTGAGAGCCGATCCCGGTAGGGGTGGAACGTCTTGTACTTTTTCGTCGACTGCCCCGGGCGCCAGCCCAACCCCAAACCACCGAAAAAGTTAAGTGGAACCCCTGCCGGGATCGCTCTATTCGCCTTCTTGCCCGGCCTCAGCCACCGGTCCGGTGATCTTGCCGGTCAGCACGGTTTCGCCGGTGTAGCGGGGGAGGCTCTTTTCCTTTTTCGCCTTCGCGACCTCGCGCTGGTAGGCGGCGTTCGAGGTGCGCGAGACGTAGACCTGGTCGAAGGCGCCGCTGGCGACGTAGGCGAGCAGTTCTTCGGGGATCGAGAAGCGGGCGCCGAGCTTGCCCGATTCGCCGACCGGGACGCTGCCGACCCGCAGCGAGAGTTTCGGCGTGCGGTAGAGCCAGACGGTGTAGGACTGGCCCTTGGCGGTGGGTTCGAGGTCTTCGGCCGTCACCTGGAGGACGATTTCTTCTTTGCCGACCCGACCGAAGATCGCCCGACCGCTCGCTTCGCTGCCGTCGGCCGAGCTGAGCACCGCCTGCGTGACCTTGCCTTCTTCGCCCGACGTGAGCTCCGATTCGCCCGCCGCGGCGGAGCTCGAGCCGGAGTCCGAGCCGCCGCCGATCAGCGCGACCGCGCCGAGCACGATCGCGACCAGCGCCAACGCTCCGCCGGCGATCGCAAGCAGGCGCCGTCGCTCGACCGGGACGGCGGGGCGCCGGGGACGGCGCGGGCGCGGGCTCGGCCGCGAGGAAGACTCGGCCGCGGGCGCCGTCTCACGTTGCGGCTGTGGCTGCGGCGTCGGCTGTGGCGCGGGCTGCGGCTCTGGGGGCGGGGGTGGAGGCGGCGCGGGGGGCTCCGGCGGCGGCGCTTCCATCGCCGCCAGCGCGGCGCGCACCTCCTCACGCACCTCGTCGACGCTCATGCCCTTCAGCGCCGCGATGTCGTCGTAGCCCTGCTCGCGCTGCGCGAGCAGCCGCAGCAGGGCCTTCTGGTCGTCGCTCAAAGCCATAACCCGGCGCAAGACTATGGGACAGACGTTAAGCCCACATGTGCGCGGTCGAGGTTTGCGTCGCATAGCGGAGAAAACCTCGACCGCGGTCGGGGGATAGGGTGCCGCCGATGGCAGACGACCCGCGCGGCCTCGAGTCGCACTTCGACGGGCTGATCGGCACCGAGTGGCTCGACGACGACCCCGAGCACGCCCGCGTGCGGGTGCCGATCCGCGACGAGCTGCGCCAGCCCTTCGGCCTGATGCACGGCGGCGTGCTCTCCAGCCTGGTCGAGAGCGTCTGCTCGCGCTCGACCGCGCTCGCGGTCTTCGGCGACGGGATGGCGGCGATGGGGCAGTCGATCGACGTCAGCTTCCTGCGCCCGATCACCGCCGGCCACGCCGAAGTCAGGGCCCGGGCCCGCCACCGCGGCCGCACGACCTGGATCTGGGAGGCCGAGATCCTCGACGCCGAGGAGCGCCTCTGCGCCCTTGCGAGAATGACCATCGCCGTTAGGCCTATTCGCCGAAGCGATTCGTGATCGGGAGGCGCCGGTCGCGGCCGAAGGCCTTGGGCGTGATGCGAATGCCGGGGGCGGCCTGGCGGCGCTTGTACTCGGAGCGGTCGACCAGGCGCACGACCTCGTCGACGACGTCCGCCGGCATCCCGGCGGCGATCATCTCCTCGCGTCCTTCGTCGCGCTCGACGTAGGCCTCGAGCACGCGGTCGAGCAGCTCGTACGGCGGCAGCGTGTCCTCGTCGCGCTGATCCGGGCGCAGCTCGGCCGAGGGCGCCCGCTCGAGCACCGAGCCGGGCACCAGCTCGCGGCCGGCGCGCTCGTTGCGGTGACGGACGAGCTCGTAGACGAGCGCCTTGGGCACGTCCTTGATCACGGCGAAGCCGCCCGCCATGTCGCCGTAGAGCGTCGCGTAGCCGACCGACATCTCGCTCTTGTTGCCGGTGGTCAGCACCAGCCAGCCGTGCTTGTTGGAGAGCGCCATCATCAGGTTGCCGCGGATCCGCGCCTGGATGTTCTCGGCCGCCAGGTCGGGCTCCGACGGTCGCGTCGGGTCGTGGGGCAGCTCGCGCGGCTCGCTGTCCTCCTCGCTGGCGAAGAAGGGCTCGAGCGAGCGCTCGTAGGCCTCCATCGCCGGCTCGATCGGGATCTCGATCGCCTCGGCGCCCAGGTTGGCGGCGATAGTTCTGGCGTCCGCCTGGGTTTCATCGCTGGAGTGGGGGGACGGCATGACCACGCAGCTGACGTTCTCGGCGCCGATCGCGTCGGCGGCGACGAGCGCGACCAGGGCCGAGTCGATCCCACCCGAGAGCGCCAGCCCGACGTGGCGGAAGCCGTTCTTGCGCACGTAGTCGCGCAGGCCGAGGACCAGGGCGCCGTAGACCTCGGCCAGGTCCGGCAGCGGCTCGGCGCGGCGGCAGGGGCCGGGGGACGGGATCTCGCAGAGCAGCAGCTCCTGCTCGAACTGCGTCGCCCGGGCGACGACCTCGCCCGCCGGGGAGACGACGAAGCTCTGCCCGTCGAAGACCAGCTCGTCCTGGCCGCCGACCAGGTTGCAGAAGGCGAGGTGGGTCCCGTACTCGCGCGCTCGCGCGGCGAACATCTGCTCGCGCTCTCGGCCCTTGCCGCGGTGGTACGGCGAGCCGGACGGGTTGGCGATCAGCTGCGCGCCTTCCTCCGCCGCCTCGGTCGAGGCGGGCGGGCCCGCCTCCCAGAGGTCCTCGCAGATCGTCAGGCCGACCCGCGTCCCCGCGACGTCGACGGTGGCCGGGCCGTCGCCGGGAACGAAGTAGCGCTGCTCGTCGAAGACGGCGTAGTTCGGCAGCCTGTTCTTGCGGTAGACGGCACGGACCTCGCCGTCGCGGAGCACGGCGAGCGAGTTGTGGGCGCGCCGGTGGTCGCCGCCGTCCTCGACCGACTCGGCGAAGCCGACCAGGGCGGTGAGCTCGGCGCCGACCGCGCCGGCGAGACTCTCGACCGCGGCGCGGTTGGCGGCGACGAAATGGCGCTTGAGGTAGAGGTCCTCAGCCGGGTAGCCCGGCACGCAGAGCTCGGGGAAGATCGCCAGCTCGGCGCCCTCGGCGGCGGCGCGGGCGATCCACTCGGCGATCTTGGCGGCGTTGCCGTCGACGTCGCCGACGGTCGGATCGATCTGGGCGAGAGCTATGCGCAACGGAGCCTCCACATGTTCGCACCGCAGTATCCCGGCCCGCCGCGGTCGAGGTTTTCGCCGCTATGCGATCAAAAGCTCGACCGCGCGGGTCGGGAAGCGCCTCGACGGTCGGTAAATTGACCTCCATGCGGGTGAATCTGCGGCTGCTCGGCGCGTCCCTCGCCTGCATGGCGGCTGTCGCCCTGCTGCCCGCCGCCGCCCAGGCCGGCGACCAGTGGACCTTCCGCCAGCCCCGCGCGCGGCCGACCGACCATCCCGATCCCGCGCGTCACTCGTACTCGGTTCCGGAAGCTCCCCGCTCGCCCGCCTGCGCCGGTCGCTTCTGCGTCCACTGGGTCTCCGAGGGGATCGACGCGCCGGACCTCAGCGACGACAACGGGGTGAAGGACGGCGACGGCATCCCCGATTACGTCGAGCGCGTGCTCGCCGTCGGCGCCCACGTCCACGCGGTCGAGAACGGCAAGCTGGGCTGGCGCGAGCCGCGCTCGGACGGACGGCGCGGGGGGCGGCGCGGCAAGACCGACGTCTACCTGAAGGAGCTCGGCCGGCTGCTGTTCGGCTACGCGGCGCCCGACCGCGGTCAGGTTCCCAAGGGGCACCGGCTGCCGCGCCGCATGCACGGCTACCTCGTGCTCGACAACGACTACGACCCCTTCCAGTACCCGGGGACCAGGCCGACGCCCGACCTCGAGGTCACTTTCGCCCATGAGTACTGCCACCTGCTGCAGATGAACTACGACGCCTACCAGGACGCCTGGATGGCCGAGTCGACCGCGGTCTGGATGGAGGACCAGGTCTACAACGGGATCAACGACTACCTGCGCTACGTGCGCCGCTGGGTCCGCCTCTACAAAACCCCGCTGACCGCCAACTCGATCCGCGAGTACGGCGGCACCGTGTGGAACGAGTGGCTGGTGCGGCGCTACGGCCGCGACATCCTGCGCAACGCCTGGTCGCGCGCCCTGCACACGCGCCCGGGCGGCTTCTCGGTCGCCAGCTACGACTCGGCGATCCGCGCGGCCGGCGGGTCGGACTTCAGCCGCGACTTCGCCCGCTTCGCCCGCGACGTCGCCGAGTGGCGCACCGGCTCCCGCTTTCGCGAAGGCCGCCGCTACCCGGACGTGCCGCGCCAGGGCAACCTGCCGCCCGACGGGCGCCCGCTGGAGCGGGCGCTCAACCACGCAACCTTCCAGCTCCTGCGTGTGCACGCGCGCGTCGGGCGCGCCGTGGTCGCCCGCGCGGTCGCCCCCCGGGGAGTCGCCGCCGGACTCGCCCTGGTCGGCCGGATCGGCGACGAGCGCCACGGCCGCCTCGTCTCCCGTCTCGGCTACCGCCGCCACGGCGGACCGCTGAAGGTGAGGCTGAGTAGCCCGGGGCGCTTTCGGCGGATCACCGCGGTGGTGATCAACGCCGACACCAGGGCGGAGGGCTTCAGCGCCCGCCGGCTCGACTGGAACTACTTGACCGACACGGCGCCGTTCCGGGTCCGGGCGGACTCGGTGCGCTGAGCGTCCTCCGCCGGCGGCGCGGTGGCGACGGCTTCGGCGATCGCGCCTTCCAGGTCGAGCCCGAAGCTCTCGAGATCGGCCATCGCGTCGTAGTCGCCGACCAGGCCGAAGTCGATCTTGCCGTCGTAGGACATGATCCCGACGCAGAGCGCCTGCCGGCGGGCGAGCGGGACCAGGGGGAAGATCGAGGTCATGCGGCGACCCATCAGGTAGAGCGGGAACTGCGGGCCGGGGACGTTGGTGACGACGAGGTTGAAGAAGCGCTGGGCCGGCTGCAGGCGGGCCGCCTGCGAGGCGATCGTCGGCGGCGCGAAGTCGGTCAGCCTGGTCAGCAGCTCGGCGCCGACCGCCTGGCCGGAGCCCTTCAGGTCGCCCATCGTCTCGGTCACCAAGCGCAGGCGCTCGACCGGGTCGCGCGAGAAGACCGGCAGCGGCGCCATCATCGCCGAGATCCGGTTGCCGAGCGCGCCGTGCTCTTCGTCGGCGCGGACGCTGACCGGGACCATCGCGCGCAGCTCCAGCTCGTCGGTCTCGTGGCCGCGGGCGCGCAGGTAGTTGCCGAGCGCGCCGGCGACGACCGAGAGCACGACGTCGTTGACCGTTCCTCCGTGGGCGTTCTTGACCTGCTTGAAATCGGCGAGGTCGGCGCGGACGAAGGCGAGCCGGCGATGCGGCCCGATCTCGACATTGAAGGGGGTGCTGGGCGCGGCGGCGGCAACCTCGATCAGCTTGCCGGCGTCGGCGATGCCGCGCAGCACCTGGCGCGGCCCGCGCAGGGCGGCGCGCACGCCGCGGACGATCTCGCGCGGGCTGGTGGCGCGCTCGCGCAGCGCGCCGCGGAGCAGGTCGATGTCGGTCGGCTCCGGTCGCGGCGCCCACTTCGGCGGGCGCACCGGCGGATGATCGGGCTCCTCCTCGAGGTCGAAGAGGACGGTGGTTATGTCGACCCCGGAGACGCCGTCGACCAGCGCGTGGTGGCTCTTGCCGACGACCGCGAAGCGGTCGCCTTCCAGGCCCTCGACCAGCCACAGCTCCCAGAGCGGCTTCGTCCGGTCGAGCTGCTGGGAGAAGATCCGCGCCGCCAGGTTGCGCAGCTGCTCCTCGGAGCCCGGGGCGGGCAGCGCGGTGCGCCGCACGTGGTAGTCGAGGTTGAGGAAGGGGTCGTCGACCCACACCGGGCGCCCCTGGTCGAAGGGCACGAAGCGCAGCTTCTGGCGAAAGCGGGGAACGAGATGCAGGCGCGACTCGATGTGGTCGCGGAACTCGTCGTGGGTGGGCGGCTCGCCGTCGAAGAGGATCGTCGAGGCGACGTGCATGTGGGCGCCGGCGCGCTCCATGTGGAGGAACGACGCATCGAGCCCAGTCAGTCGATCCCCGTTCATGCGGACAATCTTCGCACACCTGCGCCAAGCCGAAGACCATGCGTGAACCTGGCTTTGCAGAGCGGTTTGCAGCGAATCGTGCGTCTCGCCCCAATGTGATTCCGCTCACTCATCCGCGTCGGCCGCCTTCCTACGGTGTTCCGTCCCGACCCAAGCAATCCATCTGCCGTCCTTCCACGCGGGCCGCGAATCCGGCCCGCCGCGTAGGCAGACGAGAAAGCGAGTTGAGACACGATGCGATTCATCCTGCCCGCGGCGCTGGCCGCTGCCGCCCTCCTCGCCGGGAGCGTTCCGGCGCCGGCGAGCACGCACCACCAGAGGTCGCCCGAGCGGGTTCGCTCACACGTCACCCTGCACGTCTCCAGCCACGTCGCCGTCGGCGGCGAGAAGCTCTGGCTGCGAGGCCGCGTGCGGCCGCGCGGCTCGCACCGCGTGAAGATCGTCGTCCGCGGTTCGCGCGGGGCGACGTTCGGCACGGCGAGCAGACGCGACGGCGCCTTCGCGCTGCGCTGGCGCCCGCGCCGCCTCGGCACCTACCGGGTGCGGGCCTACGGCCTGCACGACAAGCGCGTGCGCGCCGCAATCAGCCCGGCCAGGCGGGTCACCGCCTACCGAGCCGCCGCGGCCTCCTACTACGGTCCGGGCCTCTACGGCGGCGCCCTGGCCTGCGGCGGCAGGCTCGAGCCGGGAACGCTGGGCGTGGCTCACAAGACGCTGCCCTGCGGGTCGAAGGTGAAGCTGCGCTACCGCGGCCACGACGTCACCGTGCCGGTGGTCGATCGCGGCCCGTATGTCGCCGGCCGCGACTTCGATCTGACCGCGGCGACCCGGGCGCGCCTGCACTTCCCCAGCACCGGGACGCTGCTCTCAAGCCGCTGAGCGCTCACCCAGACCGAGCGCCAGCTGCCCCGGCGGCGCGGTCGGCTCGGGACGCTCGTCGTCGCGCGCGAAGCCGGCGACGCGCACCCCGAGCAGCCGCACCGGCCGGGGCGGGGCGTAGGCGCGCAGCAGCTCGAGGGCGACCGGGGTGACGACGGCGGGATCGTTGGTCGGCGCCTCGATCGTCTGCGCCCGGGTGACGTTGGTCCAGTCGTCGAGCCGCACCTTGATCCCGATCGTGCGCCCCTCGAGCTCGCGCTTGCGCAGCCGCCGGCAGAGCTCCTCGGCGAGCGCGACGACGTGCTCGGCCATCGCCTCGGTGTCGGCGACGTCGACGTCGAAGGTCGTCTCGGCCGACTGCGATTTCGTCTCGCGCTCGACCTCGACCGGCGTCTCGTCCTCGAAGCGCGCACGGGCCGGCAGCCAGCGACCCATGCGCGGGCCGAAGGCATGCTCCAGGGCCAACGGGTCGTGGGCGCGCAGCTCGGCCAGCGAGCGGATCCCCATCCTTTGCAGCTTGACCACGGTCTTCGGGCCGATCCCGGGCACGAGCCCGGGCGGATCGGCGGCGAAGCGCCCCAGCGCCTGCTCGCGGGAGAGGACCACGAGCCCGGCCGGCTTGCCCAGCTCGCTGACGATCTTCGCCAGCAGGCGGTTCTCGGAGATGCCGATCGAGCAGGTGAGGCCCGTGTCCTCGCGGATCTCGGTGGCGATCCGCCGCATCGCCGCCTTCGGCGCGAAGAGGCCGGTGAGGTCGAGGTAGGCCTCGTCCAGCCCCATGACTTCGACCGTCTCGGCGTTGGCCCGCAGGACGTCCATCACCTGCGCCGAGGCCTCGCGGTAGGCGGCGAAGTCGGGCTTCAGGTACACCGCGTCCGGCAGCCGCCGCCGCGCGACCGCCGCCGGCATCGCCGAGTGGATCCCGGCCAGCCTGCGCGCCTCGTAGCTCGCCGTCGTCACCACCGCCCGCGGCCCCGACCCGCAGACCACCACCGGCTTCCCCCTCAGCTCCGGCCGCCGCCGCAGCTCGACCGACGCGTAGAACGCGTCCATGTCGACGATCGCGACGACACGTTGCCAGTCTGCGATCGAGGACACACTGGGAACGCTAGCGCTCGAACCGGCGGGCCAATTGCCTGCCTCAGGGCGCCTCCGGGGACGGCGAGCGCGGCAGGCGGCGGACGTCCGGGACGGCAATCAGCGCCAGGGTCAGGGCGAGGACGAGGCCGAACGCAATCCACAGGGAGGCGCCGATCCCGATTGCGGCGGCGATGGAGCCCCACGCCGCGAGGCCCAGCGGGGCAAAGGCGAGGGAGCCGAACCAGTCGTAGGAGCTGACCCGGGAAAGCGACTCGTTGGGGATGTGGCGCTGCAGGGTCGACTCCCAGAGGGAGATCGCGAGCGCCGTCCCCGCGCCCGCCAGCAGCGCGCCGCAGGCGATCAGCGCCACCGGTGGGGCCGCGGCCAGGCAGGCCAGCGGCAGCGCGAAGAGCCCGTCCGCGACGGCGGCGATCAACAGCGGGTGGCGCGGCCTCGCCCGGACCGCCAGCAGGCTCCCGATCAGAGCGCCGCCGCCCATCGCCGCGAGAACGACGCCCCAGGCGGCTGCTCCGCCGAGGTCGCGGTCGGCGACCACGGGCCCGAGCGCGGCCCAGGCGCCCCAGAGCAGGTTGCCGATCGCGAAATAGACGACGAACGTCCAGACCCACCGCCGCGACCGGAAAACGGCCCAGCCCTGGCGCAGGTCGTCGCGGAACCTGCTGCGCCGCGCCGGGGCGCGCGGCGGAAGCCGCAGCAGCGCCAGACAGCCGGCGCTGACCGCGAACGTCGCGGCGTCGGCCCCCATCGCCCAACCCGCGCCGGCGACGGCGACCAGGACCCCGCCCAACACCGGGCCGAGGATCTCCCCGGTCGCGGCGGCGCTGGCGCGCAGCGCGTTGGCCGGCTGCAGCTGCTCGGCCAGCACCACCTCCGGCAGCAGGCCGGTCGACGCGGGGCTGAAGAAGCCGGTAGCGGCGCCGGTCACGCCGGCCAGCAGCGCCAGCATCCAGATCTCGGCCACCCCGGCCACGAGCAGAGCCGCCATCGCGCCCTGGCTGGCGACCCGCACCAGGTCCGCGGCCACCATCACGGCGCGGCGCGAGGCACGGTCGGCGACGACGCCGCCGACCAGCACGGTAGCCACCAGGGGGAGAGTGCCCGCGGCGAGCACCAGGCCGACGTCAGCGGTCGAGCCGCCGACCTCCAGCACCGCGAAAGCGAGCGCGACGATGACGATGCGATCGCCGAGGACCGAAACCGCCTGCCCGCCAAACAGAAGCCGGAACTCCCGCCTGCGGAGGACGTCGAGGCTTTCGGGACGCGCCAGCGGGGCCACGGGCAAGCGATCGTAGGGTGGAGGTAGGATCGAACCGATGGGCGACATGGCGCACACGAAGATCGAGGAGATCGACGCGATCGAGGGCTTCTTCGAGGGGATCCGCTTCCACCGCGCCGGCGCGGGCCTCGGCATCAACTCCTTCGGGATCGCGATCATCGACCTGGCGCCGGGCGCGGACGAGTACCCCGAGCACGACCACTCGCCCGAGGGCATCGGCGGCGAGATGTTCGCCAAGCGCCCGCAGCAGCTCGGCCAGGAGGAGGTCTACGTCGCGCTCAAGGGCTCCGGCACGCTCGAAGCCGACGGCGAGAAGTTCCCAATCGACGCCGACCACATCTCCCGCGTCGGCCCCGAGGTCAAGCGCAAGGTGACCCCGGGCCCCGACGGCCTCCGCCTGCTCGTCGTCGGCGCCACCCCCGGCGAGCCCTACGACACGGGCGGCCGGCTGTAGCGCGGAAGCCAGGTCCTTAGACTGAGCCCGTGGCTTCTCCGGAGGCGAAGAATCTGGAGGCGATCTCCAAGGCGATTGACCAGCACAACCGCAACTGCCCGTTTCCGGCAGCCGAGGTGCGGATGAACCCGTTCGAGGTCGAACGGCTCGGCTGGGAGGAGATCCGCGGCCTGCCCGTCGTCCCCGACTCGGCGATCGGCACCGGCCGCTTCCGCATCGTCTGCTCGCGCGACCTCGAGGACAGCGGCCTCGAGGAAACCGAGGCGGTGGGCCGCGAAGTCGAGACCTCTGTGCCGGTCAATAAATTGATCTGAGAGTCCGCCTGCGTGTGCAGGTCAAGGACGCAGGGAGGGTGGCGAGGGGAGCGCACTAACGTGCGTGACCCGAACCAACCGACCGAGGACGCAGAGATGCGCGCGCAGGCGGGCTCTCAGACGTTCCAGAAGTCGAGGCCGACTTCGCTCAGCAGGCGCTGGGCTTCGACGTTGAGCTGGGTCAGTTCGCCGGTCCAGATCAGGACGCCCATCGCGATCAGGATCACGCCGCCGGTGGCGACGATCGCCTGGTAGTGGCGCTTGACGGCGCTGAAGGCGGTGGTCATGCGGGAGAAGGCGACGGCGGTGAGCAGGAAGGGGATCGCGAGGCCGGCCGAGTAGACGGCGAGCAGGAAGGCGCCGCGGCCGGCGGAGCCGGAGAGCGAGGCGGCGGAGAGGATCGCCCCGAGCGTCGGGCCGATGCAGGGCGTCCAGGCGATCGCGAAGGCGGCGCCGGCGACGATCGGACCGCCCCTGCCGGCGCGCTCGAGCAGCGCGTCGACGTGCCACTCGCGGTTCAGCCGCGCGACGAAGAGCGAGGCGACGAAGAGAACGCCCATCGCGACGATCAGCGCCGCCGAGATCTTGGTCAGCAGCTGCCTGTGGTCCTGCAGGGACGAGCCGATCGCGGTCGCGGTCAGTCCCAGCGCGATGAAGATCGCCGAGAAGCTGGCGACGAAGAGCAGGCTGGGGCCGAGCACCCGGCGCCAGCCGGCGTTGTCGAGCTCGGCGGCGGAGACGCCGCTGACCGCGGAGAGGTAGCCGGGCACGAGCGGCAGCACGCAGGGGGAGAGGAAGGAGACGATTCCCGCGGCGAGAGCGGCGAAAACGCCGATCCCCGCCGCCGGATCGGTGCTCAGGTCAGCGACGATCACGACCCATCAGGGTACTTGGGGCGCGCATCCAGCCGCGCCCATAGACTCGCCGCAAGCTGGCCGACCGCTCGGAATCCTCGCTGTTCAACGCCTCGGGCGCGGTCAAGGCGCTGCGCGCGGGGCCGCTGTTCGCGATCGGCCCGGCGCGGCCCGGGCCGGCGATCCGGCGCGGCTTCCTGATCGCGATCCCGGTCGGCGCCGCGCTGCTGCTCGAGCTCGGTCTGGATTCGCCGACCAAGGGCGCGATCGGCACCGGCGCGATGTTCGCCGGCTTCCCCGCGATGGATGCGGTTGCGAGGACCCGGGCGGCCTGGCAGGCGACGATCTCCCCGGCGATCGGCATCGCCGCCGCTCTCGGCGCGCTCACGGGCGGCTCCGCCGCGCTGGCGGTGGCGACGATGGCCGTCGTCGGCGCCGCCGCCGGCTACTCGTTCGCCGTCTCGCTGCGCTTCTCGATCGCCGGCCTGATGGTCGCGCTCTCGCTGCTCGTCGCCCAGGGTCTCGCGCTGACCTCGGCCGACGCCCTCCAGGCCCTGCTCTTCACGACCGCCGGCGGCCTCGCCCAGGCCGCATTCTCCCTCGCGATCTGGGCGACCGAGGCGGTGCGTGGTCACCTGACCACCGCCGGCGGTGGTCAGGTGACCACTCGCGGAGCCGTCTGGGACTGGCGTGGGGGAATAGCGGACCTGCGCTCGAACCTGACGCTCGGCTCGCACGCGTTTCGCCACGCGCTTCGCTTCGGCACGGCGATGGCCGTGGGGGTGGCGACCTACCGGCTGCTCGACATGCAGCTGCACGGCTTCTGGGTGCCGCTGACGATCCTCTTCGTGCTGCGCCCCGAGGAGGACGAGACCTTCCACCGGCTGGTCCTGCGCGCGGTCGGCACCGCGGTCGGCCTCGTCATCGCCACCGGCCTCTCGGCGGCCCTGGGCGGCGACGTAGTCGCGGTCGCCCTGGCGCTGGCGGTCGCGGCCGCATTCGCCTACGGCCTGCTCACGGTCCAGTACGCGCTGTTCACGACGGCGATCACGGTCTACGCGGTGATGCTCGCCGACACGCTCGGCGACGGGCTGCTGCACGCCGCCGGCCAGCGCGCCTACGCGACCGCGATCGGCATCGCGATCGCCGGCATCGCCTTCCTGATCTGGTCGAACCCGCCCGGAACCAGCCCGCCCGAAGAAGCGGTCGCGACCGCGCCGGGAGCCACGGCGCGGTAAATTTTGGCCAGCCAGCCAAATCGCCGCGCCGAGGCGGCGGACGACAGGAGAGACTTTTGAGCAACCGCACGTACGTGATCGGGGTCGGGATGACCAAGTTCGAGAAGCCGGGCACGAAGGAGGGCGACTACCCGGACTGGGCCAAGGAGGCGGGGGAGAAGGCGCTCGCCGACGCCGGCATCCCGTACGAGGACGTCGAGCAGGCCTACGCCGGCTACTGCTACGGCGACTCGACCTACGGCCAGCGGGCGCTCTACCAGCTCGGCCTCACC
>Ga0210111_1000014_pt1 | contig 42996 bp, 31 predicted proteins | sample China_Galinas_PW_6_FD_185520 | JGI IMG/M metagenome (GOLD analysis project Ga0210111, IMG submission 185520) | Wetland microbial communities from San Francisco Bay, California, USA, that impact long-term carbon sequestration - China_Galinas_PWC_D2... | ecosystem: Environmental > Aquatic > Marine... | reverse complement strand
TGCGGTCCTGGTCGGTGACCATGTACGGGGAGATGTAGCCCTTGTCGAACTGCATCCCCTCGGTGAACTCCAGCTCCATGCCGAAGGTCTGGCCCTCCTCGACGTTGACCACGCCGTCTTTGCCGACTTTCTCGATCGCGTCGGCGATCGTGTCGCCGATCTCGTCGTCGGCGGCGGAGATCGCGGCCACGCGGGCGATCTGGTCCTTGCCCGCGACCTCTTTGGACTGCTTGGCGCGCAGGTTGTCGACGACGTCGTCGACCGCGTTCTCGATCCCGCGGCGCAGCGCCAGCGGGTTGGCCCCGGCGGCGACGTTCTTGAGGCCCTGACGGACGATCGTCTGCGCCAGCAGCGTCGCCGTCGTCGTGCCGTCGCCGGCGACGTCGTTGGTCGCCGTGGCGACCTCGCGGACGAGCTGGGCGCCCTGGTTCTCGAAGACGTCCTCGACCTCGACCTCGCGGGCGATCGTCACACCGTCGTTGGTGATCGTCGGCGCGCCGAATTTTTTGTCGAGCACGACGTAGCGCCCTTTCGGGCCGAGGGTGACCTTGACGGCGTCGGCGACGGTGTCGACACCGGCCTGCAGCGCGCCCCTGGCCTCCTCCTTGTACTTCAGCTCCTTGTGAGCCATCTTGTTCTTCCTTCCTCCTTGGTGTCTCTAAGTCCGGTGGGCGGTCCTAGCCGACCTTGGCGAGGACGTCCGACTCGCGCAGCACGAGCAGCTCGTCGCCCTCGACGGTGATCTCCGTGCCGCCGTATTTCGAGTAGAGGACCTCGTCGCCCTCGCTCACGTCGAGCGGCTGGCGGCTGCCGTCCTCTTTGATCGCGCCGTCGCCGACGGCGACGACCTGGCCCTTCTGCGGCTTCTCTTTCGCCGTGTCGGGGAGGACGATGCCGCTTGCGGTCGTCTCCTCCTCCTCGATCGGCTTGACGATCAGCCGGTCCCCGAGGGGCTTCAGCTTCATCCGTGGACCTCCGTTATCGGTGGTGGTTTGCTGGTCATAAGTCTCGAATTCCGCGCCTCGGAGCCGTTTTCGCAGTCTCCGGGCGTTGGCACTCTACACAGGTGAGTGCCAAGGCACGTAAAGATAGCGATAACGCACGGCACGTGGGGCAGCGGCTCGTGAGCCGTTCGCTGTTTGTCGGGGTCGGGTCGACAAACAGCGAACGGTCGGCTCGATCAGCCGCTCGCGAGCAGCCTGCAGCCGAGCAGGGCGGCGAGGCCCTCGCCGCCGCGGGCCATCACCCAGTCGTGGTTCCACTCGAAGACGGGCCGGGCGACGGGCGCCAGCAGGTTCATCCAGGCCTTGGTCGTCGCCACGTTCCACTCGTAGAGCACCGCGGTGACGCCGTCGTCCTCGTAGAGGCGCCAGCGGCCGACGCCGTCGAGGCCGCCGACCGCCCTCCCCTCCATCAGGTGCGGGCGCTCGACCCGCGTCGTCGTCACCTCGAACTCGACCCTGTAGGGGAGGAAGCTGCGCCAGACCATGCGCGAGACGGCACCGACCCGATCGCCGTCGCCGGGGTGGATTTCATCCGCCGCCTCGACGCCCCGCCACCACTGCGGCCAGCGCTCCTGCGCGTAGATCGCCTCCCAGACCCGCTCCCGCGGCGCCTCCAACAGCCAGGTGGTGAGGAACGAGTAGCGGGCCATCAGTCTGGACCCGGGGCGTCCAGGCTAGTTGCGGTGAGGAGTCTCGCCATTGCCGAAGTGCGCCCCCGGCGGCTCGACGATCTGCGAGAAGCGGATCACCGTGACGATGTCGTCGGGCCCGACCGTGCGACCGTAGATCTGTTCGAGGAATTTGACCTCGTCCTCGAGCCGTCGGAACTCCGGGTTGTCGTGCTCGATGTCGCGCGGCGAGAGGTCGCCGACCTTCTTCACCTCGACGTCGTCGATGCAGGCGGCGAAGATTTTCTCGCGCGGGCTGTGGCGGAAGCCGACCGTTATCCAGACGACCTGACCGCGCTCGTACTTGCTCGTCTTGTCGCCGAGCCGGATCGTCGCCGTCTTGCGCCCGCGCTTGAGCTGGTCGACGAAGACCGTGGAGTAGAAGTTGAGCACGTAGATACCGCCCCGCATGGCGCAGCGAGAGTATCTGACCGCGCTCGCGGCGGGCACGAACCGGGCACCGGATCACCAGTGGGCCGTTCCTCGAGCCGCTGGACGTTCGTTTGAGCGCCATGTAGAGCGGCCACGAACGGTCGATGGGTGAGTGATGCGAATTGCGCACGCTCATCCGACCCGCTTCGCCGCGGCGCTCGCCGCCGGCCTCGCGGCCCTGCTGCTGCTCGCCGCTGCCGGCAGCGCCAGCGCCGCGACCTGCGCCGGCAAGCACGCGACGATCGTCGGCACGCCGGGCAACGACGTGATCGTCGGCAAGAAGGCCAGCGACGTGATCTACGGCGGCGGCGGCAACGACAAGATCCTCGGCGGGCCGAATGGCAACGACACGATCTGCGGCGGCCCCGGCAACGACACGATCATCGGCGGGCGCGGCAACGACTCGCTCTACGGCGAAGACGGCAACGACCGCCTGGTCGGCGACACGGGCGGGGACACTCTCGTCGGCGGCAACGGCAACGACACGCTGCTCGGCGCCAAGGGCCCGGACACCGAGCAGGGTGGCGGCGGAGAAGACACGCTGCTCGGCGGGCGCGGCCCGGACGCCCTGCACGGCGGCGAAGGCGACGACGTGATCTACGCCGGCAAAGCGAGCGAGCGCAACGTCGACGGCGAAGGCGGCGACGACCGCATCTACGGCGGGCGCGGCAACGACGTGCTCGACGGCGGACCCGGCAACGACATGGTCGACGGCGGCCTCGGCGACGACACCGTCAACGGCGACGGCGGCACCGACCTGCTGATCGGCGGCCACGGCCGCGACGACGTCAACGGCGGCCCGGGCGACGAAGACGTGCTGCGCGGCGACATCGGCTTCGACAAGCTCGACGGCGGCCCCGGCGAACGCGACATCGCCTCCTTCTCCACCGCCTCGACCGCGGTTGAGGCGAGCCTCGCCAGCGGCAGCGCCCACGGCGACGGCCGCGACCAGATCTCCTCCGAAACCGAGGACCTGGTCGGCTCCGCCTACGACGACACCCTGATCGGCGACGGCGGCGCCAACCGGATCGACGGCGGCGCCGGCTACGACGATCTGCAGGGCGGCGGCGGAGGCGATCAGCTGTTCGGCGGCCCGGACGGCGCCAGCTGCAGCGGAGCCGCGACCGAGACCCGCTGCGAACCGTCGAAGACGACGACCGCCGGACCGGTCGTCTCGCGCGTGCACAGCATCGACGGCAGCAGCTCGCTGAGCATCCGCGGCACCGGTGCCGACGACGCGATCGCAATCGCGCTTCAGGACGGCCGCTACGCGATCTCAGACGCGGGCAACCCCTTCCCCGCCTCCAACGTGGAGGAATGCGACGCGATCGCCGGCAACGCCATCTGCGACGCCGACGTGCGCACGATCCTGATCGACGCCGGCGGCGGCAACGACCAGGTCACGGTCGCGGAAAGCGTCCCCTCGCAGGTCGAAGTGCGGATCGAAGGCGGTCCCGGCGCCGACCGGCTCAAGGGCGGCCCCGGCAACGACGTGATCGAGGCCGGCGACGACAGCGACCCGGACGTGCTCGAAGGCGGCCCGGGAGACGACGCGCTGGTCGGCGCGCGGACCGACCTGCACGTACCGGTGCACAGCGGCAAGAGCACGCTGATCGGCGGCCCGGGCTCGGACGTGCTGATCGGCGGCGATCCCTGCGACGGCGACCTCTTCGACGGCGGTCCCGGCAACGACGACGCGAACTTCTTCCGCTTCACGCCCGGCGTCTACGCCGAAATCGGCGGCATGGTGCGGCGCCGCGGCAGCCCCTGCACGCCGGGCCACATCGACAACTCGGTCGAGCAGCTCGAGGGCTCGCCGGGGCCGGACACGCTGATCGGGCGCAAGCGCGACGACCTGATCGGCCACGGCGGCCGCAACAGGCTGCGCTTCCGCCCCGCCCGTTAGGACGTGCCGGGCTCGAAGCCCTCCTCGCCGATCAACGGCACGAAGCGGCAGGGTCCGATCTCCTCGCGCAGGAACTCATCCCCCTGGCGCTGAAAGACCGTGAGCATGTCGGCGCGCTCGCCGGCGAGCGGCACGACCAGGCGGCCGCCGTCGGCGAGCTGGCCGAGCAGGGTCAGCGGCGGCGCCGGGGCGGTCGCGTGGATCGCGATCGCCTCGAACGGGGCCGCGTCCGGCAGTCCCCGGCTGCCGTCGCCGACCAGCAGCCGTGCGTTCTCGACGCCGAGCCGGGCGAGCACCTCACGCGCCGTGTCGACCAATGCCTCGTGCCGCTCGATGCCGGTCACCTGCGCCCCCAGCCGGCTCAGCACGGCGGTCGAGTAGCCGGACCCGGAGCCGACCTCCAGCACCCGCTCGTCGCCGCGCAGTTGCAGCGCCTGACAGATCGCAGCGACGATCCACGGCTGGGAGATCGTCTGGCCCGCGGCGATCGGCAGCGCCGCGTCGGCGTAGGCCCGGCGCTGCTGCGCCTCGGGCACGAACAGCTCGCGCGGCACCTCGCCCATCGCCGCCAGCACCCGCTCGTCGCCGATCCCGCGCCGCCGCAGCTGCCGCTCGACCATCCGTTCCCGCTGGCGGTTGAAATCGGTCACAGGGTTCGAAATGATGCGGCCCAGAACCTCCGGACCGTCATCTCAAAATATGTAGTTGCCGAGCTTGTCCGGGTCGAGGACCGTGACCCGGCCGCGGCCGGGACGGACGACGCCGGCGCGCTCGAGGTCGGCGAGGAAGCGGCTGACGCTCTCGCGCGAGGTGCCGGCCAGCTGCGCCAGGTCGGACTGGTTCATGCGGATCGTCACCTCGCCGTCGGCCGTGCGCGGGCGCTCCTCCGCGACGAGCTGCGAGAGCACCCCCGCGACCCGGCTGGGCACGGTCTGGAAGGACTGGCGCGAGATCCGCTCGTTGGCGGCGCGCAGGCGCCGCACGACGGCGCTGAGCAGCTTCACCGTGATCTCGGGGTGGCGGGAGAGCAGCGCCCGCACTTCGCTCGCCGGCAGCGCCAGCAGCTCGCTGTCCTCGAGCGCCTCGGCGCTGGCCGAGCGCACGTCGTGGTCGAGCATCGCCAGCTCGCCGAAGACCTCGCCGGGGCCGAGCGTGGCGAGCGTTATCGCGCGGCCGTCGGAGTGCTCGCGGGTGACGCGGAAGCTGCCCGAGGCGACGATGTAGCAGGCGTCGGAGCTGTCGCCCTCGTGGAAGACGCGCACGCCGGCCGGAAAGGAGCGCTGCACGGCGACCTGCGAGACGCTTTCCAGCTCGCCCTGCTCGAGGTCGGAGAAAAGCGGCACGCTGCGCAGCAGCTCAACGGCGCTGACGCTCTCCTCCGAATCGGCCACGGATTGATTATCGCGCGCGCGTGAGATGAAGCCCCTCGCCGGCCGCCTGACGGCGGCCGGCGAGGGATGCGCCTGGCTAACGAGAGTGACGTTGACGCAGATGACGCGCCCGGGCGCGGTGGCGGCGCTGGGCGATGCGGTGGGCCCGGCGCTGGGCGCGAAGACGGCGCATCCGGGTCCTGCGCGCCCGCAGACGGCGCGAACGCAGACGGTGCGCCCTGACCCGGCTCAGACGAGCTTCGAGAGCCTTGATCCGCCGCCGCGCGGCCGCCGCCGCGCGATCGGACGAGGGAGCCGGGGCGACCGCGGCGGCGCCCGCCGCCGCTGCCGCGGGCTCGGACTCGGGCGGGGACGCCGGCGCGGGGTCCGGCGCGGCGCCGACGCCGGTGAGAACGACCTGGCTGCCGCCGTCGCTTTCGCCGAAGAGGCTCAGGGTCGCTTTCTTCACGCCCTCGGAGACCGGCCGGAAGCGCACCTGCGCGGTGCAGGTTTCGGCCGGAGCGATCAGCCGGTTGGTGCAGTTCTCGTCGATCAGCTGGAAGCTGGCGACGGCGCCGCCGGAGATGACCGCGATGAACACTCCCCCCGGCCAGTTGCCGGCGTTGGTCACTTCGATCTCGCGCGTGTTACCGGCGTCGCCGACTTTGGCCGAGCCGAAGTCGACCGGGTTGGGTTCGGAGGTGAAGTAGGGGCTGGCGCCTTCGCCGCCGATGGCGGCTTCGAAATAGACACCCGCCGACTTGACACGCAGTTCAGCGCTGTAGGCCCGCGGTTCGTTCGGGTTGAAGTTGACTTCGATCGAGCAGGAACCACCCGGCAACAGCGCGCCGCTCCAGCAGCTGCTGTTGCTCCAGAAGCTGCCCGAATCCGGGCCGCCGAATTCGATCGATTCGATCCAGGCTTCTTCGGAGCCGTCGTTGTGCAGCTGGAACGTGGTCTGCGCCGTGTTGTAGAGGGGCTGCAGGCCGAAGTCGTACCCGACCGGGTCGAGCCGCAGTTCCGGCGTCGCCGGCGACGCGGCGAGGGCGGCGGACGGAACGGCCAGAGCCGCGACGCAGGCGGCGATCGCCGCAAGCAGGCTGAAGGTGGACGAGGGACGAGTGGACTTCTGTTTGAGAGATGGCATGGACGGCTGATCGACGCCAGGCACGGTTCGGTCCAGAACCGGATGAGTTCTTTCACCCAAGCGCGGTAGAGGTTTTCACCGCTATCCGGGGCAAACCTCGACCGCGCTCGGGGTTATCGGGCGGAGGCGGTCAGCTTGCGCGGGCCGCGGCTGAAGCCGGCGCTGAGCAGGGCCTGCTCGTGGCCGGAGCCGATCACGGGCTCGCCGTCGAGCTTCTCGACCCCGAGCTTCGGCAGGCGGCCTGCGGCGACCGCGTCGGCGAGCGCCTGCATCGCCGACGCCAGATCCTCGTCGCCGAGCTCGACCAGGCGGAGGATGCTGCGGCCGCCGCGCTCGACGTAGACGAGCGGCTCGCCGTCGCGCAGGAGGACGTGGGCGCCGGGCGCGCGCGAGGGGCGCCGGCCCGAGGGCGGTTTCGGCCAGGGCAGCGAGGCGCCGTAGGGGTTGGCCGGGTCGGTCGCGGCCAGCACCTGCAGCGAGCCGTCGGCTTCCGGCAGCGAGCGCAGGCGCTCGACCGCGCCGGGCAGGGCGAACTGGGCGCCGCCGAGGCCCTCGACGAAGTAGCCGCGGCGCGCGGTGCCGAGCAGCTCGAGGTTGCCGAGCTCGCCGTAGAGGGTCGAGAAGCCGCCGGGGATGCCTTCGGCGAGCACCGTCTCGCGGGTGACGATCCCGTAGCGCTCGAGCATCAGCTCGGCCTGGGCTCGCAGCTTCGCCCCCGGGCCGGGCGCGTCGGCGAAGAGCGGCGCGGTCAGCGACCAGCGGCCCTGCACGGCGGAGCCGGCGCCGCCTGAGCGGCGCCGCGCGAAGCGGCGGCCGCCGCGCTCGTTCGCCGGCACCGAGCGCAGCTTCGGCGCCCGCAGCGGCGCGAAGGCGTCGGAGGTCACCTCGCCCGACCAGGCGAGGTCCCAGAGCGCGTTGTGCAGCTCCTCGGCGGGGAAATCGAGCTCGGCGACGAGGTCCAGCCAGAACGACGGCCCGGCCGCGAGGCGCTCGCGGATCGCCTCCTGCGCCTCCCCCTCGCTGCGCTCCAGCTTGGCGTTCGCCGGCGGCGGGCCGGCGAGGCGGACGTCCTCGCGGAAGTAGAGCGCGACGCGCCCGTCGCTGCGCCCGCGGGCGCCGGCGCCGACCCAGACCAGCTCGCCGCTGGTGCAGAGCTCGTCGAGCCAGGCGGGCGAGTAGGCGCCGAGCCGGCGTGGCAGCACGTCGTCCTCCCAGACCTTGGGCGTCAGCGCCACCCCCTGCAGCGGCACCAGCGCGTCGCGCAGGCGGTCGGGGCCGGCGCCGGCGGCGCGGTGGGCGTCGACGTTCTGCCAGCTCGGCAGGAAGCGGGCGAAGCGGTCGCGGGCCGCGGGCTCGACTTCGCGGCGCAGGTGGGCGAGGCTGGCGCGGCGCACGCGGCGCAGCACGTCGGAGTCGCACCACTCGCGCTCGCTGCCGCCGGGCAGGAGCTCGCCGCGCACCAGCGCCCCCTCGCGCTCGAGCTCGCGCAGCGCCGGGGTCGGGTCGACGCCGTAGCGCTCGGCCAGCTGCGCGGTCGGGAAGGGGCCGTGGGTGCGGGCGTAGCGGCGCACGAGGGCGCGCATCGCGTCCGGGTGGTCCTCGAGGAAGGTCTCGGGCAGGCCGGGCGGTGGCGGCACGCCGAGCGCGTCGCGGTACAGCCCCGCGTCCTCGCCGGCGAGGTAACGCTCCTCGCCGGCGACGCGGACCAGCGCCACGCGGCGCTCGGCGACGAGCTTCTCCAGCATCGAGGCGGCCGAGTAGCCCTCGGCGACGCGCTGCTCGCACTCGGCCGCGCTGAGGTCGCCGACGTTGCGGAGGACCTGCTGCAGCGCGTCACGGTCCTGCGCCCGCCCGGCCTCGGCGCGGTGCTGCAGCTGCGCCTCGACCTCGACCAGCGCCTCGGGGTCGATCAGCTCGCGCAGCTCCTCCTGGCCGAGCAGCTCGCGCAAGAGGTCGCGGTCGAGGGCGAGCGCCGCGGCGCGCCGCTCGGCGCTCGGCGTGTCCCCCTCGTACATGTAGGTGGCGACGTAGTCGAAGAGCAACGAGGAGGCGAAGGGCGAGGCGGTCGGCGTCTCGACCTCGACCAGGCCGAGCTTGCGCGAGTGCAGGTCGGTGAGGATCTGGCGCAGGGACGGCAGGTCGAGCACGTCGCGCAGGCACTCGCGGTAGGTCTCGAGGATGACCGGGAAGCGGGGGAAGTCGCGGGCGACCTCGAGCAGGCTCTGCGACTTCAGCCGCTGCTGCCAGAGCGGCGTGCGTTTGCCCGGGTAGGCGCGCGGGATCAGCAGCGAGCGGGCGGCGTTCTCGCGGAAGCGGGCGCCGAACAGCGCCGAGCCGGAGAGCTCGCGCACGACCAGGTCTTCGAGCTCGTCGGGGTCGACCATGATCAGGTCGGCGGGTGGCGGGTCGTCGGCGTCGGGCAGGTGGACGACGATCCCGTCGTCGGACCAGATCGCGTCCGCCTCGAGCTCGAGTTCCTCGCGGATCTTCTGCCCCAGCGCCAGCCCCCAGGCCGAGTGCACGCGGCCGCCGAAGGGCGAGAGCACGCAGAGTCGCCAGTCGCCGATCTCGTCGCGGAAGCGCTCGACCACGATCGTCTCGTCGGAGGGCACCACCCGGGTCGCCGCCTGCTGCTCGCGCAGGTAGGCGACGAGGTTCGCGGCGGCGCGGCGATCGAGGTCGTACTCGCCGGCGAGCTCCTCGGGCTCGCGCGCGACCGCCTCGCGCGAGAAGGCGCCGATCGCCCGCCCGAGCTCGGCCGGGCGGCCGATCCCGTCGCCCTTCCAGAAGGGGACGGCGCCGGGCAGGCCGGGCGCCGGGGTGACGATCACCCGGTCGCGGGTGATGTCCTCGATCCGCCAGGTCGTCGCGCCGAGCAGGAAGGTCTGGCCGGGGCGCGCCTCGTAGACCATCTCCTCGTCGAGCTCGCCGACCCGGCGGCCGTCCGGCAGGTGGACGCCGTAGAGGCCGCGGTCGGGGATCGTGCCGGCGTTGGTGACGACGAGCTGGCGGGCGCCCTTGCGGCCGTGCATCGTGCCCTTCGTCCGGTCCCAGACGATCCGCGGGCGCAGCTCGGCGAAGCGGTCGGACGGGTAGCGGCCGTCGAGCATGTCGAGCACGTTCTCGAGCTGTTCGCGCGAGAGCTCGCCGAACGGCTCGGTCGCGGTGACGAGGCGCTCGACCGCGTCGATCTCCCACTCGTCGAGCGCCGCCATCGAGACCAGGTGCTGGGCGAGCACGTCGAGCGGGTTCCGCGGGATCACCGTCTCCTCGATCGCGCCTTCGCGCATCCGCTTGGCGACGACCGCGCACTCGAGCAGGTCGGCGCGGAACTTGGGGAAGACGCGGCCGCGGCTGACCTCGCCCAGCGAGTGGCCGGCGCGGCCGACCCGCTGCAGGCCGCGGCTGACCGACTTCGGCGACTCGACCTGGATCACCAGGTCGACGGCGCCCATGTCGATTCCCAGCTCCAGCGACGACGTCGCCACGAGGCAGGGCAGCTGGCCGGACTTGAGCATCTCCTCGACCACGAGGCGCTCCTCGTGGGACAGAGATCCGTGGTGGGCGCGGGCGATCTCGGGCAAGGGACCGTCGCCTTCGGCCGCGGGTCCTGTCGGGGGGGAGGGGGTGCCCGAGGCTGCGCTGGGTTTTTCGCCTGCTGAGGACTCGTTGCTCGCCGAGTCTCCGGGGCGAAAAACGGACGCCGCTTTCGCCCCGGACACCCCCTCCCCCCCGCCACCCGCGGATGGAGGATGGCCCGCGTGCTCGGTTGCCGGGAGCTCCTCGGACGCCTGTTCCAGCGCCAGCTCGTTAAGCCGCTTGGCCAAGCGCTCCGCTGCCCTTCGGGCGTTGACGAAGATGATCGTCGAGTTGTGTTCCTGGACCAGCTTGAGCAGCTCGGGGTAGATCGCGGGCCAGATCGAACGGACGTGGGCTTGCGGCTCGCCATCGGTGGGGTTGCCGTCGGCGTTGGGAAAGCTCGGCGCGCCCGGCTCGCTCATGTCCTCGACCGGCACGACGATCTCCAGGTCCAGCTCCTTGGCGACGCCGGCGTCGACGATCTCGCAATCTCTCTTGGGACCGACGAGAAATTTCGCTATGCGCTCAAGCGGGCGCTGCGTCGCGGAGAGCCCGATGCGCTGGACAAGGGTGTCGGGGGAGGACTCGGCGGAGCCTCCCCGCTGTTGCTCCGACGGGTCCTCCCCCGACACCCGTACCAACTCCTCCAGCCGCTCCAGGGTCAGCGCCAGATGGGCGCCCCGCTTGGACTGGGCGACGGCGTGGATCTCGTCGACGATCGCGGCCTCGCAGCCGCTGAGGATCTCGCGCGCGTCCGAGGAGAGGATCAGGTAGAGCGACTCCGGCGTCGTGATCAGGATGTCGGGCGGCGTTTTGCGCATCGCCCGGCGCTCTTTCTGGCTCGTGTCGCCGGTCCGCAGGCCGACCGAGATATCCGCCCCGATGCCCCGCAGCGGCGCCCGCAGGTTGCGCTCGATGTCGTAGGAGAGCGCCTTCAGCGGCGAGACGTAGACGATCTTGACGCCGTCCCCGAGTCGCCGAGTGAACGATTTACCACCGATATCGGGGGTCAAGTGACCATCGGCCGCGCGGGAGAGGCGGTCGATGCCCCAGAGGAAGGCGGCGAGGGTCTTGCCGGAGCCGGTGGGGGCGCAGATCAACGCGTTGGCGCCGCCCGAGATCGCCTCCCATCCCCCCGCCTGCGCCGGCGTCGGGTCCTCGAAGGAGGACTCGAACCAGCGCCTGACCGGGGCGCTGAAGGGCGCCAGCGAGTCGGTTTTCGCGCTTGCTTTGCGGTGGGTGCTCAACCCACCGATCTTACGCCCCGGCCCAAAGCGTGGTCGAGTTTTTCACCGCTATGCGATTGAAACCTCGACCACGCTCCGAGGGGCGTGGGGGCGGCTCAGCGGGCGAAGGCCCTGTAGGCGTTCCAGGCCGGCTTCGGCCTGTCTTCGTGGAACAGGCCGGCGCCGCCGCAGAAGTTGCAGAGGCCGGCGTAGTCGCTGATCGAGAACCAGTAGACGCCGCGGATGTTCCAGCGATGCTGCCTGTTGCGCAGCAGGCGGAAGGCGCCCCGCAGTTCCCGCGCCTGGCCCCTGACCCCCTTGTTGAAGCTGTTTTTCGCTTCCGGCGGTTCGGAGCTCCAGCCCATCTCGGTGATGTAGAGGGGCTTGCGCTGGTCGCGATTGCGGATCAGCACGCGGCGCACTTCTTCGATCCGCGCCGGCAGGTTCTTCCAGCTGCCGGTGTACGGGTGCAGGGCGACGCCCTGGAACTTCGACCTGATCCCCGGCGTGCGGCGGTACATCTGCTGGAGGAAGGTGGAGGCGAAGTAGGCCTGCCGCGGCCGCACCTTGAAAGTGGCTTCGATCGGACGGGCGAAGAGCCCGCCGAGGATCAGCTTCGCCCGCCGGTCGGCCGCCTTCGCGGCCGCGTAGGTGAGCTTCACCAGCTTGCCGTATTCGGCGGGATTGGGCCGGGCGACGAAGTATTTGAAGTTGGGCTCGTTCCAGACCTGCCAGACGTGGATCGGCCGTGCCGGCAGCTCCGGGTGCTCGCGCCAGAAGGCGCCGCGCGGGCCGTAGCGGCGAATCGCTTCGATCACGAAGCGCTTCCAGCCGGAGCGCTGCTTGGGGTTGCGCACGGGCAGGAACCGCGAGCTGCCCCAGCGACGATCGGTCGGCACCGCCCAGCCGGGCGCGGTCGAGAGGAAGGGCAGGATGTTGAGCCTGGCGCCGGCTGCCGCGCCGATCAGCGTGTCGGCGTCCGACCAGTTCCATTCGCCGTTCCTTTCGGGCTGCACCGAGCCCCAGGAGACCGGCACGCGGATGCTGTCGACGCCGCCGCGGTGCAGGCGCTGGAGGATTTCCGTGCTCGGCGGCAGCTGCGGGACGACCCCCCAGAAGTTGGCCGGCACAGCCGCGGCGGAGGAGGCGAGGCCGAGCAGGCCGCAGCTCGCGACGGCGAAAGTCGCTAGGAGAAGGCGAGCCCGGCTCAGCGGGCCATTCCGTCGCTCATACATACGGCTAGCCCGCCTCGGGGGAGGCGGAGGAACCGGGGGTGCCGGGGGATTTCGGCGATCCCGGAGCACCCGGAGATTTCGGCTTGGCCGACCCCGCTTTGCCCGGGGCGCCCGGACCCTGGGCCGCCCGCCGACGGCGGATCATCACGAAGGCCACCGAGCCGGCCGCGAGCAGCACGATCGCGATCAGGATCGGCACCAGCGGCGAGGAGCCGCCGCTGTCGGAGCCCGGTTCGCCGCCCGGCAGCGTTTCACCGGCGCCGATACCGATGTCGGAGCCGTTGCCTTGGCTACCCTGGCCGGTGCCGCTTGCGCCCGCACCGCCACCCTTCTTGCCAGATGAGCCCGCGCCAGACCCACCACCGTTCTTGCCCTTCGCTCCGCCGCCGCCGACGCCGCTGGTCGACGAGGAGCCGTTGCCGCTGCCACCCTGGAGATTCGATTGGCTAGGCGGCGCGCCGCTTTCCGGCAGGGCATTCTGGTACTGGGCGCCACCGGAAGATGAGGCCTGAGCCAGCGCCGGCAGAGACCACAATGCGATCAGAGCAAGCACTGACAGAGCGAGAATGGAGCGCCCCCGGGCAGGGGTCGATGCTCGATCGGTCCAAAACATGGCGCGCAAGGTTAGAGCAAAGCGCGGCGCTACTCGCTCCGGTCGTCCTGATCCTCGGCCTGGCGCTGGCCGGCGGCGGCTACGACCTGGGCGACCGGCACATCGCCGGGCTCGCGGCATGGCTGCTCGTGGTCGCCCTGATCCTGCTCGGCGCCGGCACCCGCGCGGTCCTGGCGCGCCCGTTCTACTGGGCGACGGGGCTGATCCTGGCTGTCTTCGCGATCTCGGCAATCTCATCCTTGTGGTCGGGCTCGGTCGAGCTGAGCGTGATCGAGGCGGATCGGGTCCTGGTCTATCTCGGCTTCTTCCTCGCCGCCTTCCTGATCGCCCAAACCAACCAAAGGCGCCAACGTTTCGCTGAAGGCCTGGCGATCTCGCTGGCGCTGGTCGCCCTGCTCGGGCTCGCCAGCCGCCTGCTGCCGGACGTGATCGTCGTCGGCGACTCCTTCGACACTACCTCGCGACTCGCGTACCCGCTTGGCTATTGGAACGCCAACGGGGCGCTCTTCGGCATCGGCGTCGCCCTCCTCCTCTGGATGAGCAGGCGGGCGAGCTGGTCGGGCCTGCGCTGGCTCTCCGTCGCCCTCGTCCCCGCCCTGCTGCTGGCCCTCTACTTCACCTACTCGCGCGGCGGCCTGCTGGCGCTGGCGATCGCGGCCGGCTGCCTGATCGCGCTCTCGCGCGACCGCCTCTGGCTGCTGGGGACGCTCGCCGCCGGCGCCCTCGGCGCGCTGCCGGGAGTGCTCTACGTGCAGGCGCACGGCAGCATCGCCGACAGCATCGACAACCAGGCCGCGGTCGACCAGGGCGTGACGCTGATCTGGGTCCTGATCGCCGGCGTCGCGTTGGCGCTGGCGCTCTTCGCCGCCCTGCGCTGGAGCGAGCGCCGCGAGGGCCGGCTGACCGGGCGGGCGCTGGCGCTCTCGCGCAATCCGACCGCGCTGCGCTGGGTCGCGGCGCTGTGCGCGGTCGTCGCGATCGGCGGCGCGATCGCGGTCGGCGGCCGCGCCTGGGACCAGTTCTCCAGCTCCGACGTCGAGTTCCCCAACGATCCCGCCTCGCACTTCTCCAACCTCAACGGCGCCGGCCGCCACGACTTCTACCGGGTCGCGCTCGACGCCTTCGGCGAAAAACCGCTGCTGGGGCACGGCGCCGGCACCTACCAGTTCTCCTGGCAGCGGCACCGCGCGATCCCGCAGCCGGTCCACGACGCCCACTCGCTCTACCTCGAGGCCTTCGCCGAGCTCGGCCTCGTCGGCGGCCTGCTCGTCCTCGCGCTGGTCGCGACCCTGCTCTGGATCGGCTTCTCCGCCTGGCGCACGGCGCAGCACCCGCAGCGCGAGCGCTACGCGGCACTCTTCGCGGCGGCGCTCGCCTTCGCGGTCTGCGCCGGCATCGACTGGTTCTGGGAGATCGCCGACGTCGGCGCCATCTTCTTCCTCGCCGCCGGCGTGCTCGTGGCGGCGAGGTGCGCGCAGCTCAACGTCCCGCAGCCAAGCGGCGTCGCCGACGGCGGCGAGGGGAGGCGCTTTGGGCTCGCCGTGGCCGGGCTCGTCCTCGCCTGGATCGCGGCGATCGCGCTGATCGGTCCGCTGCTGGTCGACCGCGAGCTGAGCGCCAGCCGCGACGCGGCGGTCGCAGGGGATCTGACCAGCGCCGTCAACCACGCGAAGACGGCGCGCTCGATCGAGCCCTTCGCCGCCTCGCCCTACGTCCAGCTCGGCCTGCTCGCCGAGAGCGAGGGCGAATACGGGATCGCGATCGAACGGCTCACGCAAGCGATCGACCGCGAGGACAGGAACTGGCAGTACTACTACCTACGCTCTAGAGTCGAGCGGGAGGCTGGCGACCAAGCCGCGGCCCGAGCCGATCTCGAGCGCGCGCGCCGCCTCAACCCGCTGGAGGAATGCCTCCGCGGAGAACCGAGCTGCGGGTGATCGCACGATGAGCAAGGCGCAGGAGACCGCAACGCGCAAGTCCGCCCCGGCGCAGCCGCCGGAGCCGGGGCCGCGCCGTTCGACCCGGCCGGCGGACCGGCTGGGCCTCACCGGCCCGGAGGGCGCGCGCCGGCGCGGCTCGGTGCTGCGCCGGCTGCTCGCGACCGGCGACTGGCTGGCGCTGGTGGTGACGCTGTGCGTCGTCACCGCGGCGAGCCCGAAGACCGACGTCGGCACGCTCTTCTGGGCGACGATGTTCAGCCCGGTCTGGATCCTGGTGCTGAAGCTGCACGGGCTCTACGACAACGACCACCGCCGCATCCGCCACAGCACCCTCGACGAGCTCTCCACCCTCGTCTCGGCCGCCGCGCTGGGCACGCTGGCGCTCGACGGGCTGCTGGCCCTGAGCCCGGTCGGGCCGCTGGCGGCGACCAGCGCGATCGCGGTCGGGCTCGGCGCCCTGGCCGGCAGCTTCGCCTCGCGCGCGGTGCTGCGCTTCTTCTGGCACCGCTTCGCCGGGATGGCGACCGGCCTGGTGATCGGTCCGGCGCCGGCCGTGGACGTGGTCGCGCGGCGGGTCGCCACCCACCCCGAGACCCGCCTGCGCCTGGTCGGCTTCCTGGCGCCCCGCGGCGAGCAGCGCGACGCCACGGCGGGCGCGCTGCCCTGCCTCGGCGGCGTCGCCGAGATCTCCCGCGTGGCGCAGGAGCACGGGGTCGAGCGGGTGATCGTCACCGAGCAGGAGATGAGCGAGCCGGCGGCGGAGCGGCTGATCGAGCAGTGCAAGGCCGCCGGCCTGGCGCTGACCTTCCTCCCCCAGCACTTCGGCCTGCTCGGGCCGGGGATCGAGCTCAACCGGCTCGCCGAGCTGCCGGTGCTCGACTTCCGCTTCTCCGACCCGCCGCGCTCCAGCGAGGCGATCAAGCGGGCGATGGACGTGACGATCGGCAGCTTGACGCTGGTCCTGCTCTCCCCGGTGCTGCTGTTCAGCGCCCTGCTGATCCTGCTCGACACCGGCCGCCCCGTCCTCTTCCGCCAGCGCCGCGCCGGCAAGGACGGCGTGCCGTTCACGATGGTCAAGTTCCGCACGATGGTCCAGGGGGCGGAGGAGCAGCTGGGCGAACTCATCGACCTCGAGAAGCTCGACGAGCCGGCCTTCAAGATCGCCGACGACCCGCGCGTCACCCGCGCCGGCCGCGTCCTGCGGCGCTTCAGCCTCGATGAGCTGCCGCAGTTCCTCAACGTCCTGCGCGGCGAGATGTCGCTGGTCGGCCCGCGGCCCGAGGAGGAGGCCGTCGTCGCCCTCTACGACGAGCGCCAGCGGATCCGCCTCGCGGTCAAGCCCGGGATGACCGGCCCGATGCAGGTATACGGCCGTGGCGAGCTCACCTTCGAGGAGCGCCTGGCGATGGAGCGCGACTACCTCGACAACATCTCCGTCGCCGGCGACCTCGCGATCCTCCTCCGCACCCCCGCCGCGATCTTCCGCGGCGAGGGATCGCATTGAAGGCTGGGTATACAGCCCAACTAGAGAAACACTGGTGCCGTCGTCGTTTCCTTAGCTAAGATGTATTCATGCCAGCCACCGGCCTTTCCGGCAAGAACCGGGGCGTCCTGGCCGATCTCAACCGGACTTTTCCCGGGCCATTCACGGTAGCCGAAGCGGCCGAGGCGATCGGCATGGAGCGCTCGCGCAGCGCCCGGCTGCTTCGCCAGTTCGCGAGCAGCGGCTGGCTGAGGCGACTGCAGCGCGGCCTGTACGCGACCGTTCCACTCGAAGCACACGATGCCGAAGCTTGGAGCGCGGATCCGTGGGCGATCGCGGCCACCGCTCTCGCCCCCGGGTACGTGGGGGGCTGGACCGCGTTGGGCCACTGGGGACTCACGGACCAGATCTTCTCGACGACCGCCTTCGTCACGAGTCGTCCCGTCCCCCATCGCCGCCGAGAGATCGGCGGCGCGCGCTTCGATCTCCGCCACAGGCCGGAATCGGCGATGTTCGGCCTGAGACGGGTCTGGCGTGACGGAACCCCGGTGCGAATCTCAGATCGCGAGCGAACCCTCATCGATTGCCTCGACGATCCCTCACTCGGCGGCGGCTTGCGACATTCCGCAGAGGCGATCCAGGCCTACGCCGAGAGCGGCGACGTCTCGTGGCAGCTCCTGACCGAATACGGCGACCGGCTGGGCAATAGAACTGCCTTCAAGCGCCTTGGATATCTCGCAGAGGCGCTGAATATCGCTGACGATGCCCTGAGCAACACCCTCCTTCAGCGTCTCAGTGCTGGTATCGGCAAGCTCGACCCGGCTCTGCCGGACGAGGGTCCGATAGACAGTCGCTGGGGGCTGCGCATCAACGGCGGGGCGCCTCGGTGATCCCGCGCGTCGCACTGCAGGAACGCGCGTCCGAATGGGGGATGACCGAGGAGGTCGTGGAGAAGGACTACGTCCTCGGCTGGCTGCTTTGGGGGGTCGGCTCCTCGCCGTCTTTGCGCGATCACTGGATCTTCAAGGGCGGCACCTGCCTCAAGAAGTGCTTCATCGAGACCTATCGATTCTCGGAGGATCTCGACTTCACCGTGATCGAGGGAGGACCGCTCGATCCCGACGACCTCATGCCAACGCTCCTCGAGCTACTCGACTCGATCGAACAGGAGACGGGCATTTCGCTGATGCGCAGACCGCCGACCCTCAGGCTCCGGCCGCAGGGCAGCTCCGCCGAGGGCCGGATCTACTACACCGGCCCCCGCGGAGCGCCGATGGAGGCGAAGGTCAAACTCGACCTCACCTCCGATGAGACCGTCGTGGAGCCGACCATTCGACGGCAGATAGCCCATCCATACGACGAGGAGCTCCCGGGAGATTCGGCGGTCAGGTGCTACGCGTTCGCGGAGGTTTTCGCGGAGAAGCTGCGCGCTTTGGGGCAGCGCACCCGCCCCAGGGACCTCTACGACGTCGTCAACCTCTTTCGCCACGCAGACCTGGCTGACGATCGCGATCTGATCCAGAGCATTCTCGTCGCGAAGTGCGCCTACAAGAAGATTCCTCTGCCGACCGTGGAGGCAATCGCGGATTCGACCAAGGCGGCCGAGTTGCGGGCGGACTGGGGGCCGATGCTCGGTCACCAGCTCCCCGCCCTGCCACCCATCGACGAGTTTATGGACGCCGTCAGCAAGGTCTTCGCCTGGCTGGAAGGCGCCCCAACTCCGTCGCTGGAACCGGTCCCGTCGGGACGGGAGCAGCTCGAGCCCGACTGGGCCGCCCCGCCGACGATGACCCGCTGGCCCAATCGTGCCCCGCTCGAGCCGATCCGCTTCGCTGGTGCGAATCACCTCTTGGTGGCACTCGGATATCAGGGCTCGACGCGGCTGGTCGAGCCGTACGCCCTGCGGCGCTCGAAGGCGGGCAAGCTTCTCGTCTACGCGATCAAAGTCGAGACGGGCGAAATCAGGGCCTACCGAGTCGACCGAATCGAAAGCGTGCGCGTAACGGATACCGCGTTCGATCCGCGTTACACGATCGAACTGGCCGCCGCCCTCCCTGTCAGAACCGGAGTCCGCCACTGACCGAAGCGACCGGCGACCTGGCGATCCTCCTCCGCACCCCCGCCGCGATCTTCCGCGGCGAGGGGTCGCACTGAGCTTTGCCAAAACCAAAGCTATTTTTGGATATAGGGACCCTTTTTCCAAAAACCAGTTAAGCTTTCTCCATGTCCCTTGCGGATTCCGAGATCCTGCGGCAGAACCGGTGGTGGAGCGAGCCGGGCTGGCGGGAGTCCGATCCCCATCTTCGCGAGCTGCGCAGCCAGCCGCAACGGCTGCCTGCCCCCTTCATCGATCGGATCGAGCTCGGCGAGGCCGGCATCCACACGCTGCGCGGGCCGAGGCAGGTCGGCAAGTCGACCGCGCTGAAGCTTCTCGTGGAGCGCGCGGACGAGAGGCTGGGGGCGCGTCGCGTCGCCTACCTTGCCCTGGACCTCCTGGAAGGCCGGCCCTTGACCGAGCTCGCGGCGACCCTGACCCGGACGAAGGAGCTCGCGGCGGCGTCCGAGCCGATGGTCCTCCTGCTCGACGAGGTGACCGTGGTCGACGGATGGCAGACCGCGGTCAAGGCGCTCTGGGACGACGGCACGCTGCGCGAGGACGTCGTCGTATGCACGGGCTCGTCGGCGGTCGACCTGCACCAGGGCGCCGCTGAGCGACTGCCCGGGCGACGGGGCGCCGGTGAGGATCACGCCCTCTTCCCGCACTCCTTCGCGACATTCGCCAGGACGCTGGACGAAGCGATTCCCCTTTCGCCGGAGCTGTCGGTAGAGGAGATCGTCTCCGAGCAGGGGCGCGACTCGCTGCGCGACGCGCAGATCCACGGCCCGGCCCTCATGACCGCGCTCGAGCGCTACCTCTCCTTCGGGGGCCTCCCCCACGCGATCGCCGAGGCGTTCACGGGCGAGCGGGCCCCCTCGGAGAGAACCCTGGCCGTCGCTCACGACACGCTGCTGCGCGAGGCACAGCGTCGCGGCGCAAGCCGGGCGGCGGTCCACGCCCTGCTCGAACGCCTGATCCGCTCGCTGGGCAGCTCGCTGAGCTGGACCAGCCTTGCTCAGGACATGGCGGTGAGCCAGCCCACCGCGCGCGCCTACGCCGAGTTCCTCGCCGCCTCCTATCAGCTGCTGCCCGTCTACTCCTGGCGCGCCGGCTCGGGCACGCCGGCGCTCGGCAGGGACAAGAAGCTCTACTTCGCCGATCCGCTGCTGCACTCGGCGGCACATGCGCAGGTGCCCGGCGTCGACGTCGACGTTCCGGCGCTGGTCGAGAACGCGGTCGCCATTGGCCTGCAGCGGCGCTACGAGCCGGCGCAGCTGCGCATCGAGGGCTTCGACATGCCCAGCCGTCTGCACGTCTGGCGCACCCGCAAATCCGGCGAGATCGACTTCGCCTGCGGCCCGCACGACCGCCTCGCGGCCGTGGAGGTCAAGCAACAGGCGAATCCAGATCGCCGCACGGCAGCGGGCATCGCACGCGCCTTCCCGGGTCGTCCCGCCGCCGTCGTGACCATCGACACCCTCGAGCAGCGCGACGACGCCGACCTCGTTCCGGCCCACCTGTTCCTCTGGGCGCTGGGCTGACGCCGCGGCGACCTCGCGATCGCAATCCTCCTCCGGACCCCCGCCGCGATCTTCCGCGGCGAGTAGGCTCACTGAGGCGGGTCGAAACTTCCTCTACGCGCACCTGCGGGCAAAGCGGGGGCGATTCTTGGGCCGGTCGAGACCTGGCGAGCGCAAGCGCTGAGCGAGATGGATGACGGCGGGGGGCGTCATCAGCGGTCCGCTCTTCGACGAGCTCGCCTACCGGCTCGTCCTCGCCTGGCTGCGCGACAACGGCGATGGCGGTCCCCTGTCGACCTACCGTGCCGATCCTCGAAAGGCGATGCAAGCGTCACGACATCGCCTGGCAGCCACCTGGCGCGCGGTCGACGCCCTGTCGCTCGAGCTCCAGTCGACCGACCGCGCCGTGATCGATGGCGCCAAGGCACTCATGGCGCAACCCGGCCTTTCACCCCGGGACGCCTTCTACGCCACCCACGCGATCAAGGCCAATTGCGAGCTGATCGTCAGCTCGGATTCTGGCTTCGACGACGTTGGGAGCTGCGCCGTATCGGACCGACCGCCCGGTAGCGGCATATCCCCTCCGCGCCCCCGCCGCGGTCTTCTGCGGCGAGCGGCTTCACTCAGGAGGCTGCATCTGGACGCCCTTGGTGGAACACCGAAACATTTCAATCAGTCAGAGTTACTTCTCAGGAAAGGCACCGTGGGCGTAACGCTCAGGGCGTTTCCGGTCCGGCATTTTCAGCCCCGCTCCTACGCGGCATTCGATCAGCGTACGCAACACGCGCAATCCGTCAATAGCGGTCAGTTTCTTTCCTTCGTCACGCCCACGTGCTTGATAGCTCACTGGCAGTTCATAGATTTGGTATCCGCTGGCAAGCAGGCGACCGGTGATCTCTGGCTCTATATCAAATCCACGAGACTTCAGCGGCAGTGAGCGAAAAATATCCGTTCTCATCACCTTGTGACAGGTCATAATGTCGCCTAAGTAACAGTTAAACAGCAGATTTGCCGCTAAGGTTACGCCCTTATTTCCCATGACGTACCAGAAGCTAAATGCAGAATGGGATTCAAAGCCACGAGTTCCAAATACAACGTCCGCTTCGCCCGCCAGAAGCGGATCCAATAGCTTGGCTATGTCAGCCGGATCATACTCAAGGTCAGCATCCATGATTGCGGCAAATGACCCTTTAGCGTGTTGAAGCGCAGTCTGTACCGCCGCCCCCTTGCCCGCGTTTCGATCGTGGGTGAATACGTTCACTCGCTGGTCACCTGAGTACCTGCCTAGAACCTCCGAAGTCTCGTCAATCGATCCATCGTCGACAATCACCAACTCAAACTGGTCAACGGGATAAGTGGTGGAAAGGATCTGGCCAATCGCCGAATCGACCGTCCGCATCTCGTTATAAACCGGCATGAGAATAGATAGATCTGCCATGGGAGGAATTAGCATAGCCATTCTGCTGGTCGAACCGCGCAGCCGCCGCGCGTACCATAGGATCTCTTTATGTCGCTCTTGAGCCAGGTTGCGGGAGCGTTGCTTGCGGGCGCGCTGATATTCGCCCTTGGGCGGCAGGCCGGCGCGCAAAGCAAGCGTGCCGTCGGGGCTGTTGCGCTCATTCCGGTCACGGTCGCCATCGTACTGGCGCTACCAAGCCTAAGAGATGCCACCGCAAACCTGCTCGATCTCCACAGGATCAACGCTTCTCTCACTGCGGAAGACGCCCAACTACAGGGTGGTTCATCGGCCGGGGTAGACGTCGCCTTCATCAGCTGGGCCAAGGGGCACTTGGCCGCCGGAGATACGTTTTATTTGGAAACCGAGGACCCCAACGCAACCGCAATAACGCAGTGGGCGCTGTTCCAACTTGCGCCTCATCTTGAGGTAGCTGAATCCTCCAAAGCGGACTGGCTCATCTTCTACAACTCTAGTCGCACGCTAGATCGATTGGACTCGTCGCGAGCGCTCGACATCTATTCCTCAGGATTTGCGATAGCGGATAATACGCATGCGCGCTGATATCGCACCCTTCGGCGTAGATGTGATGCTGACCGCCGCTGGCCTTGGCGTGCTCGTTGCGATCGACGTGGTTCCGCGAAGAATATCGTCGGTCGTAGGGGCGCTGGGGTTGGCCTATATGACCGGAGTGGCTGTTGTGCCGCTCGCACTCGGCATCCTCCTCGTAGTGGACATCTCGGTCACGCTTATGACTTTCGCGATCGCAGTATTGGTATGCGTTGGCATCGGAGCAACGCGTTGGCGAGCCCAGGCCAGTCTGTATCCCCCGCCAATCGCCAAACGCGGATTGGGTGCATGGCAATCGTGGTCCGTGGATATGTGGGTCCTGCTGGCTTTTCTTGTTCTCTTCGGCCTTTTCTGGGGGGTCGGGATGATAAGCATGCTCAACATGCCGTTGAGCGCATGGGACGCGTGGTCGATCTGGGCGCGCAAGGCCGAGATGCTGACGGTCCACAGTGGCCTCATAGATGGATTCTTTGCGAACCCAGCATATGGTTTTGCGCATCTCGACTACCCATTGCAATACCCAATTTGGGAGGCGCTCCACTTCCGTGCTGCCGGGAGCTTTCAGACGCAGCTCCTACTTAGACATCTTTGGCTCATGCTCGGTGCATTTGTCTGGGCGACTGGTTACCTGGTGCGGGAGCAAGTACGAGCCGCCATCTGGGCACCAATACTTCTCTTGGTCGCTGTTGCTCCCGGCGTCTGGCAGCAACTGATCACCGGCTACGCCGACATTCCGATGGCGATGTTCATCGGCCTAGGAACCATTTCCTTGGGGATCTGGCTACGCCAGAGCGAGACGCCACTGCTGATTGTTGGAGCCATAATGCTCGCCGCCGCTGCCAATGTGAAGAACGAGGGAATGGCAGCAGCTATGGCAGTACTGCTAGTCGTTGGGGTGATTACCTTGCACCGAAAACAACATTTCCGCGCCTTTTTTATCGCTGCTTCAGGCGTAATCGCCGCTATCCTTCCTTGGCGAGCATGGGTTTCAGCGCACGGCATTGCGGGAGATATGCCGGTCTCCAAGGGACTCCACCCAGGGTACCTGTTTGATCGCATTGAGAGAGTGGGGCCAGCAATAGAAGCAATCAACGCACAGCTGGCAGATCAAAGTCGATGGCTCTACTTGCTCCCGCTCGCCGCATTACTTGTGGCGGCATCGCTCGTGTCTGGCTTGGGGCGACGGGTCGCAGCCTTCTACCTCGGTGCATTCTTGTTGACCTGGACCGTATTCGTCTGGAGCTACTGGATTAGCCCACACGATTTGGAGTGGCACCTTTCCACGTCGGTTGACCGGGTAGTCTCGGCACCTATGTTTGTTTGTATTGCAGCGGTTGTGCATCTGTCAGGCGTACTTATATCTTCCCTCAGCGCAGCACGCCGTCGCTCTGGCCGTGCGCCCCTCCCGCCCACCTGACGAATTCGCTCATACATGCGCCGAACGCTACGTTTGCCCTTCATGACCACTCCTCCCACGGTCGTCGTTCACTTCGCAGGTGATCCCGCGGAGGCTGCTGGCTGCTTGCGATCCGTCTCCGCCCTAAGCCCTGCGGCCGAGCATGAGGTGATCGTCATCGACGACGCAATGGTTGGATTCGACAACCTGCTGGACGAACTTCCGCAGGACTCGAGGCTTATCCGCAATGAAAGCCGCGAGGGCCTTGTGAATTGCGCGCGACGCGCAGTCGCTCGGGCAAAGGGAAAGATCGCCGTGCTGCTCAGCGGCACGGCCGAGCTGGATCCCTCGGCGCTCGGACCACTCGTCGCCGCTCTCGACGATCCGGAGATCGCGGCCGCCGCGGCCAGCCTTCCGCTGCAACCCGACAGCCACCCCGTCTGCACGCACGCGCTGGCGCTGCGGCGAGCTGATGTGCTGAGCCTTCGCGCAACCGGCGCGATGCCCGGAACTGAGCTGGCAGCCATATGCATGGAGCTCGCCTCGAAGGGGCGCACGGTGAGAACCGTTGCGGACGGCGTCGCTCGGCCGGCGCGGCCGAGAGAGTCCGCGGCGCGGGCAGCATTGGGAGAGTCGGCCGAGGTGACGATCGTGATTCCGACTCTCGACGCCGCATCGGAGCGCGTGCGCGAGTGCGTGACGTCGGTTCAGACGCGTACCGAGGTTCCTCACCAGATCGTCCTGATCGACAATGGGGCACCGCCCCAGGGATTCACCGCCCCCGTCAATGCCGGCCTGCGGGCGGTCGAAACTCCCTATGCGGTCGTGATGAACGACGACGTAGAGCCACAACCCGAATGGTGGCCACCTCTTCGGGAGGCCCTCGACGCCGGCGCCACCGTCGCTTTCCCGCTGACCGAGGGAACCTGGTTTCGAACCGACTTCTCCGCCTGGTGCTTCGCACTTGACCGCTCCACTCTGGACGGAATGGCGCACGCTCCAGGTGAGTTCTTCGACCCCGCTTTCCGTGTCTGGTACCAGGACACCGACCTTCTGACCCGTCTTCGCGCCATCGAGCGTCCGCCACGGCTCGTCCGGAACTCGCGCGTCCGCCACGGGCTTTCGAAAACGGTCGAGAGCGACGACACCGGCCTGCGTGCTTGGATCGACAGCACGATCAAACAGGACCGGGCCGCCTTTGAAGCGAAGCACCCCTCTGTTCGCGTTCACACTGACGCTTAGGCGCTTGCCCACGGCACCGTGTATGGCGGTGTCGCCTCAGATCTTTCCCCGTCGTCCGCGGCGAGCGCGAATCCCAGGATCCCGTCCGGGAGATAGCCCAAGGCGCCGGCCTCCTGGAGATCGCGGGTGATCAGCTGGTCGCCGGTCGCGGGATGAGTGGTGCTGAACAATGGGCTGACACCCGGGCGAGCTTCTCTTCTCAGCCACCCGAGCGTGATGCCCCGGTCATCGCTGAGGCGGCGGCTGGGCCAGTGACGGACGAGATTTGTCGCCCTTTCCGTCGGAGACCAGTAGCGGCCGGCATCCGACGTCGGCGGCCTCGCCACCCAGCGGGCCAGCTTGCTCGGGTGCCGCGTCGCGCGCCCAGGACGCGCCAGGTCCGTGACCAGGCGGCCGTCCTCGCGCATCCGCAGCGCGACCAGATCTCCGCCGGGCGAACTGAGCAGCGCGCCCACGGCAACTGCGGACGACCCGCCGGCGGGAGTCTCGACGGCGTAGAGATGCCGGCCCGCCTTGTTGTCAACCCTCCGGTACAGCGCGACGGCCCTCATCGGCTCGACCCGGAGCACGTCCCCCCGCGGCTGAAGCGGGAAAGCCTGTACGCAACCGACAAAGGCGATCGGCCTGGCGACGCCGTGCAGTGGATCTTCGGAGCCGGCGACCAAGACCCGGTCGCCGCTGTCGGGCATCTCGCACAGCTCGAGGCGTTCGCACAGGGGGAGCTGCCGTTCCTCGACGTAGCCCAGGGGGCGCCCTTCGGCGAGCTCGTCCTGCTCGTCGCTCAGCTCAAAGGTCCCGGCCCTTCCGACGAGCCTTCTCGTTCCGGGCAGGGCGAACGAGTGCGTCACACCCAGATCGAACTCGAGCCGAAATCCGGGTGGCGGATTGCGATCGTTCGTGACGATGCGGGTGGGCTCTTCCAGGTGCTGGTGGCGGCACAGCGGCTGGGCATCCACCGGCATCCAGCTCGTCAGCTCGTCCCATCGCCGCACGGCACCGGGCCTCAGCGTCTGCAGCTTCGGTCCATGGGCGGAAATCAGGCTCCTCATGGCGATCTCCGAGCGGTCGCGGGCGGGCTCACGGTTGAGGTCGAGTCTGGGGAAACCAGGCGACGCTACTGGGCTCGTGGGTTCGGCTGAATTCCCCAAGGCGGCCAGGCGCGATTCGACGACACCGCGTTCGCGCAGGGCAGCCAACATGCTCTCCAGCGTCGTCGCGCCGGCCCCGAGTTCGACGACGGGCGCCCCGCCAGTGGGACCCCGCCCGAACGCAACACCGCTCAGCTGAGCCGATCCCCGCTCGGCGTCGTTTAGTCGAGAGAAGAGCGGCCGGGCGAGATCCGAAGCGCTGTAGAGAGCCAGGCCTGCGACAGAGTCGTGCCCGGCGAGGCTGCGCAGGAGCTGCTCCGCGAACGCCGGATTGGCGAGGGCCGGCTCAGCTGCCGGGGTCAGGATGCAGACCCATCGCCCCCGAGCCTCGCGTATCGCTGCCTGCAGCCAAGCACCGTCCCCGGCGCCGACCACAACACGCGTTCGACGTCCAAGATCCTCTGCCGCCAGGAGCTCGAAATCTCCGCAGCCTTGCCGGTCGAGACCCCCGAGGCCACTCTTGCCGCAGCCCGCCCCAACCTCATTCCACATGACGATCGACAGCCCCGGCGCCCACTCGGCTTTGATGTCGTCCTCCTCGAGGTAGAGCGCGGGGTGCCGAGCCTCGGCGTTCCGACGGAGGTCGCGCGATCTACAGGCGTGCACCTGGGCGCGCTTGAATCCACGCTCTCGCCGCAGGAACGTCGGACCGTCGGCGTGCTGTCCGCGGACGTCCTGCTCAGCCAGGCGCAGCGCCAGATCCCAACTCTCCTGGCCGCTCGGCACGTCCTCCCCGAAGGCCCCCTTCCCGTTGAATACCCGCATGTCGTACATGGACGGCGACGGACATATATCTCGCTGCATCAGCAGCCAGAGGTTGTAGGCCGGCATCTCGACATAGTCCGAGCGGTTACCGGTGTGCTTGACGTGCGGATAGATGAAGCCGACGTCTTCGGGAGCCTCCTCGAGCTTCGCGATCATGCTGTCAAGCGCCCCCGGTAGGAGCCTGTCGTCCGCGTCGATCCACAGTGCGTAGCTCGTGTCGAAGGTCTCGAGGGCCCGGTTGCGGGCTGCGCCCGGCCCGAGCCTGGTGGGCTGACGAAGGACGGTGACCGACGGGTCCGCGTCCAATCGCTCCAGCGCCTCGATCGTCTCGGGGTCGTCGGAGCCGTCGTCGACGACCACGATGTGGGCTGGGGGAAGGAACTGGAGCTTGATCGAGTGGACGCACTCATCTAGATAGGCCCCGTTTCGAAAGCAGGTCACGCCCACGCTGACCGTGCGCTCGGGCGGCGGCGTGCGCCGCAGCTTCAGTGGCGGTCGCTCGTTTGGACCCTCCCCCGAAGGCTCTTGGATAGCCCGTCGGTCTGCTGGCGGCGAGACATCAAGGAGGCGCTCGTAGAGTTCGCTCTGATGCCGGCCCGCGTCCGCAGGGTCGGTAGGCCTCACCCCGATTCGACTCAGCGGGATCTCGAATCCCGCCACCGCCTCCTTCATCTGCTCGTCGGCGACCACGAAAGCGTGGATCAGGTCGCCGTACCGCCGAGTCGCATAGCGCATGCAGCCTCCCGGGCCGGCGTCCTCGCCGTCGGCGAAGCGCACAACTACGGCCGGCGGATCCTCCAGGCTCGCTATGTCGGGAAGAAGATCGAAACCAAGGCGCGAGCCCGCGAGATCGAGCAGCCGAATGCCCCGGCTCGCGATGAAACCGAGGACGAACTCTGGAAAGGCCTCCCCGGTCATCTGATCCGGCAGGTCCCAGATCTCCTCGGAAAACGACGCCAGCTCATGCAACCGCCGGTTGGGCGAGGGCTCGATGGTTATCACGTGCGGAACCCAGCGGCGCCTATCCAGGTGAGCAAGCGAGTCGACCGTTGCCTGGGCCAGCAGGTCAACATCCATGCCCGGCCGAAGACAGAGGATCTGAGTCCGGTCGGCGCTCACGAAGGCTCGCGTGGCTCCGCTGCCGCGTCGCTCGTGGGAGGATCGAAGATGGCCCCGAGGATGCCGTCCATGACGTACCCGGCGTCGATCGCCTCCTGCGGGAAACGCGTCACGAGCTGATCGCCGGTCACCGGATGGACGGTGCTGTAGAGGGTGCTGGAGCCCGAAATGTTCTCGCGGCGAAGATAGCCGAGAGTCTCCCCCTCACCCCCGGAGAGGCGACGGGCGCGGTGGTGGCGAATCAGGTGGTGCACACGCGCGACCACCCCCTTTTTCCGTGCAGCCAAACCGCGATCCGCGCGGAGGGGGCCGACGACCCAACGGGCGATCTTGCGCGGGTCGCGACTGGCGCGGCCGGGAGCGCAGAGCTCGCTGTCGAGCCGTCCGTCGGGGCGGAGCCGCAGGGCGATCATCTCCGGGCCGGGGTAGCGGCGCAGCGAGCCCAGGTTGGCCCCCTTTAGGTCGCCGCCAACAGCGCCGGCCGAGTAGCTGTGCCTCCAGGCGTGAGCATCGGCCTGGCGTAGCAACGAGACAACCGCCCATGGACCGGTATGGAGAACATCACGGGCACGGGGCAGAATCGGACAGGCCTCGATCCAGCCGAGAGTCTCAAGCGGCTCAGAGCTGTGAATCAGCGGGTCGTCCTGACCAGCGACGAGAGTCTCCTGTCCCGTGTCGGAAACACGGCGCAGTTCCAAGGGATCCATCAGTGCGAGCGGCTCCTGCTCGACATATCCCATGTCGTATTCGCCTTCGACCAAATCTCCCTGCCGATCGACCGCCTTGAAGGTGTGATTCGCGTGCACCACCCGCTTGGTGTCTGGGAGAGGCAGGAGATGCGCGCTGCCGAGAATGCGGTCGAAGACGTACCCAGGCGGCGGATGCTTGTCGGCCAGCACCGTGCGCATCTGCGTTCTTGGATCGACGAAGCGGTAGAGCGGATGCGTCTGCGGTGGCGTCCAGTGTTCCGCTTGGTTCCAGCGCCGCACAGTCCCGGGGGTGAGCTCCGGCAGACGCGGCGTCTGGTGGACGACCATGTGACGCATCGCCGCCTCCGATTGGTCCCCTTCGGTGGGCGGATTAATGTCGATCTGCTCCCGATCGCCGTTCCGCTCGGGCGGATAGATCAACCACGGCGTACCGTCGCTCCCCACCGGTGCGGCCCGCCACTGCACAGGGCCGATCGTCCTCAGGCCGACCGCGAGGTCGGCGAGCGGCGAGTCCTCGACCCCGAGCGGAATCTCGGGAGCGCGGCCCCACAACGACCGTTCGAAGCCGACAGCGCCAGGTTTGACCAAGAGGCGCTCAGCATTGTCGAGCTGCCCGAAGAAGGTACGCGAGGGACCAGGGGACTCGGCGAGCACGAGTCCGAAGGCGTTTCCGTTGGCAACGAAGGAGTGGATCACCTGCTCGACGAACGATCGCACGTCCAGGACCGCGGCTCCAGAGCGCGGAAGAAGCAGCACCCACCGACCGCGCGCTTCGTCGATCGCAGCTTGCAGCGACGCGACCGGCGAACTCGAATCGGCCATTCCCTCGACTGGCCGGACCCACTCGCTCAGTTCAGTTGAGGCCAGCGCCTCGAAGTCCGCGCAGGTCTGTCGTTCGAGTCCCGAGAGGTTGTCCGGCAACCATCCGCCGACGGAGTCGTCGAGCAGCACCAAGCTTAGCGCCGGCGCCCAGCGCGCCTTCAGCGTGTCGCGGTTCCGGTAGAGGTGCGGATGGCGGCGCTCGATCGTCTTTTCGAACACATCCGGCCCATAGTCGACGGCGTTGACCCGGCTGAAGCCCTGCCTTCGGTAGAGAAAGGTGGGGTCGCGGGCGGGAACGCCGTACACCCCCTTTTCCACCAGCTGGAGGATCAGGTCCCAGTCCTCATGGCCAACCACGATCTCCTCGGCGTAACGGAGGTCGTGCTTCGCGAACAGCCGACGGTCGAAAAGTGCGGGGGCGGCGCAATAATTTCCCATCATCAGCAGCCAGGGGTTGTAGGCCGGGGGGTGGACCTCCTCCGACTGGTTGCCGATGTGGCGCCAACTGGGATAGACGAAGCCGACCTCTTCGGGGGCGAACTCAAGCTGCGCCAACATGCGCTCTAGCGCATCGGGAAGCAGCTGGTCGTCGGCGTCGATCGGCAGGACATAGCTGGTATCGAGCCACTCGATTCCCCGGTTGCGAGCAGCGCTGGGCCCCGCATTCTCGGGCTGGCGCAAAACCGTGACCTCCGGGTCGTCGTCGAGACGGCCAAGTGCATCGATCGTCTCCGGATCGTGCGAGGCGTCGTCGACCACGACGATCGCAGCCGGGCTGAGCGTCTGCGCCTTGATCGAGGCGATGCATGCGTCGAGAAAGATGCCGTGCCGGTAGCAGGGAACGACCACCCCCACGGTGCGTGCGGGCAGCGGGTCGCGTCCGAACCGCAGGGGCGACGGAGGTGTGCCCGCCAGCTCGTCTCGGACCGGATCCTCTTCGCCGAAGAGCTCTTCGTTGCGCCACTGGCTGCTCGCGATGCGTTCAGAGAGGAGCCTGCCGTACAGGGCATTGCGCTGCGCCCCCGCCTCTGCTGGCGATGATCGCTCCGGCACGCAATCGACCCTGCTGGGTGGAATCTCCTGATCGACGATTGCCTTTGCGAGATCCTCGCCGGAAGCCAAGAAGGCGTCGATCAGGTTGCCATAGCGGCGCGTTACGTACCGGACATGGCTTGCCTCTCGGGCATCCTCCATCCGCAGCTCGGCGACGACGGCGGGTGGTTCTGGCAAGCAGGTCATGTCGGGCAGCAGATCGAAGGCAAGGCGCGAATTCACGATGTGGACGACTCGCACCGCGCGGCTCTCGATGAAGCCCAAGATGAACTGGGGGAAGCCGCTACCCGGCATCAGGTCCGGCAGGTCCCAAATCTCCTCCGCGTAGGACTCGACCTGGCGCAGCGAACGATTCCGCGACGGTGTCGTCGTTACCAGCGACGGCGCCCAGCGAGCGCGATCGATCTGCCTGAACCAATCGATCGTCGCGTCGCTCGAGCCACCGAGGTCCACCCACGGGGCGATATAGAGGATCGGTGCCCGTTCATCGCTCACGGCGGCAATATATGGATTGCCGCTGGCAGCCTCGGTGTGGCGGCCGGGCCGCGTTGGTTGCTCCTAGACTGCGCGCATGAGATGGAAAGCGGCTCTTGGAGCGGCTGCTTTGCTGGTTGCACTGACCCCGATGTCAGCGGGCGGACACGATGTTGCCGCCTGCCTCCGCTCGAATCTGCTCCCGAATGGCTGCGGCCCGGGCCGGCTTGAAGCCCGGTTTGAGGCGAAAGTGACGCCCCGTCAGCTTCCGAGTCGAGAGTTCGTGCCCATCGGGGTGGCAGCAAGCGGGGTCGTCGAGACCCAAAATGGCGGGCACCCCTCAGCCCTGCGCGAAGCGACGGTGACGCTCGACAGGGGGATTCGGGTCAACACGAAAGACCTGGCAGCCTGCAGTCGACGGCGGCTCGAGCGTATGACCATTGCGGCGGCGCGGAAGGTCTGCCGGCGGGCGATCGGCGGGCGCGGTGTCGCGCGAGTGGGTCTGGCCTCATCCGGCACGGTGCTCAGGATGCCCCTCACGCTCTTCAACGGCGGCACTTCGGCGGGCGTGACGAGGCTCTTCGTCCACGGCGCAGCCGGGGCTACCGGCGACGGCCTGGTCGCCGTGGGGCAGATCCGGCAGCGAGGCAATGAACTCCAGATGACCTGGAGGCTCCCGCGGATCCTCGAAGGGGACGGATCGCTGCTGGGCTTCAAGCTCGAGGTCAAGCGGAGCTTTGCGGCGTCGGGCCGGCGCCACAGCTACCTGTCGGCCAGGTGTCCGAAGGGGCTGTTTCGGGTGAACGTACCGAAGCTCGGCTTCGTCAACGAAGCGCGCATTCCCGGCGTGCCTTCGCGGACGTTCCTGAAGGGCGGGCTCGCGGTGCCCTGCAGGCCGAAGCACTTCGGGTAGCGCGGAACCTCGCGCATTCCGAAGCGCTACTTTCGCTTTTGGTCGTGTTGACGAACTGTCTTCGCAAAACAACGGGGAGGGCGGGAAGTTGGCGGCAAACTGGAGGCTGCTGTGCGCGAGGGTTGCTCCACTCGCCTTGATCGCGGCGCTCGCCGCGCTTGCACCGCCAGCAGCAGGCGCCGCGAGAGCCGGAGCGCTCGATCGGAGCTTCGGCGCGAACGGGCGGGTCGTCACCAAGACAGAGCTGGGCGGCCCGGGTTGGCCCGGCGCCCGGGTGCACGTCGCGGGAGGCCCCCGCGGCACGATCTTCGCGGCGGTGGGAAAGAACCTCTTCCGCTACCTCCCCGACGGGGAACTCGATTCGAGCTTTGGAGAGGGCGGCAAGTTGACGGTCGCCGACCCCGGAGACCTGCCGTTCTCACTACACGACATTGCCGTGGACGGCGAAGGCCGAGTGTATGCCATCGGCGACGTCGAAATCCCCGATGTCGAGGTTCCGATCAACTACATGTGGGCATTGAGGCATCCCACCCTCGCCGCCGTCATCCGCTACGGAACGGACGGCAGACTCGATTCTTCGTTCGGCGATGGAAAGGGGTACGTGCTCACCGACCTCGGGCAGCCGCCGACCTACGGGACCAGCGCCCCTTACAAGCAGGCTTTGACGAGCCTGACGAGCGGCGTGCTCGACGGCAGTGGCCGCCTGATTGCCATTGGCAGCGTCGGCGCGTTCCCCTGCTCGAAGGGTCACAGCGAACTCACCTTCCGCAGCAAGCTGATCGCCCGACTGACCCCGGCGGGAACGTTGGACCCATCGTTCGGCGATGGCGACGGGACTCAAACGTTCGCCGCCATTGACGAAATCGATGCGCTGGCCGTCGGCAGACGCGGCGAAGTCGCGGTCGCCGGCTCACAGGTCGACGAATGCACGGAAACCTCGACCATCGGGGTGGGGCGCCTGCGACCGGACGGCAGCCCGGACACCGGCTTTCGGCGCGCCGGCTTTCGGACCCTGCCGGAATCCCCGCAGGCCATCGCGCTCGACCGCCACGGCAGGATCGACCTGCTGCTTGGGGGCTGGCGGGTCTTGCGGCTCACCCCGAGTGGAAAGCCCGACCGTCGGTTCGGTCGCAAGGGGCAGGCGTTCTTGCGGCTTCCCGCGGGAACCGATCCAAGCTCGATGCTCGTCGAGCCCTCGGGCCGCATCCTCCTGACCGGCACGAAGCTGGGACGGGAGCGGGGAAACCTACCCGGTCGCCCGCGGTACGGCCGCTCGTTCGTCATTGTCCGACTCGACGCACATGGACATCTCGACCGGCGCTTCGGCCGCCGGGGCCTGGTCATCACCCGCTTCGGCAGGCGCTCCCACGTCCGTGGAGAGGACGCGATCGCCAACCCGGGCAAGCGGCTGGTCGTGGGTGGACCGATCGCCAGACCCAACCTGGCCCCGACCGGCGGCGTCGCGCTAGCGCGATACCGATTGGGTCGCTGAGCGCCGCGCATGTGAGAGATCTGGCTCAGGCGACTCCGGGTCCCGCGTGTCTGCGCAAAGCACCGGCCGAGGACGCGCTGCCGCCCAACCTCGGATGACGGCTCCTACGGATGCGAGGATCCGATGAGCGCGGCGATGATCGCGGAGCCTGAGCCGAACAGGGCGACGATGATCGTCACGGCTGCCCAGAACATGGTGCGTTGCATTCGATCGAGGCGGTCGCCGAGCTTCTCGAAGCCGGCCCTCATGTTGGAGTCGACCTTGTCCAGGCCAGCCTTTACCTCCCGGCGTTGCTCGAGCAACTCGGCGTCGATCCGCCCGACCCGCGCGTCAAGGGCTTCCATCTTGTCGTCGTTCCAGCGCTCGAGCATCACGGGCATTGTTGCACCTCAAACGTTTCGGCGGCGTGAGAGTCGCGCGTCCCTGCTGGACGAAGCGCTGAGCAGTGAGGTAGCTAAATCATCGGAGCGGTGAGGATCGCCCCTGCGGCTAGGGCAGCTGCGCCGATTACGGCCACGAACAGGTGTGTCAGGCGGTCGTTCAGCTTCTCGAAGCCGGCCTTCATTTCGCGCCGCTGCTCGAGTAGCTCGGTGTCGACTCTTTCGAAGCGCTTGTCGACCTGCTCGAGGCGCTTGTCGACCTGCTCGAAGCGCTTGTCGACCTGCTTGAATCCGTCGTCGACTCTGACCTCCACGCGAGCCAGCCGCACGTGCATCTCACCGACCTTCGCGTCGAGGGCGTCCATCTTGTCGTCGTTCCAGCGCTCCAGCATCACGGGCATTGTTGCACCTCAAACGTTTCGGGACGGAAAGGCCGCGCATCGGGCCTTCTCCGGCGGCGACCTCTACGATGCCGCCGTGCCTGCGCGCGCCCAAGTCGAGACGATCGTCGTCAGCCATGGGGCGGAAGCGCTGCTGCGGCGCTGCCTGCGGTCGCTCGAACAGCATCAGCCCAGCGGCGGGATGTCGGTCGTCGTCGTCGACAGCGGCAGCGCCGATGGGACGCCGGACATGGTCGAGCGGGAGTTTCCCGGGGTGAGGCTGGTCCGCCAGGGGAACATCGGCTTCTCGGCCGCGAACAACCTGGCGCTGCGCGAGAGCGCCGCTGACGCCGTGCTGCTGCTCAATCCCGACACCGAGGTCTACGCGGGGACGCTCGACGCGGCGCTGCGGCGCCTCTGGAGCGAGGAGCGGATCGGCATGGTCGGAGTCAAGCTCCTCACCGAGAGCGGCGAGCTGGACCACGCCTGCAAGCGCTCCTTCCCCACCCCGCTCTCGGCCCTCGCCCACTTCACCGGCATCGGCCGCTCGAGGGACGCCTCGGGCGCGCTCAGCCAGTACCGCGCGACCCACCTCGGCGACGACGAGCCGGGCGAGGTCGACGCGGTCAACGGCGCCTTCATGCTCTGCCGCACGGAGGCCGTGCGCGAGGTCGGCCTGCTGGACGAGGGCTACTGGCTCTACATGGAGGACCTCGACTGGTGCCACCGCTTCTGGGACGCCGGCTGGAAGGTCTTCTACGAGCCCGCCGGAACGGCGCTCCACGTCAAGGGCGGCTCCAGCGACGAGCGCCGGGCGTCGCGCCAGGAAGTCGCCTTCCACCGCGGCATGGCCCGCTTCTACCGGCGCTTCGACGCGCCCGCGCACAACCCGCTGCTGAACGCCGCCGTCTACGCGGGCATCGGCGCGAAACTCGCAGTCAGCCTGGCGATCACTGCATCGAAGGGGCAGGGCAGCGGATGATCGCCCAGCTATCTAGAAATGACAAGACCCGCCGAAGCGGGTCGAGTCTGGTGAAGCGGGGAACCACCCCGCAGACAGCTGATACCCGTGCTTAGACTACCACGGCCCTGCACCATCCTCGACCAGCCCCGGCAACATCTATGCGGAGGGCGCCGGACTCGAACCGGATCCGGTGGTTGTTCCGGACATGGCAGGTATCAGCTGCCTGGAGCACACCTGTCTCCTTCAACCCTCCTGCCGGCGACGCTAGCACTGAAATTCGGAGAAAAACGAGATGTCACACACTTTTTTCAGTTCTGTTTGAAAAGCGTGTGAAAGCGTGCTGGATCTTAATACTCACGAGACCGGGCGCCGGGTGATCGCCGAGGAGCGGCCCTCGGTGGCGAGCATCCAGCGGGAGCGGCGGCCGAAGACCGGGCCGGTCTTGACGCGGTCGGCGTGGCGAACGAGGACGAAGGAGACGAGCGCGCCGAGCAGGGCGATGCCGGCGGAGGCGGCGAAGGTGACCTGGAAGGCGTCGACGTGGGCGGCGACGATGTCGGGGACGATGCCCTTGAGGAAGGCCGGTTCGGGCACGTGCTTGATCCCCGCCTGCTCGGCGTGGAGGATGAAGTCCCTGGCCCGTTCGTTCTGCTCGGGAGTCGGCTGGATTCCCTTTTCGGCGAGCCTGTCGTTGATCTGGCTGTAGTTGACGCCGAGCTCGACCGCGGTCAGGGCGGCGATGCCGAGCGCGCCGCCGAGCTGCTCGGAGGTGTTGATCATCCCCGCCGCCTCGCCCGAGTCCTCGGGCGGCACGGCGGTGAGGCCGGTCGGGTCGTTGACGGTGAGGACGATGCCGAGGCCGAGGCCCTGCAGGATCAGGCCGGGGATCAGCGCGACGGCGCTTTCCTGCGAGACGCTGAGCGCCAGCACGATCCCGGAGGCGGCGAGGATGAGGAACCCCGCGACCAGCGGCCAGCGACCGCCGAAGCGGTCGAAGGCGCGGCCGGCCAGCGGCCCGGCGAGGATGATCGGGACCGTCGCCGGGATCAGCGCGATGCCCGCCGTCGCCGGCGAGACCCCGACGACCAGCAGGAGGAAGAACGGCGTGAGGAAGCCGAGCCCCAGCTCGACCATCCCGGCGAGCACCTGGCTGAGGTTGGCGGCGAGGAAGTTGAGGTGGCCGAAGAGGCGGAACTGCACCATCGGGTGCGCGGCGCGCCGCTCGACCGCGACGAAGACGGGCGCCAGCGCCGCGCCGACCGCCAGCGGGACGATCGTGACCGGGTCGCCCCAGCCTTCGGTCGCGCCCTGGCTGAGGCCGAAGACGACCGCGCCGACCGAGAGCGCGAAGAGGAGGACGCCGGGCAGATCGAGGTCCCGCGAGGCGTCCGGGTCGGGGTCGAGGCGCGGCGTCGCGCGCAGCGTCAGGCCGATCGCGATCACGGCGAGCGGCACGTTGACGAGGAAGACGAGGCGCCAGTCGATCGAGGTGAGCAGCCCGCCGAGCACCGGGCCGAGCGCGGCGAAGAAGGCCGACGCCCCGGCGAGGATGCCGAGCGCCGCGCCCTTCTTGTCTTCCGGGTAGACGGCGCTGACGATCGCCAGCGCGGTCGGCATCATCAGCGCCGCCCCCGCCCCCTGCGCAGCGCGCGCGGCGATCGCCCACTCGATGTCCTGGGCGGCGCCGACGGCGGCGGTCGCGACGGCGAACAGCACCGCGCCCCAGACGAAGACCCGTCGCAGCCCGAGCAGGTCCCCCAGCCGGCCGCCGAAGACCATCAGCGCGGCCAGCGGCAGGATGTTGGCGGTCATCAGCCACTGTCCCTGGGAGACCGAGCCGCCGAGCCCCTCGATCGCGTCCGGGCTGGCGAGCGGCACCGCCGTCTGATCGACGAGGATCATCGAGCTGGCCAGCGTCATCGCCGCCAGGGTCACGCCCATGTTCGACTTGCCGCTCAGAGGGGCAGAGTCTCGCCTATTTCGGCGCTGGCCACAGACCATCTCCTGCGAGCGCTTCGAGGAAGGTCTCGACCGGCCAGACGTCGATCCCGTCCTCGGTCTTCGTCGGCCGGGACCCGCGATGCACGAGGATCCGCCGCCGCAGGCCCGGCAGATCGGCGATCGCGCGCAGTCCGGCCAGGTGTGCGGAACCGGCGCGGCGGGCGGACTTGACCTCGATCGCGCAAGAGTCCGAGCCACGGCGCAGGAGGAAGTCGACCTCGAGGTTCCCGGACTCCGCCGGCGCCCAATAGGCGATCTCCTCGGCCAGCTCGCGCTCGGCCATGTAGGTGCGCAGGGTGGTGTGAACCCAACCCTCGAGCAGATGCCCCGCCTCCTCTTGGGCGACCGGGCCACGGGCCCCCTTCGCCGCTCGCGCGACGCCCGGGTCGACCCAGTAGAGCTTCGGGTGCTTGCGCTCGCGCACCCGCAGACGGGCTTCGTAGGCGGGCAGGCGGTGAACCAGGAGCGTGTCCTCGAGCACGCTCAGGTAGCCCTCGACCGTCGTCCGGGCGACGCCTGCGTCGCGGGCGATCCCAGAGACGTTGATCAGTTGCCCGTGGAAGAGGCCGGCGACGGGCAGGAAGCGGGCGAACCCGGGCAGGTTGCGCACCAGCGCCTCGCCCTTGATCTCCTCGCGCAGGTAGAGCTGGACATAGGCGCGCAGGGTGTCGTGCGGCGAATCGGACGCGAGCACCAGGGGGAGGGCGCCGATCTCCAGCGTGCGGTCGAGGTCGAATTCATCACCGAGCTCCTCGGCGGTCAACGGGAACATCTCCCGCCACAGAGCGCGCCCCCCGAGCAGGTTGACCCCGGCGGCGCGCAGCTTGCGCGCGCTCGACCCCAGAAGCGCGAAGCGAAGCCCGCGCTCCTCGATGAAGCGGTGGACCTCGTTCAGCAGACCGGGCAGGCGCTGGACCTCGTCGACCACGACCCAGCTCTCCGGGTCGAGGCGGCGCAGGGCGCCGGCGAAGGGCTCGGGGTCGGCAAGCAGTTCCTGATAGAGGCCCTCGTCGAGCAGGTCGAATCGCTGGGCATCGGGAAGCTCCGATCCGATCCAGGTGCTCTTGCCGACGCCGCGCAGACCGAAGAGGAAGAAGCTGCTCGGGGGCAGCCGGTAGATCCGCGGTAGCTCTCGTAATGACATGTCGTCGTCATTTTACGCCGAAAAATGACGACGAGGTGAAATTTCTTGCCGCGCGGTGGAGAGCGGCGGTCATTGGCCACAGCGGAGAAGCAGCAAATTGAGGGATTTGCCAGCGTCGATCGGGTCCCTTGCCGCGGCTAATGTGTCCGCCCGTGCGCGAGGAGATCGGCGAACCGAACGGGATCGACCTCTCGGAGGTCCGCGCCGCGGTCGGGGCGAAGTCGTGGGACCGCGGGCGCGGCTACGCGCGCAACGGGCGGGTGATGAGCGTCGAATGGGACCCGGACGACCGGATGCTGACCGGGCTCGTGGCCGGCACCGACCTCTACACCGCATACGCCTACTTCGACGACGCGGGCGGAGGCCTCGCGTTCGAGGACGGCGACTGCACCTGCCCGGTCGGCTACAACTGCAAGCACGTCGCGGCGCTCGCGATCGCCGCGGCCGAGGAGGGCGTCGCCGCGGCGCTCCCGCGGGGGTCCGAGGGGGTCCCGGCCGCGAGCGAGGCGCCGGACTGGGAGCGGTCGCTGCGCGGGCTGATCGACGCCGCGGAGGCGCCGGCGGGCGAGCGGCCGCTGGCGATCGAGCTCTCGCTGCGGGCGGACCACCGCCAGGCGCGGTTGACGGCGCGCCTGATGCGCCCAGGGGCGCGCGGCGGCTGGGTCAACGGCTCGCTCTCCTGGGGCGGGCTCGACTCGTGGCAGGTCCGCGAGGGGGAATACCGCTCCGACCACCTGGAGCTGGCGCGCGAGCTGCACGCGATCCACCGCGCGCGCGAGCGACGCGCGAGCTACTACTACGGATACGGCCACAGCGACCGGACGCTCGACCTGAGCGACTGCGACAGCCCGCAGCTGTGGTCGCTGCTCGACGAGGCGGCGCAGATAGAGCTGCGGTTGATCCACGCCGCCACGGAGCTCGGCGAGCTGCCGCCCTACGACCGCGGCGAGCTTTCGGTCGACGTCAGCGACGGTGGCGAGCGGGGCGCCCGGGTGAGCCCCGCGCTTCGCCTCGACGGCGAGGACGAGGTGGAGCTGGAGCTGGAGCCGCTGCTCTTCCTGGGCGCGAACGGGCACGGCGTCGTCTGCGCGGAGCGCAGGCGGGCGGGCGACGAAGCGGGGCTCGAGCACCGGCGGCTGCGTCTCGTGCGGCTCGCGAGGCCCGCGCCGCCGGCCCTGCAGCGCATGCTGCTCGCCGGTGAGCAGCTGCAGATCCCGGCGGACGAGCTCGACCGGTTCGCCGCCGAGATCTACCCGGCGCTGCGCCAGATCGCGACGGTGTCCTCCGCGGACGGCTCGTTCGAGCCGCCCGAGATCTCCGGGCCAGAGCTGGTTCTGCGGGCGGGCTATGGCGCCGGGCACTCGCTCGAGCTCGACTGGGCCTGGGCCTACAGGATCGGCTCGGAAACCCGGCAGGCGCCGATCGCGGCCGGCGGCGGCCCGGGCTTCCGCGATCGCGACGCCGAGCGGGCGATCCTCGCCGGCACCGAGCTCGCGGATACCGGCCTCGAGCGCCACGGCCTGCTCGACGCGGCGGGGCGGCCGGCACAGGCGCTCCCGGCCTCGCTGACCGGGATCGAGACGATGCGCCTGACGACCGAGGTGCTGCCCCAGCTGGAGGAACGCGGCATCGCCGTCCAGGTCGCGGGCGAGCCGGCCGAGTACCGCGACGTCTCCGACTCGCTGACGATCGGCGTCTCGACCGCCGAGATCGCCGGCGAGAGCGACTGGTTCGACCTCGGCGTGACGATCTCAGTCGAGGAGCGCGAGCTGCCGTTCGCGGAGGTGTTCGCCGCCCTGGCGCGCGGCGAGTCGCGCCTGCTGCTCGACGACGGCGCCCACCTCTCGCTCGAAGACCCCCGCCTGGAGTCGCTGCGGCAGCTGATCGCGGAGGCGCGGGCGCTCGCCGACTCCCCCTCGGCCTCGCTGCGGATCAGCCCCTACCAGGCCGGGCTCTGGGACGAGCTCGCGGCGCTCGGCGTCGTCACCGAGCAGGCCGAGGCCTGGCGGCGCCGGGCCGGCGCCCTGCTCGCGCTCGAGCAGGTGCCCGACCACGACCCGCCCGCCGCGCTGGACGCCGAGCTGCGCCCCTACCAGCGCGAGGGATTCGGCTGGCTGGCTTCGCTCTGGGAGCTGGAGCTGGGCGGCGTCCTCGCCGATGACATGGGCCTCGGCAAGACGCTGCAGGCCCTGGCGCTGCTCTGCCACGCGCGCGAGCGCGACCCCGGCGTCGGCCCCTTCCTGATCGTCGCGCCGACCAGCGTCGTCTCGAACTGGGTCGCCGAGGCGGCGAGGTTCGCGCCCGGCCTGACAGTCAGCGCGGTCACCGACACGCTGCGCAAGTCCGGCCGCTCGATCGAGGACGTGGCCGCCGCGGACGTCGTCGTGACGACGTACACGCTGTTCCGGCTCGACGCCGAGGCCTATCGCGGCGTCGAGTGGGCGGGCCTGGTTCTCGACGAGGCGCAGGCCGTCAAGAACCACCAGTCGAAGACGTACAAATGCGTGCGCGAGCTGGCGGCGCCGTTCAAGCTCGCCCTCACCGGAACCCCGATGGAGAACAACCTGACCGAGCTCTGGTCGCTGCTCTCGATCGCGGCGCCGGGGCTGTTCCCGGACCCGAAGCGGTTCGCCGAGCAGTACGCGCGGCCGATCGAGCGCGAAGGCGACGGCGAGCGCCTGGCGCGGCTGCGGCGCAGGATCAAGCCGCTGGTCAAGCGGCGCAGCAAGGAGCTGGTCGCCGCCGACCTGCCGCCGAAACAGGAGCAGACGCTGGAGGTCGAGCTGCACGCGCGCCACCGCAAACTCTACGACACCAGGTTGCAGCGCGAGCGGCAGAAGATCCTCGGCCTGATCGACGACTTCGACCGCAACCGCTTCACGATCCTGCGCTCGATCACGCTGCTGCGCCAGCTCAGCATCCATCCCGGTCTCGCCGAGGAGGGTCACGACGACGTCCCCTGCGCGAAGCTGGGCGCGCTGGTCGAGCAGCTCGAGGAGGTGGTCGGGGGCGGTCACCGGGCGCTCGTCTTCAGCCAGTTCACCAGCTTCCTGGCGAAGGTCCGCGAGCGGCTCGACCGCGAGGGGATCGGCTACTGCTATCTCGACGGCAGCACCCGCAAGCGCGAAGAGGTCATCGAGCGGTTCAAGCAGGGCGAGGACCCGGTATTCCTGATCAGCCTCAAGGCCGGCGGCTTCGGCCTCAACCTGACCGAGGCCGACTACTGCTTCCTGCTCGACCCCTGGTGGAATCCGGCGACCGAGGCGCAGGCGATCGACCGCACCCACCGGATCGGGCAGACCAACCCGGTGATCGTCTACCGGACGATCGCCCGCGACACGATCGAGGAGAAGGTCGTCGCCCTCGCCCGCCGCAAGGCGGAGCTGTTCAGCGGCGTGATGGACGACGGCGACCTGTTCGCCGGCGGCGTCACCGCCGACGACATCCGCGGCCTGCTGGAGGAGCCGGCCGGCAAGGCTCGCGGGCGCAGGGCCGAGGGACTCGCCGCCGTTGCGGCATAGACGCTGCCGGCAGCACATACGTCAGTGCCCGATAGGTCGCTCGCTACCCTCGTGGGGATGGCGGCCTTGCCCGATCTGAATGCGCTGCCGGGCGGGAGCCTGGTTCGGCGCGGCATATCCGACCTGGACGCGGGTCGTGAAACGCCAGAGTCGCTGCTCGTGTCGATCGGTGCTCCCCGGCTGCAGGGGATCGGGGTCCCGCTACCGAAAGCAATCTCCGATCCCGAGCACAAGCTCTACCTGCTTCTCGCCGGCGAAAAAGGGGACGCCGCGCACTCCGCCTACAACGCCCTGGTTCGGCGTCTCGTCAGCTTCGAGCGGGCAGCCGCGTGCGCGAGCTAGCCGACTCCGCTCGAATCGAGCGATTCATGCGCGAGTTGGGGCGATCCGTCGACGTGGATGGCCGCGTCTACCTCACGGGCGGGGCGACCGCGGTGCTCAATGGCTGGCGCGAGAGCACGATCGACGTCGACATCAAGCTGATTCCGGATCGAGACGAGATCCTGCGTGAGATTCCACGGCTCAAGCAGGAGCTGGACCTCAACATCGAGCTCGCCGCCCCGTCCGACTTCATCCCCGTGCCGCGAGGGTGGGAGGAGCGCAGTCCGCTGATTCGCACCGAGGGCCGGCTCTCGTTCCATCACTTCGACCCGGTGGCGCAAGCACTCTCCAAGGCCGAGCGCGGTCACCAGCAGGACATTCGCGACGTGCGCGAGATGATCGAAAGCGGCCTGGTCAATCCAGCCGAGGCCATGGTCCAGTTCGAAGCGATCGAGCCCGAGCTCTACCGCTTCCCGGCGATCGACCCCGCGTCGTTTCGCGGGGCCGTGCATGAGCTCTTCGGCGCATAGGGGTAGCGACGAGAAGGCGACACCGTTAAACCTCAATCCACCGATTCACCGCACCCTGATTCAGCGATCCGTCCGCTCTCATTACGAGAATGACCTCCTGAGCAGGCAAAAAGCGGCTGTATAGGGCAGCCGCGGCCTGGCATCAGGAGGTCACTCACATGGTGAAGGATTCTGAGGCGCCCGTACGACCCGACTCGGTGGGCGTCGAGTTCGACGACGAGCGGCTGGTCGCCAACGCCGGCCTGGCCTTGATCGCCACTCTCGCCAGGAGGCTGGGCATCGGGCAGTTGGTCGAGGAGGCGGTCCGCCTTGGAGGGCGAGCGGGCGCTTCGCGCCCGGGACGCAAGGTGCTCACGCTGGTCCACGCGATCGCC